>Ga0316622_100000108_pt1 | contig 38105 bp, 35 predicted proteins | sample OWC_Aug_OW2_C1_D_FD_207646 | JGI IMG/M metagenome (GOLD analysis project Ga0316622, IMG submission 207646) | Wetland soil microbial communities from Old Woman Creek delta, Ohio, United States - OWC_Aug_OW2_C1_D5_C | ecosystem: Environmental > Terrestrial > Soil > Wetlands | place: USA: Ohio... | reverse complement strand
TGATGTTGAACGCCGGGTAGACGCGCTTCTCGGCGATGCGCCGGTCGAGGTGGATCTCGCTGTTGCCGGTGCCCTTGAACTCCTCGTAGATCACGTCGTCCATGCGCGAACCGGTGTCGATCAGCGCCGTGGCGAGGATCGTCAGGCTGCCACCCTCCTCGATGTTGCGCGCGGCGCCGAAGAAACGCTTCGGACGCTGCAGCGCGTTCGCATCCACGCCGCCGGTGAGGACCTTGCCCGAGCTCGGCACGACCGTGTTGTAGGCGCGCGCGAGGCGCGTGATCGAATCGAGCAGGATCACCACGTCCTTCTTGTGTTCGACGAGGCGCTTCGCCTTCTCGATGACCATCTCGGCCACCTGCACGTGGCGGCTCGCCGGCTCGTCGAACGTCGAGGACACCACCTCGCCGCGCACGGTGCGCGTCATCTCGGTGACTTCCTCGGGCCGCTCGTCGATGAGCAGCACGATCAGGTACACCTCGGGGTGGTTGGCCGTGATCGAATTGGCGATGTTCTGCAGCAGCATCGTCTTGCCGGCCTTCGGCGGCGAGACGATCAGTCCGCGCTGGCCTTTGCCGAGCGGCGCGATCAGGTCGATCATGCGCGCGGTGAGGTCCTCGGTGCTGCCGGTGCCGCGCTCGAGTCGGAAGCGCTTCGTCGGGTGCAGGGGCGTGAGGTTCTCGAACAGGACCTTGCTGCGGGCGTTCTCGGGCGAGTCGAAGTTGATCTGGCCGACCTTGAGCAGCGCGAAGTAGCGCTCGCCGTCCTTCGGCGGACGGATCAGGCCCGAGATCGTGTCGCCGGTGCGCAGGTTGAAGCGGCGGATCTGCGACGGGCTGATGTAGATGTCGTCCGGGCCCGCGAGGTACGAACCCTCGGGAGAGCGCAGGAAGCCGAAGCCGTCCTGCAGGATCTCGAGCACCCCGTCGCCGTAGATGTCCTCACCGTTCCTCGCGTGGGCCTTGAGGATGGCGAAGATGATGTCCTGCCGGCGCGAACGGGCGAGGTTCTCCATGCCCATCTGCTGCGCGATCTTGAGCAGCTCGGGAATCGGCTTGTGCTTAAGCTCCGACAGGTTCATCGAGCGGCGGCTCGCCTCGAGCTCGGCCGGGCTGATCACGTCGAGGTCGTCCCCCTCCATGAAGTCGTCCGGCGGCAGTTCGTCCTGCCGCGGCCCGCGGTTGCCGTCCGCGCCGCCGCCACCGCCGCGCCCGCGCTTGCCCGGCCGGTTGCGGCCCGGGTTGCCGAGGTAGCCTCTCACAGCTTGCCGTCCAGGAAGGCCGCGACGTCCGCCTTGCGGACGGCACCGATCTTCTGGCCCTCGGCCTGGCCGTTCTTGAACAGGATCAGCGTCGGGATGCCGCGCACGTTGAAGCGCATCGGCGTCTTCGGATTCTCGTCGACGTTGATCTTGGCGATGACGACCCTGCCGTCGTATTCGGACGCGATCTCGTCGAGGATCGGCGCGATCATCTTGCACGGGCCGCACCATTCGGCCCAGAAATCGAGAAGCACCGGAACTGCGGACTTGAGCACATCCTGCTCGAAGCTGGCATCGGTGACGTGGATGATCTGCTGGCTCACCAGAGACTACCTCCGCTGGCGTTATTGAGTGTTTGGGGGCTGGGGGGATGGATGGGGATTGCGGAACTCGCGCTAGTTATCGAGTGACGGCGCGTTCCGCGTGAGGCAAACTATTGCGATAGCTGGCGATTACCCTGAGTTCTGGAGTCCCGGTGCGCCGGACGGGGGTGCCGGGTCTCTGGAGACCTGGCGGGCCGGCTTCACTTATGGCGGGAGCGGACCTAGGCCGCGAATTGCGGCGTATTTGAACCCGCTTTCCACCAATTTGCAAGACCACACTTCACGACTTTCCAACTGATGGCCGAAGCACACCTGACCGACGTCTCCTTCAACAACCTCAACCTGCCCGAGTCACTCGCGCGCGGCATCGCCGACGCCGGCTTCGAACGCTGCACGCCGATCCAGGCCCAGACGCTGCCGCGGGCACTCGCCGGCTTCGACGTCGCCGGGCAGGCACAGACCGGCACCGGCAAGACGGCGGCGTTCCTGGTCGCCCTGTACTCCAGGCTGCTTCGCAGCGAGGTGCCGCCCACCCGAAAGATCAACGCCCCACTTGCGCTCATCATCGCGCCCACGCGCGAACTCGCGGTGCAGATCCACCACGACGCGGAGATCCTCGGGCAGTACACCGGGCTCAAGCTGGGCCTGGCGTTCGGGGGCGTGGACTACGAGAAACAGCGTCGTGACCTCGAGGAAGGTGTTGACATCCTGATGGGCACCCCGGGCCGGCTGATCGACTTCTACAAGCAGCGCGTCTTCGACCTTGCGTCCGTGCAGGTGCTCGTGCTCGACGAGGCGGACCGGATGTTCGACCTCGGCTTCATCGCCGACATCCGCTACATCATGCGGCGCCTGCCGCCGCCGGACCAGCGCCTGAACCTGCTGTTCTCGGCCACCCTCGCCCAACGCGTGCTCGAACTCGCGTTCGAACACATGAACGACCCGGAGCTCGTGCGCATCGAGCCCGACAAGATGACGGTCGACCGTGTCCGCCAGGTCGTGTACTTCCCGTCGATGGACGAAAAGCCGCGGCTCCTGGTCGGGCTGCTGCGCTCGATGGACCCGCACCGCACGATGATCTTCGTCAACACGAGGCGCGGCGCAGAGGAACTCGAGGGCCTGCTGCGCGCCAACGGCTTCAACGCCGAGGCCATCTCGGGTGACGTGCCGCAGAAGAAGCGGCTGCGCATGCTGCGTGACTTCCACAGCGGCGAACTCGCGATCCTGATCGGCACGGACGTCGCGTCGCGCGGCCTGCACATCCCCGACGTGAGCCACGTCTTCAACTACGACCTGCCGCAGGACGCCGAGGACTACGTCCACCGCATCGGTCGGACGGCGCGCGCGGGCGCAGAGGGCGACGCGATCAGCCTCGGCTGCGAAGACTTCGTCCAGTCCCTGCCGGACATCGAAGGCTACATCGGCCGCAGCATCCCCCGCGCCGCCGTGAGCGAGGCGGTGCTCGCCGAGATCACCGTGCCACACCGGGAGCGCCGCCGCTTCGGCGGTCCGGGCGGCCCGCGCAGCGGCCCCGGCGGCGGACGTGGGCGCGGTGGTGGTGGCGGGCGTGGCGGAGATCGCCGCGACGGACGGCGCGGCCCGCCCAGGGACGATCGACGCAACGAGCGCCCGGGCACTCCGGCCGCGAAGCCCGCGCCAAGCGAGGCCCAGGCACCGGCTCAACCCGCCGCTGCGCCGTCAGGCGAAGGCGGCGATCAGCGCAAGCGGAGACGGCGGCGACGCGGTGGCGGCGGCGGCACTTCGCCACCACCCGGCGGCCAGTCGACGCCTCCGACCGAGGGCTGAACCCGGGCTGCATCTCAGGGGATGAGATCGCCCAGCGCCCGGATGCCCGCGAATCCGGGCGCCACGGCATGCGGCGTCTGCGCGGAATCCGGCTGCAGCACCTGATAGATCCAGCGCACCCCCGCGGTGCGCGCCGCCTGCAGCACGGGGCCGCTGTCATCGACGAAGAGCGTGGACGCGACCGAGACCCGGTGGCCGCGTGCCAGTTGCGCCCAGAACTCCGGCGATTCCTTCGGCACGCCGAACTCGTGTGACGAGACGAGTTCGTCGAAGTGCCCGGCGAGCCCCGTCTGCCGGTTCTTGATGTCGAGACTGATCGGGTGCGCGTTCGTCGTGAGCAGCAGCCGCTTGCCGAGCGCTCGCACCTCGTCGAGGAACGCGACGGCCCCCGGCAGGTAGCGGATGTGGTCCCGCATCTCGGCCTTGAGCGCGGCGATGTCGAAGCCGAGTTCCTCGCTCCAGTGATCGATGCAGTACCAGTCGAGCGTGCCGCGCTTGGCGTCAAACCGCGGTTTCAGCTGAGCGAACGCCTCGGAGGCAGCGAGGCCACGCTGCTGGCCCCAGCGGCGCGGCAGCGCTTCCAGCCAGAACAGGTTGTCGAAACGCAGGTCGAGCACCGTGCCGTCCATGTCGAGGCACACGGTCTCGATGCTCGCCCACTCGGGTGCGACAGGCTCGGCAATCTGGGCGGCAGCGTGCAAGTGATTCGGCGGTTGGGAGCGCGACGGGCCGCTATCATACGGCCTGCGCCCTCCCGCACTGGAGTCCCCTGTTGGCAACCGACCTGCGCGCCCTGCTGCCCGCCGTCCTCGACGCCGTCTCGCACGCGTCCACCGCGATCCTCGAGGTGTATGCGACGGGACACGAAGTCGAATACAAGGCCGACGAGTCGCCGATCACGCGCGCCGACCGGGCGGCTCACGAGATTCTGGCCAGCCAGCTCGCGGAACTCACGCCCGCGATCCCGGTGCTCTCGGAGGAAGCCGAGGCCGCCCACGCTTACTCGGTTCGCGGCGCCTGGCCGCAGCTGTGGCTGGTGGACCCGCTCGACGGCACCAGGGAGTTCATCAACCGCAACGGGGAGTTCACCGTGAACGTCGCGCTGGTGCGCGGCCACCGGCCGGTCCTCGGCGTGGTCGCGGCGCCCGCGCTCGGGCTGGTCTATTACGCGGCCGAGGGCCACGGCGCGTTTCGCGTGTCCGGCAGGGAGGCGCCCGACGCCATTCGTGTGCGCAAGGCAGCGGACCCGCTGGTGGTCGTGGGCAGCCGCTCGCACCGCGGCGACTCGCTCGACGGCCTGCTCGCGAAGCTCGGGCCCCACGAGATGCGGCCGATGGGCAGCGCGCTGAAGTTCTGCCTGGTCGCCGAGGGATCGGCGGACTTCTACCCGCGGCTCGGCCCGACCTCGGAATGGGATACCGCGGCCGCGCAGGCCGTGCTCGAGGTGGCCGGCGGCGCGGTCACTACGCTCGACGGCGCGCCGCTGCGCTACAACCGGCGCGACACGCTGCTGAACCCGCACTTCATCGCCTACGGCGATACGGGCCGCAACTGGCCGGCCCTGTTCTGATCGATGGAGCTGTCCTGGTCCCTGCTCGCGCTGCTCGCGGCCATGCTGGGTGTTGCATGGTTCTGGCACGACAGCCTGGGCGCCCGCGAGCGCGCGAACGACGCAGCCTTCGAAACCTGCCGCAGCACCGGCGCCAGCCTGCTCGATGGGACCGTGTCGTTCCGCCGACTGCAGGCGGTTAGGGTCGCGGGCGGGGCCCTGCAGCTGCGCCGCACGTACGTGTTCGACTACACGCGGGACGGCGTCACGCGCCAGCAGGGGTTCGTAATCCTCACCGGCCGGTTCGTGGACAACGTGGGCCTGTAGCGGCCGGCCCTATCCCCTTTTGCGGCCCCCGGGGCTAAGCTACCGCCCACGATGGCGGAAGTCAGCGACAACGTGGACACGGAGACCTTCCGGCACCTCGAGCGCCTGCGCCAGCTGCGCATCGAGCACCGTGACCTGGACGATGTGATTCATCGGCTGCAGATGGACCTCTATGTCGACCAGGTGCAGATGCGCCGCCTCAAGAAGCGCAAGCTGCTGATCAAGGACCAGATCGCCCGGCTCGAGAGCCAGCTGATCCCCGACCTGAACGCCTGAGCGGATGGCAGAGCCCCTGCAAAAGGCCAGCGAGGTGACCGACTACCTCCTGCTGCCTGAGAACCTGCTGCAGTTGGCCGTCATCGCCGCGGCCATCGCGCTCGGCTGGTGGATCGCCGGCCTGCTGCGCCCGAGGTTTGCCAGTGCCGGGGCCCCGGACGACATGCGCGGGCGGTTGCGGGAAGCCACCTGGGTCGCGGCACCGTACGGAGTCATCCTCCTCATCCTGGCCACGGCCGACGGCCTGATGCACGCGCTCCGGGCACAGGCGCATTTCATCGACGTGGCGGTGCAGCTGACCGGCCTGCTGCTACTGATCCGCGTCGCTGTCTACCTGGTCAGGGTCTCGCTTGGCGCGCGCGCGCGCATCAAGGGCTGGGGCACGCCGATCAGCATCGTCGTCTGGGTGTTCCTGTCGCTGCACCTGCTCGGCTGGGGCCAGAGCGTCATCGCGGCGCTCGACGGCATTGGCATCAGCGCCGGCAAGACCCGCATCTCGGTCTGGTCGGTGACGAAGCTGCTGGTCACCGTGAGCCTGTTCGTCGTGGCGGCGATGTGGGTCTCGCGGTGGCTCGAACGTCGGGTCCTGAAGCTCGACGGGCTCGCACCCAACATGCGCATCGGGATCGCGAAGTTCCTGCAGGCGTTCCTGGTGGGACTCTCCGTGCTCGTGGGCCTGAATGCGGCGGGACTCGATCTCACCACGCTCAACGTGCTCACCGGCGCGATCGGCATCGGGCTCGGCTTCGGCCTGCAGAGCATCGCCGCGAACTTCGTCAGCGGCTTCGTGCTGCTGATGGACCGCTCGATCAAGCCGGGCGACGTCATCAGCTTCACCGGCACGACGGGCACCACCACGGAGGGCTTCGGCTGGGTCGAGGAGCTGCGCGGACGGTTCGTGGTCGTGCGCGACCGTGACGGCGTCGAAACGCTGGTGCCGAACCAGCACCTGATCACCAACCCGGTGATCAACTGGAGCTACACGGATCCGCGCGTGCGTCTCAAGTTGCCGGTGCGCATCAGCTACAAGGACGACCCGGAGCTCGCGATGCGCCTGCTGATCGAGGCGACGGCAGGCCACCGGCGCATCATCCGCGACCCGGCTCCGGTCGCGCGCCTCATGGCGTTCGGCGACAACGGCATCGAGCTCGAGCTGCGGTTCTGGATTCCCGACCCGCAGGAAGGCGTAAACAACGTCCGCTCGGACGTGAACCGCGCGATCTGGCGCCTCTTCAAGGAACAGGGCATCACGATCCCGGTCGCGCAACGCGAGGTTCGCCTCGAGATGGTGAATCCCCGGATCGGCGCGGGCGAGCCGGCCCGCGACGCCTGAGCGCGCGTGGCGCTCGAGATCGCAGGATCCCTCGCCATCCCCGACGAGCTCATCGCGCTCAGGAACGTCCGCGCGTCCGGCCCGGGCGGCCAGAACGTCAACAAGGTTTCGAACGCGGTCGAATTGAGGTTCGACTCCGCCGCCTGGGGCGCGCTGCCCGAGGGGGCACGCGTGCGCCTGCGACGGATTGCCGGGCGGCGCATGACCGGGGCGGGGCTGATCGTGATCGATGCGCAGCGCTTCCGATCGCTGGAGCAGAACCGTGCCGACGCGCTCGAGCGGCTCGTGACGATGGTCCGCGCAGCCCTCGTCGCGCCCAAGCCGCGGCGGCCGACCCGGCCGACTCGCGCGTCGAAGGAACGCCGGCTCGCGTCCAAGGCCCGCGACGCGAAGACCAAGAAGCTCCGGCGCAGCGGCCACCCCGACGACTAGCCGCCGGGCGCGGGTCGGCGCGTCGTGGATTTCCGCAGGTCCACCTTGCTTGCATAACGCAACATACATAACTATCGTAACGCAATCAACGCGAGGGTCGGCCATGACTGCATTGCAGACGTTCGACGCCGTCGTCATCGGCGCAGGGGTCGCCGGCCTGGGCGCAGCCGCCCTGCTGGCAAAGGATGCCGGCCAGCGCGTGCTGGTCCTCGAACGCGCACCCTTCATCGGGGGCCGCACACTGTCGTACGTGGGCCGTGGGAACCGCGTCGTCGCCGATGGCATCGAGATGGACGCGAAAGCGTTCCGCAAGTCCCTGCCCTACGCGCACTGCTATCTCGGCAAGTGCACCCCTGCCATCGAGCAGATCTTCGAGCGCGGCCTGCTCGACGGACGCACCTTCGAGGCCGGCGGCCACGGCCTCTTCTGGGGGAACCGCAGCCGCGTGGATGCGCTGATGCAGCACCTCGGGGTGCACTGGAACCTGCCGCTCAATCGCGGCCTCGGCTTCGTCGTCTGGGAGGGAGAAGGCAAGGCCGGCAAGGCCTACCAGGTGGAGAAAGGCAAACCGTACCCGTGGATGTCCGAGGCCGGTTTCGCGGCCACGATGGAACAGCTGCAGAGCATGGGCAAGAGCACGTTCGAGGACATGGCGCGTCTCATGAGGACGCCGCTGCAGTCGTGGCTCGAGCAGCGCAGCATGCATCCCGAGGCCTACGACTACCTGAAGGTGCTCGCGGCCTCGCAGACGGCGCAGGCCGAACCGGCGATGACGCCCACCGGAGACTTCCTCGGGTACATGGCCATCGCGGGCCAGATCCGCATGAACCTCGTGAGCGGATCGGTGGCGACGGCCGACGAACCGGGCTGCATCGCCATCCCGCAGTCCTTCGAGAAGGTAGTGCTCGAGCACGGCGGCGTCGTCATGCGCGGCACGCGTGCGCTGGAAGTACTCATCGAGGACGGCCGGGTGCGCGGAGTTCGCATCCGCGGCGAGGACAACGACTACGAGCAGGACCGCGTGATCCTCGCCGACAACGTCATCTGCACGATCCCGCCGAAGTACATCTTCCGCGTCCTGCCCCGCGGAGCGTTCCCGAGCGAGTGGGTCGAACTCCTCGAGCGGAAATTCTGGGGTGCAGGCCTGCTCACGGGCTGGTGCGGAATGAAGCGCAGCGTGATGCCCGACATCGGACTCGCGGAAGGCAGTTTCGTGTTCATGCCGGGCGTCATCCGCGGCGAGGGGTACATCGGGGCCGTGGACATGGTGATGTGCGACTTCACGGCCTGGGGAGGCGGCACCGCACGGCGCGGGCCAGCGGGAAAGCGCGAGTACCTGTTCTCGACCGCGCTCACGGACGAGGAGATGCGCAATCCCGATCGTGTCAACCGCGTGATCAACCTGTGCGAAGACTGGGCGCGCAACGCCTTCCCGACGTGGGACCAGGACTGCGAGTTCATGCTCTGGACGCCGTCGCCCGAGGCCTACGGCCTGTGGCGACCCGTCGGCGAGGATCGCCCGGACGTGAAATCGCCCTGGGTGCAGGGTCTGTATTTCGCTGGCGACCAGTACGGCAAGCGGCTCTGGGGCGGTGGCGTGGACGGCGCGTCGCTGTCCGCCGTCATGTGCGTGGACGCAATGATTGGCTCGCGTCTCGAGGAGCAGGTCATGCCCGACTACCACCGCGGCATCCCGGATCTCGCCGCATAGTTGCGCCCCGGAGGCTGCATGGGCCGAACACGAGGACGCTCTGCGATCGTTGGCACCGGCGAGGTACCGACCGGTCGCTATCCGGACAAGGGCGCGATCACCTTTGCCCTGGAGGCGTCGCGGCTCGCCATCCGCGACGCAGGCATCGACAAGGATGAAATCGACTTCGTCATCCCGACCACTGCCGTCTTCAGCTTTCAGTTCAGCAACGAACTGACCACGTGCCGCCTCGTCGAGGAACTCGGGCTCAAGAACGTGATCGCCAACGCAACGGTCTTCTCGGGCGGCTCGTCGAGCACCAACGCCTTGCGGATCGCCAGCGCGCTGATCGAGACCGGCCGGGCGCGGACGATCCTGTTCGTGCACTGTGACAAGCTGGGAACGGGTGTCTCGGCACAGGGCGGCATCGACCTGTTCTCGACCGCTGGAATCTCGATGGAGTGGGAGGTTCCTTACGGCCAGCACTATTCGTCCGTCGCGGCGCTGGCGACCCAGCGTTACAAGTACGAAACCGGTACGACCGACGAACAGCTGTCTGCCGTCTGTGTCTCCAACCGGAAATGGGCGGAGCTCAACCCGAACGCATTCTTCCGCAAGCCCCTCACCATTGCAGAGGTGATGGCCTCGAAGATGCTGTCGACGCCGCTGCGGGCCAAACACTCCAACATGTTGTTCGATGGCGGCGCCGCCTTCATCGTCACGTCGGCCGATCGCGCCCGCGAATTGACGTCGCGACCTGCCTACGTGCTGGGCGAAGGCGGTGTGGTCACGCATTTCGCGTACCACCAGGAACCGGACCTGACACGCTTCGGCTGGGCGCGGGCTGGCCGACAGGCGTTCGCCGAGGCCGGAATCAGCCCCGGGGACATCGACGTCGCCGAGATCTACGACTCCTACCCGATCTACCAGCTGATCGCATTCGAGGAGATCGGCCTCGCGCCCCGCGGCGATGCAGGTCGACTCCACCTCCAAGGTGAAACGGCGCCCGGTGGCCGGATCCCGACGACGACCGACGGCGGCATGCTGTCGAAGGGCCACATCGGCGCCGGTGGCTCCGTCTCGCTCCTGGTCGAGGCTGCGCGGCAGGTGATGGGCCGGGCCGGACCACGGCAAGTGCCCGACTGCCGCTTTGCGGTCGAGACCGCCGCGGGCGGAACCTACATGGACGCCCAGGTCACGATCCTGGGCAATGAGGTCCCCGGGGAGGTGACTCCATGAGCAACGAAACGGCGAGACTCCCGAAGCCGGTACCGGTCGTGCAGCCCTGGGCGCAACCGTTCTGGGACGCGGCCAGGCAGCACAAGCTGGTCCTGCAGACGTGCAACGTCTGCAACCGGCCGATCCACTATCCACGCATCGCCTGCCCGCACTGCGGGGCCGACGACCTCGGCTGGCGCGAAGCCTCCGGTCGCGGGACGATCTACAGTTACACCGTGGTCGAGTCGAACGCTCCGTCCGCGTTCATCGTCGACATGCCGTACGTCGTGGCGGTCGTCCGGCTCGCCGAGGGGGTCCAGATGCTTTCGAACATCGTCGAATGCAACCCGGCCGAACTGCGCTGTGACCAGCTGGTCGAGGTGACCTTCGAGCGGTTGAACGACGACTTCACCCTGCCGAAATTCCGCCCGCTGAGCGCCGCGCCCGCGACGGCGGGAGCACACGAATGACCCCAGGCAAGTACGGCGACGACTTCAAGGTCGGCGACGTGTTCCGCACGGCCGCGATTACCGTCACGGAGACACACGTCGTGAACTGGGCCGGGCTCACCGGCGATTTCTACCCGCTGCACATGGACCGCGAGTACGCGGCCAGGACCCAGTTCGGCGAGCGGCTCGTCCACGGCCCGTTCATCTTCGCGCTCGCCGTCGGCCTGGTGGCGCTCGCCGGCTTCGCGGGCGACTCGGCGATCGCGTGGCTCGGCGTGGACGGCATGCGCATGCTCGCCCCGGTCAAGATCGGCGACACCGTGCGCGTCGAGGTGCGGGTGAAGGACGCACGCCCCACCAGTAACCCGCGCAAGGGTGTGCAGGTCTGGACGTACACGGTGCTGAACCAGCGCGACGAGCAGGTGCTCGTCTTCGATTACCAGCTGATGTTCCACATGCGCGGCTGATGCCGCGCTACCGGAGGGACCGCCATGCGACCCTTCACGGTCGGCGAACTCTACGAACGAGCAGTGCGGCATGGTGGAGACCGCGTCGCACTGGCGCAGGAATCGCGGTCGATTACCTATGCGGAGCTCGGCCGCGATGCGCTCCGCTTCGCCACCGCCCTGCAGTCGCTCGGCGTCGGACCGCGGGACCGCATCGCGTTCCTGATGGCGAACTGCATCGAATACGCCGCCTGCGAGTATGCCGTGGCCAGGGTCGGCGCGACGCGCGTGCCGCTCGCCACGCTGCTCGGCAACGACGATCACGTCTACATGATGAACTTCGCCCGCTGCCGGGTGCTGGTCTACCACCGGAAGTTCGAGGCTCGGGTTGCCGCGATGATCCCGAGGCTGGAGACCGTCGAGCGCTTCATCTGTGTCGGCGACGCGGACGACGGTATTCCCGTGGGGCACCTGCCGCTCGCGTCGCTGGTGGCGGCGCACCCGCCGACGCCCCTCGAGACGGCCGTGGACCCGGAGGACATCGCGGGAATCTATTTCACGGGCGGCACGACCGGCCGGCCGAAAGGCGTGATGCTGTCGCACCGGTCCTGGTTCCACACCTATTACGCCGAATTGCTCGACTTCGACATCGGCTGGCACGAGGTATTCGTGTTCGCGACGCCGATGACCCACGCGGCCGGCTGCCTGCTGCTGCCCGTCCTGCTGCGCCAGGGTCGCTGCGTGATCCTCGAGCGCTTCGATCCCGCGCTCCTGCTCAGGACCATCGAGGCCGAGCGCGCGACCGCGACACTGCTCGTACCGACGATGATCTACATGCTGCTCGACCACCCCGGACGTTCAGCGCACGATCTCGGCAGCCTGCGCAACGTCCTGTACGGAGCGTCCGCGATCGCCCCGGAGCGCCTGAAGCAGGCGCTCGAGACGTTCGGGCCGGTATTCACGCAGTTCTTCGGGCAGACCGAGGCGCCGATGGCGCTCTCCTCCCTGCCGCGCGAGGCGCACGTCGTGACGGACCGCGCACAGGAACAGGCTGTCCTCGCTTCCGCTGGCCGAGCCACCTATCCGACCGCGATCCGGCTCGTGGACGACTCGGGCCGTGACGTGCCGGCGGGCGCGGAAGGCGAACTGATCGCACGCGCCCCGAACGTCATGTCCGGGTACCTGGACAATCCCGAGGGCACCGCGGAGGCGCTCCGCGACGGATGGCTGTACACGGGCGATGTCGCCCGCATGTCCGCGGACGGGCTCATCACGATCGTGGATCGCAAGAAGGACGTCATCGTGAGCGGGGGGTTCAACGTCTACCCACGCGAAGTCGAGGACGTCCTCTTCGAGCACCCGGCGGTACGGCAGGCCGCCGTCGTCGGCGCGCCTCATCCCAAGTGGGGCGAGGAGGTGCGCGCACTCGTGGTGCTGCACGAAGGAGCGCAGGCCGGCGCACAGGAGTTGATCGAGTTCGTGCGCGAACGCAAGGGTGGCCTGCACGCGCCGAAGGCCATCGAGTTCACGGACTCGATCCCGCTCACGAACCTCGGCAAGGTGGACCGCAAGCTCATCCGCTCACGTTACTGGAGCGGCCGCAGCCGGCAGGTCTGACGAATACGGCGCAACCACGGGGTCCCCACATGAATTTCGACGAAGACGAGGACATCACGCTGCTCAGGGATACGCTGCGGCGGTTCCTCGATCGGGAGCTTCCCCGCGAGACGGCGCGGCAACTCGACCAGGCCGCCACTCATTCGCCGGAGACTTTTGCACGGCTGTGCGAGCTTGGCGTCACCGGACTGACCGTGCCCGAAGAGTACGGCGGGACCGGCGTGGACATCCTCGCGGCGATCATCGTCATCGAAGAACTTTCGAAGCGCGGCAGCTCGCTCTCGGGCCCGTTCATCCACTGCGCGTTCTACGGCGCCCTGAACGTGCTCGAGAACGGCAGCGAAGAGCAGAAGCGCGACCTGCTGCCGCGCCTTGCGCGCGGCGAGATCCTGTTCGCGTACGGACTGAGCGAGCCCGACGTCGGCGGCGATCTCGCCTCGGCCGGGGTCACGGCCCGGCTGACCGATGACGGCCGCAGCGTGATCGTGAACGGTACGAAGCGCTGGGTCACCGGGGCGCGCATCGCCGACTACATCTACACGCTGGTCCGCAGCGGACCGGCGGAGGAGCGTTACCGCAACCTGTCCCTGCTGCTCGTTCCGGTCGGGACCGCCGGCATGTCGATCGTGGACATCGACCACCTCGGCCTGCGGTATGCAGCGACGACGGACGTCATCTTCGACGACGCACGCGTGCCGATCGAGAGCGTGATGGGCGGACCGTCGAAATGGAACCAGGGGTGGCCCATGCTCGCCGGGCGGTCCCTCGACGTCGAGCGCCTGGAGATCACGGCCGTGGCCCTGGGCATCGCGGCCGTCGCGGTCGACGATGCGTGGCGCTATGCCCAGGAGCGCAGGCAATTCGGGCGGCGCATCTGCGGCCACCAGACGATCCGCAACCTGCTGGTCGAGGCGCGCACCCGGCTCGAGGCGTGCCGGCACATGCTCTACCACGCCGCCTGGCTCGCGACCGCCGGACGCGACTGCGCCGTCGAGAGTTCCATGGCGAAACTGTTCGTCGCGGAGAACGCGGTCGAGATCGTGCTTGCCTGCCAGCGCGTCATGGGTGCGTACGGCTGCGCGCGCGACTACGACATGGAGCGCTACGTGCGCGACATCGTGTGCATGCCGATCGTCGGCGGCTCCTCCCACATGCAGATGAACAACATCGCGAACCGCCTCGGGCTTCCGGCAAAATGACGGCGGGGCGTTCCCCGTTCGATGTGCAGGCGCTTGAGCACTGGCTGCGCCGCTGCGTGAACGGATTCGATGGCCCGGTCTCGGTACGGCAATTCGAGGGTGGCCAGTCGAATCCCACCTATCAGCTCAGCGCCGCCTCGGGCGACTACGTGCTTCGCAAGCGCCCGCCGGGACCGCTGCTCGAAAGGGCGCACCAGATTGACCGCGAGTTCCGGGTACTTAGCGCGCTTGCGGACAGCAACGTGCCCGTGCCGCGCCTGCGGGGATTCTGCGACGACACCACCGTGATCGGCACGTCGTTCTACGTTATGGACTTCCAGCCCGGGCGCATCTTCACCGACCCGCTGCTGCCCGGTGTTCCCCCCGCCGAACGCGCCGCGATCTACGATTCGATGAATGAAACCCTGGCGCGGCTGCACGGAGTCGACTGGCGAGGATGCGGGCTGGCGGACTTCGGGCGGCCCGAAGGTTACCTGGCGCGGCAGATGGCACTCTGGGGCCGTCAATACGGCACGACCCGCACCGAGGACACGCCGACGATGGACGCACTGCGCGACTGGCTGACGGCTCACGCGCCGCCGGCCGACGAGGCCGCCATTGCGCACGGAGACTTCAGGATCGGCAACCTGATCGTCCACGAGCAGGAGCCACGCGTGGTCGCGGTGCTCGATTGGGAACTCGCGACCCTCGGGCACCCGCTCGCGGATCTCGCTTACAACTGCATGACCTACCACTTGCCCGCCGGTCATGCCGTGGCCGCGGGATTCGTCGGCGCAGACCTGGCGACGCTGGGCATCCCGCGCGAAGACGAATACGTTGCCGCGTATGCGCGTCGCACGGGCCGTGCAAAGGTGGCCGACTGGCGCTACTTCATGGCGTTCAGCCTGTTCCGCGTCGCCGCCATCCAGCTCGGCGTGTACGCGCGCGCCCTGCAGGGCAATGCCGCCTCGCCCACGGCGAAGCTGTTCGGCGACAGCTACCGCATGGTGGCCGAGGCCGGCCTCGCCGTGGCATGCCGCGCGTGATGCACTGGCCGCGCCGCGGCGCGACCGTCAGCTGCCGCCGCCCGGACTCATCCAGCGCCCGATGGTCGTGCGCCGCTCGGCCGCCGCCTTCATCTCCTGCTTCGCGACCGTGCGCAGGTGGACTTCGTCCGGCCCGTCGGCGAGCCGCAGCACTCGGCCCCAGGTCCAGAGCAGCGCCAGCGGCGTGTCGTTGCTCAGGCCCATGGCGCCGAACACCTGCATCGCCCGATCGCACACCGCCGTGTGCACCTGCGGCACCAGCGCCTTGATCATCGATACCTCGCGGGCAGCGCCCTTCGCGCCGTAACGGTCGATGAGCCACGCCGCTTTGAGCACCAGCAGGCGCGCCTGGTCGATCTCGATCCGCGAGCGCGCAATCCACTCGGCGACGGTGCCGTGCTGGTGCAGGTAGTGGCCGAACGTGCGGCGTTCGGCGGCGCGCGCGCACATGAGCTCGAGCGCGAGTTCGGACTGGCCGATCGACCGCATGCAGTGGTGGATGCGTCCGGGGCCGAGCCGCGCCTGCGCGATGGCGAAGCCGGCCCCCTCCTCGTGGACCAGATTGGTGGCGGGCACGCGCACGTCGCGATATAGGATCTCGCAGTGGCCGTCGGGCGAGTAGTGATTCATCACCGGCACATTGCGCACCACCGTGACACCCGGCGCGTCGAGCGGCACGAGGATCATGCTGTGCCGGCGGTGCTGCTCGCCGTTCGGGTCGGTGACGCCCATGACGATGGACACGCGGCAGTGCGGATGGGCGGCGCCCGAGATGAACCACTTGCGTCCGTTCACGACGTAGTGGTCCCCGTCGCGGCGGATGGTCGTCTGGATGTTGGTCGCATCCGACGACGCGACGTCCGGTTCGGTCATCGAGAAGCACGAGCGTATCCGTCCCTCGAGCAACGGTCTGAGCCACTGCTCGCGCTGCTCCGGCGTCGCGAAAAGGTGCAGGATTTCCATGTTGCCGGTGTCGGGCGCGCTGCAGTTGAAGGCCTCGGAGGCCCACATCACGCGACCCATGATCTCGGCGAGCGGCGCGTACTCGAGGTTGGCGAGGCGCGTGCCCGGTTCGTCGTCGTGCAACGCCGGCAGGAAGAGATTCCACAGCCCCTCCGACTTTGCGATCGCCTTCAGGTCTTCCAGGCACTGCGGGTGCGGGTTCCCGCCGGCCACGTCACGCTCCCACTCCGGTACCACGGGCAGAATGCGGTCTTCCATGAATTCGCGCACGCGCTGACGCAGCTGCTCGACCCTCGGCGAGTACTCGAAATCCATGGCGCACTCCTCGGGCTTTCGTAATGAAACTATAATGCCTCAAACGGATGGGGAGCGTCCTGCCAGTGCCAGATTCCAGCCGCCGTTCGTTGACCCGGCAGCGGACGATCCGCGCGAACTCGGTCTCGCGTGCGCTCGCCGTGATCGGCGACCGCTGGTCGCTGCTCATGCTCGCGGCTGCATTCCAGGGCGCCCGGCGGTTCGATGACTGGCGGCGCGGAATCGGTATCGCCACGAACGTGCTGGCGGAGCGGTTGAACCGGCTGGTGGCGAATGGCTGCCTCGTCCGGGCTCCGGCCGGCGAGGGTCAGCGACGACAGGAGTACCGGCTCACACCGATGGGTGCGGCGTTCTATCCCACGGCCCTGATGTTCTGGCGATTCGACCGGCGCTGGTCCGCCAGGCGGCGCCTGCAACCTGCTTCACTCGTCCACACCCGGTGCTCGGCCACCATGATGCCGTCACTGGTCTGCGCCGCCTGCCGGAGGCCGATTCATGCGCGCGAGGCCCGCTACGAGGATGGTCCGGGCGCGGGCTACGAACGCATGCCGCCTCCCAAAGTCTCGCGACGATCGACGGTGCAGCTCGACGATGGCGCGAAACTCGAGATGCTGGTGGGTGACTCGATCGACTACTTCGGTGATCGCTGGACGCAGCAGGTGCTGGCCGCGTTCTTCCTCGGCGCCCATCGCTACGAGGAGATCCGTGCACAGACGCGCATCTCGACCAACATCCTCGCCGACCGCCTGAAGCTGCTCACGGAACACGGCATGCTCGAGCGGCGCGCCAGCCGGGCGCAGCCCTCGCGCCAGGAATACGCGCTGACACCCAAGGGCATGGACGTCTACCCGATCATTCTCACCCTGATGCAATGGGGCGACCGCTGGCTGGCGACGAAAGCCGGTCCGCCGCTGGTGCTGTACCACGAGCCGTGCGGCCGGCGACTCGATCCCGTAGTGGTCTGCGACTGCTGCGGCCTGGCACTCGATCCACACGAGGTATCGTTCCGCCGCCCGGCCGGCCCGGTCAGGCCGGCTCCTTGACCGTGATTCCGCCGTCCACCACTAGCGTCTGGCCGGTGAGGTAGGCCGCTGCGCGCGACGCGAGGAACACGGCGACGCCCCCGATGTCCTCCGGCTGGCCGATGCGTCGCACGGGCGTGCCCTGCTCCACGTTGCGCAGCAGTTGTTCGTTCTGCCACAGGGCGCGCGAGAAGTCGGTCTTGATCAGGCCGGGCGCGATGCCGTTGGCGCGGATGCCCTGCGGGCCCCACTCGATCGCCAGGTTGCGGACCAGCGCGAAATCCGCGGCTTTCGACATTCCATACACGCCGAGCGTCGAACTGCCCTGGTTCGCGCCGATGCTCGAGACGATGATGATCGAGCCGCCGCCGCTGGCAGCCATGCGCGCTGCCGCGAAGTTGCACAGCCAGAAGTTGCTGCGCACGTTCGTATTCATGATCCGGTCGTAGGCGTCGTCCGGCATCTTCGACATCGGCCCGAAGTACGGGTTGACGGCGGCGTTGCACACCAGGATGTCAATTCGCCCCCAGTGGTCGATCGTCCGGTCCACGAGCGCCACGAGCTGGGCGCGGTCACCGACGTTGCAGGGCACCGCCAGCGCCTCGCCGCCCATGCCCTGGATCGCGGCAACCACCGCGTCGCACGCCGGCTGCTTGCGGCTGGAGACCACCACGCGGGCCCCCGCCTGTGCCATTGCCTCGGCGATCGCGCGGCCGATGCCGCGACTCGAGCCCGTGATCACTGCAACCTGGCCGGTGAGATCGAACATGCTCGCCCCTCGCGTCAACACTCCTGCGCCATGTGCCACCGACGCTAACAGCGGGTCTTGCATAGCGCAAGTTTCAACGCTGACCAAGGTGTCGGGATTCGCGTAATTGCTACCGAGCCGGCCGTTGGGGTATACGGTGCTGGTTCGACGCCTGCGAGAGTCCATTGAACAGCCGGTTCGCAGCGGCCTTCGCAGGCAGGTGCCCCGCATGAGACAGAGTTCGTACACGCACGAGGAGCTGGTCGCCTGCGGGAAGGGACTCCTGTTCGGAACCGACACGGCACGCCTGCCGACGGCGCCGATGCTCATGTTCGACCGCATCAGCTCCATCACCGCGGAAGGCGGCGCCTACGGACGCGGGCAGGTCAGCGCCGAGCTCGACGTGACGCCGTCCCTCTGGTTCTTCGCCTGTCACTTCCCCGGCGATCCCGTGATGCCGGGCTGCCTCGGTCTCGACGCCATGTGGCAGCTGGTCGGCTTCTTCCTGGGCTGGAGCGGGCACAAGGGCCACGGCCGTGCGCTCGGCGTCGGTGAGGTCAAGTTCTTCGGGCAGGTCCTGCCGGAGGCGAAGCTCGTCACCTACCGGATCGACATCCGGCGCGTCATCGCGCGCAAGCTGGTCATGGCCATTGCCGACGGTTCCATGGCCGTCGACGGCCGGACGATCTACTCGGCCACCAGCCTGCGCGTGGGTCTGTTCGAGTCGCTGGAAGGTTTTGCGGAGTGAACCGATGCGCAGGGTAGTCGTCACCGGCATGGGCGTCGTCTCGTGCCTGGGCAATGATCTCGACACCGTGTCGGACGCGCTGCTCCACGGACGCTCCGGCATCCGCCGCGCGGCGGAGTACGCGGAGCGCGGGCTGCGCAGCCAGGTCGCCGGTCGGCCGGTGATCGACCTGGAAGCCGCCATCGACCGGCGCGATCTGCGATTCATGGGCGATGCCTCTGCCTATGCGGCGATCGCGATGCGCCAGGCCATCGACGACAGTGGACTCGAACCGGACCAGGTCTCGAACCCACGGACGGGGCTCATAGCGGGCTCCGGCGGCGGGTCGTCATCGAATGTCGTCGAGGCCGCCGACATCGCCCGCAGCCGAGGGGTGCGCAAGATCGGCCCGACCCGTGTGCCGCGCACGATGTGCAGCACCGTGGCGGCGTGCCTCGGCACGACCTACCACATCAAGGGCACCACCTACTCGGTGACGTCCGCCTGCGCGACGAGCGCCCACTGCATCGGCGTGGCTGCCGAGCAGATCCAGCTCGACAAGCAGGACGTGGTGTTCTGCGGGGGCGGCGAAGAAGAACACTGGACGCTCGCGTCGTTGTTCGATGCAATGGGCGCGTTGTCGGCCGGCTATAACGAGACCCCGGAGCGCGCCTCGCGCGCCTACGACGCGCATCGCGACGGCTTCGTGATCGCGGGCGGCGGCGGCATGCTGGTGGTGGAGGAGCTCGAGCATGCGCGGGCGCGTGGCGCGCGCATCTACGCCGAGCTCGTCGGCTACGGCGCGACCGCCGACGGGCACGACATGGTGGCGCCGTCCGGCGAGGGCGCGATGCGCTGTATGCGTCAGGCGCTCTCCGGCGTCTCCGGTCCGGTCGACTACCTCAACACGCACGGCACGTCCACGCCACTGGGCGACGTCGTCGAGCTCGAGGCGGTCCGCACGATGTTCGAAGCCGATCATCTTCCTCCCATTTCGTCCACCAAGTCGCTGTCGGGCCATTCACTGGGGGCCGCCGGGGTCCATGAAGCGATCTATTGCCTGCTCATGATGCGCGACGGGTTCATGGCCGGCTCCGCGAACATCGACGAGATCGACCCGGCATGCCGGGATTTCCCGATCCTCCGGCAGTCCCGCCCTGCGCGCGTGGACACCGTGATGTCGAACAGCTTCGGCTTCGGCGGAGCGAACGCCACGCTGGTCTTCCAGCGCTGCGCCTGACGGGTGGCGCCACCGCTGCCGCTTGATGCAGGTCAGGGCGCGCGGGGCACGACATCGGCAGCATGCCGAGGTGACCAGTGGTGAACCGGCAATGGCCTTCCATGACCTGCGGGGTTTCCTGGACCGACTCGAAGCGACCGGCCGGCTGCGGCGGGTCGCGGGGCCCGTCGATCCGGACCTCGAGAGCACGGCATTCTGCCTCCGTACCCAGCGCGCACGCGGTCCCGCGCTGCTGTTCGAGCAGCCCAGGGGTGCGACACACGCTCTGCTCGGCAATCTCTTCGGCCACCGCGAGCGCATCGAGGCGGCGCTCGCAGGCCGGCCGCTCTCGTCGTTGCGCGAACTCGGTGAACTGCTGGCGTCGATCAAGGAGCCGAGCTGGCCGGGCAGCCTGCGCGAGGCCCTGCACGCAGTGCCGCAGTTCGCGCAACTGGCCCACGTCGCGCCACGCCGCGTCCGCGAGGCGGCCTTTACCGAGCAGGTTCTGGCCGGCCCGGACGTCGACCTCGGCTGCCTGCCCATCCAGCGCTGCTGGCCCGGGGACGCCGCGCCGCTGATCACGTTCGGCCTCGTGGTGACACGCGGCACGCGCCAAAAGCGCCAGAACGTGGCCATCTACCGTCAGCAGCAGGTCGGCCCGAACCGTGTGATCATGCGCTGGTTGCCGCATCGCGGCGGCGCACTCGATTTCGCCGACTGGGTTGCAGCGTATCCGGACCGGCCGTTCCCGGTGCTGGTTGCGATCGGCGCGGATCCGGCGACGATGCTGGCGGCCGTGGCGCCTGTGCCGGACACGCTGTCCGAATACGAGTTCGCCGGACTTCTGCGCGGGGAGCGAACCCGCGTCTGGCCGAGCGCGCTCACGGGCCTCGATGCGCCGGCGGGTGCCGAGATCCTGCTCGAAGGATTCATCCGCCCCGGCGATACCGCCCTCGAGGGTCCGTTCGGCGATCACACGGGTTATTACAACGCGCAGGGCGATTTCCCGGTGTTCACGATCGAACGCATGTCCATGCGCCGCGGGGCGATCTACCATGGCAGTTACATGGGGCGAGCGCCGTTCGACGAGCCATCCGAGCTCGCGATGGCATTGAACGACCTCTTCGTACCGATTCTGCGCAAGGTGTTCCCGGAGATCGTCGATTTCTTCCTGCCGCCCGAGGCCTGCTCGTACCGGGTCGCCGTCGTGAGCATCCGCAAGCAATACCCAGGGCACGCGCGCCGCGTGATGATGGGCATCTGGTCGTACCTGCGGCAGTTCACCTACACCAAGTTCGTCATCGTCACCGACGACGACATCGACGTGCGCGACTGGTCGCAGGTGATCTGGGCCGTGTCGACGCGTGTCGATCCCGCGCGCGACAGCCTGTTGATCGAGCACACGCCCGTCGACTACCTCGATTTCTCGAGCCCGGTACCGAACCTGGGATCGAAGCTCGGGCTCGACGCGACGAACAAGTGGCCGGGCGAGACCGCTCGCGCGTGGAGCCGCCCCATCGCGCTCGACGCGGAGGTGGAGAAGCGCATCGACACCCTGTACGCGAACGTATTCGGCCACGCACCGCCCTGACCCGGGAGAGTCCATGCACCTCGTATGCCCCGCCGGCAGCCCGCCGGCCCTGAAAGCGGCCATCGACAACGGCGCCGACGCCGTCTACGTCGGCTTCCGCGACCAGACCAATGCCCGCGCCTTCCCCGGTCTCAACTTCACCGAGGTAGACCTCGTGAACGGCATCGCGTACGCCCACGGTCGCGGCCGCAAGGTCTACGTCGCGCTGAACACCTACCCCGGCCCGGCCGGCCTCGGCGCGTGGCGCGCGGCCGTGGATCGCGCGGCATCGCTCGGCGTGGACGCGATCATCTGCGCCGACATGGGGGTGCTGGACTACGCGGCGCGGCGACATCCGGGCCTGGCGCGCCATCTTTCCGTGCAGGGCTCCGCCACGACCCACGCGGCGCTCCGTTACTACCGCGAGCGATTTGGGATCGCGCGCGCCGTGCTGCCGCGCGTGCTGTCCATCCAGCAGGTCGAGCGCCTGTGCGAGCGAGAGATCGTGCCGCTCGAGGTGTTTGCCTTCGGCAGTCTGTGCATCATGGTCGAGGGCCGCTGCCAGTTGTCGAGCTACGTCACCGGGGCCTCGCCGAACCGGCACGGCGTCTGCTCGCCGGCGAAGTTCGTGCGCTGGGACGAGGAACCGGACGGCGTGCGCCGCGTCAGCCTCAACGGGCGGTTGATCGACCGCTTCGCGCCGCACGAGCCGGCGGGTTACCCGACCGTGTGCAAGGGCCGCTACGCAGTGGGCGGCGAGACCTTCCACGCACTCGAGGAGCCGACCAGCCTGAACACCCTGGAACTCCTGCCGCGTCTGCAGGCCGCCGGCGTCGTCGCGCTCAAGATCGAAGGCCGCCAGCGCGGCCAGGCTTACGTCGCCTCCGTGACGAACGTGTGGCGACAGGCCATCGACCGACTGAGAACCCGGCCGCAGGGCTGGTCGCCGGATGCGGCCTGGCAGCGTGAACTGGCGCGCCACGCCGAGGGCCACCAGACGACGCTCGGGCCGTATCACCGCTCCTGGCATTGAGGGCACCGCATGCGCCTGACGCTTGGACCCCTCCAGTACTTCTGGCCACGCGAGCAGGTGCTCGCGTTCTATCGCGCCGCCGCCGCCTGGCCGGTGGATGTCATCTATCTCGGCGAAACCGTGTGCAGCAAGCGTCGGGAACTGCGCACACGCGACTGGATCGCCCTCGCCGAGGAACTCGCCGGCAGCGGCAGGGAAATCGTCCTGTCCACGCTCGCGTTGCTGGAGGCGGAGTCGGAAATGTCGTCGCTCGCACGGCTCGTGGACGCGGGATTCCGCGTCGAGGCGAACGACATGTCAGCCGTACAGCTGCTGCGCGAGCGCGGACTGCCATTCATCGGCGGGCCGACGCTCAACGTCTACAACCACGCCACGCTGCGCCTGCTGCGCGAGGACGGCCTGCAGAGGCTGGTGCTGGGCATCGAGCACGGGCGTGCCCTCGTCGAGGAATTTCGCGCGAGCGGCGAACCGCTGCCGGAGCTCGAGATCACCGCCTGGGGGCGGTTGCCGCTCGCCTACTCCGCGCGCTGTTTCACCGCACGCGCACTCGATCTCGCGAAGGACGACTGCGGCTTCCGCTGCCTCGAACACCCGGACGGGCTGCCGCTGGCCTCGCGCGAGGGCACGCCGTTCCTGACCATCAACGGCATCCAGGTACAGACGTCCGGCCGCTGCGACCTCGGCCCGGAACTGGCTGAACTCCGTGCGGCGGGCATCGGCCTCTTGCGGCTCTATCCGCAGGCAGCGGGAATGGCGGAGGTGATCGAGAGGTTTCGCAGGACGATCGACAGCGGGGTTGCGCCGGCCCGCGCTGGCGAGGAGAACGGCTACTGGCACGGCACGGCCGGCATGCAGTGCGTCACGTCGCCGTAGGTTCGCCGACCTCGCCGCGGTAGGCGGCCCGCGCCGCGCGCGCGAATCGAGCGCCGCGGTTGAGGGCAATGCGCAGTCCGAGCGGGATCGTCTCCCAGGGCAGCTGGTCGAGCAGGTTGCGCACGGCGAGGCCGAGCTCGGTGTCGCCCGTGAGCTGCAGGCGGCGCTGGAAGAACAGGGTATCGGCGTCCTCCAGCCGGCTCGCGAGCAACAGCAGGTCGGTCGCGCTGCCACGCACGGTGGATTCGGAGTCGGCGTCCGGACCCAGCACGTCGACACGACGGTCCCCGATCGCCACGATCCAGCGTAGTTCGAGGTCCGTGACCTCGACGCCGAGCCGGCGCCCGGCCAGTTCGTCGAGCGCGCCCGCGGCGAGCGGTCCGGCCAGGACCAGGTCGATCAGTCGCCCGGTGCCGTGCCGCAACAGCGGGTGCGGCAGGGCCCGCAGGGGCTGGGCTAGACGCGCCGGCGGCGGGATCAGCCGCAACAGGCGCCGGGACAGGGTGGCGTCGAGCATGGTGGTGGGGAGCCTACGCGCGGCCCGCCGCGGGCCGCATTGATCCAGATCAGTCAGCGGGTCAGCGATGCACGACCTGCAGGATACTGTTCTGGATTTGCTCGTGCAGCACCAGTTGCGCGTCGGCAAGGATTGCTTCGAGCGTCGCCGGGTCGTAGGCGAGGCGGCCGTCCGCCGTCGGCACGAGCACCTGGCGCGACCGCAACAGGTCGATGAAATTGCCGAACAGCGCCCGCTCGAAGAACTCGGGCGAGTTGAGCTCGTAGAGCAGCGACATGCGTTGCGCCATGAGCTGGCACTGCCGCTCGAGAGCGTCCTGGCTCAGGCGGCCGCTGCCGGCCTTGAGCAGCAGCGAGATCGCGAGGTAGTAGCGCTCGAGGATCGGCACCGTCGCGCGGGCCAGGATCGACAGCTGCACCGCCTCGCTCGCTTCGACGGCTGGCCGCCGCCATTCGCTGCGGTCATCCGAGGCGGTCAGCAGGCCGTGGTTGAGCAGGTCCTCGAGCAGCTGATCCACGACGGCCGGCAGTTCCTCCTCGTCCCAGCGCAGGAAATACTCGTCGGCCACGTACGGGTACACGCGGCGTGCCAGCCGATGCAGGTCGGTGCGCGAAACGCGCGGGTTATTGAGGAAAGCACATGCGAGCAGCGACGGCACCAGAAGCAGGTGCAGCGCGTTGTTCCTGAAATAGCTGGTCAGGACCGAGTTCTCCTCGGTCATCGAGATGATGTCGCCGAGCTCGTGCTTCTGGCGCTTCAGGATGCCGAACGACTGCCCGTAGCGGATCATCGAGGCGCCGTCCATGCCCGTGACCCACACCTTCTCCGAATAGGGCGCCTGCCGCATCAGCGATGCGTACAGCTCCAGCAGCCGGGCGAGGTCCGCTTCGCCGATGCATTGCCGCGGCGTCGCGAGCAGCACGAGACCGATCAGGTTGATCGGCGTGACGCAGGCGGCCGCGTTGATGCGCGTCATGATCGTGGTGCTGAGTTCGGCCACGAGCGGGCTGAGCCACGGCGGCCGGTCGTCCGAGCCGGAGGGCTCCCGGTTCCAGTCCGGCGCGTGCTTCTGGATGAGCGAATCGAGCGGCAACGGCTCGCCAAAGCTCACGTAGACCTTGCCGAAACGGCTGCGCAGCTCCGGGATGGCGCGCAGCAGCGTGATCACGGATTCCTTTTCCTTCGGCCGGCCAGAAAGTTCGTTGATGTAGGTGCGGCCCTCGACCAGCCGTTCGTAACCGAAATACACCGGGACGAAGACCACGGGCCGCCTCGGCTCGCGCAGGTAGCTGCGCACCGTCATCGACAGCATCCCGGTCTTCGGCTGCATCAGGCGTCCGGTGCGGCTGCGGCCGCCCTCGATGAAGTACTCGAGCGAGTGCCCGCGCGCCATCATCAGACCGAGATACTTGGTGAAGACCGCCGTGTAGAGCGCGTTGCCACCGAACTTGCGGCGCAGGAAGAACGCGCCGCCACGCCGCAGGAACGAGCCGATGACCGGCATGTTGAGGTTGATGCCCGCCGCGATGTGCGGCACGGCGAAGCCCTTCACGTAGATCACGTAGGACATCAGCAGGTAGTCCATGTGGCTGCGGTGACAGGGGGCGTAGACGACCTCGACGCCTTCGCCCACCGATTCGAGGCTCGAGAAGTTGGCGAGCTCGACGCCGTCGTACAGCCGGTTCCACAGGCGGCTCAGCACTCCGGCCATGAACACCACGAACGGGTGCGAGTAGTTGGCGGCGATCTCGTACGCGTAGCCGCGCGCCACGTCCAGCGCCGCACGCCGGTCGAGGTTCTTCTCGCGCATCTCGTCCCGGATGGCTTCGCGCACCATCTGCGTCTTCAGAACCTGCGCCACGATCGTACGCCGGTGCGACAGGTCCGGACCGATGGTCGACACGCGCTGGTGACGGAACTGTGTGCGCAACTGCCGCCACAGGCGACGCGGTCCGCGCGGCATGCCACGCGTCTCGGCAAGTGACGGCTGCAGGGGCAGTGCGTCGCCGAACAGCACCAGGAGGTTCCGGCCGTTGACGATCAGGGACAGAAGCTTGCGGAAGCGGCCCCCGATGTCCCAGCCCTCGGCAACCATCAGCCGGAACCAGGACCGCTCGCGGCCGGGTGCGCGACCCCAGAACAGGCTGACTGGAACGATGTCGACGTCGAAAGCGAGATCCGTGGCGGCCACGCCGCTCAGGGTCCTGAGTGCGTCCGGCAGGCGCCGGTCCACGCGCAGGCCGAAGAAGCCCGTGCGCCGTTCGAGGAACAGGCAGGACGCGGGCAGCACGATGCCGGAGCCGACGGGCGCGAGCGGCATCGGCAGGCGTCGCTCGCGGCACACGTACTCGAGCACCGCTACATCGACGACGCTGCGCTTCTCGAGCGCATAGACCACCGGCCGCCCGGACGCGAAACGCTCGGCGACACCGTCCGGCAGGATGGACGGACGAACCCATGACGCGACGAAGCGACGCACGAGCGGCAGCAACAGCCGCTCGATCGCGGAGAAGTCACTCATCCGGGAAGCCGGCCGACCACCAGGAGGTGGCGATCGGACACGGTACGGACCTCGAGGCCATCGAGCCCGCAGACACGCAGCTGGCCACGAATTTCCCCGGGCTCGAACGCCGCGCACAGGGAATTGTAGAAATCGCGCTTGAGCACCTCGGGCTCCTCCCCCGCATAGGTCTCGACGATCTCCTGGGCCGCGCCGGCCGACTCGGGCCGAAACAGGTCCATCACCAGCACCGCAGCCCCGGGTGCCCCGAGTTCACGCACGCTGCGCCACAGGACCAGCGGGTCGTGCAGGTGATGCAGCAGGCTGTTGCTCACGATCGCGTCGTAGCACGGGAGCGGCAGCGGCACCCCCGGGAGGATCCCTTCGATGAACTGCACCCGACCCTGAAGTTCGTGCATGTCCCAGAGCCGCGCCGAGCCGAACTCGAGCATCGCGTGCGACCCGTCGAGCCCGTGCACCGTCAAGCCGCCGTGGCGCTGCGCGAGGCGCAGGACGATGTCGCCGGGGCCGCATCCGAGGTCCAGGACCGCGCCCTGCCTGAGGCTGGGGAACTCGCTGTCGAAATACCCGACGAACCGATCGTTCGGCTCGCTGAAATCGGCGTTGGCGTATGCGCGCGCCTGTTCGAACTCATCCATGAGTTCCGGTTCTGGAATCCTCTTCATTCGTCTTCCGCGACGCCCTCGGACTGCTGCATCGCGGCGTCAAGGTCATCCTTCCGGCCGAGCGTGAGGTCCTCGACGGCGCGCGCCTTGTCCTGCGTCTGGATCACGTCGTCGAACACGGTCTCGTCCGTGTCACGTCCCTTCGCGCGCGCCTCCTCCGTGTCCTTCGGCTCGCTGTAGCCGCAGGCCACGAGACACGTGAGCATCAGTCCGGTCAGTGTCAGTCTTGCGCCTCGTTCCATGCGGTTCTCCCTGCCTGGTGCCGGGCAATCTTAACCGATGGAGTCAGGCCTGAGCGCATCGGCAGGTCAGGCGCTCCGCCGTGAGCGCCGAGGCTCAGAGGAACTCGTCGATCGAGAACAGGAAATACGCGAAGTAGTGGTTGATGGCGCGGATCTGGTCGAGCAGCCGGTGATCCGAGTCGACCACGTGCAGCGTCGCTTTCTGCTCGCGCGCAAAGCGGAAACTGTTGTCCACGGGGATCACGTCGTCGCGCCAGCCGTGCACGATGGTCGTCGGGCATGCCGCCGGACGCGGGCTGAACTTATCGTAGCCCGGCATGTAGAGCGCCGGCGCCAGCAGGAACATGCCCCGCGCCTGCAGCAGGGAAGAGCCCGCCACCGACACGTAACCGCCCATGCTCGAGCCCACGAGCACCAGTGATCCGCGCAGGTCCTTGCAGAAGGCGAGCAGGCGCGTGACGCGGTCCTTCGGGTCGTCGATGCCGCGGTAGTCCACGGACTCGACGTGGAAGCCTTCCTCGCGGGCGATCTCGGCCATGGCCGCAATCTTGCTGCCCCACGGCTCGCTGTCCTTGCCGTGCGAGAAAACCACGTACCGTTCAGCCATGCCGTGCCGCCCTGCGCGTTGTCCGGCCGCCATCATAAGGCGTGCGCCGCGGGGAATCCGGGATCAGTTCTCATCGCCGATCTCCCAGAGCCACCGGTCGAGGTCTTCCGGCGGGCTCTGCCAGCCATGCAGCCTCAGGTTGACCCGCCCTGTCGACGCCACGACGCCCTCGCGGCCGAGACGCTCGATCTGCTCCTGGCGCGCCATCGCGCCCTGCGGAAACGCGATCCGGCCGCCCGCGGCCACCACGCGATGCCACGGCACCGTGCTGCCGGCCGGCAAGTCGGACAACACGCGGCCCACGAGTCGTGCTCGGCGCGGGAGTCCCGCGCGCGCGGCGACCGCGCCGTAGGTCGTCACCTTGCCGCGTGGAATCCGTTCGACCACGGCGAGAATCCGTACCGCGGGATCATTCATGGCGTGGCGAGTGCCCGGACGAGGCGATGGCCAAGGACGACCAGCGCCGGCGCCGCGATCGCGAGCAGCCCCGCCGTGACGAATCCGACGCGGGCGATGCATGCGGCCTGCTCGCCGGTGCGCACCATCGTATCGCGCAATACCCGGGCGCCGGGCGGCGGATAGCGCCCCGAGCAGCGAACTTCCATTGCGATGCGCCAGATCACTACGGCGGCCAGCAAGGCGACCGCTGCTGCCGCCCAGGTCACTCCGAGAAACAGGTTGCGGGCTTGCCGGCCGGCGGCTTCCTGATCCAGCGCAAACAGTGCCTCGATCCGTGCGGTTTCGAGCGAGAGCCACCCGACAAGCCCCAGGCCGACCACGGCTGCGACAGCCACGACCAGCAGGGCGCGGCGCCGCGCCTCAGGGTCGGCAGGCTGCATCTGCCCTTTCAGGACGCTCTTCGGAATCGTGCCCATGCGCCGGCATGGTAGCGACGGGCGCGCGCGACCCACAAGCCACGGCGATTGCTGGCTGCGTGCCGCGCGTGCCACAGTCGCGCGATGACGGGATCATCCAGGCCAGCCGGTTGGCGATTCGCCATCGACCGCGGCGGCACGTTCACCGATATCGTCGCCTGGGACCCGGCGGGCCGCGTCTTTACGCACAAAGTCCTGTCGCGCGACCCGCGCCATGCCGGCGATGCGGCCGCACGCGGCATCCACGAGGTACTGGAGCGGCACGCTTCCGGCACGCCCCGCGTAACGTCGGTTCGCCTCGGCACGACCGTGGCGACCAACGCGCTGCTCGAGCGCAAGGGCGAGCCGACCTGTCTAGTGACGACGCACGGACTGAGAGACGCCCTGCGCATCGGCTACCAGAACCGCCCCGACATCTTCGCGCGCGCGATCCACCTGCCGGCGATGCTGTATTCGCGTGTGATCGAAGCCGTGGAGCGCGTTGACGCGACCGGCCACGTGCTGGCGCCGCTGGACGAAACGGCCCTCGCGAGAGCACTGCGCGCGGCACGGAGCGAAGGCCTGCGTTCCGTGGCGATCGCGTTGCTGCACGGCATACAGCACACGGCCCACGAGCAGCGTGCCGCCGCGCTTGCCGCGGAGGCCGGCTTCGACGAGATCGTGACTTCACACGAGGTGGCGCCATTGCTCGGGCTGATCGCCCGTGGCGACAGCACGGTCGCGGACGCTTATCTCTCGCCGGTGCTGCTGCGATACGTGCAGGAATTCCGCCGCGAACTCCTCGCGCGCCACGGCACGACGGAGCTGCTCCTGATGCAGAGCGGTGGCGGCCTCGTGGATCCCGACGGTTTCCGCGGCATCAACGGTGTGCTGTCCGGGCCTGCCGGCGGTGTCGTGGGCCTCGCAGCCGTCGCCGCAGCGAGCGGACGGCCGCGGCTGATCGGCTTCGACATGGGCGGAACGTCCACGGACGTCAGCCTGTACGCCGGCGAGTTGCCCCGTCGTTTTGCGACGGAAATCGATGGCGTGCGCCTGCAGGCGCCGATGATGGACATCCACACGATCGCGGCCGGCGGCGGATCGATCGTCCGTCTTGCCGACGGACGCCTGCAGGTCGGCCCCGACTCGGCGGGTGCCGATCCCGGCCCGGCGTGCTACCGGCGCGGCGGCCCGGCGACCATCACCGACTGCAATGTCGTGCTCGGCCGGATCCGTCCGCAGCACTTCCCGCGCGTCTTCGGAGCTTCCGGCGATGCGCCCCTCGATGCCGGTGCGTCGACTGAGCGACTGGCCGCAATCGCCGCCGAAGTGACCCGGCAGGGCGGCCCGGCGTTCGACGTCGAGTCGCTGGCGAGCGCGTTCCTCGAGGTGGCCGTGGCGCGCATGGCGAACGCGATCCGCGAGCTGACGCTGCGACTCGGTCACGACCCGGGACAGTTCACGCTGCTGCCGTTCGGCGGCGCGGCTGGACAGCACGCCTGCGCCGTCGCGGAGTCGCTTGGCATCGACGCGCTGCTGCTCGACCCGCTCGCGGGGGTGTTGTCCGCGCACGGCATCGGCCTGGCCCAGCGACGCTGCATACGGCGTCGCAGCGCGGAGGAGCTGCTCGACACATCGGGACTCGAGCGAGCGCGGACAATGCTGGCGTCGCTCGAGAACGCCGCACGCGACGAACTGGCGAGACAGGGAGTCCCGGCTGCGCAGATCCGCGTCCGTCGGACGGCCAACCTGCGCGCCACCGGATCCGACACGAGCATCGAGATCGAATGGGACACCGGCGAAGCGATGCGCGCCGCCTTCGCGCAGGCACACGACCGGCTCTATGGCTTCGCGGATGCCACGAGCCGGCTGGTGGTGTCGGAGGTCGCGGCCGAAGCAATCGAACGCGCCGCGGAACGAGCGAAGGACGCGCCTTCACTGCCTGCCGCGCACGACGTATCCGCCGCCACGCCGACGGCGGCGGTGTGGATGGACGGCGCCTGGCACGAGGTGCCGCTGCATGCGCGGGAGGGCCTGCGCAAGGGCCAGTGGATTGCCGGACCGGCGCTCGTGTGCGAGAGCGGCTCCACGGGCTGGATCGCGCCGGGCTGGACCGCACAGGTCGTCGAGGGTGGCCGCCTGCTGGCGACGCGCGGCGCGCACGCCCGCACGCACTCGACGGCCGACCATCGGGTTGCGGACCCCATGCGGCTCGAGGTATTCAACGCGCTCTTCATGCACGTGGCCGAGCAGATGGGCGTCGTGCTGCGCCAGACGGCGAGCTCCGTGAACATCAAGGAGCGGCTGGATTTCTCCTGCGCGATCTTCGACGGCCAGGCGAATCTCGTGGCGAATGCGCCGCACATGCCGGTGCACCTGGGCTCGATGGGCGCGAGCGTGGCCGCCGTGCTCGCGGCTCACGGCGCGGACCTGCATCCCGGGGATGCCTTCCTGGTGAACTCACCGTACGACGGCGGCACACACCTGCCCGACATGACCGTGGTGACGCCGGTGTTCGACCCGTCCGGCAACCGCGTCGAATTCTTCACGGCCTCACGCGCGCACCACGCCGACATCGGCGGCATCACGCCGGGATCGATGCCACCGGGCAGCCGCGACATCCGCGAGGAAGGCGCGCACTTCGCGCCGACGCGGATCGTACGCGACGGGCAGCTCGCCGAATCGCTGGTCCGCGAGCGGTTGACGGAAGGACGCTGGCCCGCACGGAACGTGGAGCAGAATCTCGCCGACCTGCGGGCGCAGCTGGCCGCGAACACCCGCGGCATCCGTGAAATCGAGCGCGCCGCACGCGATCACGGCCTCCCCACGCTGCTCGCCTACATGCGGCACGTCCAGGACAATGCCGAGGCGTGCATGCGCCGGGCGATCCAGGGCCTGCACGACGGGTCCTTCCGCAACGAACTCGACAACGGCCAGCAGATCGTCCTGAACGTCGTCGTCGATCACGGTCGCGGTGAGGCGACCATCGACTTCACGGGCACCTCGGACCAGCAGGACAACAACTTCAACGCGCCGCGGGCCGTCACGGTCGCGGCGGTGCTCTACGTCTTCCGCACGCTGGTCGCGGAGTCCATCCCGCTCAATGCCGGCTGCCTGCGACCGCTGCGCATCGTGGTGCCGCGCGGTTCGATGCTCGATCCCACGTGGCCGCACGCGGTGGTCGCTGGCAACGTGGAGACCTCGCAGTGCATCGTCGATGCGCTCTACGGTGCGCTCGGCCTGCAGGCGGCGTCGCAGGGGACGATGAACAACCTCACCTTCGGCAACGAGCGCTACCAGTACTACGAGACGATCGCGGGCGGCGCGGGCGCAGGCCCGGACTTCGACGGCGCGAGCGGCGTGCAGACGCACATGACGAATTCGCGGCTCACGGACCCGGAGGTGCTGGAACGCCGCTTCCCGGTGCTGCTGCGGGAGTTCGCGTTGCGCTCCGGCTCGGGGGGCGCGGGCGAATTTCACGGGGGCGACGGTCTCGTCCGACGCATCGAGTTCCGGGAAGCGATGACGGTCGCGATCCTGTCGAATCATCGGCGCATCCGGCCGTTCGGCCTGGCCGGAGGCGAGCCCGGTCAGGCGGGCGTCAACCGGCTCCAGAGGCGCGACGGCCGCCTAGAAACGCTGGCCGGGACGGCCGAGGTCGCGGCGCAGGCGGGTGATTGCATCCAGGTCGAAACGCCCGGTGGCGGGGGCTATGGCCGGGGCCCCGGCCGCTGAGCCCCCAGTCCCGGGCCGCGGCTCGCCGTAGTATCCGAAGAGTTCCTGGGCAACGGTGCGCTGGCGGCGCGTGTCCCCGGCGGGCTCGTCCTCGCGGGCCTCGTTGACGACGTCGCGCACGGTCATGCGGGTTCCAGTCGGCAGGCGGTTCGCGCGCGCCGGCCGCACGCGACTGCCGGCGCTCGAGTGCGTCACCAGGAAGGACTGGTATCCGCCGGCCCGGGCCGTCGGCAATCCGACCAGTATGTTGAGACGCCCGTCGCGCACGTCCTCCTCGACGTTGACCCGCTCGTCGCAGACCACGTGGCAGGCGTCCCCTGCGCCACCGGTGCCGAACAGGCCTTCCGACGCAAGCGACTGCAGGAACTCCTGCACCTGGCGGGTGACCTTGTGCCAGGCATTTCGATCGCCCGCGTCGAACAGCGCCCAGCGCGTACCGCGCTCGATGGCGTGCATGATGAGCAGGGACCGGCGCCGCGCAGTGAGCAGCGTGCTGTCGGGGCTCTCGCCGGTGCCGCCCGCGAGCGTCCTGAGCGACAACGGATGCGGGTGTGCGGCGCGCAGCGACTGCAGGGGGTTGATCCCGTGTGCCGACAGCCTGAGCCGCTCAGCGTCCGTGAGTACTCGCGCAGGCCGCGTCCCGGGCCGGAGCAGCAGATCGTCGTCGGGACCCGGCTGCCAGGGAGACCGCTGGTCGTCCATGCGCGCAAGTGCGCCGGCCACTGCGCCGCAGTTCGCAAACGGCTCGTAGCGGCCGCGCAGGCGGTCAAAAGCGCGGATGCGCGGGAAGCACATGAGCACATTCTCGGCCTGGAGCGCGAGTTCGCGCAGGCCGTGCAGCGCCTCGTCGACGGTGTCCCAGGCCGCGGGCGGATCGACGATCAGCATGGCACCACGTTCGCGGCAGAGCTGCGCGGCGACCACCAGCACGCTCGGGCCGACGTCCCGATCGCGCGCCAGGGGCGGGATGCAGACGAAATGCACGTCCTCGGCAGCGCGCAGGGCAAACAGGCCGGTGCCTCGCTCGGGCGATCCGATCACGTCGTAATCCGTGAGTGGCGCGCCGTCGTCTCCATCGGGATTGGAATCGACGTAGCCGATGGGATGGCGCGAGCCGGCGCGGAACGTGCGGTCCGGACGCTGGGACGGCACCGCGCCCCGCACGCGAACCAGGGTCGATTCCTGCAGCGCATTCGTCACGTATCGGGTGGTGCCCGGCACGATGGACAGGCGGCGGAAAATCTCCTGGTCCTCGATGTGCTCCGAGCCGATGGAGCGCACGCGCTGCACGACGAGGTTGAAACGGTCGTCCTCGTTCGAACCCACGTTGTCGTAGTCCACCGAGGCGCGGAGCGCCTCGCGCGACCCCGGGCTCAGGGCCTTCAGCGTTAGCCATTCACCTCCACAAGGCAGCGTGATCGTCGCGGGAGCACCGCCATTGACCACCCGCACGATCACCGCGCGGTGGCCGCCGTTCTCGAAGAACTGCTCGACGGCATATGGCATCGGGCTCGGCTGCCACAGGCCGCCGAAGACCTGCCGGAACTCGGCGAAGCTGCGCACTGCCACCGGACGATGGACCGGGCCGCGCAGCGTGCGGCCGACGAAGGCGGTGACGGCGGTCGGAATGCGGGCGATCGCGTGGTCCGCTCCTGGACCTTCCGCCACGACGAAGCCGCTGGTATTCAAGCCTGGCAAATGCGTGTCCCCGCTCGCGCCGCACCTAAGTTAGCACACCTTCTAGTATTCTTGGCCGCCCACTGACGCTGACTGTCGATGCACTCCTCCTCCGGACGTTGGAAGCTCGGCCTCGCCCTCGCGCTCACGACGGCGCTGTGCTGGGGCCTGTTACCGATCGCGCTGAAGATCGTGCTGGTGGGCATGGATGCCTGGACGATCACCTGGTATCGCTTCGCCACCGCCGGCATCGCCCTCGGCGCGTACCTGGCGTGGCGCCGTCGCCTGCCGCTGCCGGTGCTGCTCACGCGCCGGGGCTGGGCGCTCTATGCTGTCGCGCTGGCCGGACTGCTGGCCAACTACGTCCTCTACCTGCTGTCGCTCGAGCTCACGAGCCCCACGGTTGCGCAGGTGCTGATCCAGCTCGCGCCCATGTGCCTGCTGTTCGGCGGGCTCGTCGTATTCCGGGAGCGCTTCGCACCGCTGCAGTGGACAGGCTTCGCGATCCTGGTCGCGGGCCTGCTGGCGTTCTTCAACGACCGGCTCGTGGAGATCTTCACACTCGGCACGCAACTCGGTCTCGGTGTGACACTGATGATCGTGGCGTCGGTCACCTGGGCGATCTATGGACTGGCGCAGAAGCAGCTCCTGACGCAGCTCGCCTCCGAACAGGTCCTGCTCCTGCTGTACGCAGGCGCTGCACCGCTGCTGCTGCCCCCTGCGCACGTCGCGCAGGTGTTCGCACTCGACGGCACCCAACTCTGGATGCTGGCGTTCTGCTGCGCGAACACCGTCGTCGCCTACGGTTGCTTCGCCGAGGCGCTCGATCACTGGGAGGTGTCGAGGGTGAGCGCGGTCGTCACGCTGGCGCCGCTCGTCACGTTGGCTGCCATGCAGGGCGCGAGCCTCGCGTGGCCGGACATCGTGCCCGCGGAGCAGCTTTCGGCGTTGAGCGTCGCGGGAGCGTTGCTCGTCGTCGCGGGCGCGATGATTACCGCGCTCGGCGCGCGCGCCGCCCGCGACGGAGCGGGGCCGCCAGCGCCGCATGGACGCGGGCGGTGAACCAGCGCTGTCCCGGCTCGTCGTTCGCGAGCGGGCCCGGCGTGTCCCCACAGGTATCGAGGCCCAGCTGCCTGCGCTCTACCAGGCGCCGATCGTCCGCGGCCATTCGCCGCCGCATGCGCGCGTTCAGGTAACGTACGAGACGCATCTCGCGCGAGCCGTCCGGCAGCGCGTAGGAGAGTTCGCGCAGCACGGCCTCACCGGGCCCCAGCGGCAACACCTGTGCAAATCCGATCTGGTCGGGATACACGTCGAGCACGACGTTGGGCCACAGGAAGTAACGCGACCACGAACGTCGCCGGTCCGCAGGCAACGCCGGCACGTCCGGCAGCCAGGAAACGTACGCGCGCGCCGGCCAGTTCCCCGAATCGCTGGCGACAATGGTTGCCGTGTAACGCTGCAGGTCCGCGTCCGCGCCGGACCCGGCGGGCACGAGCCCACGACGCTGCAGTTCGAGCTGGTGCTCGCAGAGCACTTTCCAGTCGGCGCGGTGCGGGACCAGTCGCGGCTCGCTGATCCGGCGCATCCCCTCGAACCGGTGCGCACCGACCTCGTCCGAGCAGGCGGCGAGCATCTCCTCCAGCGGCTTCGCAGGCGTCTCGAACGCGACGAACACGAAACCATGCCAGGTCGAGAGTGGTAACGCACGCAGGCCGAGCCGTGCGCGATCGATGCCGGGATACTGCTCTTCTCGCGGGACGTGCGCGAGGGCGCCGGTGTCGTCGTAGACCCACGCGTGGTACGGACATCGCACCTTGCTGTCGATGCAGAAAGCCACCGCCGTGTTCGGGTCGCCCTCGATCAGGCGCGAGCCACGGTGGCGGCAGGCGTTGAGGAAGGCACGGAGCACGCCGTCACGGCCGCGCAGGATGAATGCGGAGCGGCCGACGAAATCGAAGCGGATCGCGGTGCCGGCGCTCGGCAGGTCGGAGTCGTGGCAGACCGGCTGCCAGCTCGGCAGCAGGATCCGCTCACGCTCCGCGGCCTCAGCGCCCGCCGCGCGCACCCGTGTCCGCAACTGGCTTGGGGCTGTCCTCGGCTTCTTCGGCGTCGCGGCCGTCCCAGTTCGAGCCGGCCGGCAAGGTGTTCTCGACCAGTCGTGCTCCCGCCAGGAACGACTCGAGCGTGATACCGCGACGCGACACCGGCACGGCCACGCCGCGCGCATCGCTCACGAGCCGTTCGGTCAGCGCCAGGTCGATCGCGCCGCCGTGCTGCTTGACCTGCTGCCACATCTTGTCGGCGGTCGCCTTGCTCAGGGTCTGGGGCGTCTGCGCCGTCTCATCTTCCTCGTCGTCCACGTGCGGCGGGAACGCCTGCACGTAGAGGCTGTCGCCATGCCAGCGATACAGCAGCGGCTGGTTGACGACGGTCACCTTCGTGCCGACGGCGATCGTATCGAACACCGAGTCGATGTCCTCGGGGTACATGCGGATGCAGCCGTGGCTCGCGCGCAGGCCTACGCCGGCCGGCTTGTTGGTGCCGTGGATGAGGTAGCTCGGCCAACCCAGGTTCATGGCATACGCACCGAGCGGATTGTCCGGGCCAGGCGGAACGCGGGCAGGCAGCGGGTCGCCCTCGGCGGCGTGCTCCTTCCGAACGGACGCCGGCGGTGTCCAGTACGGATCCTTGCGTTTCGAGACCACCTTCGTCGTACCGATCGGCGTCGCCCAGCCCACCTTGCCGATGCCGATCGGAAAGGTGACCACGACCCGCGGCTCATCCTTCTTCGCCGGCTTCGGGAAGTAGAACATGCGCAGCGCAGCGACATTGATCACGATCCCTTCGTGCGGCGCCTCCGGCAGGACGAACTGCGTGGGCAACACGATGCGGGTGCCGGCGCCGGGGAGCCAGGGGTCGACGCCTGGGTTTGCGCGCGCGACTTCGTCGAAGCCGAGGTTGAAGCGGCGGGCGATGTCGGGAATCGTGTCCTCTTCGCGCGCAATGGTCACCTGAAGTTCGCCCACGACGGTGGTCGTCTTCGGGTCGTACGGGAACGTGTGCGTGGCCAGTGGCGGCTGCAGCTGCGGCGTCGGCGGAGCCGGCGGAGCCACGGGCTCCTGTTGCGGCATGAAGACACTGCAGCCGCCGAGTGCAAGGAGCAGCCCCAGCGCCGTCGCGCGCCGCGCAACCGCGACCCTTTTTCGACTCATGTGATCAAGCACGTTGCCTCACCTCGTTGATGCCCGCACGGCCGGGCTCGCTACAGCAGCGCCGGCCGGTTCGGCAATTCGTCCTCGTCACGCTGGCCGGGCTGCTGGGGGTAATGTGTGGCGATGATACGCCCGACCTCGCGTACACCGACCAGCGCGCCCTCCCGAAAGTTCCCGGCTCGGAAATGGCGCTCCATGTCCCCGCAGACCGCCGTCCACTGGCCCGGCGCAACCCGTCCGTTGAACCCCCGGTCGGCGACAATCTCCACGTCACGGTCGGCCAGCAGCACGTAGATCAGCACGCCGTTGTTGGCGTGCGTATCCCACACGCCCAGCTGCGCAAAGACCTCGAGGGCCCGGTCACGGGGCGTTCGGCCGGCCCGGACGTGGCCCGGATCGAGCGCCGCCTCGATCGCGACCCGGATCTCCCCGGCATGCGACCGCTCCGACTCGTCCACGGCCCGCTCGATCGCCGCGAGCGCGGCCGGCGGAAACGCACGTCGCAAGGCCGCCTGGGTGGCGAATGCATGTCGGAACCAGCGTCCCCAGTCCATCGTCCTACCAGCTCCCGGACGCGCCGCCGCCGCCGAAGCCACCGCCGCCCCCGCTCCAGCCACCGCCGCCCCCGCTCCAGCCACCGCCGCCCCCGCT
>Ga0316622_100000107_pt1 | contig 38168 bp, 31 predicted proteins | sample OWC_Aug_OW2_C1_D_FD_207646 | JGI IMG/M metagenome (GOLD analysis project Ga0316622, IMG submission 207646) | Wetland soil microbial communities from Old Woman Creek delta, Ohio, United States - OWC_Aug_OW2_C1_D5_C | ecosystem: Environmental > Terrestrial > Soil > Wetlands | place: USA: Ohio... | reverse complement strand
CGACGTTCACGTCGGGGACGCTGACCGTGGCCACCACCGTCGTGTTGTCCGGAATCGAGACCGGAGGCGACGGCGACGGGTAGGTCGGGTTGACGTTCTTCCCGGTCTCGAAGGTGAAGTAGGCCCCGCCGTTGTCCGCGAAGGCGGTGTTCGCCGCCGGGTCCGAGGAGTTCACCCCGAAGAAGTAGTTCTTGCACTCCAGGAGTCCGGTGAGCTTGACCGTATGACCGGTGACGAAGGCCGGGGTCACGGGCGTGGTCGTGCCCGGGGGTACCGCCAGACCGTAGCTGACCTGGCTGTTCGAGGCCTCTCCCGTGTCCCACTTGATGTCCGCGGAGTTGCCGGTGACGTTCTCCGCGCGGACGTTCGAGATCACGGGCCCGACGCAGTCGACATCGGCCGTCCGTGTGACGCTCACGTTCGGAACGCCGCAGAACGAGACGTCCGTGAAGCCCACCGTGATCGTGTCGCCATTGGCGACCGAGATCGCCCCATCGCCCGGGGTCGCGGGGGCCGCCGTGGTGTTGAAGGTCCCCTTGAAGATCCCCGAGTTGGGCGGGTTCTCGACGAGCATCGTGGTTTCGGGCCCCGGCTCGCTCGTGGAGCTCACGCTGGCCGACTGGAATCCCGCTCCGACCAGATCCCCGTCTACGACGGTGATCTCCAGAGGCGTCGCACCGGTGCAGTTGTAGAGGTTCCGCGTCAGGGAGACCGAAGCCGCGCACGGCTGGGGCGTCGCGCTCACGCAGGCGCTTCCGGGTCCGAAGCACGCGCTCGAGGAGCCCACGGCCTGGACCACGTAGTTGTAGACCCTGCCGTTGGCGACCGAGGGATCGCTGTAGCTCGTCCCGGCAACCTCCGCGATCACGGCCTTCCCGAAATCGCAGCCCGCGTACCCCTCCGAGCGCAGGACCCGGTAGGTCGCGGCGCCCGGAACGGCGGACCAGGACAGGTTCAGCTGGTTGCTGCCGACGCTCACGGACAGGACGGGCGCGGCGGTGGGTCCGCTGGCGCAGCCGCTGTTCACGGGAGTCGGGGTGTTGCAGGCGATGGCGTGACGATTGAAGGCGGCGTACAGGGCCGTCATGTGCGGCGTGCCGTTCGCCACGTTCCCGTCGTCGTCGTCCGCCGCGAGCCACTGCATGTAGGCGTTGGTCGCGCCGCAGCCGTTCGAGGTGCTGGGGCAGGTGCAGGCGTGCCAGCTCCCGATCAGGCCGCTTCCCTGGTAGAACAGCTTGTTCCCCACGATGAACGCGTCGTTCAGGGGCATGGAGAAGGGGGCCGCGGTGAGATCCCGGGCCACGAAGTCCCAGGCCGCCTGCCGGCTCGGGGCGGCGTCGCAGTGGACCTGCTTGCCGCAGGGCCCGGAGCCCGAGTCGCAATGGATGCAGCTGTAGTTCGCGGGGGTGTCCGGGGTGTGATCGGCGTGCTTGTCCCAGTCGGCGTCCCGCACGCCCGAGCAATCGAGAATGCAGTGGGTTCCCGTCCGCGACTCGTTGTAGTTGAAGCCGGTCCCGTCCGCGGTCATCCCGCAGCCGCGATCGTTGGTCCAGAGGAAGCCGTAACCGACGCAGGAGGCCTGTAGGCGGTAGATCGCGGCCACGTCCGCGTAGGCCTCGCTCGACACGCTCAGGGAGCCGCCGCTGTCGAAGTCATCGAGGGCATGGCCCCACTCGTGATCGAACACCGCGGCGACCTCGCCCGTGTTCCGGCAGCCGCCGCCGCTGCGGTAGAAGTTGATCGTGCCGGCGCTGTAGTAGGCGTTGCAGGTGTTCGCGATGTTCACGGTCGTGGTGATCTGGGACTGCAGCCAGGTGTTCGCCGGGAGCCAGCCGCGGGCCTGCTCCATGAGCTTGTTGACCTCGAAGAAGGCCGAGCGCGAGGCCGGCGTGTCCCCCGGAGAGGTTCCGGCGCTCGTGCAATCGTGCTGGCCGTTGAGCCCGCCCAGCAGGATGTCGCCAGAGCCGCTCTCGTTCACCGCCCCGCAGCTGTCGATGATCTTGACGTATTTCCCGTTGAGCTGCGTCGTGACCGTCCCGCTCCCCGGATAGTCGAACAGGCCGGCCGCGTTGGTGAAGTTGTTCGGCGCGGCGAGCCCGGTGTCCGCGAAGGGCATGGGTGTGTTCGGCTGCGCCACGCCGCAGCGATCGTTCGAGGGGCAGATCTCCGTGCTCGTGAGCGGGTAGATCGTCCCGTTGACCTGCTTGGTCTCGTACAGGTTCTTGTCCTCGAACGCGAGAACCTCCCCGGTATGGGCGTCGATCAGGAGCTCCCACCTCGGGACCTCGCCCTTGCGCTGGAAGCCGAACGACCACACCAGGCGATGGCGGTACCCAGCCCCGACCGGGCCGGCGAAGGCCTCTCCCGACTGGAACTCCGCGGGGGCCGTGGGCACGATCTCGAGCTCCGGCTTCTTCCACAGCTCGTCCCGGCGGTCCTTCCCGCCGACGTAGGAATAGCCCAGGGACATGGCCTGCTCGGCCGTGATTTTGGGCTGGGTGTCGAGGTTCACGTTGCCCCACGTGTCCGCACCGAGGAGCACCAGATTCCCGTGATTGATCACGGCCAAGATCCGGGCGTACCGGACCGGGATCCCGTTCACCCACTGGGGAATGCTGACGTGCCAGAGATGCTCGGCCGCCATCTGCGCCCGCACCGGTCCGAGCTGGACCGTGTCGACCCCCAGAGCCTCACGGTTGTTCGCGACGAATTTGCGGATCAGCTCCCCGACCAGCTTGTCGTCGATCTCCTCCACCTTGCGGCCGAGACCGGCGCCCAGGTCCTCGGTCTTGAGGCGATTTCCCTCGCCCGATCCCGGGATGAGCGGCACGCTCAGGATGATGTTGCTCGGGATCCCAGACCTCGGATCGAAGAAGACGGTCGGGCTGCCGTAGGTCTCCAGGAAACGTGACCACGACACCTTGTTGGCGAGTCCGTCGAGCACCGAGGCCGCCGGCACGTTGTCCGAGCTCAGGTGCAGCTCGGGCTTGAAGAACTCCTTGGACGCGAGCGACGCTTCGTCGTTCCTCTTCGCGTCCAGGGCGAGCGCCGTGCCGGGCTGGAAGGCCAGACACACGGCGAGGAGCAATCCGAACGCCGAGACGAGACGGATCTTGCGCATGGAACCTCATCCTCGCGCCGCGGGGCGGCGCACGCGGGCCGGGCCTGTGCTGGCCCGGCGGAAGGAAGACTGCACCAGCGAAGTGGGACCGGAGAGAATCCGCTGCCCTGCGACGGCCGTGATCCGACGCGATCGATACCGCTCGACCGACCCTGCGCGAAAACAGGCCCGACGTGTTCGGCGTTCGACGCTACGCCCAGTCACGACCCCCCCATGGCACAAACCCACGAGGGGCAGACCGTTCCGAACGCACCCCCCCCCTCGGGCCTGGTTCAGCGTCCGGGCAGACAGGAAGCCAAACGCAGGGCGTCTTAATTATTCGGCGGGGGCGGTCGATGTCAAGGAGAAACCTCAGAAAACAGAGACCGCCGGGGTGGGCTCCGCGATCGCTCGCCGATGCCGAGGCGGCATATTCGGACTAGCGAGCCTCTCCAGCCGGCTGCAACGGAAATGCTTCCGTCGATGCCTTCGGCTCGGGAAGACGTTCCCCCGCAACCGCGATCGTCGTCTTGGTGAAGATCAGGCTCACTCCCCGGGTCTTGAGCGTCGCAGGCACGTCGAGCTTGCGGGTGAAGCGGTCGCGTCTCTCCGGCGGAAGCTCCCGGGCAGCCCGGGTCGCGTCGTACTCGAGATCGCCGTCCCACGCGACCCGGAACCCGCCGCCGTCGTGAACGATGACCTCACAGCGCCTGCGCTGCACCAGGCGATCCCCCGCGTCGTCGTAGGTGACGACGATCTCGTTGCGGCCATCCGTGTCCAGGTCCACGAGCTCGAGCTCGCCGCGCCCGACGTTTCCGCCCCGTTCCTTGAGGTAGTCCCTCGCGTACGCGGTCTCGAGCTTGTCGCCGTCTTTCCGGAACACCTCGAGCCGCACCCCCACGGCCCCCGCCTCGTCGCGGCGTCCAGTGAGGAAGGTGACCAGCGCGACGACTTGCTTGCCGGGTTCCGGGAGGACCCTGGCGGTCAGGATCGAGCCGTTCATCACCTTCGTGGGCGGGATCCCCATGCTCTCGTAGACGGATGTGGCTGTATCCTTCGCCTGCCCCGGCTGGGCGGAGATGGACGCCAGGATGCCCCCGGCGAGGATGGCCAGCGCGAGCCGGTGTACGTTCCGTTCATTTCGCATCGTCGACCCCGGGCGCACGTCTTCATGCCTTGGTGCGGATCTATAATCTAGCCTCCGCCGGGTCTTCTGTCCCGTGGTGAGGAATCGCATGCACTTGTACCTGGCGCGGTGCGTTCTCCCGGTGGCTTCGCCGCCCATCCCCTCGGGAGCCGTGGCGGTCCACGAGGGACGGATTGCGGCGGTCGGCCGGCGCAAGGACGTCCAGAAGGCGGTCGGGACCGCGGCCGAGGTGCGCGACCTGGGGGACGTCGTCGTGTTCCCCGGATTGGTCAACGCGCACACCCACTTGGAGCTTTCCTGGATGGGCGAGGCACCCGGTCCAACGGGCGACTTCATGGCCTGGATGCGGGACCTTGTCGCGCGCCGGGAGAGGGGGCCGGACCTCCCGGTCGCCCGCGCGGCAGCGGAGAAGGCCGCGAGTTTCCTGGAGGCGCGCGGAACGGTGGCGGTCGGGGACGTCGGAAACGGCTCCTGGATCGCCTCCGTGGTCGCGCGGACCAGCCTGCGCGGCATCGTGTTCCACGAGATCTACGGGTTTCTCTCCGCAGATGCCGAGCGGATCGTGGACGAGGCCGCGGCGCGCCTGGACCGGATCGAGCAGGACCCCGATGTGCGGGCCGCACGGGAACGTCTCGGCGTGATCCTGACGCCGCACGCATCCCACACTCTCTCCCCCGCGCTGCTCAAGGCGCTCGCCGGACGGGCCGCCGCGTCGAACGAGCCGCTCTCGATCCATGTCGCGGAGAGCGAGCCGGAGTGCGATCTGATCCGCCACGGCCGGGGACCCATGGCCGATTTCCTGCGCGAGCGCGGCATGTGGGACGAGACTTTCCACGCGACGGGGTATTCCCCCGTGGAGCATCTGGATCGCCTTGGCGTGCTCTCTCCCCGGACGCTGGCGGTGCACTGCGTCCACCTCGACCACCAGGACATCTCGAAGCTCCAGGCGCGGGGTGTGACGGTGGTCACCTGCCCCAGGAGCAACGCACGCCTCGGCGTGGGCAAGGCGCCGGTCTCCAGGATTCTCGCCTCGGGAATCCCGGTGGCCCTCGGAACCGACTCCCTGGCGAGCGCTCCGGACCTGGACCTCCTCGCCGAGATGGCGGCGCTCCGGGAGCAACATCCCGGACTCGCTCCCGCCGCCGCCCTGCGCATGGCCACGCTCAACGGAGCCCGCGCCCTGGGACTGGAGCGGGACTTGGGCTCGATCGAGGCCGGCAAGCAGGCCCGGCTTCTGGCCGCCCCGCTCGAAGACCCCGAGGACGATCCGCTCGAGGTCGTGACCGCTTGCCGGCCCGAGATCCGCGCGATCTACGGCTGAGCGCGGGTTTCCCGGGGCCTGTCCAGGATCTCGCGGTAGATCTCCTCGTAGGCCTCGACCATCTGGCGGGCGAGGAACCCCTCGCGAATCCGCGTGGGGCCCTCCGCGCCCAGCCTCTCCCGGAGGGCGCCGTCCTCGAGGACGCGGGCCAGCGCGTGCGCCAGAGCATGGACGTCGCCGGGAGGAAAGAACAGGCCGGTGCGCCCGTCGACCACGCTGGTCAGAAGCCCGCCCACGGCGCTGCAGACCACGGGCCGCGCCGCGGCCATCGCCTCGAGCGCGGCGACCCCCATCCCCTCGCGCCGCGAGGGAAGCACGAACACGTCGGCGCCTGCCAGGAGATCGGCCGCGTCCCCGCGCTCGCCGAGGAACCGGACCCGGGGGTCCAGACCGAGCTTCGCGCACTGCGCCCGGAGGGCGCCCCCCTCCGGTCCGTCCCCGGCGATCCAGACGAGCGGCGTCAGCCCTCGCTCGCGCAGCAGCGCTGCGGCGTCCAGCAGGAGGTCGATCCCCTTGCGCCGGATCAGCGCGGCGAGGGTCAGGATCACGGCATCCTGCGGCCCGGCGGACAGCGCCGCCCGTACCGCCTCCCGCCCGACCCGCGGGCGCAGCGCGTCGGGATCCACCGCGTCGTGCACGAGCGCCGTGCGCTCCGCGGGAACGCCTCCCCCCACGAGGCACCGGAGCACGGCCGGGGAGATCGCCACGACCTTCCGCACGAGGCGCCGGTAGAGGAGGCGCGTGCGCACGTTGCGCTTGACGCGCCGATCCATGCGGCGCGTGGACAGCGCCGGGCATCCCGCCAGGCGCGCGGCGAGAGAGCCGAGCCAGGTCGCCCTGCCGGTGTGCAGGTGCACCAGGTCGCAGCCGCAAGCCCGGAACCCCCGGGCGAGGCGCGCCACCGCGGAAACGTCCAGGTCGTTGCGCATCCGCACCGGAACGACCTCGATCCCGCGGCGCGAGGCCTCCTCCGCGCCGCGGCTCCCGGGAGGGCAGAACAGCACGACGCGGTGCCCGAGCGACCGCTGCCCCTCGAGCAGCAGGAAGACCTGCGCCTCCCCTCCCAGGAAGCCGCGCTCGGAATCCACGTGGGCGATCGACAGGCCGGAGTGCGGGCGCACGCGACTAGCGCCCCAGGGCGGCGGCGAGACGCTTCCAGAGCCCCCGCTTCGCCCGGGCGCGCTCTGCGGTCTCGGGGTCCTTGCGGTTGATCGCGAACAGCCAGCCGCGCTCGCAGTGCTCGTCGGGCCGGCTGGACTCGGTGAAGTGGAAGTGGGGCAGGCGCAGATCCCGGATCCTGGCCTCGATCGCTTTGAGGCCCCGGAATCGGTCCTCGTGGTTGGTGTCGTGGAAGAACAAGAACGCGTCGTGAGTCGTGATCCTCAGGTGCTCGTCGATCCAGGAGCCGCTGCGCCGGTGGTCGGCGTCGGAGACCAGGAAGTCGTACAGGTCCGAGGGGCTGCTCTTGACGAACTCCTCCTCCGAGAGCGGCGCCACGACCCGCACGCCTTCCCGCCTCAGGGCCTCGGCGACCGGCGGCTCCGTCCCCTTCCAATCGAGCCAGTTGTCCACGGAGGTCAGGGCGCCCCGGCCGTTGTAGCGGATTCCGTACAGGAGCGCCCAGGAGACGTAGCCGCTGCCGATCCCCAGCTCCAGCACGTTGTGCGGCTTCCGGGAAACCAGGGCGCCGAACAGGAAGAGCGCGTGGCTCCTGTCGATGGCCACGCCCCCGCGGTCGTCGAACGACTCGAGGAAGGAGAAGTACTGCCGCAGTGCGTCCATGGGATCGTCCGGCTCGGCGAGAGTGTAGCGCACCGGCGCTTGGAGTAGAGTAGGGTCCTTTCTTCGGGAGAGAACGGGTGCCGTCTCGGGGGCTTCTGGACACCATGCGGACGTGGGGGCGCATGGTGAAGTTCCCCCACAGCGTCTTCGCCCTGCCGTTCGCGCTGTCCGGGGCGGCGTTGGCCGCGGTCGGGCGCGGGATCACGCCCGGGCAGGTGTTCTGGATCGTGCTGGCGATGGTCGGCGCCCGGAACGCCGCGATGGGGTTCAATCGCCTCGCGGACCACGGCCTGGACGCCGAGAACCCCAGGACGTCTGGGCGCGAGCTCCCCGCGGGGCGACTCTCGCGGGCGGCGGTCTGGTCGTTCACGCTCTCTCTCGCGGCCCTCTTCGTTCTCTCCGCGTTCGCGCTCAATCGGACGTGCGGGATCCTCTCGCCCCTGGCCCTGGCCATCGTCTTCGGCTACTCCTACACGAAGCGGATCACCTGGGCCAGCCATCTCTTTCTCGGGCTTTCCTTGGCCATCGCGCCCGTGGGCGGCTGGCTCGCCGTCCGCGGCAGCTTCTCCGTGGTCCCGTGGCTCCTCGCCTTGACGGTCGTGACGTGGGTGGCCGGCTTCGACGTGATCTACGCCTGCCAGGACCTGGCATTCGACCGCAGAAAGGGGCTGCACTCCGTTCCCGCGCGGTTCGGGATCGCGACTGCGCTGGCGATCGCGCGCGGCCTGCACGCGGGGACGATCGCGGCGATGGCCGGAGTGGGGATCGCGGCCGGGCTGCACCCGGTGTACTGGCTCGGGGTCGCGATCATCGCGGCCCTCCTGGTCTTCGAGCATCGCATGGTGCGGGCGGACGACCTGTCCCGGCTCACGGTGGCGTTCTTCAACATGAACGGCGTGATCGGAGTGGTGTACCTGGCGGCGACCCTGGCCGCGGTCCTGCTACCTTCTTCCGGGGGATCCTGAGGAGGCGTCGTGTCGAACAAGAGGATCGTGACCGCGGTGACCGGAGCGAGCGGCGCACTGTACGCCGTGCGCTTCCTCAAGGCCTGTCTGGCCCTCGGCATGCGCGTCGATCTGGTGGTCAGCGAGTACGGCCAGCGACTCCTGATCGAGGAGTGCGACCTGAACTTGAAGGTCGAATCGGTGCCGGCCTGGCTGGAGCGGAAGTACGGGCCGGGAGCGGGCGGGACCGGCTCGATCACCCGCCACGGCGAGCAGGAGCTGGGAGCGAGCATCGCCTCCGGCTCGCAGATCTGGGACGCCATGGTCGTCGTTCCCTGCTCCATGAAGACGCTCTCGGGGATCGCGCACGGCTCGGCGTCGAACCTGATCGAGCGCGCCGCGGACGTGACCCTCAAGGAGCGGCGGCCCCTGATCCTGGTGCCCCGCGAGACGCCGCTCAACCTGGTGCAGATCGAGAACCTCAGGAGCGCGGCGCTGGCCGGAGCGGCGATCGTCCCGGCCATGCCGGCCTTCTACACGAGGCCGCAGACCCTCGAGGAGATCGCCGACTTCATCGCGGGGCGGATCCTCTCGCTGCTGAGGATCGAGCACCGCCTGTTCCCGACCTGGGAGGGATGATGCGGCCGCTCCTGGTCCTGTTCGATGTGGACGGAACCCTGATCAGCGCCGCCGGGGCCGGTCGCCGCGCTCTCGAGCAGGCGTTTCACCGCGTGTTCGGCGTGGATGGAATGGCCGCGCTCTCCCGGGGCGTGCCGTTCGAGGGGCGGACCGATCCCGCGATCATCGTGGACATGGCCCGCTGCGTGGGCGTCGATCTCGAGGCGCTGCGCCGGCGCGCGCGGGAGTTCGAGCAGGAGTATCTGCGCGCCCTCGGGGAGGAGATGGCGCGGCCCGACCCCAGGCGGCGCATCCTTCCCGGGATCGTTCCCCTCCTCGACGCCCTGCGCGAGCGCGAGGGGGTCTTCCTGGGCCTGCTCACCGGCAACATCGAGGCCGGGGCCCGCACCAAGCTGGAGCCGTTCGGGCTCAACGCCTACTTCCCCGAAGGCGGCTTCTCCTCCGACCATCCGGACCGGAGCGAGATCGCACGGATCGCGCGGGACAAGCTCGCCCGGCGCACGGGGATCGCCTTCCCGCCGGAACGTGTGGTCGTGGTGGGGGATACGGATCAGGATGTGGCCTGCGCCCGGGCCAACGGCTACCGGGCGATCGTCGTGGAATCCGGTTTCGTCCCCCGGGATCGCCTGGAAGCCGCCGGCCCGGACGCTCTCTTCAGCAGCCTCGCCGACCTCGGCGCGGTGATGCGCGCGCTGGGGCTGGGCGAGGACTGACGCGAGGCAGCCTTCGCGCTTACTTGGGCTCCACCTCGATCTTGCTCGCGGTCAGCCACATCTTGCCGTCCTTCTCCTGGACGGTCCCGGTCACCATGGCCGGCTTCTCACCGGAGCAAACGTGGGCCTTCTCCTCGACCTCGTTCTTCACGATGTAGTACTCGGCCGCTGGATCCTTCGTCACCAGGACGCTCTGGCACTCCTTGGCGTCCGCCTTCTTGAGCGTGCACTTGGCGCAGACGATCTTGCCGCTCAGCATGACCGTCTTCGCCTCCCCGGCCGAGGCGGCGAGGACGAACGCGAACAGGACGGCTAGGGCCAAGACAGGCAGAATCCGGTTCTTCATCAGCGATTCCTCCAGTCGCGGCGGACGGCCATTCGCCCGCCGCAGAGTCACCCGCCATTGTAGCCGCCTTCGGCGGGCGGCGCCGGGCCTGTGCCGGCGCCCGTCCCGGCGTTCGGAACGGGCGCCTGTCCGGATCAGCTCATCAATTGTCGTAGTACAGGAAGAACTCGTACGGATGCGGCCGCAGCCGCAGGGGCTCGATCTCGTTTTCCATCTTGTACGCGATCCAGGTCTGGATCAGATCGTCGGTGAAGACGCCGCCCTTGAGGAGGAACGCGTGGTCCCGCTGCAGCTCGCCCAGGGACTGCTCGAGCGAGGACGGGGTCTTGCGCGTCTCCTTGAGCTCCTCGGGGGTCATCTCGTAGATGTCCCGGTCCAGGGCCGGTCCGGGATCGATCTTGTTCTGCACCCCGTCGATCGCCGCCATGAGCATTGCGGAGAAGGTGAGGTAGGGATTGCAGCTGGGGTCGGGGCAGCGGAACTCCATGCGCTTGGCCTTGGGGCTCGCCGAGTACATCGGGATCCGCACCGACGCGGAGCGGTTGCGCTGGGACATCGCCAGGTTCACCGGAGCCTCGTAGCCGGGAACAAGGCGGCGGTAGGAGTTGGCCGTGGGCGCCGCGAACGCCAGGATCGCCGGCGCGTGGTGGAGCACCCCGCCGATCGCCCAGAGCGCCATCTGGGAAAGGCCGGCGTACTTGTCGCCGGCGAACAGCGGCTTGCCGTCCTTCCACAGCGAAAGGTGGGTGTGCATCCCGCTGCCGTTGTCCTGGAAGATCGGCTTGGGCATGAAGGTCACGGTCTTGCCGTGCCGACGCGCCACGTTCTTGACGATGTACTTGTACCACATGAGCTGATCGGACATCTGGAGGAGCGGGGAGAACCTCATGTCGATCTCGCTCTGCCCGCCCGTGCCGACCTCGTGATGGTGGGCCTCGACGATGATGCCGATCTTCATCATCTCGTAGACCATCTCGCCGCGCAGGTCGTGGTAGGTGTCCGTGGGGCTCACCGGAAAGTAGCCGCCCTTGAAGCTCGGCTTGTACCCGAGGTTCGGCTCCTCGATGCGGGCCGTGTTCCAGGCTCCCTCCACGGAGTCGATCTCGTAGTAGCCCTTGTGCTGGCTCTGCTCGTAGCGCACCTCGTCGAAGATGAAGAACTCGGGCTCCGGACCGACGTAGCAGACGTCGGCCAGGCCGGTCTGTTTGAGGAAGTCCATCGCCTTGCGCGCGACGTGGCGCGGATCGCGGGTGTAGTCCTCGCGCGTGATCGGGTCCACGATGTTGGCGATCACGCTGACCGTGGGCTCCTTGAAGAACGGATCGATGCGCGTGCTCTCGGGGTCGGGCACGGCGAGCATGTCCGACATGTGGATCCCCTGCCATCCGCGGATCGACGAGCCGTCGAATCCCACCCCATCCGTGAAGGTCCCTTCGTCCCAGGTCTCGACCGGGAACGAGCAGTGCTGCCAGGTCCCGAGCATGTCCGTGAACTTCAGGTCCACCATCTTCGCGCCGCGCTCCTTGGCGAACGCGAAGAAATCTTTCGGCGTCTTCATAGGCACTCCACAAGAATTTGGTTGGGCGAGTGGCGCAGCCCCTCGGCGGCGACCGCGACAGGATAGGAGCCCCCCCGAACGCTGTCAACCGCGGGCGTTGCCGCGCAACTTGCTTCGATTTCGGCGGCTAGGGCTGTGCCGGGACCGGCATCTCGAACCGCGCATCGCTGAGGGGTGGGTTGACCTCGACCTCGTCGACCACGATGCGCGTCCGCTGCGGGCGCCCGACGGCCTCGACTTCGACCCAGCGGGGGAAGAGGACTCCGCCGACCTTCTTGTAGTCGCCGTAGGTCGTCACGAGCTGGACCGGGTATCCGCGGAACTGCCGCGTGGAATCCGTCCGGACCAGCCGCAGCGTTTTCACGTCGAGGTACTCGTAACGCACCGCGCCGCTCTTGAGGGTGAGCTTCACCTTGTACGCCTCGCGACCGGCAACCAGCTCGCGGCCGACGAGTTCCGCCTGGTGTCCCTTGGCCTCCCAGTCGACGAGCGGCCCCTCGAGGTCGGCCTGCTCGGCGGCCTCCTTCACGACCTCGTCGGGGAGCGGCTTGGGATCCGCGCTCCCGTCGAACGGCGACACCTGCCAGCCGTTGAGGCCGTCGGAGACGTACACGCCCGTAACGCCCTGGACCGTGAACTCGAACCGGATGCGTCCGGGCCGCTTGAGCTCACGGGTCACGAGAGCGAGGCGGTTCGCCCCCGTGGTGAGATGCCCCTTCTGACGCAGGGTCTGGATCGATCGGATCTTCTGCATGCCACCGCGCGCGGCCACATAGCGCGCGACGATCTCGTCGACCGTCGGCGAGGTCGCCGCCGGCGCCGCGACGGAAACCGCGAGGAGCGCAGCCACGACGGGCGGCAGCACGCAGTGGCCGAGAGAACCGCCATGCCGATTCATCGGTGCACCGTATAGGACCCCGCGGGCCAGTACGTCAGACCGTAACCCCACCCACCCCAGTAGACGGGGTTGTACGCCCGCCTGGCCTCCTCCGCCTCTTTGGCCCGCTTCTCGGCCTCGTCGGCTCGCACCTGTGCCTCCCGGGCGGCGTTCTCCGCTTCGATCGCGCGCTGCTCCGCGTCGCGGCGGGCTTGATCCGCCGCGACGCTCGCCTGCGCCATCTGCGCCTCGGCGGGCGTCATCCACTCCCCGTCGTATTTCACGAATCCGCGGGCGCGGTAGCTTTCCTCCTCGGTGACCCATCGGCCGTCCAGACGCACGAACCCCAGGGCCTGCCGCGCCTCCGGATCGTCGGGTGCGATCGCGATCACCTTCTCGTGGGCCTGGCGCGACTGCGCGGACAGCCCCTGCTGCTCGGCCCAGCTCCCGAGCTTCCGCCAGCCGTCGGCGTCCTGGGGCCCGAGCCGGCTCGCGCGCTCGTCGTAGTCATCGAGGGGCGAGCGTCCCTTCACGATCCGCTCGACGCGCGACGTCGGGACCCCGATGATCCCGTCCCCCACGTCCACCTTGATCATCGTGTCCGTCTGCTCGACGATCCGGCCGGAGAGCTTGCCGGCGCCCTTGAGAACCACCTCGTCCGCGAAGAGCAGGGCCGGCATGAGGAGCAGGAGAAGCGGAGCTTTTCTCGACAAGAGGAGCCTCCGAAGCAGGTGGAGTCTAGGCCCGGGCTTCGGACGCTGTCAACTGCGGGGAGGTCCGGAGGCGAGCGTCTGCGCGCGGCCGATCACCGCGTCCAGCATCGGCCTCGTGAGCCTTCCGGTCTGGGTGTTCTGCTGGCTCGGGTGGTAGCAGCCGAGGAGCGGAAGCGGCGCCCCGTCTTCCCGGAAATAGAGGCCGACCTCCGCGCCGTGTGCGAATTTCGGACTTGGTTTTGGCACCGAAGCCGGCGCGACGTACAGCGCCCGCCGGAGCATGGCGTTCCACGCGATCGCGCCCAGGGCGAGCACGACCCGCAGATTTCGCAGGAGCGCGATCTCGCGAGAGAGAAACGGCGCGCAGCGTTCGATCTCGTCGGGCGCCGGGCGGTTGTCCGGCGGCGCGCAACGGCAGACCGCGGCGATGTAGGCCGCCCGGAGCGTGAGACCGTCGTCGCGCGCGACGGAGCGCGGCTGGCTCGCGAACCCGGCGCGATGCAGCGCGCCGTAGAGCCATTCTCCGGAGCGGTCGCCGGTGAACATCCTCCCGGTGCGGTTCGCGCCGTGGGCCGCCGGCGCGAGTCCGACAATCAGCACGCGAGCTTCGGGATCTCCGAAGCCGGGCACGGGGCGCCCCCAGTAGGTCTCGTCCCGGTACGCCCGGCGTTTCCTGCCCGCGACTTCGCGGCAGTGCGCGCGCAACCGGGGGCAGCGCTCACAGCGAACGATCTCCCGCTCAAGCCTCGCGAACGGGGAGTCCGTCACGATCCCACGCGGCCCGCCGCGGCCGCTTCCGTGGGGGACCGCCGCAGGACAGCCAGGGCCCTCCCTGCCCCAACCAGAAGCTCGTCGCGCCCGTCCCCGTCCAGATCCCCGGCCGCGAGGGCCGAGATCGCCGGCCAGATGGCGCGGAACCGCACCTCGCCGGTCACCACATCGACGAGCACGAGCTGCCCCGAGGCGGTCGCGATCGCCGCCTGCGCGCGATCGCCGTCGAGGAAGCGTCCCACGGCGGCCGCGCGGGCCGCCGGCGGGAGCGTGCCGACGCCGAGGACGTCCCGGGACGCGAGCAGGGTGCGGGTGTCGAACGGAGCCCAGTACGGGCCGAACACGGTCCCAGAAACGTCCAGCAGCGAGAAGCGGCCCTCCCGCGTCAGGGCGACCACGCGCGGCTCCACGGCGCCCTTCGCGGTGGCCACACTCGGGATCTCTCCCGCTCCTCCGGCGAGGCGCGTTTCCGGGCCACCGGCCGGCGCCGTGGACACTCCGTCGGTACTCCCGACGACCAGCCTGGGCTCCGCGAGCTGGGGAGGGGTGGCGGGGAGCACTGCGACGTCGAGCACCACGGAAGCCGCGGACTGGATCTCGGAGCTTCCGCTCGCGGAATCGATCCACAGCACTTCCTTGCGACCCGGACGGAAGCTCACAAGGTCGAAACGGCCGCGGCCGCTTGTCCCGGGTGCGCGAAGCGTCCCCACGCCGGGGAGCTCGTGGCGATGCTCGATCCTCCCCGCGGGCTCCAGGACCAAGAGCTGGTCGCGCGAGGTGACCGCGATGCGCGCGCCGCCTCCCGGACCCCCGATCACGGCGATGCCGCCCACAGGTCCGGCCAGCTCGCGCAGCCAGTCGATCCGCAGCAGCGCGCCGCCGACGAGCGCCTCCGCCACCTTCCGCGGCACCCCTTCCGGGTCCGGCCCGAGCAGGTCCCGCACCTTCGAGGCGACTTCCCCGTCGAAATCGGGGACGTAGCTGTCCCAGCGCGCGCGCACTCTGCCGTCGCGATCCGCGAGGACCAGGGTCGGCAGAGCCCGCACGTTGAACGCCCGATCGACGGCGTCGTCGTAGAAGCCGACGGGAAGCGTGAGCTTCAGCGCGGACGCGGCGCTCTTGGCCGCTTCCAGCGACTCTCTGGCGTTGACGGTGACCACCACGAGCCCCGCGTCTCCCAGCGCCTTCTGCAGGAACTCGAGGCGCGGAAGCTCGTGCAGGCACGGTGCGCACCAGGACGCCCAGAAATCCAGCAGGAGCACCTTCCCGCGCGCGGAGGCGAGCCGGAACGCTCCCCCTCCGTGGAGCCTGAGCTCCACGTCCGGAAGCGGCGGGAACCAGGTGCGCGCGGACAGATCGCTCGGGGCCGGATCGAGTCCGGGAACGCCCCCACCGCCGAGGCGCGCGAAGCTCTCGCGTGCCGTGCCCTCCGCCCCGCAGGCCAGGGCGTGCGAGAGGGCCGTCCGCGCCTTCTCCGCCCGGCCGGCGAGCACGAAGCTGCGCGCTGCCCGCTCCTGGCGTCCGCTCCCCGGATCGAGCGTCGCAGTCCACAGCACGCGCCCGTCGTCGGCGAGCCAGGTCAGGTGGGAGTTCCCATCGTCGAGGGACAGGGCGGCATCGAAGGCGTCCGCCGCCTCGGTGAAGCGCTCCAGTTTCTGGAGCGCCTCGCCGCGCAGGTCGAGCAGTTGCGCCCGGAGGATCTCGCGCGTTCCGATCGGCCCGCCGCTTCCGACGTCGCTCGCGGCGGTGGCGGTTTCCGCGATGGCGGCGAGACGCTCGGCGGCCGAGGGATCCTGCGCGACCAGCGTCTCCAGCAGCCCGACCTCGCGTTCTCCGGGCGCGCCCGCGGCGAACGCGGGCTCGAGGCAGGCTACGCGGGCGAGGCCAGGCGGCTCGGAGAGGCAGTGGTCGAGGTCCGGGGGCGTTTCCGCACCGAGGAGCAGGGCTGCGAACCCGATAGCGAGCCGTGCGCGTAGCACGAGGTCAGTGTAGTCGGCGCGGCCGACCCTCGCACGCCGGCGAAGCGGGGTGAGTCGACGGCGAAGACGTCAGCAGGCGCGGAGATTCGACGTGCGCCAGACGCTGTAGATCTCGAACGCCTTCGATGTCTCGATCTCGACGAATCCGCGATAGACCTTCTGCTTGTGCGGGTCGATCTGATACGTGCGGTTGCCGAAATCGAAGTTCACCATGCTGAACACGGGCTTCGCCTTCCTCGCAACGGTCTTTCGGGGCATGTCCGGCAGCCTCCTGTGCGCGCTCTCCGTCCGATGACGAGACTGTCGTCAAACCCCGTACCAACCGCCGCCGCGCCCGTTTCCTCCCCCGGTCCCACGGAATTTCCGCGCCGTTTGGACGAAATCCGGTCGGAACCTGGTGCGGGAACGCAGGCTGAAACTCCGAGCCCTCTGTTAGCCCGGTCACCCTGGCGTGGTCAAGATTGAGCAATTCGGCCATGTTGGCCGGGTCCGCACCGATATCCTTTATAATGGCATCGTGGCAGCGGTACCTGCGCGGAACAAGCGGGTTCTCGTCTTCGGTGAAGACGGGAGCGTGCTCGACCAGGTCGCGTCGATCCTGAGCCAGGCCGGCTACCAGGTCACACCTGCCGGCGCCGATGACGATGTGCTCGAACTCCTGGCCGAGCGGCACCACGACGCGGCGATCGTCGACGTGTCGGGTTCCCCGGCGGACGTCGGCGAGTTCGTGCGCGGCCTGAGGCGGCGATCCCCGGGCACCCCCGTCCTGCTCCTCTCCGAGCCGGCGAATCTCCAGGCAGCGGTTCAGGCCCTGCGGCATGGCGCGGACGACTACCTGCTCCGCCCTCCCGACCCCTTCGAGCTCCGAACACGCCTCGGGCGAATCCTGGAACGATCGGAGCTCGATTCGAGAATCACCTCCCTCCAGGACGAGCTGGCGAAGAAGCACGGGTTTCGCAATCCGGTGGGGCGCTCTCCGGCCATGGAGGGGGTGCTCGAACGCCTGATGCGTGTCGCGCCGATGCGCGCGACGGTCCTGATCCTCGGCGAGAGCGGCGTGGGCAAGGAGCTGGTGGCCCGAGCCATTCACTTCAACTCGCGCCGGAGCGAGAACCCCTTCATCGCGCTGAACTGCGCGGCCATGCCGGCGAGCCTCATCGAGTCGGAGCTGTTCGGCCACGAGAAGGGGTCGTTCACCGGAGCCCACTCCCGCGCCCGGGGCAAGTTCGAGATCGCCCACCGCGGCACGCTGTTCCTCGACGAGATCAGCGAGATGGCGCCCCCGACCCAGGCCAAGCTCCTGCGCGTGCTCGAGGAGCGGGAGTTCATGCGGGTGGGCGGCGACCAGAGCATCCGCGTGGACGTGCGGGTGATCGCCGCAACCAACTCCGATCTCGAGGAGATGGTGAGCCGGGGACTCTTCCGGCAGGACCTCTACTATCGCCTGAAGGTGGTCACGATCCACGTGCCGCCGCTCCGGGAGCGGCGGCGGGACATCCCGGTGCTCGTGGAGACCTTCCTGGACGAGCTCTCCCGGGCCAACGCCGTGCCGCGCAAGGCCGTCAGCCCCGAGGCTCTGGCGGCCCTCGAGTCGTACCACTGGCCCGGAAACGTGCGCGAGCTCAAGAACGTCGTCGAGAGCGTGCTGGTGTCCACTCCCGGAGACCTCGTGCGGCGCGAGGACCTGCCGCCCTCCATCGCGCGCCCCGCGTCGGCTCCCGAGGCGGAAGGCCTGGTCCCGGGAATGACCCTCGCCGGAATGGAGCGCGAGCTGATCCGCACGACGCTCGAGCACCTGGGAGGCAACCGCACGCACACCGCAGCAACGCTCGGAATCGGCGTGCGCACGCTGCAGCGGAAGATCCGCGAGTTCGGTCTCGACATCCAACCCTCGCGCCGCCGCGCGCGACGTCGCCGTGCCGCCGGAGAGACGCTGTCGTGAGCGTCGCGAGCGCTCCGCTGCGTCGCCTCGACGAGCCTCGACCTCATTTTTTGTCTTGACAGGGAAAATCACTCCCTTATATTCGACGGTGTTCCGAGAACGACCGACCGCTGCGAGCGGTTGCGGGAAGGAGGTGAAGGAACATGGCGGCGAAGAAGAAGGCCACGAAGAAGAAGGCCACGAAGAAGAAGGCCAAGAAGTAAGTCGACGAAGAGAACCGTCAAGGTCCCGTAAGGGACCAAGAGAAATCGCAGGGGGACGCCCGACGGCGTCCCCCTTTTTTTCTTTCCGGCGCGCGCCCGAGGAGTGCGGGGCGGAGTGCGCTAAGATCGGAATCCTGGCGGCGGCTCCCGGCGACGGGAGCCGAGTTCACAGGAGTTTTACCGGGCGTTCACGCCTGTGTGGGTCGCACGCGGTCTTCTTGTGGGCGGTGCACAGCACACACGCGGTAGTCCGGAAGAGACGGCCGCGAGGAGGACGAAGGATGACGTGGAACCTATCGAGGATGGGAGCGCTGGTGCTGGCTTGTGCGCTGGGGCCCGTGGGGCTCACGCACGCCGCGGAGGAGACGCCGGAGACCAAGACCGACATGTCCAAGGGCGGGGTCGGATGGAGCTGGGGCGACAACAGCATCCGGCTCGTCGGCTTCGTTCAGCTCCGGTTCATTGCGGAGGACACGGAGGAGTTCGACCTGGATCCCGTCGGCTCGACGGGCTACGGGGAGCCGGATGGTCTGATCACGGCGTTCCAGATCCCTCGGGCGAGACTCGGCTTCAAGGGGACGATGTGGAAGCCTTGGCTCAAGTACGCCCTGGTCTACGAGCTCAGCCAGACCTCCGGCGACAGGGACGCCAAGCTCAAGGACGCCTACGTGGAGTTCGCCGCCAAGCCCTTGGCCTCCATCCGCTTCGGACAGTTCAAGGTTCCGTTCGGCTTCCAGGAGCTCGTGCCGGACGAGGCGCAGCTGTTCGCGGAGCGCGCGATCACCAACGCCTTCGCCCCCGCGCGCGACCAGGGAGCCACGATCCTGGGCCTGACGTCGAAGAAGCATTTCGGTTACGCGGCCGGGGTCTTCAACGGAAGCGGAGAATCGAAGAACCAGGACGATACCGGGCTGATGTACGCGGGGTGGGTCTACTGGGACCCGCTGGGGGAGTACAAGCTCTCCGAGGGCTCCCCCGACGCTCCGCAGCAGGGCTCGGTCGTCCGCTTCGCCGCCGGGTACCGCACGGGGGAGCCGGGGCGCGGCTACGATACGGCGGGAGTCTTCGAGGACCCGAACAACCAGGACGCGTTCAACGTCGCCTTCGCCTGGAAGAACCGGCGCTTCACGGCGACCGCGGAGTACTACCAGCAGACGACCGAAACCAAGAACCCGCCCCCCGCGACCGCCGACGTGGACGCGGGCGGCTGGCACGTGCAGGGGAGCGTCGCCGCGATCCCGCAGAAGCTGGATTTCGGCCTGCGCTACGCGGTGGTGGACTCCAACACCAACGCTCCCGACGGAGCGGTCACGGAGATTCGCGGTGTCGGGAGCTACTTCTGGAAGGGTCACAACCTCAAGCTCCTGCTGGACCTCGGGACTCTGGAGTACGAGCCCAACGCGCCGGGCCGGACCACCAGCGGCGCGACGACGACCAAGGGGACGCGCCTCGTCAGCGGCGACGTCACCGACACGGTGGCGCGTCTCCAGGTGCAGCTCGCCTTCTGATCCCGCGCCGGGATCGCGTCATTACCAGCGACGCCGGCGGCCGGGATCCGGTTCTCGGCTCCCGGCGTCGCTTTTCCGCACCTCCCGACCTGCCTATAATCGAGGCAGGTCCATGCCCAGCTTCGGCGACATGCTCCGGCGCGAACGCGAGGCTCGCGGCGTACCGATCGAGAAGATCGCCGAGGAGACCGGCGTGGATCGGAGCCACCTGGAAGCTCTGGAGCGGGAGGACTTCTCCGCGCTCCCCGGGCGCGCCTTCGGCAAGTTCTTCATCCGGCTCTACGGCGAAGTCCTGGGCTTCGATGCGCAGCCGCTGATCGCCGAGTACGACCGTGCCTACCCGTTGCCGCTGGAGCGGAACGCGGAGCCGGCGAGACCCGAGCGCGCCGAGTCCCACCGGGTGGAAAGCGCGATCCAGGAGTGGCGGCAGAGCCTGCAGGCGCAGCGAGGCGCCAGGGTACCTGCCGCGGCGGAGGCGCCGGTACAGGACACGGCGGTCGACGCCCCCGGCTCCCCCGCCGAGAGCGTGCCCGATGATCCTGCACTCCGCGTTCGACGTCGGCGTGGCAGGCTGGTGTTGCTCGTTCTCGCGGTTGCCTCCGTCGGCGTCGGCGCCTGGATCCTGTACTCGATCTCGGGAGGTTCGCCGGAGACGAGTCGCGAGCCGACGCCCGCCGCGACGGCACCGACGGAGATCCCGTCGAGCCATCCAGCGCCGATGCTCCATGCCGAGACTCCTCCCGCCACACCGCCGCCGCCGACGAGCCACCTGACCGTTCTGGAGGCCGGCTTCGGGCGCCGGGTCGCCGACCACCGGCTGGAGGGGGAGGGGCGCCGCTTCGAGAGCGGCACGGTGGTCTGGTTCCTGACCCGCGTGCGCGGCGGACGGCCGGGAGACACCGTTCGTCACGTCTGGACCCACCGAGGCCGGTCCGAGCAGTCGATCGAATTGTCGCTCGGCGGTCCCGACTGGCGGACCTACAGCCGCAGGAGGGTGCGGGAGACCGGCTCCTGGACCGTCGAGGTGAGAGACCGCGAGGATCGCCTCCTGGCGCGAGAGTCCTTCGATTGCGAGCAGGTGACGAATTAACCTCCCGTTAACACCGCGGCAACCTCTGTTTCAACTCCGATCGGCACATTGAATCTCCGGACCGGGGCTTCGGTCCGACGCCCGGGAACGCTCCCTGGCGTACCATCGGGAGGAACGTATGACCACGGCAAGGCGAATCGTCGTGCTCTCCTGGCTCCTCGCCCTCGCAACCAGCCTGACGGCAGCGCAGACGGTCCCCATCGACAAGGCGATCCGGCCCTACGCGAAGAAGAGTGGCGTTTCGGGAAGCGTGAGCTCGATCGGCTCCGATACGCTGAACAACCTCATGACCCTCTGGGCCGAAGGGTTCCAGAAGCAGTACCCCAGCGTGAAGATCCAGGTGGAGGGAAAGGGCTCCTCGACCGCCCCGCCGGCTCTGATCGCGGGCACCGCCCAGCTCGGCCCGATGAGCCGCACGATGAAGCCGACCGAGATCGACGATTTCGAGAAGAAATACGGCTACAAGCCGACGCCGATCCGCGTGGCCGTGGACGGGATCGCGATCTTCGTGAACAAGGACAATCCCCTGGACAAGCTGACCCTTCCGCAGGTGGACGCCATCTTCTCGGTGACGCGCAAGGGAGGTCATTCGTCGGACATCAAGACGTGGGGTGACCTGGGTCTCACGGGAGAGTGGGCGTCGAAGCCGATCAGCCTCTACGGGCGCAACTCCGCGTCGGGGACCTACGGTTACTTCAAGGAGCACGCCCTCTACAAGGGGGACTTCAAGAACATCGTGAAGGAGCAGCCCGGCTCGGCGTCGGTGGTTCAGGGCGTCACGGAGGACCGGTTCGCCATGGGGTACAGCGGGATCGGTTACCGCACCTCGGGAGTGAAATCGCTGAAGCTCGCCGACAAGGAGGGTGGGACGTTCGTGAGCGACTCGACCGACGAGGTCCTCTCGGGCCGGTACCCGCTCTCCCGCTTCCTCTACGTCTACGTCAACAAGGCGCCGAACAAGCCTCTGGATCCCCTGATCGGCGAGTTCCTCCGCTACGTTCTCTCCCGGGAAGGGCAGGAGATCGTGGTCAAGGACGGCTTCATCCCCTTGCCCGCGGCCATCGACGCGGAGGAACTGGCGAAGCTCTGATCATGTCGAGTCCGCCTCCCCTTTCCCACGATCGGTCCGCGAAGCGACCCGCGCGGACGCCTGCCGCGCGCACATCCCGGCGGCGTCTCCTGGCGGACCGCATCGGACGCTGGGCCATCACCGCCGGCGGCGGAGCGATCATCCTGAGCGTTCTGGGGATCTTGGTCTTCATCGTGATCGAGGTCGCCCCGCTTGCCGGCAGCGCGCAGGTCGCAGCCGCGGGCAGCGTGGGTCTGCCGGGTCGGGGTGTGGTGGGAATCCTCGCGGACGAGTACCGGACCCACGTCGTCGTCCTCGACGAGGAGGGGGTGGCAAGAGCCGTGCGTCTCGCCGACGGCGCCACCGTCGGAGAGACCCACGTGTTCGCCGGCGGAATCTTCGGTGGGATGGCGACGGGGACGGATCTTCTCAGCGCCGGGTCCCCCGACGGAATGGTCGGGCTGGTCCCGGTGCGTTTCGAGACCAGCTACGAGGCGGATCGGCGCGCCGTCACTCCTCGGATCGGTGCGCCGATCGTCCTGCAGGTCGGGGAGGACGGGCAGCCTGTGGCGGTGCACGCGGCACGGCTCGATCGTGACGACGGCACCGCCACCGTCGCCGGAGTTCTGCCCTCGGGAGACCTCGCCGTCGTGCGTCGCGAGGCACGGACCAATCCCATCACCGGAGAGGTCACGCAGACCTCCTCGCGTGTCCTCGCACGCGCTCCCCGGGGAATCACCCATCTCGTCTTCGATGCGGAACAGCGGAACCTGTACGGCGGCACCTCCGACGGTCATCTGGCGTGGTGGCGCCTCGCGGATGGAATCCCAAGGGAGCCGCAGGTCGTCCCGACCAACGGAGCCGCCGTCACCGCCTTGACTCTGCTCCTGGGCGACCGATCGCTGGTCGTGGGCCAGGCGGACGGTTCCGTGAGCGTCTTCTCCCCCGTGCGGCAGGGCGACGAGTCGTCGACCCTGACCCGGATGCGCACGTTTCGGGGACTCCGAACTTCGATCCGATGGATCGCCCCGTCCTGGCGCGATCGCGGCTTCCTCGTCCAGGACGATGGTGGCCGACTCCTTCTCTGCCACTCGACCTCCGAGCGCATTCTCTGGCGCGGCACATCGCCGAGCCCTGCCGCGACCGCGGCGTTCGTGGCTCCGAAGGTCGACGGCGCGTTCCTCGCCGGCGGGGGTCGCTTGACGGCGCTCGAACTTCGAAACCCCCACCCCGAATCTTCCCTGCGCTCGTTCTTCGCGCGGGTCTGGTACGAGGGGTACGAGAGGCCCGCGTTCGTGTGGCAGTCCACCGGCGGAACCGACGACTTCGAGCCCAAGCTGAGCCTGACCCCCCTGATTGCGGGAACGCTCAAGGGGACGTTCTTCTCGCTGATCCTCGCCATCCCTCTGGGCGTCCTGGGAGCCATGTACGCCTCCCAGTTCATGCATCCGGACCTCAAGAAATTCGTGAAGCCCACGGTCGAGATCATGGCCGCGCTTCCCAGTGTGGTGCTGGGCTTTCTGGCCGGACTGTGGCTTGCGCCGAGGCTCGAGAGACTGCTCCCGGCCCTGCTCCTCATGCCGGTGGTCCTGACCGCGTTCCTACTGGGGGCTCGACTGCTCTGGCACGCTCTGCCCCGGAGGATCCGGGCGCGGATCCCCCTCGGAAGCGAGCTGGGCCTGTACGTCCTGGTACTCGTCCTGGGCTCCTGGCTGTGTCTGGTGTTGTCGCCGTGGCTCGAGGCTGGCCTTTTCCAGGGAAGCTTCCCGACGTGGCTCCTCCATGCCACGGGACTCGCCTACGACCAGAGGAACGCGGTGGTGGTCGGCCTGGCCATGGGATTCGCGGTGATCCCGATCATCTTCGCCATCGCCGAGGACGCGTTCTCGAACGTCCCGCGAGATCTGGTGTCCGGATCCCTCGCGCTGGGCGCGAGCCTGTGGCAGACGGTGACCCGCGTCGTGTTGCCCACGGCGAGCCCGGGGATCTTCTCGGCGATCATGGTCGGATTCGGGCGCGCGGTGGGCGAGACCATGATCGTCCTCATGGCCACCGGCAACACGCCCATCATGGACTGGAACCCGTTCAACGGGTTCAGGACCCTCTCGGCGAACATCGCCGTGGAGATCCCCGAGGCTCCCCAGGGCGGCACCCTCTACCGCACCCTCTTCCTCGCCGCCCTCCTCCTCTTCGTGATCACGTTTCTCGTGAATACAGCGGCGGAAGTCGTCCGTCAGCGCCTGCGGCGCCGCTACGCGCAGCTGTAATGGGCATCGCGAGGCGCTCGACCCGTTCGGGAATCCTGGGCGAGTCCCTGACCGCACTGTGCGGCGGAGCCTTGGCCCTGAACCTGGTTCTGGTCGCGTTCCTCCTGGGACTTCTGGCGGTCCACGGCGGGGGCTATTTCTGGCAGAAGAAACTGGTTCGCCTCGAGCTCGATGACGGTTCCGTCCTCCTGGGTGAGATCCACCAGACCGAGTTCTCCCCGCGGTCGTCCGATCCCCTCCGGCGGGAGCGGCGCATGCAGATCAAGGTGGGGAACCGGGACCTGACCGGCGCCGACTTCCGCTGGGTGGACGAGCGGCGCGTGGTCGGGCGGTCGTACCCCGAGAACGCCGCCGTCGTGGAAAGGACCGAATGGGGGAACTTCTACGGAACCGTGGTGGAGCTGCGTCGCGGCAGCGAGGCGCTTGCGAAGGCCCCGAACGAGCTCTGGGCGACTCTCGGGCGGCTCCTCGAGGAGACGCATCGGGAAGGGCGCTCGATCCGGCGTCTGGAGAAACGCGAGATCGGCGACGTCAACTTCGATCTCGAACGGCTGCGGCTCGCTCGGCGTCACGTCGAGCGGCTTCCTCCGGAGAAGCGGGGGCGTGCGCTCGAGGAGAACGCACGGAGCACCGCCGAAACGCAGACTGAGTACGAGGTTCTGGCACAGCGACTGGAACGGCTCCGGGAGAAGCTCCTGGCAGAGACGGTGGTTCTCGAGGCCGCCGACGGCACCCGCAAGGAGATTCCCGTGGGGAGCGTGGTGCGAGCGATCCGGCCCAACACGATGGGGTGGGCCTCGACGCTTGGGCTCTACGGGGCTCGCCTCTGGGAGTTCGTCTCCGGCGATCCGCGGGAGTCCAACACGGAGGGGGGGATCTTCCCGGCGATCTTCGGCACGGTCCTCATGGTCTTCCTCATGTCGTTCGCGGTGGTCCCCCTGGGAGTCCTTTCCGCGCTGTACCTGCGGGAGTACGCCAGGCAGGGGCCTATCGTGCGTGTGGTCCGGATCGCGGTGAACAACCTTGCCGGAGTCCCCTCCATCGTCTTCGGCATCTTCGGGCTGGGCTTCTTCGTGTACTTCATCGGGGGAACCATCGATCGCCTCTTCTACCAGGACGCGCTCCCGACGCCGACCTACGGAACCGGCGGGATCCTGTGGGCGAGCCTCACACTCGCCCTCCTCACCGTTCCCGTGGTGATCGTCGCCACGGAAGAAGGGCTTGCCGCGGTGCCGCGCATCGTCCGGGAAGGCTCCCTGGCACTCGGCGCCACGCGGTTCGAGACGACCTGGAAGGTCGTGGTCCCCGCGGCGGCTCCCGGGATCCTGACCGGCCTCATCCTGGCCATGGCGCGCGCGGCGGGAGAAGTGGCACCCCTCATGATCGTCGGCATGGTGAAGCTGGCGCCCTCCCTGCCTCTGGACCATCACTTCCCGTTCGCCCACCCCGAGCGCAAGTTCATGCACCTGGGGTTCCACATCTACGACGTGGGGTTCCAGAGCCCGAATGTGGAGGCCACGAAGCCCCTGGTCTTCGCCACCGCGCTTCTGCTCATTGCCGTCGTCACCGGAATGAACCTGGTGGCCATCTCCGTCCGCAACCGCCTGCGCAAGAAATACGCGTCGAGCTCCGTATGAGTCAGGATCCCGTACACGACCCGGCCTTGCACCCGCGGATCGAGGACCCGATCCTCCGGGTCGAGGACCTTTCGCTCTGGTACGGGGAGAAGCAGGCGCTCGCATCGATCTCTCTCGAGATCCCGGCCAAGAAGATCACCGCGTTCATCGGACCGTCGGGGTGCGGCAAGTCGACCCTGCTCCGCTGCTTCAATCGCTTGAATGACCTCGTCGACGGCGTGAGGATCTCGGGAGACATCCGGTTCGAAGAAACGAGCATTCATGATCCCGAGACCGACGTGAACGGGCTCCGCAAGCGGGTCGGGATGGTGTTCCAGAAATCCAATCCGTTTCCCAAGTCGATCTACGAGAACGTGGCGTACGGCTGTCGCATCCACGGCGTCCGGGCCAAGCGCGAGCTGGACGAGATCGTCGAGCGCAGCCTCGTGGGAGCGGCCCTCTGGGACGAGGTCAAAGACCGCCTGAACGAGAGCGCTCTGGGGCTGTCCGGCGGCCAGCAGCAGCGCCTGTGCATCGCGCGCGCCATCGCCGTGGAGCCCGAGGTGATCCTCCTGGACGAGCCCTGCTCGGCCCTGGATCCCATCGCGACCGCCAAGGTCGAGGATCTGATGGTGGACCTCAAGAGCCGCTACACGCTGATCGTGGTGACCCACAACATGCAGCAGGCGTCCAGGGTCTCGGACTACACGGCGTTCTTGTACCTGGGCCGCCTCGTGGAGTACGGAGAGACCGAACGGCTCTTCATCAACCCCGTGAAGAAACAGACCGAGGACTACATCACCGGCCGGTTCGGCTAGCATATCCAGAGCGGAGAGTCCGATGGAACAACAGCACCGTCACTTCCAGGAGAAACTCGACGATCTCTCCCTGAAGCTCCTCCGTCTGGGAGGTCTCGTGGAAGAGGCCATCGGCCGCTCCGTGCTGGCCCTGGTCGGCCGGGACTCAGCCCTGGCCCGGCGGGTCATGAGCGACGACGCCGAGGTCGACCGCCTGGAACTCGAAGTCGACCATCTCTGCATGGAGATCCTGGCGCTGCAGCAACCCTTTGCCCGCGACCTGCGCTTCATCACCACGGCCATGAAGCTCACGACCGACCTCGAACGGATGGGAGACCTGGCGGTCAACGTGGCCGAGCGGGCCCTGGAGCTCAACGAGGAGCCGCTGCTCAAGCCGCTGATCGACATCCCCCTGATGGCTCGGCGCGCGCAGGAGATGGTGCACGGCGCGCTGGATGCCTTCGTGCGCCGGGATGCCGACGCCGCCCGGCTCGTGATCCTGCGGGACGACGACCTGGACCGGCGCATGGAGCTGGTCTTCCGCGAGCTCTTGGCCCTCATGATCCAGGACTCGCGCTCCGTCGCCCGCGCAGTGCGCCTGACCTCCGTCGCCAAGTACTTCGAGAGGATCGGCGACCACGCCACGAACGTCTGCGAGCAGGTCGTGTTCATGATCGAGGGGCGTGTGATCAAGCATCCCGGGCTCACGGGAGAGCCGAAGGACGACGCGCGGCCATGAGCCGGATCCTGGTAATCGAAGACGACGCCGATATCGCTCTCTCCCTGGAGTTCAACCTCCGGAAGGACGGGGGGCACACGGTCGTGACGGCGCGCGATGGGGAAGCGGGACTGGCGCGCGCTCTTGAGCGGCCTCCGGATCTCGTGCTCCTGGACCTGAACCTGCCGGGGATGGACGGGCTCGAGGTCTGTCACCGGCTGCGCGCCCATTCGGCGACCGCCGCCGTTCCGATCATCGTGCTGACCGCTCGCGCGAGCGAGCAGGAAAAGGTCGCGGGGCTCGACTTGGGGGCCGATGACTACGTCGCGAAGCCATACTCGGTGAAGGAGCTCCTGGCACGGGTGCGGGCGGTCCTGCGCAGGGGGCGCGCCGGCGAGGAAGAGAACGAGGTCCTCCACCACGGACCGCTCACCGTGACCCTCGCCGCGCGCCGGGTCGAGGTGGGCGGGCGCGCTGTCGCGCTGACCCGCAAGGAGTTCGACCTGCTCGTGGACCTGATCCGGAACCGCGGCCGCGTCCTGACCCGGGAGAAGCTCCTGGAGCGCGTCTGGGGGTACGACTATCCCGGCGAGACCCGGACCGTGGACGTGCACATCCGCAGGCTCCGTCAGAAGCTCGGCGAGGGCGGCGAGCGTGCGATCGAGACCGTGGTCGGCGTGGGATACCGCCTCCGGGAGGACGATTGAAAGTCCGGCACAAGCTGGTCCTGATCCTGATCGCCGCCTCCGCGGCTGCGTCCTTGCTCGGCGGGCTGGGCGCGAAGCGGGTTGTGAGCACGGCGGTCCGCGAGCGACTCATCGAGCGCATGCGCGCGGAGACGGCGGTCCTCGCCGCCTCGACGGCGCCCGCGAGCCTGCCGCGGGATCTGCAGGCCTTCGCGGGGGACGCGGCGCGCCACCTCGGCCTCCGGGTGACCCTGATCGCCGCCGACGGCACGGTGCTGGCCGACTCCTCGCGGGACCCCGAGCTCGTGCACCAGATGGAGAACCACCTCGGCCGCCCCGAGGTGCGGGAGGCCGCCGAGACAGGCACGGGCTCGAGTCGGCGCTGGTCCGACACGACCGGCGAGGAGTACGTCTACGTCGCGACCCGCGTGGCCGGCGACGGCCCCGTGCGCTTCGTGCGCACCGCCGCCCCCACGGAGCGACTGCAGCAGGTCGAGGCGCACTACCTGGCAAAGCTGGTGTCCTTCTCCTTCGCCGCGCTCCTGCTCGTAAGTGCGGTCGCGTACCTGGTCGTCCGCCGTCTCTCCCGCCCGATCGAGCGCATGAGCCGGGCGGCGGAGCGCGTGGCTCGGGGAGACCTGGCCGCGGACGTCCCCTACGAAAGCGACGACGAGCTGGGTGCGCTCGGAGCCTCCGTACAGCAGATGAAGAGGTCCCTCACCGGGAAGATCCTGGAGCTCGAGGACGAGCGGCTCCTCCTGCTGTCGGTCCTCGGCGGGATGAAGGAGGGACTCCTCCTTGTGGGGCCGGATCGCAGGATCCGGTTGGCGAATCCCGCGTTCAGCCAGATCTTCGGGTTGCCCTTCGACCCCACGGGCCGGCTGCTGGCGGAGGCGATCCGCGACCCCACGGTCCTGCGCGATCTGGAGCGGGTCCGGGCGGAGGGACGGGAGATCCAGGACTCGGTGCTCCGGGCCGCGGATTCTGGGCGCTCGTTCGAGGTGCGCGCCACGCCGCTCGCCACGCGGGACGGCGGCGGGCCGGGAGGGGTGCTGTTCCTCTTCTTCGACGTCACGCGCCTCGAGGCGCTCGAAGGAGTGCGACGCGAGTTCGTCGCCAACGTGTCCCACGAGCTGCGCACTCCCCTGACCTCCATCAAGGCGTTCGTGGAGACACTGCTGGAGGGAGGTTTCGAGGACACGGCGCAGAGCCTCCGGTTCCTCGAGATCGTGGGCAAGCACGCCGATCGGATGAGCGCCCTCATCGAAGACCTGACGGACCTGTCCCTGATCGAGACGGGGGCGGTCTCGCTGCACATCGAGAGGGTGGACGTCGCGGAGCTGGCCCGTGAAGTCACCGCGACACTATCCCACCGCCACGCCGGATCCGGGGTCGAGGTGCGCGTCGATCTTCCCTCCCCGTTCCCGGTCTCCGCCGACCGCTTCCGGCTGGAGCAGGTTCTGATCAACCTCGTGGACAACGCGATCAAGTTCACGCCCGCCGGCGGCACCGTGATGATCCGGGGCCGTGAGGAGGAAGGGCGGCCGGTCGTGGTCGTGGAGGATACGGGGGTCGGCATCCCTTCCGACAGCCTGGAGCGGATCTTCCACCGCTTCTACCGCGTGGACCAGGCGAGGTCGCGAGACCTCGGGGGCACCGGACTGGGCCTCGCCATCGTCAAGCACCTCATGCGCCTCCACGGCGGCCAGGTGCGCGTCGAGTCCGAGCTGGGCCGGGGCTCGCGCTTCATCCTGGAGTTCCCCCTCTCCTCGCCGCAGCGCTGACTTCCGCGTCCGGCGCTCTCGCGGCGGCCGGGGCGGCCTATACTCGCGGAGCGCAGACCGCCCCAAGACCGGGACGGCGAGGAGGTCACCATGCGGTTCCGCACCGTTTCCGCGTTCGCGCTCGCCTTCGCTCTAGGGTTTTGCGCCGCGATCATCGTGGCCGCCGGACCCGACTTGACGCCGACGCTGTTCGAGGGGAAGAGCCCCCGCGAGGCGGCGGACGCCCTGCTGGGGGTGGCCGAGCAGCAGGCCGGCAAGGGTACGTGGCAGCTGATCGCGGCCGGCCGCGTCCACTACCTTTCCGGCAACAAGGAGAAAGGGCAAGCCCTCTTCGACAAGGCGACCTCCTACGAGGAAGGCGCATCCGAGTGGAAGAGGATCGCCCGGGTTTACGCGGAGGCGGGCGAGTTCGACAAGGCGGCGGCGGTCATGGAGAAGTCGCTGGCCAAGAAGCCCCAGGACCCGGATGTCATGGCGGTCCTGGGCGCGCTCTACAATCTGGCCGGGAAGCGTGACAAGGCCGAGGAGTTGTTCCGGAAATCCGCGGACCGGGAGAAGGACGACTTCTGGAACACGGTCGACATCGCCGGTTCCTACGTCGGAGTCCGTCCCCAGTCGTAGGGCGGCCCGCGGGCCGGGAATTCTGGATACGAACGGTCCCAAATCTGAGGACCGGCCCCGCCGATTTTGAGGGTAGACTTGCGGCTCGCCTGCGTGGGCTCGCGACTCCGGGGGATCGGTACCATGTTCCGACGAATCCTCGTCATCACCGTCTTGGCAGCTCCGGCGGCCGCGCTCTGCGCCGTCCCGGCCATCCAGAAGGATCAGATCACCACCAGCGACACCTGCGGCTCGTGCCACGTGGACATCTTCCGGATGTGGAAGAAGTCCGTCCACGCCCAGTCGATGGAGGACCCGATCTTCGTCCAGGCCTATCGGGAGACCGAAGCGCGGGAGGGCGCATCCGTCGCCAGGATCTGCCTGGGCTGCCACGCCCCCATGACGCTCGTGAACGGCGACTGGGCGCTACGGGAGAAGGTGACGTGGGAGGGTGTCACGTGCGACGTCTGCCATAGCCTGGTGTCGGTGGAGCTCAAGGGCGGCAACGCCAAGCAGACCTTCGCGGTCGGGCGGGTCAAGCGCGGCCCGATCAAGGACGCAGAGTCCACGGCCCACGAAGTGGCCTACTCGGAGCTGCACACGACCTCGCTGGCCTGCGCGGGCTGCCACGAGTACGCGAACCCGGAGGGAACGCCGATCCTGACCACCTTCTCCGAATGGACGGCCAGCCCTGCCGCCAAGAAGGGAACGACCTGCCAGGGCTGCCACATGGCCACGACACGGGCCAACGTGGTCGACCCCAGGGTCAAGAGGGTGGCGGGGGCCGTGAACCTCCACGAGATGCCCGGCGGGCATTCCCTGGATCAGCTCCACCAGTCCATGGGGGTATCGATCCGGCCGCGCTTCCTCGCGGACGCGCTCGAGGTCGAGTTGCGGCTCAACAACAAGGGGGCAGGCCACTCGGTCCCCACGGGGATGCCCGGGCGGAAGGTGATCCTGACCGTCGCGGTGCGTTCGTCGGATGGGAAGGCGTTCGAGGAGAAGCGGATCTACGCGAAGACCTTCAACGATGCCCACGGGAATCTGATCGCCCGCGACAGCGGTTTCTTCGCGCCCGGGGTCAGGGTCAAGTCGGACACGCGCTTCGAGGCGGGCGAGGTCCGCGTCGAGTCGTTCCACTTCCCGGTCGACGTAGCGAAGACCGCCTATCTCACCGTCAAGCTGCAGTACGAGCATGCTCCGACGGGTGGAGCCGAGAACCGCACGCAGTTCACATTCTTCTCCGAGGAGAGGACCTTGACCCCGGAGGTCAAGAAGAAATGAGCCAAACTCCCGGCGCAACCGCGCGCGGCGCCGGCCGGATGGGGCGGCGCCTGTTTCTCGACGGCTTCTTGGGAACCGCGGTCGCCGCCCTGGCCGCAGCGGTGGTCTATCCGGTCCTGCGGTACATCAGCCCTCCGCGGATTCCGGAGGCGACGAGCAACCGTGTCTTGGCGGGCAAGCTCTCCGAGCTCCGGCAGGAGGGGTGGAAGATCTTCCCGTTCGGCTCCGAGGCGGGGATCCTGATCGAGAAGGCCCCGGGAGAGCTGGTGGCCCTGTCGGCCACCTGCACCCATCTCGAGTGCACCGTGCAGTTCGACAAGCCCTCCAAGCGGATCTGGTGCGCGTGTCACAACGGGTACTACGATTTGAGCGGTCGCAACGTGTCGGGCCCGCCGCCGCGACCCCTGACGTCCTACGAGGTCCAGGTCGTCGGGGACGACATCTTCGTCACGCGGAGCTAGGAGCGTCATGGTTCGCATCCAGTCGATCCTGGCATGGCTCGACGACCGGATCGGTCTCGATGCCGTGCGCCACGTGGTCCAGGAGAAGACCGTCCCGGTCCACCGCCACAGCGCCTGGTATTACTTCGGCGGCATGACCCTGTTCTTCTTCCTGATCCAGATCATGACCGGGATCCTGCTCATGCTCTACTACCGCCCGTCCGCCAACGAGGCGTACGAGTCGATCCAGTTCCTGATGACCCAGGTCCCGTTCGGCTGGCTCATCCGCTCGATCCACTCCTGGTCGGCGAACCTGATGATCCTCGCGGCCTTCGTGCACCTCTTCTCCGTGTTCTTTCTCAAGGCTTACCGCGCGCCCCGCGAGGCGACCTGGATGAGCGGCTTCGGGCTCCTCGTCCTGGCCATGGGCTTCGGGTTCTCCGGGTACCTTCTTCCCTGGAACAAGCTGGCGTTCTTCGCCACCCGGGTGGGCACGGACATCGCGAGTGCGGTTCCGGTGGTGGGCAGCTTCATGCTGCGCTTCCTGCGCGGCGGGGACCACGTCACGGGGGGGACGTTGTCGCGCTTCTACGGCTGGCACGTCGCGATCCTCCCCGCGATCACGACGTTCCTGCTTCTCGTGCACCTCTTGCTCGTCCAGAGGCATGGTATGAGCGTGCCTCCCTCCGAGGAGAAGCGTGCGTCCTCGCGGCGGCCGATGCCCTTCGTGCCCGACTTCCTGCTTCGAGACCTCATGGGCTGGACCGTCGCCCTGGGAGCGCTCGCGGCGCTGGCGGCGCTCTATCCGTGGGAGCTCGGCGAGAAGGCCGACGCCTTCGCCCCAGCCCCGGCCGACATCAAGCCGGAGTGGTACTTCATGTTCATGTTCCAGACCTTGAAGCTCGTGCCGGGCGGCGAAGTGGCCGGGCTCGAGTACGAGGCGATCCCGATCCTGGGGTTCGGCCTCGCGGGTCTCGTGGCGTTCCTCGTTCCCTTCCTCGACCGGGCGGTCGTCCGGCGCGGAAAGAGCCCGGTCTTCACCGCGGCCGGCGCGGTCGCCCTCCTCTTCATGACGGCGATGACCGCGATCGGCTACCACGCGTGGTGGCCGGCACTGACCGTCGCCGCCCTGGGGATCGGCCCCTGGCTCGCCGGGCGCTTCATGGCCGGGAAGGAAGGTGCGTCATGACCCGCCGCATTCTGGCCCTCGCGGCACTCCTCGTTCTTCCGGCGGCCGGGCGCACCTGGGCCGCCGCGGGAGAAGCCAAGGAGTCGTCCTGCGTCGCGTGCCACGCGCAGCTCGACGGCAAGCTGGCCGCGCCGACCAAGGCCTGGCAGGCGGACGTCCACGCCGCCGCCGGGATCGGTTGCGCCGGCTGCCACGGCGGTGACCCCTCCTCGGCTCTCGCGAGCGACGCGGAGGCCGCCATGGCGCAGGCCAAGGGGTTCCGCAAGGCCCCGGACCGCCTCCACGTCCCAGGCTTCTGCGGCGAATGCCACGCGAACGCCGAGTTCATGAAGAGGTTCAACCCGCAGGCGAGGGTCGACCAGCTGGCGGAGTACCGCACCAGCGTCCACGGCAAGCTCAACGCCAAGGGGGATCCTGTTCCCGCGACGTGCATCGACTGCCATGGAGCGCACGGGGTACGGCCGATCAGCTCGCCCAACTCGCCGGTGTTCGCGGCGAACGTTCCCGCCACGTGCGCTCGCTGCCATGCGAACGCGGATCTGATGGTCCCGTACGGGATCCCCACGAGCCAGTACGACGACTACCGGCGGAGCGTCCACGCCGCTGCGCTGCTCGAGCGCGGGGACACCGCCGCGCCCGCTTGCAACGACTGTCACGGCAATCACGGGGCGGCGCCGCCCGGCGTGGCATCGGTCGCCAACGTCTGCGGCCAATGCCACGGGCGCGAGGCGACGCTGTTCCGGGCCTCGTTCAAGAAGAACCTCTTCGACGGCATGCAGGTGGGCGAGTGCACGGTGTGCCACGATCACCACCTCGTCCGCCACCCCACGCCGTCCCTGTTCCACGGGGCTTCTGCCCCCCGGGTGAGCCAGGGGGAGATCGAGGCGAGCGACCCGCTATCGGCCGTCCTCGGCGAGCTCGATGCGGGGAAGACCGCAAGCGTCTCTTGGCAGGTCGTCCTCAGGCCGCACGTCCCGGGAGACACCGAGCGCCTCCTGCACCGCGTGGAAATCTCCGCCGAGGGCGTGACGCCGGTCACGCTCGACGCCACCGTACGCCCCGGCCAGACGCCCCCTTCGGACGGCGTCGCGGTGGCCCGGACCGATGCGCTCGCGGCCACGCTTCGGGTCACGAGTCCTTCGGGGCTCCCCGTCGAGCCGGGGGATGCGCTCGCGCTCGATCTCGAGATCCAGGCGGGACGGCTCGGGACGCTGCACGGCGTCAGGGTGCGCGACCAGCTCGGGAATGGTCTCGATCCCGTGCTCGGCTCGGCCTGCCTCAAGTGCCACACGCAGGGGGACAAGTGCGACGTGGTGACCGAGAAGATGCACGCCGAACTCGTCTCCCTCGATCGCGATCTGCGCCATTCGTCGGCCCTGCTCCGCGAGGCCGAGATCAAGGGGATGGAGGTCGGACCGGCCCGGTTCGAGCTGAAGAGCAAGGGGACCACCGCGGCGGTGGAGGCCCGAGCCCTGATCCACAGCTTCGACCCCGACCGACTCGTGCAGAGATCGCAAGAAGGGAAGACGATCGCGGCCGCAACGCTCGAGGCGGCGAGAGCCGCTCTGGCCGAGCTCCAGTTCCGCCGCAAGGGGCTGGCGGTATCGCTGGTCCTGGTCGGTGTGGTGCTCCTGGCACTCTACTTGAAGATCCGCCAGATCGACCGCGAACGGACGGCCGCGCAGGCCAGCGAGCGGAGCTCAAGCGCATGATCGCGCCCAGATCACTGGACGGCGTCACCCGGCGGGCCGCCTGCCTGCCGGGGATCCGCCGGAGCGAGGCCCGCGCCGGGGACTGGATCATCGTGAGGACGCGGAATTCTTCGTACCGGATCCTGTGCCTTGGCGACGGACACTACTGCGTCCTGGGGGGTTGGTTCGACCTGCGGGGCCTTTCACCCGCCACCACCACGATTCGCGGATGCACCTGGGGCGGCACGGCGATCCACACGGACCTGATCGCCGCGCCCGGCCTGTACCTTGAGTTCGGCAACGACGTTGTGACGACACGCATCCGGCAAGTCCAGCTGCTGCGCTCTCCGGAGCCGCGCTGCCTCAACTAGTCTCCTCTCCGCCGCGGCCCCGATGGCGCTCTGCCGCAATGCTTGCCGCCCCCGCTTCCCGGGAGCGGCAAAAAATTCGCGTTTTCGCTTCGGTCCGAGAGGTCCCGGCGATCCCGCGATCGCCCGTTCCGGGCGCCCATGGCCCAGTACTTGCGAAATACCGCCAGCGATTTCCGAGGGGTCGAGGAGGAGTAGGCTCCGTGGCCATGCCGCTTCCGGAATGCAGGTCTGTGTTGCGCCGCGCGCTCTCGCTGGCGTGGATCTCGTGCGCTCTGTTCATCGCGCTCCCGGCCCGCGCGGGAGACGACGACTGCCTCGCCTGCCATTCTGGCGGCGCCCTCGACAACCCCAAGCTCGACATCAAGGCCGAGGTCCTGAAGAAATCGGTGCACGGCGCGGCGGGTCTTGGTTGCACCGCGTGCCACGCCTCCCTCGAGGGGGCCGATCTCCCGCACGATCCCAAGGTCGCTCCCGTGGAGTGCGGCACGTGCCACTCCGACATCGCCGCGCGCTACGAGAAAAGCCTCCACGGACTCGAGGTGAGGAAGGGCGCCCGGCTCGCCCCGCGCTGCAAGACCTGCCACGGCACGCACGACGTGACCACGGTGACGGACCCCGGGGCACGCGTCGCCCGCGCCCGGATCCCCTTCCTGTGTGGCTCCTGCCACAAGGAGGGGACCCCGGTCACCCAGACCTACGACATCCCCCAGGACAAGATCCTCGAGCACTACTCCGAGAGCATGCACGGCGAGGGTCTCTTGAAGCGCGGCCTGACCGTGGTCGCGGTCTGCATCGACTGCCACACGGCCCACGAAACGCTGCCGCACACCGATCCCCGCTCCAGCATCCATCGTGCGAACGTCGCCCGGACGTGCGAGAAGTGCCACACGATGATCGAGCAGGTCCACGTCAAGGTGATTCGCGGAGATCTCTGGAAGAAAGCCCCTCAGGAGGTCCCGGTCTGCGTGGACTGCCATCAACCGCACCGGGTGCGGAGGATCTTCTATCCGGAAGGCGTCTCCGACGAGCAGTGCATGAAGTGCCACGGGAGGCCGGACCTGGCCACCACCCGTTCCGGAAAGTTGGTTTCGTTGTACGTGAAGCCGGAGGAGGTTCACGACTCGATCCACCGGAACACGCGTTGCGCCCAGTGCCACACCGGGACCGATCCGCGCGCCAAGGACCGCCCCTGCTCGACGATCCGGACCCGCGTGGACTGCTCAGTCTGCCACCCCGAGGTCGTGAAGACCTACGCCACGAGCACCCACGGCACGCTCACCGAGCGGGGCGACGCCAACGCCCCGGTCTGCCGCGACTGCCACGGCGTGCACGACATCCGCGGCCGCAAGGACTCGGCCTCGAAGACCTTTCCCACCCGGGTCCCCGAGCTGTGCGGCCAGTGCCATCGCGAGGGAAAGAAGGCCGCGGTGCGCTACACCGGGCCCGAGCACAATGTCGTCGAGCACTACGTGGAGAGCATCCACGGGCGCGGGCTCCTGAACAGCGGCCTCGTCACCACGGCCAAATGCACCGACTGCCACACGGCGCACCAGGTTCTGCCTCACGAGGACCCCGCCTCGAGCGTCAGCCCCGCGAACCTGCCGGCCACCTGCGGCAAGTGCCACACCGGGATCTACGAGACGTTCCGGCGCAGCATCCACTCCCGCACGGTATCCAAGAGCGAGAAGCCGCTCCCCACCTGCTTCGACTGCCACGACTCCCACACCATCGTCCGGCACGACACCGAAGGCTTCAAGATCAAGATCATCAACCAGTGCGGGAAGTGCCATGCCGACGTGACCGACACCTATTTCGCCACCTACCACGGCAAGGTCTCGAAGCTGGGTTTCACGACCACCGCCCGCTGCCACGATTGCCACGGCTCCCACGACATCCTGCCGCCGACCGAGCCAGCCTCGCACCTGTCCCGGGCCCACATCGTGGACACCTGCGGCAAATGCCATCCCGGCTCGCACCGCCGCTTCGCCGGATACCTGACCCACGCCACCCACCACGACCGCGCCAAGTACCCGTGGCTGTTCTGGTCGTTCTGGGGGATGACCTCGTTGCTCGTGGGGACCCTGACGGTCGCCGGAGCCCACACCCTGCTCTGGCTTCCCCGCTCCTGGCAGTTGATGAGGCACCGCAAGCAGATCGAGGCTGCGGTGCATGCCAAGGAGTACCGGCGCTTCCCTGCCCTCTACCGCCGCCTGCACATCATGGTGATCGTGAGCTTCCTCGGTCTGGCCGTGACCGGGATGACCCTGAAGTTCTCCTACCTGCCCTGGGCGAGCTGGCTGGCCCACGCCCTGGGCGGCTTCGAGTCCGCCGGGTACATCCACCGGATCTGCGCCGTGATCACCTTCGGCTACTTCGGGATCCACCTCTGGGACGTGGTTCGAAAGAAGCGCGCCGCAGGGAAGTCCTGGGCCCGTTTTCTCCTGGACAGGGACTCCATGCTTCCCAACGGCAAGGACTTCCGGGACGCGATCGCGACCTTCCGCTGGTTCGTCGGATTCGGACCGCGCCCGCGCTACGGGCGCTGGACGTACTGGGAGAAGTTCGACTACTTCGCGGTCTTCTGGGGCGTGATGATCATCGGGAGCACCGGGCTCCTGCTCTGGTTCCCCGAGCTCTTCACCCACGTCCTGCCCGGCTGGTTCATCAACGTCGCGACGATCATCCACTCCGACGAGGCGCTGCTGGCCACGGCGTTCATCTTCACCGTGCACTTCTTCAACACGCACTTCCGTCCGGACAAGTTTCCGATGGACACGGTGATCTTCACCGGCCGCGTTCCGGTGGAAGAGCTCATGGAAGACCGTCCGGAGGAGTACGAGCAGCTCGTGCGCTCGGGAGAGCTCGAGCAGCACCTCGTGGACCCGCTCCCCCCATACGTGACCAAGGGCTTCCGGGCGTTCGGGTGGACCGCGCTCTCCATCGGGCTGCTGCTGGTCCTGCTCATCGTGTGGGCGGAGATCTTCGGATACCGGTAGGAGCCCCGGTCCCGCGCTCGGCCGGGC
>Ga0316622_100000106_pt1 | contig 38464 bp, 40 predicted proteins | sample OWC_Aug_OW2_C1_D_FD_207646 | JGI IMG/M metagenome (GOLD analysis project Ga0316622, IMG submission 207646) | Wetland soil microbial communities from Old Woman Creek delta, Ohio, United States - OWC_Aug_OW2_C1_D5_C | ecosystem: Environmental > Terrestrial > Soil > Wetlands | place: USA: Ohio... | reverse complement strand
ATAAACCTGTGACTTCCGTCACACAAAATGGCGTTTTTTCGCATAGCCAGCGGTTTTGCGGCAGGCGAATAACTCATGATGTCAAGTCGACATAAGTCGAAATTTGTGTGACGGAAGTCACAATCGGGAGGCGCAAGCGTTTGATTGCAAACGCTTGCAATGCAAGCATAAGATTGTGATGCGTGGTCAAAATGACGTCGCGCGTGTCCACGGTTTCACGTCATGACGCGGCGCGTCATGACACGATTCGACGTGAGATGATCGATGATCGATGATCGATGATCGACGTCGACGTGCTGTAGCATCGACGTGCTGTAGCATCGACGTGAGATGATCGACGTCGACGTGAGATGACGTGAGATGATCGACGTCGATGTGAAGCATAAGATACTTAGGGAGCCGGCTCAATTTTTCGCATAGTCAAGCATTCAGAATAGGATTGTGACATATATCACAATCACTCGCATATATATGCATTTTTCGCATAGTCAAGCATTCAGATCAGGATCGTGAAGATATTCACAATCGGCGTCGCGCGTGCACGCGCGCATACGCGCGCGCGCGTAGGGGATATACCCTATCGGGAGTGAGACCTTCGACCGCGCCTGCGTCTAACCCCCACACAATTCCCATCTTCCCATCGTGACACCTTCATTATATACGCCACTACATATCCCCTACCATCTCCACTGCTCTTATTGCCCCCTTCAATCGTAACCCGAAATCGAAAGCCCCCGAAAGCATCCGAAAGGAAACGAAAGGAATCGAAAGCCCCAGCTCCAGGTGTGACGAATGTAACACCCCTAAGTAAGTAATGTAACACCCCTAAGTAAGTTAGGTGTTACCAATGTAACAGGTGTTACATCCGTCACATGAGTAACTTAGGTATCTTCAGTATCTTCAGTATCCTTGGTAGGTTGGGGGGATCCTCCATCGACCTGCCAGTAGAACCGCTTGTACTTACCACCGAACTTGCCTTCGGTGTAGATTAGATCGCTTTCCAGCGCACCCTCATCAACCAGTCGGCTGAGGATGGACTTGGCGCGACCTATGGGCAGCGGCCTACCAGTGGATAGCTGTACACGTGAGGCGAAGTCGTAGGCAGTGAAGGCGTCGTCAGGCGGTGGGGTAAGCAAGGAGATCTGGTCTGCGATAATCTCATCGAGAACATCTTTGATTGACATAGTATCCTCATATAATGTCTACTGAATGTTTACTGAATGTTTACTGAATGTTTGTTGAATGTCTACTTATTATTACTACCTATGTTACCACGTCATCTTCTCCTCAGCCAGCAGATTGTACGTAGCGATCAAACCGGACTCCGGCCCATACATCACCGTGTGCCCATCGTCAGACACCTCAATCAGCATCACGCCAACGGTGATACTTGTCTTGCTCTTTGTAGCCTGTCTTCCGTGGTTGGTGATGCCGCATAGCGATGGGAGGAGAATGCCAGTGGTCTCATACAACTTGCCACTGTGGTACTTCCGGTACGTAATTGGGGGAACCCATTCGTGGTAGTGTGCGCGTGCTACGAAATCGGGGGGAACCTCATCTGCGTCCAGGCAATCTCCTACGAGCGACTGCACGTAATACAGCAACTCCCTGCCCTTCAACCAATTCCTACTCCCTGGTGTCGGCCCATGGTGCGCTATGTTGAAGGTCTTACCGCTTATGTTCAGTAGTGAGTGTGAGGTGGTAGCGATATCTACATTAGGGAACGATGCCTGCAGCTCCCTGGCCACACTGTTTTCCGCGTGCCCACCGAAGGAGTGTACCCCGGTGCCGTGGATCAGTCTAGCCGCTATCACGTTCATGGGGGATTCGAACCACGGCAGCAGTGCATAGAACGCTATTTCTATGTGGTCATCGATCTCCGTGGACATCAGGCTCTCCATGAACCGTATGCCCTGCGTGATATCGCCAGCACACGTTATGATCACCGGGTCGTCGTGGACGATTGCCTCAACTCTCCCTTTCACCACCATTAAATCGTTCCACAACTCAGATTGGAATGGGCCTAGCTTGGGGTAACGTGCAGCCCTGTTGCCGTTGCTGTCTTCGTCGTACATGATTGTTTCGGGGTTGCATAGGCCAAACTTGTGGCCTGAGTGGAGGTCGGCAAGAATCAAGTGATATGCTTTCTTCATTGCTATTCCCTTTCAAGAAATATGGGCAGGCAACGGTGGGAGGAGGCACACTTGTGTGGGCGCAAGTGTGGGTGGGAGTGGCCGTTGCCTGCCCAGGATGAAGTCATTACACGCCGTCAGCTATGGTTTGGATAGGGCGTGACTCACGTGGCTTACGCGGCTTGCGCTTAGGCTTCTCAGGAGCAGCTTCAGTGGTAGCTTCGGTAGCACCCTCAGCCGTCGGTGCCTTTACCTGCGCCTTCTTCAGCTCCTCAAGTTCCTTCCGCAGCCTGATGATCTCCTTATTCGCATGGTACGCTAGAACTGCAGCCATCAAGTCCCCACCAACGCTGTTGATCATCGCCCTTCCAGCGTCGTAGTCCGTGGGGATCGGTAGCCTCTTTGAGAATACTTGGTTCCCATCGATCCGAGCCGCCATGAAGATCATGTTCCCGTCGTCGTTTGGCATGTCATCTCCTTTCCCTTTATCTTTATCTCTAAGGCGTTGCAGTCGCCGTCGGCGTTGCCGTGGGCCATGGCAAATTGGCATATCCGGGGCTTGGGTAAAGCGAGTTCCACGTTTCTTCACCATCAGGGTACCTCCCCCACGACATCCCACTTACTGGAACCCACCCACCAGAACCCCAGTATACTGAATCTATTAATGTGTGGTCACTGTTGTACAAGGACACCTTTCCTTCAACAGTGGACAGATGCACATTATCCATTTGCTTCGGGCGCATTACCCACCATGCGCCAGCGTCCAGCGTGAACCCTTGCGGCAACTGCACATATTCCGATTCAGTATATCCATCATATATCACAAATTCCCAATTCGACAAATCCACATCAGTGGTTCCACGGTTATATAGTTCAACCCCTTGGTCATCCAGGTCTGTGGTGCCGTCATAGTTATGATCCCTCCCTGGTATGACGATTATCTCGTTGAGGACGATGGGGCTACTACCACCGTATGGAGTTGGCGTCGGTGTGACCGTTGGGGTAGGTGTGTCAGTGGGCGTTGGGGTAGCGGTGGCCGTGGATGTGGCAGTTGGCGTGTGGGTAGGAGTAGCGGTGTTGACGATGTTAGCTGTTACGTCCAGCGTCACATATGTGCTCCAGTCACCAACGAAGACTACGGCCTTATACTCACTGGCCGATGCAAGCCACCCCTGCTGCGTGATGCGCCACGATGACTTCCCTATCGGTAGGTAAGAAGATCCAGCTAGCCTATGGACACCGCCGTCCCATGACATCGCTGGCTCAGACGATGGGATAGGGCTACCCGCTGGCGGGTAGAAGTAGAACCCGATCAGGTCGTCCTTTGTCTGTGCCGTATTGGTTATGTTCATCGTGAACGTCCACGACCCAGGATAGTCGTAGGTCGGTGAGTTGACGATACCAATGGTGATGCCAGGGGTTGGCGTCGCGGTCGGAGTAGGAGTAGGCGTATTCGTCGGCTCAGCGCTGTAGTAGTACACCGTTAGCGTAGCCGGGTTCAGCTCCAGGGAGTCAAAGATGTACCAGTCGTACTGCGAACTCATGAATATGAACCCGTTATTCGTAACGCCGTTTTCCACCCACTCTTTCACCAGCGTTGTGACATCGGCTGACGTAGGGATGTAATTACAGTCGGCGTTGATGCTGGCATACGGTGAGTTGTAATAGTCCACCCCAGCCGCGCCGCCAGCCGTGCTCCATGCCACGCCTGTATCCCTATCATTCCACGTTGCCGTAGATGAGAACGAAGTCTTCAGCAAGCGGATGTTGACTACCGCCAGCTCACCAAGGAGCTGGGCGTTGGAGAAGTTGACTATCGCCCGATCAATAATGGCGTCCGATGGGAGGTTGTTCACGCCATCAAATCGCAGCAGCACTCTCCTTGTCCCCGAAAGTGGCGCGACGTATAGCCTCTGAGCGTTGTTGTACGACGTAGTTGGGTACGCGGAGTCGATGTACGTGTCAAGGTTAGCGTTGATCGTCGTGATCAACAGGGTACCAGATGGCCTAGTGGCAGTCGGGGTGGCGGTAGGGGTAGCCGTAGGAGTAGCGGTAGGGGTGTGTGTAGGTGTGGGGGTATTAGTTGGCCCAGGAAGGCTAGTGGCAGTTGGTGTAGCGGTAGGAGTATGTGTCGGGGTAGCCGTTGGTGTGTGTGTTGGTGTTGGGGTGTTGGTCGGCCCAGCGGTTGTCGTGCCAATCAGCTGCACCTTGGCGAATAACAAAGTTACTGAGGAGCTGGTGTTCTCGATATAGAAATCGACAAACCCAGCCGTCCCGTCTCTCTTTGTGCCGCCACCGAACCCGTTGCAGATGTGTATGCTACTGTCGGCGGCTGAGGTCAGGGTGACATAAGCACCAGTATTACCGCCACCGAATGTTTTATAGATGAGCGTTCCATTAGACTGCCTGAATACCACCCTGCCTGTAGCTGTCGTATCTATGTAGTCAACCTTGACCACATACTCAACTGCCCCCTGCGTGGTGCAGCTATACTGCCAATTACTAGGGACATCATACGCTTCAACGTAAAGAGGGGGGATCTGAGCAACATGCCTGGAGCGGTAGTTCGCTTCCACTCCATCAGGGAGCGCTGTCTTCCATGGAATGCTTACCGAACCCCTATTATTGACATCGTACTGATACAACCTGTAGATGCCACACTTTGAGCTTATCGTCGCATTGCTACAAGTTGCCATTGACATCAGTGATCCGTAGTCATATGGCCAGTCGGATGAGTACGTCCCGGATGTTGTCTCCATCATGTGCGGCGATTGCCATACTGTATCATCCGTTGCCGGAGTCTTACCAAGCCTGTTCTGCATCCACGTCAGGATGCCAGCGTTGCTCCATTTGTCTATCCATAGCGACCCGGTGCCTACGGAGCTGCCACTTGCATAGGTGGGTTGTACAACAACGAAGTCGGGATAAAACGCGGCCACCTGATGTCCGGCAGTCCAAGCACCCTGAACGTCCGGTGGGGTATACTTCATCTCAGCGCCTACAGGCATGTCATCGATATTAGTATACGCTGCTTGCAGCATCCCGCGGTTCTGGTTTCCAGTTCCATATACCCAGTTACCATTCTGGCCGGTCTCAGAGAATCCATTCGGCTTGTACCCTACAGGGTGTGGAGTCCGCGTGAGGAGGTACGGTATGATAACACCCCTACCAGTATCGCTTGCCAACCCGCCCTGCCAGTAGACAGTCTTATTTGGAAACGCTGCTCGGTAAGCGTCGATGATGAGTTTGCTCCACTCGGTATAGAACTTCCCCTGTAGCTGGCTATTCGCCTGGGCAGCGAAGTCACAGGTTGCGCCAATCGTCTTACCACCGTATACAGTCGTCCTCCGCTGTGGCACAGCTGGCGCACTTTCCCCATGATACCCATCGGATATCGTCACATACTGCAGATTGGCATTGCCATTGAACGCCGCGCCAAGCCTAGTTATGAAGTCTACATAACCATTTCTATATGTAGTGCTGTTGTAATTGGGTATGATGACGCACTGGAAGGAGCACGCTCTATCATAGTCTGTTGGGTTTGTCTTCCCGGTAACAAGGTCAGGGAAGCACACGCTCATCGTGGCGCTATGCTCAGACGGCGTTCTGATCTTGCTTCCATCGTCGTTGTTCGTGTCAGCGTTTGGCCCGTAGTCCGAGAAGATGTCGATCATCAGCCCACCAGTGCGGCTGTTAGTCCCCAGCTCATTTAGGAAGTTGGTGATCGGGGTGAAGTTGCTATCGACATAACTCCACCAGAATTTCCCCTCCATCCCATAGGTGGATGCCCCAAAGTCACTGCACAAGCCGTTGTAGCACCCGCCCTGCAGGTAGATCGCTGCCGTCGGCTCATGGCCAGTCGCTGGGTTGACATAACCGATTACTATCCCACCTGCAACGCCAGCTGCAACTACTGCCACTGTTGCCCCGATGATCGCATTCCTATGTCGTTTGATGAAGTCTAGTATCATTATTACCACCCCGGTGTCCCATCAGCATTGACAATCGTCCTTGCGGCACCAGACGTGCCTATATACTTCAGTGCCCCGTTCTCAACAAACCATGCGCCACCGCCAACCGGATTCCCTGTCGGTGCGGTATCACAATCCTTTATGCTAATAACGCCCTTGCCACCACCGTAGGACTCCAGGTTGAAGGCAAAGTTCGCTACGTTCGCCACGCCTGTATCGCGCGCGATGATCTGCCCGCCATACGGAACCATTAGCCGTGCATAGCTCCCGGTGTCATCATCCCTGTCGGCGTATAGGTGTAGTTTAGAGCTGTCGTGCGATACTGTGTCACGATACGCTGAGATATTCGCCCACCCGTCATCGAAATCCTTTTCAAAGTTCGCCCCGAACATAAAGTACCCCATCCCAGCGGTCTCATAGGCATACGTCCTTGCTACGATATCGCTGCCGGAGTACCAAGTAATAGAGTTGCTGGGATCCTCTGTGCCGCCCAGGAAGGATAAGCCATTCTCATCCAGCCTCACATCCCCGCCGCCTGCATACTCCTTCCCGTCCGACCCGATCCAAACCTGCGGCACGCCGTTGTACTGCCCCTCAAACCGATACACACTGCCGTTCCTGTATATCCGCAGGCCAGTGAAGTCGGTGTCCGGCGTACCAATACCAATCCGCAGCTCCCCATGATCCTGGAAGTCCACCACGCTGTCCATGAACAGCGTATCGGCGTACACCCGCACATAATCAGGGGTGATCGTGATGTGCGCCTGATGTTCTTTCCCAAGGTACACCGTGCCCGTCGCCGGGTTCATACTCACAAACGGCACATTGGCGTCATCGAAGAACTGGAAGCCGTCGTTATACCCGAACTCCATCCTTTGCTTCCACTCACCGCTTGTCATGAACTTGAACCGATCTTCCCCGGTGGTGCGGATGGCGATGATCTCCGATCCTACATCATCATACCCAAAGAACCCGTACTCCGTGATCTTGACGTTGTTGCCAACGTCGATGATGCCACCGGAACCGGAAGCGATTCTGATACCTGACCCCAGCTTGAGATCCAACCCCCTATAGGCATCTCCCTCAATATTCTCACCAAGGGTGATGATCACATTGTCATCTTCGTCAAGCACCCTCAGCCGCGCCCCGCCTACGCCCCCACTGACCGTCGATCCACCTAACGTCAGCAACCCGCCAGTGATGTTCTCCGCCTTGATAGCGCTGATCCATCCCGACGGCATCCCCTCATCCACATACGCCGTGGGCCGCGAGTCTGCCCCGATGACCGTAATCTCATACGTCTCATCGCCAACAAGACTCCAGCCGGCCGTTATGTAAACTCGGTTGTAGGTATTGCTGCTGACGTCATAGCGCTTGGGGGCAGTGACGCCGGAGGTGATGACGACTTGCTTTGCAGCCCACTGGTTGATAGCCCAGGACTTGCTGTCGTCCTGAAGCCAAGTGGTGCCAGCGCTGTCAGCCTGCCCAACGTCCAGTGGTCTCTCTGGCTCTAGCTTCACTTGGTCGGTATAGAAGTCTCCAGACAGCGCCCTGATCCTGCACCGTATCGAATAGCCTTCAGCCTTCTGCGGGATGGTTACCCAGTACCTATAGACACCCTTGCCAGCCGGGATAGTGTGAGAGGAGTCAACAGTCCCATCAGGAGCCATCCTTCTGAAGTTGCTATCATACTGCGCCGCCCAGGTGTGGTTCCATGAAGCGGAAGAGTAGTCGTCAATACCGATATTCCCAGTGCCCCAGTCGGCCTCCAATGTAAGTTCGCCGTCGCCGTCACTCACCTCATCGATCCAGGCATACACCGAGAGCACATGCCGACGGTTGGGGTAGTAGTCCTCAGCGACCTGCCCAACCCATGGCTCCCAAACGGCGTCCAGGTGGTTGCATTTGAACCCCAGCGCCTTCGGGTGGTCTGCCAGCGTCCCCCTGTCCAGCGGCACCACCCTACTATCTGCAGCGTGCCCGATGGCCTCAGTGCTATCTACACCCCTCTCCACTGCATTCAGCCACCATGCCGATAGATAACTAGTAAGCACCACCTGCCCAGCAGTGATGTGCTCCCGCTCTATAGCGAACCTTTCGGGGTAGCTCCAGCCGTATCTATAGCTCCACCCACCAGGGTACGAATACCCCGTATAATACTGGTACGACCAGTTATCCACATGGTCATAGCTCCAGTAGCCCCCAGGGTAGCTCCACCCCTCCCCTTTATAACTCCATCCATCCCACCACGGATACGAGATGTAGTTCGGCCATGACCACTGGTATGAGAACCCTGGCTCATATGACCACTGGTATGACCAATTTGTATGATATGACCAATCCCCAAAAGCCCAGCTCCATCCACTTCCAGCCGGGAACGATAGCCCTGTATTTGGCCAGCTCCACCCTTCACCCGCGGGGTAGCTCCACCGTTCAAACGGGAAGCTCCAGCCGCTGGCCAGGGCTGACCCGTCTTCGATGGCTATACTATCGCCAAAGAGTACATTGTCACCGAAGTGGAAGGTGCCAAACTTCATTTCATACCAATCCAGTACAGATGGTATAGGTAGCTACAGGGATGCCCACAGAGATGTCTTATGTTAAAGGACATTGTTGGGACATTCTTGGGACATCCCTGTAGCCCGCCCGCTATTCTACTACAACTTCCGCGTATGTGCGAACGTGCCGCCAGTGAACGCGGCAAACGCGGAGACGACCGCAGGCCAGAACAGCGCATTGAAGTCCCAGGGGGCGTACTTCAGTATGGCCATAACCACAGCAGAGGCTATAGCTACGCCGAAGCATAGCCCAAGGAATACCAACCGCTTGGCCTTGGCATCCAGCTCATTGTATGCTGGCCACAGGTCTACAAGGAAGCTCATGATGATACCGATGGCTGCATTGATGCCGCTAACCGTCTGCAAGTAACTGAGAAACGCTGGAAAGTCCATGTTCATCCTCCTTCATTCATATTATTAGGCAATCGTCATGCCGCCGCTTAGATCCTGCACCCTATGATACATAGATACAGGTGGCCCTTCGCTGGCGCTTGGCGATGCACTCTCCGACATACTCTCCGACGCACTTGGTGACACACTAGCGCTTGGTGATATTGATGCACTCTCTGATGCACTCTCACTAGCGCTTGGTGACACACTGGCACTTGGCGATGCGCTCTCTGATGCACTTGGCGACAGCGAAGCGCTGGGCGACGGCGACGCGCTCTCTGATGCACTAGCGCTCTTGCTTGCTGAAGTCGATGCGCTGGCTGACGCACTGGCGCTGGCTGACGCGCTCTCCGACGCCGACTCCGACGGTACTGTATACTCAATAGTGAGATAGGGTTCGTTATTGAGCAAGTCTGCGGAGTAAGCGTTGGCGTATTCGTAGTCGCTTGGGGTGCTATTGTTGACATCCTCTTCCGAGACGATGACGTAGCTTGTATAGCCAGTTTTGTTGATCCCGGCAGTGCTGAGGCTCATGTTGTACCACGTGCCAGCAACCCAGCCAGAAGAGGTGTTTCTAAACGTCCCCTCACGCGCCGTCGAAGTTGGCTTCTCTGTAGGTGGCAAGCGGCGACTGCCAAGCGTACCGATAGATCTTGATGTTGAAGTCAACGGTACTGTTGTCAGCGCTGGACTTCAGGTACAACCTAACAGATGTGATGATGGCGTCATCGGGTATAGTTGACGTATTAAACCGTAGGTAGCCACGCCACACTGAATACGTGGCACCGGACAGCCTCTGGCCGAAGATGATTTCCGCGCCAGTGGTGTTAGAACTGCCGGACGTACTACGTGCGTCGGCGTATGCTGAAGCGCTACCTAAGATATAGCCATCACCAGATTCTGATAGGATGTTTACAGAAGCCATGTTCTACCTTATGTCTTGGTGTATGTAAGGAGCACACCCTTGAGCCGCGCATCGGCAGCAAGATTATCGCTGCCGTCCGTAGCGTTGCGGTACGCCTGTAGGATGACCCTTTGCCCCGCCACCGGGGTGCCAGCCAGTGTGATTGCCGACGTAGCTGCGCTCACGTTCTCATCGTTCTGCGCGTTGTTAGCATCCGTCACCACTTGCGCTGTGCCAAATGCTTGATCCACCGCATCGCCATCCGCGTATGACCTACCCTGCAGCCCCCAAATCACGCTATTCGTGCTTGCGCTATCGGCCTGCCAGATAAACTTCGCTGTGATAGTGCCACCGTCGTAGTTCGCTGGCATGAAGACCTCCCATTGGATGTACTCAATGGCGTCTGGATCAAAGTCGCACACCAGCTGATTGACCTTATTCGTGGCAGATTCTATTTGCACCGCGTCGGCGCAGCCATTCGTGTCGCGCGGCAACCCGGCACCAACGGGAAGGAAGAACTCTCCGGTGATCAGACCACCTACGTCAATCCCGTCTACCTTGCCATCCTTCACCAGCACCCCGTCAACGGTGACTCCGGCATCACCAGTGGTCTCATCGATGGTGTCCGTCGCGAGCTTCGACCCAGCCAGGGCGGTGAACGTGTTAGCGGTAATGCGGAAGTCATCTGCCCCTGCTACCTCAATATCAAACTGGTTATCCGTATCAGAGGTAATGCTAGAGTCACCGTCGGCGTCGAAGATGACTTTATACCCATTCATATCCAGCGACCCTAACATCTCACCACTACCATCGACTGGTAGGTAGTCAGTCAGGACTGGGATATCGCCCTCCGCCAGCGCTAGGTTGTGCGTGCCATCAGCGTTATGTTCTACGGCAAGGAAGGTAGATAGGTCGGTAGCCTGATTCCACGCAGCCCCACTGCCAAGCAACGTCTTCAGGTCGTTTAGTGGGTTGACAATGTTGGTGTTCGCCCAATTCACATTGCATTCCACCTCTGTGGTCACCGGGGATATAGTAGTATACGGGTAGGTCATCGCGCTATCTCCTTGCCGATGCAATCAGCGTGGCGATATTGGTCTCCACATTATCAGGAGTGATCGCCAGCGTCTGTGCGCTTGCATCAAACACCGTCTTCATGATGAAGAACCTTCGCATGTTGTCGAAGTCTTCTGTTTCCTCTTGGCCTTCGAATAGGTCTACGATCTCTATCGTGTCCCCGGCCCTCACCGCCACCAGTGGTTGCTCAGACCACTGCCTATTATACACCTTACTTATCGTAAAGCTACCACCGCGCTGCAGCGGCTCCTTCAGCTTCTTCCTCAGCAGGCTCCCCACCCTCTTAGCATTCGCTGGGGTGCTCTTCCCGATACTATACACCTTCTTCCGTGATAGGTTAAGATCCCTAGCCGCCTGTCCGGTAACAAAGGTATCTGTTCTATCTAGCTCCCCGCCATCCTCCTTCTGCCTGATCTCATACTCGGACGTGTCATCGGGCTGTGTCGTCCACTCTGTCGTCATCACCACCTGCGTGCAGTGGCCGTCCTTCGCTTCCTCATCTTCCTTCTCAAGTATCTTTCTGATCTCATACTCCGACGTGTCGTCCGGGATGTCGTTATCCCATAGCGGCTCAACCGTCAGCGTGCGTATGGCGGTATCCACGATCCTGGCCTTCTGCCCGCTGCAAGCCCCGTTGGTGATAACTACTTCATAGTCGTCGTCATACTGGCCCACCGTCCAGTTCCTCTTGTACGACCCATCCTCCTTCTTACTCTCATCAACCAGCGTGTTATAGCTGCCACCAGTGGCCTTCCCAGCGACCATTACCTCCACCTGCTTATGGATCTCAAAGTAGCTGGTCTCATCTGGCTGGGTCTCCCAGTCTTCGTCTAACACCAGCATGTCCCATGAGCCGTCAAGGGTGACGTATGGCTTGGTGTCCGTGATCTTGCGCCGCTGGCTGGCCCCGCGCCCTTTCACGATCTCTACCATGTACCCGGTATTGTATTGCTGGTGCACCCAGCTCTTTCCTTGGGTGACCAGGGTATTCGGCTTGTAGATCAGGTACTTCCCACCAGCGTTCTCCGCGGGGTGGCCTGGGTACTGATCCCCGTCCGTCCCCTCACCGTCCCAGTCCGGCGTGACGTAGACGAAGGTGTAATTAGGCCATGCCATGTCTCCGTTGATCTCACGCTTCTGACCCGACCCAACACCAGAGATGATATCCGCCCATAGCGGCTCATCTTCATAATCCGCCAGCCGCCACGTGAACTGCCCGTCCTGCGTAGCGCCGCCAGTGCCAACTAGCATCTTCTGGCAGTCTGCCTCCTGCGCCACTATCGTGCCGTACCGCAGCGGCACCACCCTACCGCTATCCACTACCTCTGGCAGCATCCGCGTAGTCAGCACATCCCTTATCTGCCCACTGCCAGTGCCGCCGACGATGGCTATGTCAAACCCGCTGTCCCACTGCCCTTCGTCCCACCCTTGGCCAGAATCCGTCAGGGTGACATAATTATTCGCCCTCTCCCCAGTCGCCGTCCCGCTATCATTCACATCCCCGGCCTTACCTTCAACCGTATATTCAATAAGCACCGCAGTCGCCAGATCCTCCATGCTTCTTGTAAGCTCTGGTGGGCCTAGACAGTCCTCCACTCTCACCAACCACTTGACCGTGCTATCCTTCAGGAATAGGTGTGGCTCTTGATCTTCCCATACCGCGAAGTACGCCGGAGTCCCCCACTTATCCCCACCCTCTAGCAACTCCTGTATCAAATCCGCTGGATACCGATAGCCGCTGACCGTCCATGGCGCGACATTCCTGTTGATATCAGCGAAGTCGTTGAAGTTGTCCACGATCTGGCGGCAGCACCGCTGGATGATCGTCCTGATGATATCATCAGGGTAGTGTTCGTCGTCATCGTCCCACGTCTCTTCATCCTTCATCGGCATGTCGAAGCAGTTCCGCCAGTAGCCGAACCCGGTAATGCTTAACCCGCGGCCAGGGAGGGTTCTGATATCCTCAATCCTCCCCTCCCACGCCACCTCTCTCCTGCTGTCATATGCCTTCAGCCGATAGTTGTAATAATCATGATACCACTTGTACGCCTCATGTGTGGAGGCAGCAAAGGACGCGTACAGAGGCCCAAACCCACCGTGCAGCATGGTCTCTATCCTAACATTCTCAAACTTAATATCCCCAAGGATCATGCTTTCTGATGGGTACTTGCCGAACAGGGCAAAAGTCAGATCATTGATACCCTGCGTCATTATCCGCTCCCCGTCGCCCTGATGACCTTCGTCTCCGCACTGGATACCCAGTACAGCGGCTGGTTGGTATGCTCACTATCCACTTGCTCAAAGGAACCATTCTTCAGTAAGTTAGGGCCGATGCCTTCGACCAGCACGCGCGCGGCCTGAATCACATCAGCGCTGATGTTCATAGCGTGGATGTTATCAAACTTCCGTGCCGATGACCCTAGATCCCTGGACGCCGTATCGTCCGGCAGCACGTCCCCGGCGACCACGTTCTGCCCGAACCGCGCCAGAAAGTACGGAAGCAACTGGTTAACGGCCTCTTGGAGATCCCTGGATAGCATTTGTCCCATTATAAGAACCTCGGTATGTAGAATACGTTCACATGGGCTTGCCTGTCCACGCCCCCTGACCGGATGATGTTCTGGCTGGGGGCGCTGCCCTCTTCCCATAGGAAGAACAGGCGGATGGTTGACACGGCGTGCGGGTCAAGGTTGAATGGTTTCCCATCAAGCGACGGGAAGAACTTGATCTGCCCGGATGAGTTGACAACGAACACCTTCCCGCTGTCGGAGTCTGCTATCAGTATGTCGTTAGTCACACTTGCGCCATCCGTCCTTCCAGCCCATAGGTACCCTTCGTCCAGCGGCATCAAATACAATCTATCCACGTACAGACTGGCCAGCGGCAGGTTATTCTCCTTCGCCTGCAGCTGGATACTGAAGTACAGCGGCTCGTAACTCCCAGCCTTCCAGTAGCTCTCTCTGAAGTCTACCATACCTAGCGGCACATCTACCCACACCCGGCTATCCGGATTATCCCCGGTATACATACTAGGCTTCACCCGGTGCTGGTCATTCGTGATCATGCTGGTGGCATTCGGCGCAGCGTCCACCGCGGTAGCCGTACCCCACCGTATCCTCAGATAGTGATCTCCTCCTGACATAGCCCTGTCTTGTACCCGCGCGAACACCCTATACAGCCCATAGTATATAGACGCAGTAAGCGTCTTGTTGCCAACAATCCCCCAGGTAGTGCCCGGTGAGTAGGAATAGAACTCCCCGCCTGACGCTGTGGCGTCCGCTGTACCGCTGAACTCCAGTGTTAGGTTAGATGAAAAGTCCTTCTTCTGCGCTATCCGCCAGCCGCTATAGTTGCCGTGGGTGGACGCCACCTCTATCCTACAGAACCCTGGGATATCCCCTTCCAGCAGTGTAGCGTTGATGTCCCAGTGGTTATCTCTCCCTGTATCATCGGCGTTCTCCACATTCGCATCCGCGCCAACCTCAGTAAGCTCTATCTCCGTCCCTCTCCACGCCTCTTCGCATTCCAGTGACAGCTGTATCCCGTCCAGTATCAGCGCCTTCCACATCTTCTGATCCGTCGGCACCATACAGTCCGCATACAGCACCTTGATCTTGCGGATCGCCGTCCAAGCCACATCAGCCGACGGTCGGTGGTATAGCCACAACGTATCGTCCGGATCATCCGCCCTTACCACCGTCTCGTACAGCGTCCGCAGGGCGCTATTCAGGTCAGTAGTGGCCGTCTGTCCAACGATAGACAGGGTTATCATAAACTTCTTATTCGGCAGCGACGTGTCTATGATACTCCTCCCGTCGCCAGCATCGCCACGATTACCCCATATGGCCTGCTTAGGCTCGGTGGTTTCCTCGAATCCCTTCACCGTGTAGTTGCCGGAATTGATGTTCAGGCTACCAAGCATAAAGTAAGAGTTTCGCCAAGCCATTAGACATACCCCATCCTGGCCAGCCCGTCAGATTCCGTAGCCAGCCGTTCCAGCTCCAGTACAAACCCGCGGGCGTCCCGCACCCCAGGGAGCGCAATGTTCCCGATGGTAATCGAAGCGCCGCCGCCACGCAACAGCTTCTCCTGCGTTACCACACCCATCTGCCGCTCCAGGGCGTGCAGCGTTGGCGACGCGATCACATACTCTCTCTTCCCATGCTCCGCTAAACGATACAGCGCATCGGCAAAGGCGTAACCTCCGGACTGCTTGATGATCTTGTTGTGTGCAAGGTAGGTGTCTGCAAAGAAGTTGTTATTCCTGGACACTCGCTTCAGGTTGTATGTCTGGATCTCGCACGCGACAGTTGAAATGCACGTGACCTGAATGAACTTTCCATCACTCCGCATGACCTTGTTGCCGACCGACAGCTTCCCTACAGTCATTCCTGAATCCTTCTGCGTCTCCTTCGGGTCAACAGACTTCCATCCATCCAGCGTATACACTGGGTGCTCACTTGTCATCTTCAGAACAGACCCGTCGGCAAACACAACGTGGCACATATGGTCACGTATGGGGGACTCCATCTCCTGCACAACAGCAGTAGCCAAGCCATTTCTCCCCCATCCCATAACCCTATCGCCAACCACTACCAGCTCGATGGGCTTCTGGTTTCCGTTGGACATCAGGATCATTGTGCCCGCGGGGAAGCAGGAGTGAGTACCATCATCTTCCCCATCCCCATCTCCATCCCCATCTCCGTCTCCATCCCCATCCCCGTCTCCACCACCGCCCATCGCCCCAACAAGCCTATCCAGCCCAGCCGCCACCGCCGACAGCCCAGGAGCGACCTTATCCGTGAGTGCTGTGGTGTTATCGCCAATCTTCGTCGCGTTGGTTTTGATATTACTTATCAGCCCATCCTCATCGCTAACCGCTTTCTCCAAATCAGCCACTGACGTCTCAAGGTTAGGAAGAGCTTCATCTTTCAGCCCCTCCAGTATCTTATTGGCCTCTGCAGCAAATGGTACATTGGTACCAGCTGCAGCTATCGGGCCACTGGGGTACTGCTCCAGTGGCATCCAAGTCTCATACCAGTGTTGCTGCCATTCCTCATCCGTTGGGGCACGGCCATGCTTTCTGGCGAAGTCTTCACCCCACAACTTATCGATCATTGCAGCCTGCATTGGCCGCGCGTGCTTATCGTATTTCTTCAGCGGCGTCTGGCCGCGATGCTCTTCGGTGAACGCCTTCCACCAGTCACCGCCAACGGCCTTCCCTATGATGGTCAGCGCATCTTCAGCATTCTCTACAGCCTTCTTAGCATTCTTTTCAGCATTGGTGTAAGCGTCTACCGCCTGCACGCTTTCTTGCAATGACAGGCTTAGCTCAGCCATCAACCCGGCGACGGAGTTGGGGTCGTTCACCATCGCGTCTTCAATCTTGACCACAATCCCAGCCAGCGTCGATATGATCTCATTTCTCATGTCCATGGGGACATCGGCGTTGCCCATCAGCTCACTCCACCATATCTGAGCAGCGTCAACGATCCCCTTAGCGCCAGTGCCGAAGAGGTTCTGGATGCCGCTGAGCGCGCCGCCACCAGCGCCAGCCAGCTTCTCACCTACCCCACCAGCCGACTTGAAAAATGATAGCACGCGGGCCAAGCCAGGGATCATGAACCCTGTCCCCGGCACCGTGAGCTTCATTCCTGGTATCCCATACGTCTGCGATAGGGCGTCTTGCTCTCTCTTATCACGCGATATCGCTGCCTGCTGGAGTTGGTAGAAATCCTCCCTTGGCCAGTTCATCGGGCCATACACTTTATCCAACCACGTAGGCTTCGGTGGGCCACCGAAGGTTTTGTCGCTAGCACCGACATTTGGCCACTTGTGCGGGAGCTTGAGTGTCTCAAGCATGAACTCATTGTAAGCCTCTTCATACGTCAGCCCGTAGGCATCCATATAGTTCTGGATGCCCTTCTTCCTTTCCCCTTTATACTGGCTGAGTTCTCCAAGGCCCACCCCGATCCCTGCGCCCAGCACGGCGGCAAGCAAGGACAATGGAGCTGACAATCCAAGAAGCGGCATGAGCACCTTAACAAGACCAGACAGCACGGTCACGCCCATAGACGCAGCCGCTACAGCCAACAGAGCGCTGGCGATACTGTCAATCGCCTTGGCGATACCATCAACCGAGCTGAAGTCAAGCTCTTCTAGCCTCAGCAGCGTAGATATCAGCTCACCAAGGAACTGCAGCGTCTTCCCGGTCTTATTCTCCCCCTTGGACGTCTCATCGATGAACTGCGCCACCCCCAAGAAGAAGTTCTTGATCTTATCCCATAGCCCAGCCGCCTTCTCCCCTAGCTTATTTATACTTTCCACAAACGCGTCGAAGTTCTTAGCGCCCTGCTCATCGATTATCCCGGTGCCGCTAAGCACTGCTTTGAACTTGCCAAGCACGGTGTCCTGGCCCTTTATCGCTATCCCCAGTTCACCAAGCTTGTCCTTGAGCTTTTCTACGCCAGCAGAATTGACGTCCCCAGCCGCTATCCCGATCCCTTCCAATACCTTATCGGCTTGTTCCTGCTTCAGCACACCAAATTCAACAGCAAGGTCGGCCACCAGCTTGATCAGCCCCTTGAAACCCAACTCTCCAGTATAGCTCTTTATCGTTTCCCACGCCTTCTTAATCGTGTCGCCAAACGTCCCCCAAAGCACTGTCAACCCAGCCAGTCCCATCGGCGTGAGCAGCTGCCCGATAGTAGTAAGCAGTCCGCCAATGCCCATCGTCAGCGTACCAAGCAACAGGGTAAGAGGGCCAAGGGCAATAGCGAACAGCGCCCACTGCCATACGGTCTTTTGCATCGCGGGATCCATCTCTCTAATCAGCTTCAATATCTCGTTGAATCCCTTCACCGCGCCAGCGATATCCCCGCGGAACGCACCCAACATATCCTTGCCAAGCGCCTCACCAAGCCGCTTCAGGACGTCTAACAAGAACAACACTCCCTCCGCTGTGATGGAGAAGTATTTGCCTATGCCCTGTATCATGCTTTCCAGGTCGGGTGCTTGCTTAGCCCATTGCTTAGACCAGCCAAGCATCTCCTTGAGCGCCGTGGTATCCGTGAGGACTAAGGCCGCACGCAGGCCGCGGATGGTGCCGAACAGTGTAGTCAGCGCCTCATCAGCTTCCTTAATATCACCAGCTTTCAGCTTCTCTATCAGTTCTACGAAGACTTCCATAGCCGGACGGCGCTGGGTAATCCCATCCACCGTCTCGTACATGGATATCCCCAACTCCTCCCAGGCATCCCTTGCCTGCTTGGTGGGATCGACCAGTGTCTTGTAGAAGTTCTCAGCTGAGGTGGTGGCCTGACCAGCGGTGAACACGCGGGACAGTGCAGCGATCATGGCCGTCACTTCTTCGAAGCTGCTGCCAGCCAGCTTGCCCATCTCAGCGACCCGACCGAAGCCGTTGGCGATATCCGTCAGCTCCGCCCTACCTTTACGCACTGCCTCAAAGAATACGTCTACTATGTGCGTAGCCTGTGACTGCATGTCGCCATACTTGGCCAATTCGTCGCCGTAGACGTTGAACGCCGTGGTCACGGCTTTGACCACGCTCTCCATATCCGATACACCAGCAACAGCAGCCTTAGCAATCGGTTCCATCATGGCTATGGCGTCTTGCCTTGCCACGGTCATCGATGAGAGGACTAAGTATAGCGCGTTGGATAGCTCGGTGGCAGACTTGGAAGTCTTGATAGCCAAGTCGGTCATCGCATCTTCCACTTCGCGCGCGAAGGCTACCGCCTCTTCCTTAGTCCCCTCAATCTGTGTTGCCACCTTCAACGTAGACTTCTCTAGCTCAATAGCTGACTTGCCAACCGTAACCACGAACGCCGTAATAGGCGCAGTGACCAGCGTCATGCGGTAGGCAAACGTAGACATCACTTGCCCAAGGTGGACAAATCCATCAGCGAAGCTGGCTAGGCGCGCGGGGGCACCAGCGATGCTGCTAACCAGCTTCATCACACCGCTGTTCATCGAACTAATCTGAGACAGTTGCTGCGATGACCCAACCCTGATGTTGATCGACCTATTATTGTACGCGGCGATCTGAGCCAGCAGGGTCTGCGCTTGCTGAAGGTTGTTTAGCCCTATTACCCTGAAAATGACATGTACTGAATCGACAGCTGGCATTAGGCATTCCTCCAAGCGTTCAGTACGTGGTCAACCAGCGCTCGCGTATTGAAGGCCAGGGCTTCTTCAAGGAGATCGACGACTGAATCGGATCCCCTTTCTGCACCGATGAACTCAGCGTACTCAGTGTTCACTGATAGCCCGACTTCCATAATCGTGTCGGGTGGCGGCGGATCAAGGTCTGGTTGGGTTGGGGTATAGTGCGCCGGGGGGTTGCGGTGGCGCGACCTCACTATGCCAGATCTAGCCTCTGGCCATGGCGACCTGTTCACGTTCTTCATCGGGTCTTCCACATCCACTACAAACCCGGTGATAGACGCGTCGGCAGAACCTGTATCATTATCCCAATACAAGTCACGCTGACCGCGCGTCCAGTTTTCCACTTCCTGGGCAAAGGCCAGCAACTCCGTTTCAAGCTCATTCTCAAAGTTGGCTAGTTTCCCGGCAGCAGTTGGGCTAGGCACTTTACCCTACCTTGGATTCCCAAATATCTTCTTGAGATCCGCCATCGTACCAGGAGTAGCTTCCGGCTCAGTCTTGGCTTGTCGTCGTTGTGCCGCCTTCTTGCCCTCCTTCTCCATCGCCTCGTTCCTTTTTATCCTTGCCAGAACAAGGCTATCCAGTTGTGCTATTGTGAAGTCAAACAGTACCTCCTCAAACTTCAGCCCGAACTCACTGAGCATTACTTCTAAGAGGCTGACGAGTCCTCCACCGTCTTCGTTATCCCCAGTACCCCGCTCATCGTCGCAATGAGCGGGTTCCACACGTTTTTTAGTCTCTTCAGCCCAAGGTGTGGGAAGAATTCAGTGATGATCTGGATGCTGGCCTCTGGCGGGGCGCTGAACAGCAACCACTCCTTATTATCTTTGATAAGAGAGGAGATGCCATTTGGCTTCCTGTACAACTTCATCATCTCACTGTTCGGTGTCATCACCAGCGCCGCTAGATCAAGTAATGTATCCGGCATGTCGTTGGCAAGCATCGGCAGCAGCTTCTGTACAAGCATAACCATGACTGCTGTCTGGCCACCAGACTGTTGCGCCAGGACTATTTTAGGGAAGATCTCATCCATGTCGATCAGCCCCAATAGCCTCATCACCATCTTGGAAGTCTCAACGGTCTTATAGGTGCAGGCTTCCTCAATGGGGATGGTGCGGTCACCGATAACTAGCTCAGCTGACCCCAAGGCCGTCTGTTCGTCGTTAAGGAACTCCTCTGTCATCTTCTATCTCCTTTTCTTCATTGTCGGGTGGGGGTGAGGATCACTCCCCACCCCCGCCCATCAGTTTACTACTTACACATACGATGCTGGTACTGCGTCCAGATGCCCCATCGCAGACAGGATGGTGTTGCCTTGGTCATCAAGGGTTGACTTCTGAAGACGGAACTCAATCGAGATCTCACCGGGCGTGGTCTCCGCCATCCCGATGGATGGGAAGCGGCCCCGCGCCTTGTACGCGATCACGATTATGTAGCCCTCAGTATCGCTACCGTCGATGGCCGTAGCCACCATTTTCAGCCGCACCAGAGGCGGCGTGAGTTCCTCATCTGTACCGAAGTACATCCTCTCCGCTCCGGAAATGCTAGACACACCATTCCCGGTGACAAGCTCAAGGATGCGAAGTGCAGTCTGCTTACCACGCAACGTCACTGTGCCGTCGGGAGTGTGGAACCATGTATGGTTCAGGTTCCCCTCCCCGTCTCTCACCTCTGCTTCTTGGATCGTAGCGGTCAGCGTGCCGTCAGCGACAAGGGGGAACTCCACCCAAACTGCCGCTCCAGCTGCATACGGTGCCACATACGCCTTCTTGACAGCAAAGGACTTGAACTGCTTCGTTGCGGTCATTCCCTAACCTCCTAATGATAGTGGGTGGTTAATACCATCCACACACGATACCGCTCATATCGGTAGAACGCTCTCCTACGCTCGTCATAGTTATCCCCACTACTATAGTTATCCCAAGCGCAATCAAACGCCACCTTCCCTTGTCCATCCAAGGTGAGGGAAGCACCATGTAGGACATCCCGCACAGCCTTAAGTATCTTGTCTATGACAGTGAAGTCGGACATCGATGCCGCTGGTGTCCTGGCATAGCAATATACGTTGAAGGTCTGCGCGGTGAAGGGCAGGTCACCGACGCGGCCTGATTCTGGCCCCATCTCCAAAGCGATGCATGGGGATGGGCTGTCCACTTGCACCCTCCCTGAAAGGAGGACGCCGCTTGACCCACCACTGAGCAAGCTTGTAATGCTACTATCTTTAAGCTTGGCATAAGCTGCTTGACGCAGGGTTGTTGCCATAGCGCATTACCCTTGATACCCTTCCACCGTACATTCGATCTTCCACATATTCCCGGCATCGTCATAGTACCTGTCCACCCAGTCTACGATGAACTGCCCAAGCGACGTACCAGATGGCGTGCGTAGCTCGATTAGCTGGTTAGTATCTATGACAGTGCTGTTATCTGCGGTGTACGGCAAGAGTAAAGTGTATACCCGTTGTCCGAATTCTCCAACTACGCCACGCTGGGTATACCAGACAGCGCGGCCCATAGGATCCATGCGGCCCCTCCAGCTGCCGATGGGTTGCCATGAGTTACCAGTGTCCACGCCATCACCAGAGATCAGTATGTACCGATAGACGTAGATTGGCTGGTCGTTGATGATGTCGCTTATATCACGCCTTAGTGGGCCTGCCTTGATAGCCATTATGCAATCGCCCTCGTAACATCGTCAGTGACTTCGACTTCCTCTTCGGTGACCGTGGTGATGCCAGTGGCCGTCTTCTTCTGGATGTCATAGTACATCACCGCTTCATTGGTAGGGGTAAGATCCTTCGTGGCATCGGCTTCGAAGGTGATAGTCACGTCACCAGCCACCTCATCATCCACCACCAGACTACCCCAAGCCGCTGTAGTGTTAGCACTGTTTAGTTTAGTGAGGCCGGTGCTTTCAACAAGCTGCAGGGTAGCTGCGCTGTCCAGGGAGGCTTTCGACTTCTTGACGGTAAGCCAGAGCTTTGTCCTGTCTGACAGGTTGCCCAGGCCAGTGAGAGTCTTGGTGTACGTGTCGCCACGCTTGATGCTGAGCGCGCTACCAGTCAGGGCCGCAGTAACGTCGGCAGCGGACTGGGTAAGAGTACGCGATGAGTGACCCCAAATATCGGTGATGGCGTCATCCACTAGATCCATCTCATCACCCGGAACGGCAAACCCTGCCGCTGTTGCCCATGCCGCATCGCCGCGGTCACGAATGGCCTCAACACTATCCGCGACGTTATCGAATGCACCAGCCCCGCTTCCGCCGCTAGCATTGATCTCACCAAGCTCCGTAGCGTTGTCCGTCTTGATGGCTGCATCCTTGCGGAACAGAAGTTGCAGCCACTTCTTGATCTTGGTCAACGTGGCTTCAAGCGCCCACATGGGTTCGACAGCTGCTGTGGCTCCTAAGAACTCCAACCCGTATTTCACGCCAGTACCGCATATGCCACGGCTATTCATACCTGCCCCCTGGCATAACATCCCGTCGCCGCCCGATGAGTAGTTCTTCTGCCCCTGTGATGCGCCACTATTTAGCTGGCCAATGGCAGTACCGAAGTTTAGCTGTCCGGTGGCCCCATTGTTATACATGCCATAACCAGAGGCGTGGGAGTTGCGAATATCAAGCGCCCCCTGGCTAGCCACGTTTGCCGCGATCTTCTGCTGGCCCCAGGTGATAGCACCCTGTGTAGCGTATAGCACCGCCCCATCCAGTGCCCTGAACGCAAACGAGATAGTGCCAGGAGCCAGATTGACTATCGCCCTGATATAAATGTTGTACGTCTTTTTGTGCTCAAAGCCATTAGCTGCTGTGCAGGCAATGAGTTCTGTATAGAAGCCGACAGTGTTGGCATCATCCAGCTTGGTCATCTCGCCAGTAAGGATAGGAGTCCCTGTCTCTTCCTCATACACGCGGTATATGGGATTTTCGTCGGCGTCCGATGCCTCCAGCGTATCTGGATGGTGCGTTGTTATCGAGAATACCAAGTTATCGCCTATGTAAACTTCACTTGGACAACCCATTGCCTACTCTCCTATGGCTTCACCCACATGTACGACGCTTCGCGTACCTGATCGGTGAGAAACCATTCTTGTATGCCATGCATCTTGGTGTACAAGTCCACCGCGGGGACTACGCCCTTCCGATGTGGCTTGTCATAATCGTGACCGCTGACGATACCGCCCTTCTTCACCTTACGTGACCAAGTGATCAGGTCTTCCATCACGTTGTCGAACTCATGGCTGGCGTCGATGTATACAAAGTCAAGCGACCCATCCGGCACATCGCGGGCCGCCTCCATAGACGACGCCCGTATGATCTTAGCGTTGTACGGAGCCAACCGTTTCACCGCTGGCTCGTACAGCTTCTTCGACCACGACGTCCCCCAGGTATCTATACATAACAACTCACACCCTTCGATATTCTTCAGGATGATCTCTGAGTGCTCACCGCCAGCTACCCCAATCTCCGCGCCTTTAGTCAACCCCATCAGCCCAATCAACCTGGACACATCGCCACGGTGCATATCCTTCACCCGTATCGGGCCAGGGCGAAAGCGATCTAGCCCATAGTCCCTACGCAGGTATCGCGCTAAAGGGGACAGCCCGACCTCTTCGGGAGTCGGCGTCCACCCAAGTTTCTTCTGGAACCAACGCGGCGATCCCCAGTGGCCGATGTTGCCGACAGTGGACTCCGCCCTGCCAGCGGCGTACTCCCGCTTCCACCTGCCGTCCTTTGAGAAGTTCAGCCCATGCCTGATATCAACATTGGGCCGATCACTCTCAAACTTCGCTGTCCTGCAGTGGTACATCTCCGACGATGGCTCATCTGCAGCCAGCGACTCCTTCACCTTCTCGATCAGAAACTCACGATAGGCTACAAGCTGGCTGAGCGGCCACTGCCCGCGTGCCGGAAGGTACTCCGTCTGCCCAGGTGCCCAGTAATACCTATTCTGATTGTAGTCTAGTCTATCCTTCACCTCCGGGACGTAGGCGAAGTGCGACGGGGTATACGCGACATCATGCTCCGCTAGGTAGATCACCGCCCCCTCCGGCGCAGCTTCCAACCCAGCCAGTATCTGCTCATAGATACTCCTATTACTCCTTGGCTTCTCCCCAACACAGATATTCTTCCCGAAGTTCAGCGGCTTCTGCGATACACTGATGATAGGTATCGGGCCAGCAGCTTCAGCCAGTACCTTACGGCAGGCTGCAGCTAGCCTTTCGTCAATGTGGTGGTCGGTGTAATAGATGATTGCCCTGCTAGTCTCAAAGTGATCCACTGAATATGCCTCCCATCCAGGCACCGGAGCGAACTTATCAATGATCCAAGAGAACGGCCTAACCTGATGCTCAAAGGCATCATCCTTGAAGTAGTAATTATCCCTAGTGAACTTATGCGCTTTGGCGACCTGCCTGCCATCCATCGGGTAGGTGAAGCCGCCTTCATCCTTCCTGAACCAGTGAGCCTGCCAGCAGTGCTTATTGACGATCTGGCTACCACCGCACAACCATGTACGTAGGCTGACCTCAATGCCTACATTTCCCCATGAACCGACACGCTCATCCAGCAGGCCAATGTAGTCATTCCATTCCCGCGTTGTGAACCAGCATGACCCCTGCCCCGTCATCACCTCTGGATACTCAACCTTGGCCTCTGGCCTCCTACGGTATTCGCTCCAGTAGTGACAGTATAAGTCCAGCCCGATGTGCATGAAGTGCGTCCTGCCGCGCGACTTATCCTGCCATGTATGCACATTGAGCCGCCGCATCTCCGGCAGCACTATCGTCTTCTCTGGACAGTTCGCTTTCAGTATATCATCAAAGCCGCCACTGAACAAAGCGTGGGCATCGATCTTCATTATGTATTGCCCAGTGCTTTCGCGAACGCCCAGGTTGTACGCTGCCCGCTGGCCGATACTCTTATCGAGAACGATGATCTTCACCCTTGGGTCATCACTGTGCAGTGGCGGCTCCTGCCCTGGGCCATCTACAATAGCGATTACTTCTATGTCCCCGGTGGCCCTATCCAACACAGAGTCTATGGTCTGCTGGAAGTATGGCTCACACCGACCCGGTATGATAACTGAAACGCGATCCTTAACCATTCTTCCTCCAGAAGTAGGTTGAGTCCATCTCACCAGTGATGTACCACTCATGAACCAAGTGCTGCCGTGTGTAGGTATCTACAGCTGGGATCACCCCGGTGTATCTATAGTGCTTGTACCCATCGCCAGATATCACGCCGCCTACCCTGACCTTCGGTGCCCAAAGGATCAGGTCTAGCATAGTGCCGTCGAAGCTATGATCGCCATCGATGTACACAAAGTCCAGCGAAGCGTCCGGCACATTGCTGGCGTAGTCCGCACTCTTGGCCCGTATGAACTCGCAGTCATACCCTCTCAGTCGCTCCTGCGCCTCTTCCAAGAACAGCAACGGGTCGTCAGCATGGCCATCCATGTCCTTATGTCCAGGCCATACGTCCCACGGATCCACCAGGATTAGATGTAGCCCCGGCATCATTTGGCACATCTTCAGTGCGCCTAACCCCTCGCGCACCCCAAGCTCCGCACCGCGCGTAAACCCACACGCCCCCAGGTTCGCGATAAGCACATCCCTTCGCCACTTAGCCAACCTGATAGGCGGCACCTTATCCAGCCCAGGGTTGTACGTCTTCCTGATCTTATTGAACATCCTTATGCTATCCACTGATGATACCCCCACCCATTATCACACTGAAAATGCCCATAGAGCTGATGATCGGAGCGACTAGACCTGCGCCAGCGGGACTGGGCGACGCGCTCTCGCTGACGCTCTCAGATACCGACGGGCTGACCGACGCGCTCTCAGAAGCGCTCTCAGAGACAGATGGGCTGACGCTCTCTGAAGCGCTTGCGGAGACCGATGGGCTAGCGCTTGCGCTGACAGACGGCGAAGCGCTTTCACTTACGCTCTCTGATGCAGAAGGGCTAACACTTGCAGACGCTGACGGCGAAGCGCTCTCAGAGACAGACGGGGACACGCTCTCGCTGGCCGACTCTGATACCGACGGCGACGCACTCTCGGAAGCTGAGGCGCTGACGCTAGGGCTGACGGACTCACTGAGACTAGGGGAAGCGGACTCCGATGCACTGCCAGCGGACGCCGACGCGCTCTCAGAAGCGCTCTCAGAGACGGAGGGGCTGACTGACTCTGAGGCGGATGGGCTGACGCTCTCACTGATAGACGGAGAGACGCTCTCGGATTCTGAAGGTGATACACTCTCTGATTCTGAAGGGGAGACGCTCTCCGACTCCGACGGAGACACACTCTCAGATACCGATGGTGAGACGCTCTCGGATTCTGACGGAGACACGCTTTCTGACCCAGAGGGTGATACACTCTCCGACTCCGACGGACTAACCGACTCTGATGCCGATGCGCTAACCGATGCAGACACCGATGCAGACACCGACGGCGACGCACTCTCTGATAGAGATGGGCTAGCGCTTTCAGAAAGCGATGGCGACGCTGACTCGCTGGCACTCTCACCACCACTTGGGCTAGCGCTTTCACTGACGCTCTCAGACAGGCTAGGGCTGACGCTTTCAGATAGAGATGGACTAACGCTCTCTGATAGAGATGGACTAACACTCTCCGATAGGCTAGGTGATACGCTTTCACTAACCGACGGTGATACGCTCTCGCTAGCGGACGGGCTAGCGCTCTCAGACAGACTTGGGCTAGCACTCTCGGATGCGCTTTCAGAGACGCTAGGGCTTACCGACTCGCTGGCGCTCTCCGATACCGACGGGCTAACGCTCTCGGATTCTGACGGAGACACGCTTTCAGACAGCGATGGGCTGACGCTCTCAGACAGGCTTGGGCTGACACTCTCTGATACCGACGGGCTAGCGCTCTCACTGAGGCTAGGGCTGACGCTCTCGCTGACGCTCTCAGATACCGACGGGCTGACACTCTCACTAGCGCTTTCAGACACGCTAGGAGACACGCTCTCACTGGCGCTAGGTGAGACGGATTCAGATATACTTGGGCTGGCGCTCTCTGATAAAGACGGGCTAGCTGATTCGCTAACCGATGGAGACACACTCTCGGATACCGATGGGCTGACGCTCTCCGACGCGCTCTCACTAACGCTTGGCGAAACGCTCTCAGAAGCCGACTCGCTCAGTGACGGCGATACTGACTCGCTAGCGCTCTCAGAGACACTTGGGCTGACACTCTCACTAGCACTTTCAGAGAGGCTAGGACTGACACTCTCACTAGCGCTTTCAGACAAGCTTGGGCTAACGCTAGGGCTAGCGCTCTCCGAAGTGCTAGGAGACACGCTCTCACTGGCACTCTCTGATAGGGATGGACTGGCGCTCTCCGACTCCGACGGCGATATCGACGCGCTCTCAGAGGCGCTAGGAGATACGCTCTCGCTTGCGCTCTCACTTGCGCTCTCTGACGCGCTAGCCGACTTACTAGCCGATGCACTAGCCGACGTACTTGCGCTGGTGCTAGCCGACGTACTTGCGCTTGTACTAGCGCTGGTGGATGGGCTTGCCGATTCGGACTCGCTCTCCACTGGGATCTGATTACCGAAGGCTAGGTACGTCACCCAGGACGCCGACGCCTCTGTATCATCCATGACGCAGGTGAAGCCACTGCTGTCGATGGACTTCAGATCCATCAGGGCTACAATAGCATCGTGAGCGATGTTGGCGTAGCAGGCAGCGTCATAATACGCGGTAGCGGTTTCCGAATCAGCAAGAGCATCCTCATCCCACTCCGCTTGGCAGGTGCGGTTGTCAGTGGCAGTGGCCGCACCGATGCTTAGGGAAGAATGATCGGTGAGTGTGTCCTGGGTACTGAGAGCACGGTTAGCGCTGCCGAACAGGATCGCTGTTGGCTGGAAGCCGACAACTTCAGCGATATCATTCCCGTCGGTACGCGTGGTTAAGTCACCAGCAGCGAAGCTCCCGCCCTTGATACAGACGTAGGTGAAGTAATAGGCGACCGTCCCTTCCAGACGGTTGAGGCGGAAGCCGTTGGACAGGAATGAGGTGAAGGAGTGGCGGTACATACACCCCAGCGCAGGGGTGGCTATGGCTATTACTTCCCCGTTGTACCCGTAGCCAGTCGTGTTGGACGTGGCGACGTTGTTGGCTGCAGAGCCTGAGATAACACCCTGCTTATCCGACGCTGTAGCCCAACCGAGTGAAATGTATTGAGTAACGTAGTCTGTATCATGCGCCGCTGTGACTGCGCTGAAGAACAACGCAGCGTCCGGCTGGAACCCAACGTCAGTCGTGTCATAGTTCCCGGTGGCGGTTGCCATCAACCGCGACCCGATGTAGACGTTGGAGATATCCGTACCACCAAGCGCTAGGTAGGAGATGCGTGTGGCAGCAGCGAACTGCGTGATTACGTCAAGGGTGAAGCCACCGGAGTCCAGTGAAGTCAGGTCGAAGCTACCGCCGCACGTGGCAGCAGCGGAGTAGACGTAGATACAACAGGTAAGGGAGTCTAGGTGGTCAGAGTAAGCCTTGGCCCCGGCGTCCAGGCTGAACGTAGCAACACAACTACGGCTTGATGCAGAACTTGCCGCACCGAAGCCCATGCTGACATCGCCACCAGCAACGCCGTCGCTTGTGCGCGTTGAGCCGCTCCACCAGAACAAAACAAGCTTGGGTGTGAACCCAAGCCCAGTGATAGCCTGCGTCTGTCCGGCGGTCTTTGCTGTATCGGCATTGAAACTGCCGCACTTTGCTGATAGAGCCATACTACCCCACTATCTGCAAGTCTTCATATACCTTCGCTTTATTCACTGCACCGCCAGCGTGGTACAGCCCATCCCTATGGTCTTCAATGCACATGAGCACGCTTTCAGCCCGCAGGACATAAAGTATCTTGTTGGTGACGTTGCTCTGAGAGTCGATAGCTGCTTTGAGCTGCGTAGCTTGGGTCAGCTCATTGCCCTGGAAGTCAAACTCAGCAGCTACCTGTGCCCCAGTGCACTCACCAAGCGCGTATAGGCGCTCAGCGGCCATGAAGCGGTGTAGGTTGATCTTAGGGCGCGACGGGACTTGCCACTCCGCATCTCCGGAGATACGGTCGATCAGGTCTGCCATTTTCTACCCCCCTACGGTTAGAATGCTTTCGCTATACTGAGGATCAAAGCTGCGACCGAGAGCAATAAGGTGATGATCACCGATGTCTGACTAGCCTTGCCCTGCATGTTGTTCATGAAGCCATTGAGTGCCTTGATATCGGAATTGGCACGATCCATCTGCAAACAATACTCACCACGCAATTTGTCCACCTGCAGGACAACCTCATCCTTGGTCGCTAAAGTATGAACAAAGTCATTTAACGACCCACGCCATTCGTTCTGCGCTTCGAACTTGATCTCATACTGGTGCGCCAATAGCCGTACAGCCTCTTTCAACGCATCGGCCTGGGCTGTCCCAAAGTCACGCTGCGCCTGAAACGCCACTTGCCAGCGGGCATCACAAGCTTTCAGCTTGTCTTCAAGGTGATCCTGTAGCGTTACGCCATCTTTTTGAGTGAAGTTGGAAGATGATGTTCTTGGTGCCATGGTTGTGCCCTAGTTAGTACGGAAGACTTACTTCACGTAGTCAACTATCAGTCTTCCGTCGCATGGTGCAGGAGGCCACAAGTACAGTGTCCCGTTGAACACCTTCCATACAGGCCGATGGAAGGTAGCGTGTCCGGCGCGCAACATCCACTGGACTTCTCTTTCTGTCTCTGGCTCTCCGTCCAAGGAATACATCTTCAGCCAAGAGCGTGTCACCGGGACTTCGAAGCACAATAGCCCCTCCGGTATATCGGAAGACACGTACTTCACTTCCTCCACTATACCGTCGCTACCAATAGATAGTGGCAGCGCGAACTCCGATGACGCCTCTCTTACCCTGAAGACTACCCTATCGCGATCACCGTTCCCCGCAGCGCATTCCATACCTTCTGCTCCAGTATATCAGCTTCTCTGTTCAGATGGTCTATCGTCGCCCCACGACGGATACGCGTCTGCCCAGCATCATAGTCCATTGGGTTCTTGAAGAACTTCATGGCGCGGCGCTTCAGGGCATAGGATACCAGGAGATCGGCCAGTAGGTAGGCGTGCTCTGCTGGAATAGTAAAGTAGTCCGAGCCTGATAGCGGGTGTGTTGCGGAGTAGCGGACAGTGAAGTCGCCAGTGGAACTGTCAGGGGCAGGATAGATTACAAGGTACTTACCAGCAGCGTAGGAGGTGCGATTAGTAATGACTTCCCAGTGGCCGACGGCCACTTCATCATACTTCACACGCAGCATCCGGCGGATCAGGTCTAATGCTGGCCAGTCGTATGTAGAAAACCCAGCCAGCGTGGTATCTTCCAGCGGCTCATAGACGTTAGTGTCAAAGGACAGCCGATACTGGCACTCTATGACCCTCTCCAATCCGGATGGCAGCGCGTAGATATCCTGGTCTTCGACGTGGCTTATCGTCGTCTCCAGGACGTATGGGCGTTCCTTGCTGTAAGCTCTGACGGCGTGGGCTAACCACTCATTGAATTTGGTGTCGCTGAATTCATAGTCGCTTGAGTCTTCGTCGTCAATCCTCAACCGAACGACATTGGTTATGTCCACCCCACCGATAGTATTGATCATGGCGTACCTCGCGGGATAGGTAGATCGTTGGGTGGATTATACGCGACCCTACGCGATTATGCAAATCACACTTTCTTGACAGCCCAGGCAGCATCCACCCAAGGATTGATGTGACGGTGGAGTTGCGGGAAGAGCTGGACGTCATAGCCCAGGCTTTCTAGTTCATCCACCGTCCACGTAGATTGATGGACTTCAAACGGGTTGCCGTTCAGTGGCCCCTGCGGGCAAGGGCCGATAGGCAGGAAGATAATGATGCGGGTAGTGGTAAGGCGCTCAGCCTCCGCCAGCATAGAAAGAGCAACAGGCTTTGGCAGGTGTTCTAGGGAGTCGATGAACAGGGTGACATCGTACTTCTTGTCCGGCAAGCGTGGGACGATCTTCTCTATCGGCTCAATGTAGTACGTCCAGTGGACAGCAGCGATACCACCTGCCTTCCTCTTGTCCTGGAGGGCGCTGATATTATGCTCCCAGGCGTCCACAGAGACAAGGACGCGCCAGGGGATCTCCAGCACCGCGTGGCTGATAGGGCTTTCGTCCTTGCCACACCCCAAGTCCAGGCACACTATATCTCCGTACTTCTTCTGTATACCCCTTAGCCTAGCCTTTAGGCTATACGGGTTGCTTTTGGTTTCGCCCATTCAATATCTCCTCAAATAGATTATACCACTGCTTAGCTATGGTTGTCCAATCGAACCTGCGATTCGCCATGGACTGGCAATACTTCGCTGCCTCATCCATCCTGTTCGGGTACCGTAGATAGAAGGAGGCAGCTTCGATGTACCTGAACTGGATATCAGGGTCACGTGGATCACCATTGATCACGATAGCCCCTGTCGCCGTCATGTTCAGCCCACCCTGCGTGCTGATGATCGGCACCGTACCAGCGGCCATGCATTCAGCCACCGAGATACCGAACAGTTCAGGGTACCCGCTAACAGGGTAGTGCGGGTAGATGAGGAGTTCGGCGCGCTTCTGCTGCTCGATAAAGCTGCGGCGCGGGATGTTGCCTAAGTAGTCTACGCCTGATACATCGCGCCACATCGTCCGCATGTCTGTATCATTCGGGCCAATCCCCCTGCCCCATAGTGTGTAGTCGGACGTGATGTGCAGGGTGATGTCGCGGTGGAGCACCTTCAATGTTTGGTAGATTGGTAGGAGCCACTGCAGCCCACGGTGCGGCACGGAGCAGAAGATCAGCCTGCCCTTGACCTTCGGCAAGGGATCAACGTAATCCTCCAGCCGCACACCCAGGTCGATCCACGTGATCTTATCATTACTCACGCCATACCTTTCTATGTGGTCTTCCTGGTGGAAGAGGCTGATGCACACCCCTTTGTCTACGAATGGGTAGATGTCAGTGGCGTAGTTGCCAGTGGTCACTTGGTCGCACGACCAAAAGAGCTTCACCCTAGCGTTTACTCCCTGCAAGTAGGGGTATGGGTTACGGAAGAGGATGAAGACATCCCGATCCTTTGACAGATTGAACAGGGTGGAGTTGAGATAATACACGCCGTTATACCTACCACTGCAGTCCTCCATGCGGTTGTTGTACGGCTCATTATACACCCGCACCCTATGCCCGTCTTTGGCGAACGTCTCAGCAAGGGAGATTAAGGATAGCTCCGCACCGCCGACTCCCCTGCCCCATACATCCGGCGGCGTGAAGACGAAGCTGTTGCTACCTGGGTGGCAGTAGAAATCAATCTTCATGTGGTGCTTCCTTTTCATCCTTCTCATGAGCTAGAACATGGACTTCACTCTTACTGATATCCAGCTCTCTAGCAACCTCTCCGTATGACAGCCCCTTCGCTAGCAACGCATGGATGCTGGACTTCAGTTGCCGACGCCGCTTTTCAGTCATGCGGGTAGTCTTGCTGTTGTCAACTACGGTTACGCTCTTAGCCATCTTAGTACATCCCGTTCCATACGATCCAGTCGGGGAGTAGTGCCCTGGTCAGGTAGGTGTCAGGATCAGGGATATTCCGATTATCCCGTAGGGCGTACTTCTTGATGCAGTTCTGCACTCGCTCTCTGGTGCACCACGTGAGATGGACACGACCACTGGGGCGATCCATGATGATCACGTTCTTGTTGTTCTGGTTGTTCTCCCAGGTCTTGGATTTCAGCGGCCACGCGCATGGGTCTGATAGATTCTCGCACACCTCAGTGGGCACCTTAAGACCAATGTCCTTATGCCAACACGTCAGCCCCCACCCCTGTATCAACGCGGGGTAGTATTCATACGGACTCCCAGGAGACTTCATCGGGGCAACATAGTATAGATACGAGCCGATAGCTGGCGACTTAGCCAAACGAATAACATCCCTTATGGCATCCTGCATGGCTAGGTCGGGCACGACGTCCACCTCTGTTATGTACAACCACTCACCACGGCAGGCGTCTATCACTGCATTGACATGCTTCCCTTCCGGGTTCATGGTGATTTCGGGGTGGCCACCCATCGACGGGACACGATAAGGAAAGTCCACCCATACCACTTTCGGGTCGGACAAAGCAATCTCCTTAGACCTGTCTGTGCTCCCGCCATCGCACACCACTATCTCATCAGCGAACTGATGATTCTTCAGAAATATCGGCAGCAGTTCTTCCTCATTCAGACATCGCGCACCAACACTGATTAGCATCGTAGCCTCGCCTGTTCTTCAGATGTGTATGTAATCGCCTTTGTCGATAGCTCAGACCACTCTTTCCCCGACCTCTTGTGATACTGATGGTACACATGAGCGCCAAGGATCGTCTTACCAGCTATACCTAAGAACCGCTCTCTGTCCAGCAGGTCTCTGTCATTCATCCCAATGCTCTCTGTCCGCCGTATCCTGCCGATCCAGTCCCAGTGCTCTCTAGTCGCCCCGCTGAAGGATAGCGTCATCGCGCCGTTCATCTGGTAGGAAGTGTTCACGCTACCCCACGGCGTCGCCTCAGTCCAGAAGCCGGGGATCTTCTGTATCTCATGGACGTCCTCTTTCCAGTTCACTGTACCCAGCGCTTCCTGCATCGCCTGGGACAGACAGAAGCAGGAGATGCCTACACGCCGCTTCATCTCATACGCACCTTCAATCACCGTCTCCACTGCATCATCTGGCACCAGCACCTCAGCGCCGCAGGTCAGGATGATGACATCGCCGGAGCACTGTTCCATCCCGGTGAGCAGGCCGATGTTGGGTGACCGCAGCCCGCTATGCTCAAGGCGGATGTACTTGATATTCATATCACCATTCTCATCGATCACACCCTTCAGGTTATCGGTACTCCCATCATCCACCACCACCAACTCAAACGGCACTGTCTGCTTCCGGTACAGCACGACACTATTCCTGAACAGCTGCGCTCTATTCTTCACCGACATAACCACACTAGCAAGCGGCACGGTACACCTCTTTCATTGCTTGGCTTAGGAACTTCTTGCGCTTCCACCCCATCGTCCTTTCGATGAGGTGTGGATCCATCAGGTAGTTACGCTTGTCCTCTTTATCAGTAACGAAATCTACGCCAGGGAACCGCGTTAGAGCAATGGCCCAATCTGCGATGAGCCGCTTGCTGACATTCTCAGAGACTATATTGAACACCTTCCCCGATAGCGCGCTGTTCGGATCTACGCTGGCAAGGGTAAGTAGCGCATCCACAGCGTCATCGATATGCGTCACTGGCCTGAACGCTTCCGGTGAGTACATCTTGAACCGCACGCCGGAGGACAGGTCGCGCAGCAGGGCGTGCGGCAGCAAGTCCCATCGCATCTTATCCTCATTCCACCCGCAGACCGTCCCAAACCTCACCGATACGTACTTACCCTCTTTCACCACCTCTTCGGCCATCAGCTTACTATAGCCATAGCGGTCTACTGGCTGCGGCGTCTCACTCTCATTCGCCATGTGATCCACCTTCCCGTACACATTGCCAGTAGATGCCAGGATGAGCCGCTTCACCCCCGCTTCCTTCGCTTCACCAACGACCACCGTCGTCCCAACGACATTCACCTCATACCCTACCGACTTATCCTTCTCATACTCCTCTTCACCTACTATAGCAGCAAGGTGCACCACTGCGTCCACGCCGTACACCACCCTCTGCACATCATTGGGATAGCGTACATCCCCCTCCACGTACTTTGCACCCTTCACCTTCCCGACTACCTTATCGAGAACGGTAACTGAGTGACCTTCATTATATAGCCTACGCACAAGCTTGCTGCCGATGTAACCTGAGCCGCCAGTTACAAGGACATTCATGATTTGTCAACCTCCACACCTGGCTTCAACTGCACCGTCCTGTCCACGACCATAGCCAAGCCATAGCCAGCGACATCCCACCGCGGAGACTCCTTATCCTTCCAGGCATCCCCAACGGTGTCGTGGGCCTGCTTATTGGCGATGCGGAATAACTTGTCCATCACCCTGATGACTGTAGCCAGCTCATCATACGCAGACGGCGGGATACCTTCGGGATAAAGGATCCTCAGAAACTCCCCTGTACTCTTTAGGTTGTCTCCATACGCGTCACGCTTCTCACAAAGCATGTCTGCCAACTGCTTACCCAACCTCACGTATAGGCTCTTTTCGAGTTCGTACATCGCTATTTCTCCATCTCCTCCATCACCCTCAAGGCTTCCTTCATACTGCCGTCGTAAAGCTGCTGCTCACTGAACACTGGCTTCAGGTCATCCCTAGCCCACTGCACTTCCAGGTCAGCGCCAACGGACGCCCCCTCCAGACGGACTAGGGCATCGCACTTCTCCAGCCACGCCCTATCCATCTTCATCCATAGGCTGGTTTCATGGTTCACACGGTGTGGTGAGATCATGTGCCAGAAGTGGGTGAGGTGCGGCAGGAATGGCCAGTGGCCATCTGAAATGACCTTCTCCGCAGCCCATACTGCCTTGCGGATGTTATCAGAGGCATAGCCACTAGACGTAAGCGGCCCAGCAATGTATATGTATTTCATAAATCATCCTCCCTATAAGATCGGCTCAACCAACGCGATAGCGACTCGCAACAATCGGAACATAGATCAATCACTTCCTTTGGAACCCCATCATCCCAAGAGAGCCAGCGGGCTAAGCTTATTCCAAAGACATTACGCGTAAGACCAGTGCTGTAAGTGGAGTTCTTATCATAGACATGGCGTTGGAGTACCGTTACTGAGAACTTACCGCACCGATCACATTTGATTGCTTTCATAGGTATCCATACCTCCGTAGTGTTAGTTCTCCGACAGCGGTTACCCTGTCCAGTCCTTCTTTCCCTTTCCACCTGCCGATGCCAGGAGGTGGGGCGTGCATCGTGAGCGGGAGACTTTCAACAGTCTCTCTATCGACCTTCAGCCCTAGCTCCTTATACAGCTTCTTCGCCGTCTCTGCTGGCCGGGAGTACATGTCCTCAAACCTCACCTGCACGTACCGCTCCACGAACTGCCTAGCATACGCTTCGGTGAGCATGTTGGTCACCGCCCATAGGGACATAATCGCTTCGGGGTGCGGCTTATCGGTGTTTATGCTGCCAGTCCAGAATACAGCAAGGGAGATGTGGGGGGCATAGGCTAGATCCCGACCGTCCCTTAGCACATGGACGAAGGACATCTCAGGGAAGTATTGGTGGAGCATCGGGAGCGACAGATAGCTCTTGGTATGCTTCCATCCCCAATTCTTATGCCCCCTTTGCTCACCAGCGCCGTGCCGTTCCATAGCCTTATCGATGATGCTTGGCAGGTCGTCGTAGCATTCGAAGTAGTTGTTATCCACATCGACCCACGGCATGGCGTCCAGGGCGTAGTTCACATCATCCCCCATGAACACCCCGGCGTGCTGGAGGGCGTGGCAGATCAGGCGCGTGCCCGATCCGCCAGTGCCACCGACTACGATGGGCGATTTAAAGCTCATTGATCACCCTGCCTTCGTGTCGAATTCCGGGTATCTTACGCCTCCTTGTAGTCTTGTGGCGTCTCGTACAGCTTCGCACCACCCTGCTCAGCTACCTGCTTCTCCATCTTCTCTAGCCACTCATCGATCAGCACGCGAATGATGGCGGAGATAGACCTATCCGTATACCACGCCCACCATTCCAGCTTCTCTTTCTGGCCCTTCCAGATGGTAAGCCCGATTTGCTGCCTTACCTGTCCCATCTTGTGCCTGCTTGTACTTACTGGTCTGCCTTTACCCATTTCATCATCTCCTTTTATTCTTTGATTGCTGGTTCCCAATCATCGGGGAACCACTGATCCCGCCGCTCAAGAAACACTTTGAAGTCTCCCGAATACACATTAGCCATCATACCACCAAGGCTATACACCGCACGCTCCCTACTGATCGGGCGCAGGTGTTCGACTATAGCTGTATCCGCGTAGCCGAACTTGCCAGCTATCATAGCGCGCATTGTGCTTTCGAGATTGCTAAACAGCCCTTGGTAGCAAGGATAGACTAACACACCGCCCTGGTACTTGACGATGTACTCACGATGGGCGATGTAGAAGACCGACAGCTGGTCTGGATTGACATGAAGGTCGTTAAAGGCAACGTATCCAACACCGTCGGGCCATTGCTTGAACATCGGGAGAGCGTTGTCAAGGAAGTAGGCGTGTGGCATCGCGTCATCCGACCACAGGCAGATGTACTCCCCGCGCGCTTCCTTTAGCCCGTCGTTCCACGCCCTCACTGAGCCACGCGGTTCGATATCGCTATAGACGATGTTCACCCTAGCGTCTTCGTCGCCAGTCAGCATATGCTCCACAACCTGCAGCACGTCCAGCCTCTCAGTGACCAGCACTATTTCTACGTTATGCCCCTTTGATTGCGCCAACGTCGCCTTGATCGTGCGGATGCAGTTGGCTGGCCGCACGCTTGGCATCACAAAGCTAACCATCCTTTCTATCATATCTTCTCACCTCCCTCCAGCAGTAACTGCACATCCACGTTATTCGTAAGCCTATACCAGCGCCTGCAGAAGCCACACTTCTTTTCAGTGGACTGCCCCAGGCACAGATCCAGGGTATTCGGTTCCCCGCATATACACCTGAACGTCACCTTGACGTCGAAGAACTCCACTTCTACTGGCCTGTTGAACCCCACCCATCTGCTATCGGTCATTCAGATACTCCAGGTAGTATTCCACATCTACCTTAAGCGTCGTCTTAAACCTGCGCCCGCACTTCCAGCACTTGTGCTCCTTGATACTACTGAAGCTTGCCAGTGGGCGCAGCCAAAGCTCTTCCCCGCACACACACGTGACCATCGCCACATCATCGTGAAGGCGATCAATGAACACATTGTCCTTCCAGCCAATCCACTTGCCAGTGCTCATCTTCATCCATTGCTCCTGAACCTGGGTGGCCCGATCCATCCATCATTCCCCTGCGCTATCTTGTCCGCAAACCTTACTACATTCAGCTCGCATATCTGCATGAAGTTCAGCCTGCCATCGTACCCAGTCTGCCCATAGACGTGGAAGATCGGTGTCTCTGGTACCGGGTGCAGGTGGTAGCCATGCCTGCTAGCCCTCCAGGACAGGTCTACGTCCTCAACCCACGCTGGGCTGAAGATCTCATCGAAGTACCCTACTTTATCAAGGAACCACCTATCAAA
>Ga0316622_100000105_pt1 | contig 38561 bp, 38 predicted proteins | sample OWC_Aug_OW2_C1_D_FD_207646 | JGI IMG/M metagenome (GOLD analysis project Ga0316622, IMG submission 207646) | Wetland soil microbial communities from Old Woman Creek delta, Ohio, United States - OWC_Aug_OW2_C1_D5_C | ecosystem: Environmental > Terrestrial > Soil > Wetlands | place: USA: Ohio... | reverse complement strand
GGATCGGCTCGCACTCTGGGAAGGCGGCGAGGCGGGACTGGTGTTCTCGAGCGGGATGTCGGCCATCGCCACGACGCTCTGGACGTATCTCCGCCCGAACGACGTGGTGCTCATCAGCCAGCCGCTCTACGGCGGCACCGAGACCCTGATCGAGAAGACACTGCCGAATTTCGGCATTCGTCCAGTCGGGATCTCCGAGGCGTGTGATCCGGAGACCGTGATGGGCGCTGCCGCGCGTGCGCTGGCGCTCGCGAGGGAGCGCGGCGGGCGCGTGGGCCTGATCGTCACAGAAACACCGGCCAACCCGACCAACAGTCTCGTCGACCTGCGGCTCATGCGCGAAACCTCCGAGTGGCTGGAGCGAGAGCAAGGCGGACCGCGTCCGCCGCTCACCGTCGACAACACGTTTCTCGGCCCCGTGTTCCAGCGCCCGCTCGAACACGGCGCGGACATCGTGATGTACTCGCTCACGAAGTACGTCGGCGGGCACTCCGACCTCGTCGCGGGCGGTATCGTGGGCTCGAAGAGCATGGTGAGGCCCGTACGCCTGTTGCGCAGCGCCACGGGGTCGCAACTCGACCCGAACTCCGCCTGGATGATCATGCGCTCCATGGAGACGCTGGCCCTGCGGATGAACAAGGCCGCCGAGAACGCGTCGCTGGTGGCGGCATACCTGGTGAAGCACCCGCGCGTGGAATCGGTGAACTTCCTGGGATTCCTGCAGGAGGGAGATCCGCGCCACGCGGTCTTCCACCGCCAGTGCGAGAGCGCGGGTTCGACCTTTTCGTTCTACATCAAGGGCGGCGAGGCCGAGGCGTTCCGCTTCCTCGATGCACTGCAGGTGATGAAGCTGGCGGTGAGCCTCGGCGGCACGGAGACGCTCATCTCGCATCCCGCGTCCACGACGCACTCCGGAGTGCCGAAGGAAACCCGTGACCGCCTCGGTGTCACCGATTCGATGGTGCGCATCTCGGTCGGCATCGAGCATCCCGACGATCTGATCGCCGACCTCGAGCAGGCGCTCGGCTGACCTCGAATCCGGCCACTCAACCGAGTCCGCTGTTCCTCGCCATCACGATCGCCCGGGCGCGCGATTCCACGCCCAGCTTGCCGAAAATGCTGGTGAGGTGATTGCGTACCGTCTTCTCGCTGATGAACAGCGCGCGGGCGATCTCCGCGTTGCTCAGGCCCGTGGCAACCAGTTCCAGGATCCTGCGCTCGCGCGTGGTCAGTGCCGGGAGGACCACGGTGCCCGTCGCGCGACCCTCGTGGCTGCTTGTGCGCGGACCGCCGACGAACTCGTCGACGGCCTCGCAGAATCGCGGCCAGGCCGGCTCGTTCTCGAGCAGCACGTGGTTGCGACTGTCGAGCTCGATGAACCGCGCGCCGGGAATGCCGGCCGCCAGCTCGCGGCCCAGCTTGAACGGGATGCAGGCATCATGCCGGCAGTGCAGGACGAGCGTGGGCACAGTCACGTCGGCAAGACGGCGCCGGATGTCGACCTCACCGTAGGCTTCCAGGATGCGAGCCGCCATGGCGGGCTTGCTGGTGACTCTCATGAGGTCACCGAACCACTTCTCCTGCTCGGGCGTGGCATCGGGAATGAACAGCGACGTGAACACCTGCCGGAAGGCCGGGTTCTCCTGGGCCCAGCCGCCCTCGATCAACCCGAACAGCGAGCGTGCCTGTTGTGCCGTCTTCTCGCCGGCCCTGAACCAGCCGCGCGGGAAGGCGCCGAACAGCACCAGTTTCGAAACCCGGCGCGGATGGCGACATGCGTACTCGGTCGCCACGCACCCACCCTGGGATATCCCCAGCAGTGCAAATCGGTCAACCCCCGCCGCCGCGACCACCGATTCCAGATCCGCGACCTGCGCATCCAGCGACAGGTCCCCAGCGGACCAGTCGGACAGGCCGCAGCCGCGCGCGTCATAGCGCAACAACGTGTGCCGGGACGACAGGAAGCTGAACCAGTGACGCCAGACCGGGCTCTGCCAGTCGAATTCCAGGTGCGACAGCCAGTTTGCGGCCTTGACGATGGGCTCGCCGGAGCCGGACTGCGCGTACGCGAGGCGTAGCCCGTCGCTGCTGGTCGTGAAGCGAATCGTCTGGTCCATGTGCCGGTCCATGCCCGTGGCGGCGGCCAAGGTTACACGATGCCACCCGGGACAAATATCCCGGGATCCGGAACCGCAAATTGAGGCAGTTGCCCCATGCGGGACGAGGGTCGGCCCAGCAGACTCTGCCCACGACGCCAGACGTGCTGCCAGCCAGGAGACCACGACCATGAATGCCGCAGTCGACCTGAGTCCGGACTCGATTCAAGCCGCGAGGGACTCCGCACGTTATTCGCGCTGCATCAGCGAATCGCGCCGCGTGCGCTGGGACATCGATGCCGACGTGTTGCGCGGCAGGCACCTCGACTTCCGGCGGACGTTTCTGCCCGCAAGCATGTCGCGCGCCGAGCAGCTGGAATTCCTGGGCGCCGACGAGCACCGCACACTCAGCCACGTCCAGGGACGGACGTATGCCGGCTTCCTCGGACTCACCGGGCGATTCATCGCTGCCAAGGCGCAGGAGATTTCGAGGGAACACTGGCTCGGCGACCAACTGGCGCTCGAGTCTATCGTGCGCTTCTGTGACGAGGAGCTGAAGCACCAGGAACTCTTCCGCCAGCTCGAGCGGATGATCGACGACGGCATGCCGTCCGGCTACCGGCGCGTTGCGGACCCCAACGAGTTTGCACGCAGGGTGCTCTCCAGGTCGACCTGGGCCGTGCTCGCGTTGTCCTGCCTGCTCGAGTTGCTGCCGCAAGCGCACTACACGCAGAGCATCGCCGTCGACGCGGACGTGTCGGGTCTCCTGCGGGATGCCTTCAGATTCCACTGGCTCGAGGAATGCCAGCACGCGATCGTGGACGAAATCGAGTGGCAGCGCGCGGACCGCAGGCTTACACAACGCGAACGCGACCACGCGGTTGCCGACCTGATCGAGCTGATTTCGGCGATGGACGGTCTCGTGCAACAGCAGGCGGCGGCAGACACCGCCTACTTCCACGCGATTTCGGGCCGCGCGTTCTCGCACCAGCAGTCGCGTGCGATCCACGCGGTCTTCCTGCGGGCTTACCGCTGGCAGCACATCAGCGCCGGCGTGCGGCACCCGCACTTTGTCCGGCTGCTGTCGAGCATGACGACGATGCAGCAGCAGCAGCGCATCCGGTCCGCGCTGGCGTCGATTCTCTGGGATCGAGCGGAAGCGACCGCCGTGTGATTACGAGAAGCGAGGGGAGACGCGCGCAGGCAGTGGTCTGACCTCAACCGGCCGCATCGCGCCGGATGCGCTCGATGCCCGGCACGACGGGCTCCAGACTGGCTGCCGGCGATTCCGCGCCTGCGGGCGGCGACGAGGCTTCCTCGTCGCCCGCCTGCTCGCCGAGGAACCCGCCGCTCTGGTGCGCCCAGAGCCGCGCGTACAGGCCGCCCTGCGCAAGCAACGTAGGGTGGTCGCCCTCCTCCACGATCCGGCCCTTGTCCATCACGATCAGACGGTCCATCGCAGCGATGGTGGAGAGACGGTGGGCAATGGCGACGACGGTCTTGCCCTCCATGAGGCGGTACAGGCTCTGCTGGATGGCCGTCTCGACCTCGCTGTCGAGCGCGCTCGTGGCCTCGTCGAGCAGCAGGATCGGCGCGTCTTTCAGCATCACGCGTGCGATGGCGATGCGCTGGCGCTGGCCGCCGCTCAACTTCACGCCGCGCTCGCCCACGTGTGCATCGTAGGCACGCCGGCCCCTGGCATCGCTCAGTCCCTGGATGAACTCGTGCGCCTCGGCGCGGTGGGCCGCCGCGATCATCTGCGCATCGCCCGCGTCCGGGCGGCCGTACAGGATGTTGTCGCGCACCGAGCGGTGCAGGAGCGAGGTGTCCTGAGTGACCATGCCGACCTGCGCGCGCAGGCTGTCCTGCGTCACCCGGGCAATGTCCTGGCCATCGACGAGGATGCGGCCGCGCTCCACGTCGTAGAAGCGCAGCAGCAGGTTCACGACCGTGCTCTTGCCGGCGCCGGAGCGTCCCACGAGCCCGATCTTCTCGCCGGGTCGGATGTGCAGTGTCAGGTCGTCCACCACCTTGCTGGCACCGCCGTAGGAGAAGCTCACGTGCTCGAAGCGGATCTCGCCGCGTGACACCCGGAGCGGGCTCGCATCCGGCAGGTCGACCACCGCGTGCGGCCGCGCCAGGGTGTTGATCCCGTCCCGCACCGTTCCGACGTGCTCGAACAGCGAGGCGAACTCCCACATGATCCAGTGCGAGATGCCGTTGAGCCGCAGCGCCATCGCAGTCGCCGCCGCGACCGCTCCGATGCCGACCTCTCCCCTCGTCCACAACCAGAGCGTCAGTCCGGAGGTGCTGGCGATCAGCGACATGCTGAGCGTGTGATTGACGATCTCGAAGCCGCTCACGAGCCGCATCTGGGCGTACGCCGTCTGCATGAACTCCTGCATTGCAGAACGCGCGAAGCCCGCCTCGCGGCGCGCGTGCGAGAAGAGCTTCACCGTGGCGATGTTGGTGTAGGCGTCCGTGATGCGCCCGGTCATGAGCGAACGGGCGTCCGCCTGCTCGGCGGCCACGCGGCCCAGCCGCGGCACGAAAAAGACGAGGGCCGCCGAGTAGAACGCGAGCCAGCCGAGGAACGGCGCGAGGATCCACGGATCGAAGCCGCCCACGACCGCAACCATCGTGACGAAGTAGATGACGACGAACACCAGGATGTCGGCGAGGATCATCCAGGTGTCGCGCACCGCGAGCGCCGTCTGCATCACCTTGGTGGCGATGCGGCCCGCGAATTCGTCCTGGAAGAAGCTCATGCTCTGGCCGAGCAACAGGCGGTGGAAGTTCCAGCGCAGGCGCATCGGGAAGTTCGCCGCGAGCGCCTGGTGCTTGAGCACGGTCGCGAGGGCGACCACGAGCGGGCTGGCTGCGAGGATCGCCGCAAGCAGGAGCAGGCTGCGACGTTCCTCCGCCCAGAGCTGCGACGGCTCGACGGCCGCGAGCCAGTCGACCACGCGCCCGAGCATCGCGAACAGCAACGCCTCGAAGGCTCCAATGATCGCGGTGCAGAGCGTCAGGCCGAGGATGAACGGCCGCAGGCCCTCGGTGCAGGCCCAGAGAAAACGGAAGAACTCCGCGGGTGGCGACTGCGGAGTGGCGTCCGGGTAAGGATGGACCCGTTTCTCAAAGAAGCGGAGCAAGTGGCTACTCCTGCGCGCTCAAATGAACGCCACGTACACGCGCTTGTTGTGCCGGCCCTTGTTCTCGACCTTCGTGACGGCGACCGGGCCGATTTCGCCCGTCGCGCGGACATGCGTGCCCCCGCAAGGCTGGAGGTCCACGCCCGGGATCTCGAGCAGCCGGATGCGCCCGGCACCCCGCGGCGGCTGCACGGACATCGTCCGCACGAGCTGTGGCTGGCGGTCAAGTTCCTCGTCGGTAATCCATTGCGACCGGACGGGATGGTCGGCGGCGATGAGCGCGTTCACGGCGCTGGTGACACGATCCCTGTCGATCTCCTCCTGGGTATCGAAGTCCAGGCGGCCTCGCTCCGCAGTGATCTGTCCGCCCGTCACCCCGTAGCGCAGCACCGCACCGAGCAGGTGCAGGCAACTGTGCATGCGCATGTGGGCATGCCGTCGCTCCCAGTCGAGCAGCGCCTCGACGCTCTCGCCGATCGCCGGCGGCGGCACGTCGCCCGCGAGCGGGTGCAGGATCCGCCCGTCTTCACCTTTCCTCGCCTCCACGACTCGCCACTCGCGGCCGTCGCCCGCACGGAGCAGCCCGGTGTCGCCCGGTTGCCCGCCGCCCAGCGGGTAGAAAACCGTGCGATCGAGCACCACTCCGCCGGGCAGCAACTCGACGACCCGCGCATCGCAGCGGCGCAGGTAGGCATCCTGCTGGAACAGTGGTTCGGTGACGGCCATGCGCGGCAACCCTCGTCGCGAATGGCGCGAGCTTACAGCATCGAGACGGGGGCGAGGTCAGCGCCCGGAACCCGCGGACCGGCGTCCTCGCGAGTCCTTGAATTTCTTCAGGCGGAAGTGCGCCTCCCGCTCCCGTTCACCGAGGTACTGGACGATGGTCCTGATCTCCGCCTGCAGGCGCGGCAGCACCCTCTCTTCCAGCACGCGAGTCCGCCGCGTGACGTGCAGGATCTCCGCGCCGAGCATCTTCAGCTTGCTCTCGAAGGCGGCGATTTCCAGCATGCTCTCGAGGACCCTTTCGAACAGATGGACGGACTCCTCCAGGTGGGGCGTGGTCACCGCGTAGCCGTAGTCACGATCCTCGGGCGATCGCACGAAAGGGCCGTAGACGGCGAGATCCCGGTAGCGCACCCCCATGGCATTGCGTTCCTCGACGTCCACGCCGAGCTCGCGCTCGGCAGTGGCCGCAATCGACTCGATCAGCGCCATCCCTTCGTGACCCTCGCCCAGGTGCAGCTCACCCAGCGCGGCGCTGTAGTCGCGCCGAATGGCGTCGCGTGAGCGGACGAACGGCCGGACCGACTCGAGGAAGCCGCGGATGAGCGCCTGGCGCCGCGCTTTGAGTATCGCCGTGCTGTTGGCCACCGAAGCGGCCTTTTCCTTCAGCTGCAGCAGGTCCGTGCGCGTGGGGTGGATCATGGCGGCGAGAGCCCGAATCTCTCGAGCAGCCTGCGGCTGGCATCGAGGGTCTCGTCGATGCCCCGCCGCACCGACCCCTGGTGCACGATCTCCCGCTCGAAGGCCTCGGCGAAATCGAGCATGCGCCGGTCGCCGTCGCTCATGCCCTCACGCCCCACGATGGCCTCGAGCCTGCGCAGGTCACGGCCGCTCGCATAATGCATGTAGAGCGCGTTTGCGATGGCGCGGTGGTCCTCGCGGGTACGCCCCTTGCCGATGCCGCGCTGCATGAGGCGAGAGAGGCTCGGCAACACGTCCACCGGCGGAAATATCCCGCGCTGGTGCAGTTCGCGGCTCAGCACGATCTGGCCTTCGGTGATGTATCCGGTCAGGTCGGGAATCGGGTGGGTGATGTCGTCCTCCGGCATGGTCACCACGGGGAGCAGCGTGACCGATCCCGGGGTCCGCTTGATGCGCCCGGCGCGCTCATAGAGCGATGCGAGGTCGGAGTACATGTAACCCGGGTATCCGCGCCGTCCCGGCAACTCCTCGCGGGCCGTCGAGACCTCCCGCAGCGCGTCGCAGTAATTCGTCATGTCGGTGATGACGACGAGCACGTCGCGGCCGTGCTCGAAGGCCAGGTATTCCGCAACGGTGAGGCCGAAGCGCGGCGCGAGCAACCGCTCGACCACGGGATCCTTCGCGAGGTTGATGAATGCGACGAAGTCGCCGCGCATCTGCTCCAGCGTCCGCCGGTAGAACGAGTACTCGTGGTGGGTGAGTCCGAGCGCCACGAATACGACGATCGAGTTCCCGCCGGTCCCGGCTTCATTCCCGGCCCGGGAGCGCGCCTGCTGCAGGATACCGGCGGCGATCTCGCGCGACGGGAGCCCCGCACAGGAGAAGATTGGAAGCTTCTGCCCCTTCACGAGCGTGTTGAGGCCGTCGATCGTCGAGAAACCAGTCTCGATGAAGTCCTGCGGGCGCGCTCGCGCGACGGGATTGAGCGGGAAGCCGGCGATCGGCGCCCACTGGTCGGGCACGTACATCGGCAGCCCGTCGATGGGCTGGAAGGAGCCACCAAAGGTGCGGTTGAGTGCGGCGAGCGACACCGGCGCCCGCTTGACGGCGTCCGTGAATACGACCCGCGAGTGGTCCATGTCGAGGCCCCGGCTGTCCCCGACGACCTGTATCAGCACGGTGTCGCGCTCGATCTTCAGCACCTCGCCCTCCGCCTCGCGGCCGTCGGGAAACGCGATCGTGACGACTTCGCCCATGCGCGCCGCGATGACCTTCTCCACGAACATCAACGGCCCCTGGATGCTCAGGATCGTCGAGTAGCTGTGCTGGCTCAGGCGCATATCACGGTTTCCAGCAACTCGCCCTTCTCGAGGCGCGCGCTGGCGGTGTCATGGCGCTGGAGGATCTGCGCGACTTTCAGGTGGGTCTGCTGCGGGGTCGAGAACGCATCGTCGGTGTAAGCGTTCTGCGCCAGGAAGTTGCGGCGGATGTCCTCCGTCGTCCGCATCAGCAGGCGATCCGAGTCCTGCAGGCCCTCGGTGCCGACGATCTCCGCAACCTCCCGCAGGCTCTCCTCCCGCTGCAGGACGGCCCGGGTGCGGCGTCGCAGCCCACTCCAATCGGCGGCAACCTGCCGGTCGAAGTGCGCGGCAACGTCCTCCTCGTAGAGCGAGAAGCTCTGGAACCAGTGGATGGCCGGGAAGTGCCGCCGGTGCGCAAGCGCAGTGTCGAGCATGAAGAACGAGCCCGTGCTCCTCAGGCAGGCCTGCGTGACCGGTTCCGTGAAATCCCCTCCGGGCGGCGAGATCGACAGCACCACCGTCAATGAGCCGGTCCTGCCGTCGCGTGTCTCGACCACGCCGGCCCGCGCGAAGAACCCGGCCATCCGTGACGCCAGATACGTCGGGTACCCCTCCTCGCCCGGCATTTCCTCGAGGGCCGAGGAGATCTCCCTCAATGCCTCGGCCCAGCGCGAAAGGCTGTCGGCCAGCAGCAGCACGTTGTACCCCATGTCGCGGTAGTACTCAGCCATGGTGACCGCCGTGTAGATGGAGGCTTCGCGCGCAGCGACCGGCATGTTGGACGTGTTCACGACGACGATGGTCCGGTCCATCAGCGGGCGTTTGCTCCACGGATCGCTGAGCTCGGAGAATTCGTCCAGCATCTCCGCCATCTCGTTCCCGCGTTCGCCACAGCCCACGTAGACGACGATGTCCACGTCGGCGAACTTCGCGATCGACTGTTCCAGGATGGTCTTGCCCGTGCCGAAGCCGCCGGGAAAGATCGCGCTGCCGCCCCTGGCCAGAGGAAACAGGAAGTCGATGCAGCGTTGTCCGGTGACGAGCGGCTCGAAACGGGACAGCTTGCTTCGATAGGGCCGAGGCAGTCGCACGGGCCAGTCATGGAAGGCGGATATCTGCCGGCCACCCTCGAGCGCGACGAGCGGCGAATCCGCGGCGAATTCGCCGTCCACGATCGTGGCGATCGTCCCTTCGGCATCCATGGACAGGATGTGATGCCTGAACGGACCTTCCTGGACATAGCCGGCAGCCTCGCCAATCCCGATCCTGTCCCCCGGCTTCTTCGCGGGCACGAATCGCAGCGCAGTCTTGCCCCAGGACGGCGGACGATCTCCCCCGGGGCGGATGAACGGGCCGTGTTCCTCGTGCAGCCAGGCCAGCGGCCGCTGCAGGCCGTCGAACATCTGGCCAAGCAGGCCCGGGCCGAGCCGCACCGTGAGCTGCGTGCCGGTTGCCATGACGGGCTCGCCGACACCGAGCCCGCGCGTGCTCTCGTACACCTGCACGGTCGCTCGCTGCTGCTCGAGCCTGACGACCTCACCCATGAGGCGGGCGTGCCCGACGGTGACACGTTCGTACAACCTGAGCCCCTTGAGATCGACGCTGACCGTCGGTCCCGAGATCCCGATGATGCGTCCGTTCATGGGCTCAGCCTCACCTGATATCCGATCGCCCGGCGAATCAGGCGCAGGGCGTAGTCCTCCTCGATGCGTGCGGCCCTCTCGGGAGAGGGCAGCACGACGATGACCCCCGTCCAGCGTTTTTCGATCTCCCTGACCTTCTCCTGCGCGGGTCCCGCGATCAGCCGCTCGTCGATGACGATCACTCCCGTCTCGGGATCACGCACCAGTTCCTGCAGGGTTGCCTGAAGGTCATCCCGTGCCAGGATCCACTGCCGGACGCCGGCGAGCGCGAACCCGTGACGCGCGTCCTCGGGCGTCAGGACCACGATCCGCTTCACGCGATCAGCTCCCGCTCGAGCGCCTCGGGCCCGAGATCCGCTGCGTGATGAAGCACCGCCAGGTTGCGCGCCTGCACGTAGCTGCGCCAGACGTAGTCGAGGATCAGTCCAACGTCCTCGCATGCCCGGCTGGCTTTCTGCAGCTGCTGCGTCATGCACCTGAGCAGCACCGTTTCCAATGCGCCTTCGCTCGCCGCAGCCGGCAGGTCTTGCAAGCCCGTCGCTTCCCTGGCAATCGCCTCCAGGCCTGCGAACTCCTTGCGGGACGCGGCCTGCACGAAACGCGACGGCTCGAGCGTACCGCCCGGGATGAACACGGCCTCCTCCTCGATCTCCCAGCGCAGGTGCTTGTACAGGATCATCAGGTTGCGCAGATCGATGAAAGAGGCGAAAAACCCGTGGATGGCCGGATGCATCCGCGTCGACGCGGCGTGAGCCAGGTAACCCCGCGTCAGGTCATTCTCGAAACCCTTGAGGCCCCCTTCCGCGTAGGCGATGTCCAGTGCCCGGAGACGCTCCGCAACAACAGCGAGGGACTCCGTCACCGCAGCGACGGTCGAGCGGACGTCGGGCGGCTCCCGGAGCGCCTGCTGCAACCGGTCGGACAGGAGACTGCGCTCGAGGAGGCGCTCCACCTCGGCGGTCCGCTGCAGCATCTTGTTCCTGACGCAGAGCACGATGGTCTTCAGCTCGAAGAGTACGAACACCGGCGCAAAGCGCTTGCGCAGGCTGCGGTTCATCTGGCGATACAGCCATTCGAATTCCTGCAGCAGCGCCCTCCAGATGCCCTCGTCCGACGTGCCGGGAGGAAGACCACGGGCCGCGAGATTCGCCCAGTCGGAAATGAGCGTGGCCCGCCGCCCCCGGACCCGCGCCAGCAGATAGTCGGCAGGAAACCCGTCCGCTTCGATGTCACGCAGGAGGTCGATGGCCGGGGTACTCCTGCAGGATGCCAGCGACCAGGCCGGGAAGTATGTCGGGCCAGGCCGTATCGAGGCGAGTCTCGAGCGTGTTGCTCACGCGTATGCGTCCTTCCTCCGCCTCCACTGCCATGCCGCCCGCGATGCTGGCGTCGGACTCGATTTCGGCCTTCGGAAACTGCGTGCGCGCAAACTGCAGGTCGGCAGGATTCACCCGCACGCGTTGCCACCGGCGGGGTGGCAGCTCGGCTGCCAGCGCTGCGAACAACGCCTCGGCGCCCTCGTCCCGCAACCGCGCCAGCTCCGCACGTGCGAGTCCGCGGAGGCGCTCCGCAAGCGAGGCGGCCGCCGCCATGAGGACTTCCCTCGCTTTGCGATCCGCCGCGGTGGTCGCGGCCTCCTCGAGCCGCCGGGCGGTTGCGGCCGCCTCCGCCGAGACGCTCGTCCGTTGCTCCTCGATCTGTCGCGCCGCGTCGAGCTTGGCCTTCTCGGCGTCCGATTTTGCATCCCGCCAGACGGCCTCCGCGTCCTCCGCGGCTTTCTGACGCAGATCCTCGATCAGCGCGGCGCGGCTCACGAATCACGCCATCAGCAGGATCATCGCGGCGATCACGAAGCCAAGGATCACGATGGTTTCCGGGATCGCCAGCAGGATGATCACGGTCGCGGTCAGTTCCGGCTTCTCGGCCAGGGCGCCCGCGCCCGATGCCCCGATCCGCGACTGGACCCATGCGGTGGCGAAGGCGCTCATCCCCAGCGCGAGGGCCGCCGCAAAGGCCAGCAGGACTTTCTCCAGGTTCACGACGTCATCCATGGGCCCTCCTCATTCACCTTTCTTCAATGGCTGATAACGCCTGCCGCCGGGCTCCACGAACTTGCTGAAGAACTCCACGTAATGGAGCCGCAGTGCGTGAATGGTCGGCGCGAAAACCCCGAGCAGGATGTTGAAGGTGTGCAGCAGCACCGCGACGGTGACCCCCATCCACACGCTGCCCGCCGTGCCCGCGAGGCTGTTGGCGACGTAGGCGAGCAGCACTGACGCGAGCCCCACGGCCATGATGCGGGCGTAAGAGACGATGTTGCCCAGGTGCCGCAGCAACTCGAACGGCGCCAGCAGGCCGCCGGTCACCAGCAGGATGGGCGCAATCACCAGGCTCACCACGATCAGGGGCCTGCGGATCAGCGCCGCAACCGGCGCAAAGTACGAGACCAGGATGCCGGCGATGCACAGCACGACGATGATGCTGCCCACCCTGAAGACGGCCTCTTTCGTTCTCCTTCCCTTCAGGGCCGACAGGACGCCCAGGATCAGGCCGACCACGACGTGCACGCTGCCGACGGCCAGGGTGAAGTACAGCATGGGCATGATCGACGTGCGCCGGTCGACGCATCCCGATGGCAGGCCCAGAACCCTGGTGCCGAAATCCCCGAAACACTCGCCGTAGATCGCGCCGAAAATGATCGTGTACAGCGCACCGACCAGCAGGATCTGGCCCGCCTGCCGCAGCGTCCGGTTGTGCTTCACGAAAGCGACCAGGCCCGCCGCGACCAGCAGCAGAACGACCCCGTAGCCGACGTCGCCGAGGATCATGCCGAAGAAGAGCGGAAAGAAGATGCCGATGAATGGCGTCGGATCAACCGACGTGTAGCGCGGCAGCGGCAGGAGGCGGACGAGCAATTCAAAGGGCCGGAAGTAAGGTGGGTTCCGCAAGGCGACCGGCACTTCGTCGAGATCCCGCTTGAGGATTTCCTGTTCTTCGACGACGACGGTGTCGCCGTGCTTCGCAGCGAGGGACTGCCGGAGGGTCTCGAGGCGGGTGGACGGTATCCAGCCGAAGACTACGAAGCAGCGATCGGTTTCGTAGAGCGAGCCGCTCGTCTTGAGGAGAGACAGCCGCTTTTCCAGCCAGCCCGCGACGTTCTCGTAGAGCCCGCGCCACCTCTGCGCGAAATGGCTCGACTCCAGGTCGATCCCGGCCAACTCGGCAGTCAGTTCGTCGCGCCGCGTTCCGGCCGCCTTGATCTTGTCCTGGAGAGAGAGGCCCTCCAGATACGACGGCAGTGTGATTTCGGGAATATGGTTGCCGCGGAGATTGTCCTTCAGCTGGTCCGCCAGTTCCTTCTCCGTGGTGAGCAGCCCGATGTAGGAACCGTCGTCGGCCCTCGCGGTGCGAACCTGCGCACCCAGCAGCAGTCGGCCGGCGACGCGCGTCAACTGCTCCAGTGCGGCAGGATCGCGAACCTCGACGCCGATGAACTCGAGTCCCGCCGCCTCCGCTCCCTTGGGAGCCAGGGACTCGACGGTCGCCAGGAAGACCTGTTGACGATTGATCTGCGCGAGTTCGGCCTGCAACGTCTCCCGGCGGCGCGATCGCTCCTCGCAGGCCACCAGGTGCTTGCCGACGAGGGTGGCAATGGAATTGATTGCGCGTGAGGGGCTGAGATACGACTCCCGCGTGTCGGCTTTCGGCAGGAGCGCCAGCAGCCGCTCGATCTTGAGCTTGAGGTCCTCAAAGAACAGACGCTCCGCGAGCGTCTTGCCGTCGAGGGCGAGCGGCCTGAGTTGCAGCGCTCCTCCCTCGGTGATCCGCTCCTTGATGTCGGCATCGATCTGCAGTGCCTCCGACCGCCGGATCGTCTCGAGTACCGGCACGAGGAGATCCCTCGGCCCGGTGACCGCGACCTTGGACATCCTGATGATCACGCGGGGTCCCCGGGGACGATGCACGCGACGTGCTGCCGGACCCGTCGCGCCAGGTCATCGACGTGCAGACGCTCGATGCGCAGCGCCGCGCTCGTCGCCAGCTGCACAATCTGTTTCGCCTTTTCCTGAGCGGCCTCTTGAGCAGTCTTCTCCTGCTGCGCGACAGATTCCTTGAGCCGCACTATCTCGGCGAGCGTCTCCTGCTCGACTTCGTGTCGGATGCCGGCGAGCCACTGGCTTGCCGCGTCCCTCTCGCGCTCGAGCTTCTCGCGGATCTCTTTCTCGACGGCGAGGATTTCTTCGAGCGTGTCCCGTTCCATGAGGATGAGAATCCGCTCTGCAGAATGTCGCGGCCATCATGGTCCGCCCCTTCGACGGCAGTCAAGGAATGCGGGGCAAAGCCTGCAGCAGCAGGGGAAAATCCCTGCGTAGTTACGTACTTTTCGCCGCGCTCAGACCGCGACGAGCCCGCCGGAATTCTTTAGATTCTGGGGTCGGAACCCGCCCGGGTGACGGTCGGGCGGCACACGCCCGATCGTTCCGTTACGAGAGTCCATGAGGATCGATCGCTACATCCACGACGAACGCCCGACCTGGGGTGCAGGGAGCGTGTTGTTGCTGGTGGCAGCACTGCACGCGGCGGGCATTGCCGGCCTGTTCGTCACGCCGCCGCCCGAAATGAAAGGCGATCTGCCGCCGATATTCCAGATCAGTCTCGTAAAACTGCCGCCGCCGCCGCTGCCGCCTGCGCTCGAGCCCGAGCCCGAGGCAGCGTCTGCAAGGGGCCCGGACGCGGACAAAGCGCCACCCCGCAAGACGCGACCCGTCCCGATCCTCGTGGACACGCCCGTCACGAATCCTGTCCCGCCGGACACGCAGGTCAAGAAATACGAGATCGGTGACGAGCTGCTGGAAGGCGAGCCCGGTCCGCCGAGTCCGCCGGGCGCGGTGGTGGGAGGAACAGGAACCGAGGCGGCCCCCGTGCACGAGACGCCCGTCGTCTGGAACCTGACCGTGCGCCAGATGAAGCCGCCGGTCTATCCGCCGCGCTGCCTGCGCATGGGCATCGAGGGGCTGGTCAAGGTGCGGGCGCTGATCGGCGAGGACGGCAAGCCCCAGGAAATCACCATCGGGAAGTCGAGCGGAGACTCGGCACTGGACCGCGCGGCGATGGAAGCCGTTGAGGAATGGGAGTTCAACCCTGCGATGCGCGACGGCCTGCCCGTGCGGGCCTGGGTCGTGGTGCCGATCGAGTTCAAGCTGATTGACTGAAAGGACGCGAGAACATGCATCCCACTGAAAGCCTGACGACGATGAGTTTCGCCAACTTCCTGCGAGAGACGGACGCCGTCGGCCTGTTCGTCTTCGGGCTGCTGGTGTTCATGTCGGTCCTCTCCTGGTACTACATGATCATCAAGTTCCTGCGGGTGGCGCGGATCCGCACGCGCTCGAATCACGTCGTATCGTCGTTCTGGAAGACGCCGACGGCGCAGGCCATCCCATACCTCGAGCAGCAGCCCGACTGGGAGCCGTTCTCCAAGATCGCGCTCGATGCCGAGTTCGCGATGGAGCACCATGACCGGCTCACGGAGGACCGACTCGCGGGCACCCTGCACCGGGCGGATTTCCTCGATCGCTCCTTGCGCGGTTCGATCAACCGCGAGACGGAACGGCTCGAGACGGGACTGACCTTCCTCGCCACCGTCGGAAGCACTGCGCCGTTCGTCGGACTGTTCGGCACGGTCTGGGGCATCTTTCACGCGCTGGTGCGGATCGGCGCGACCGGCGAGACCTCCCTGGACCAGGTGGCCGGTCCGGTGGGCGAGGCGCTGATCATGACGGCGCTCGGTCTCGCGGTCGCGGTGCCGGCCGTGCTCGGCTACAACCTGCTCGTGCGCAATAACCGCGTGATCATCGCGAGCTTCCACGCATTCGCGGAGGACATGCTCGCGTACCTGACGACGGGCGCGCGGGTTCCCTCGTCGATGGATCACCACCGGGCTGGCGCGAAGAAAGCCGCCTGATCGCGACCGGAGAATCCCATGGCATTCAGCGGACTCGGCGGCAGCGGCCAACCCAACAGCACCCCGATGGCGGAGATCAACATGATCCCGCTGGTGGACGTCATGCTGGTGCTGCTGATCATCTTCATGATCACGGCGCCGCTGCTCGCGCACAAGATCAAGATCGACCTGCCTCAGGCATCGACCGTGCTGCTCGAGGAAAAGCCGGACACGATCGTGATCTCGCTGCTGGCGAACGGCACGATGTACCTGAACGACGTGCTGATCGAGCGCGAGACGCTGGTGAAGCGCCTCGCGACCGAGGCGCAGCGCAAGCCCCAGCCCGAGTTGCACCTGCACGTGGACCGGACGACCCAGTTCCAGCTCCTGGCAACGATCATGGCGGACGCGCAGAACGCCGGCATGGTGAAAGTGGGCATTGCCACCGACCCGCTCAAGGGCCGTCCAAAGCCGTAGACGCAGGAGTACCTGCATGCCGCTAATCGTGACCCTCGAGATATCCGACGTGGAGCTCGAACATTTCCGGTCCATGATGCATCGCGCTCGCGACCGGTCGGCAAGGCGCGAACCGCACGAGATTGCGATGGCGGCACGCGCGGCAGTCGCCCGGTTGCCGTCGGGCGCGCGCTCACCGTTCGTGGCGAAGCGGATGCACAAGGTGAACGCGCTCATTGGCATGCTCGAGGATCCGGAGTGGCAACTCCCGGAGCCGGAGCGCCGTCGCGTCCTCGATGGCCTCGCTTACGTCGCCGAGTCGCACGACCTCGTGCCGGACAGCGTCCCCGTCCTGGGACTGCTCGACGACGCGATCATGCTGGAACTGGTGCTGCAGGAGCTGAAGCACGAGCTCGAGGGCTACGAGGAATTCGACGAATATCGCCGACGCGAGGCCGCCCAGCGCGCCGCCGAGGGATCGCACCGGGCGGTGTCTCGCGAGGACTGGCTCGAGTCGAAGCGGCAGGCACTGCACGACCGGATTCGAGCGCGACGAGACCGGGACCTGGCCCAGAGCGGGTCCGGGTTTGGCCTGATTACGCGCTTCTAGAGACTCGGTTGACCGGGTCAGGTTGCCCGGCGCAGGCGTACGGCTGACAATACCGGCGGCTCATTCGGGAACCGCCCTCCTGTTCCGACCAACCAGACGACCCCTGCCCTGCCTGGTGCTGGCCATTGCGCTGCTGCTCGCGCAGGTCGGCGCGCTGCTGCACGCGGCGAGCCACGTCGACGGCAGACAGGACAGCACCCGCATCCACGTGCAGCTGTGCGGTCAGTGCCTGTCGTTCTCGACCGTGCTCTCGATGGCCGGCACGCCGAGCGCCTTGTTCGCACTGCCGGACGTCTCCGCCGCAGTGCTGGTACTGGCCTCGATCCTGTCGCTGGTCGAACGCGCCACGCCGGCAGCATTCCGCCCGCGCGCCCCGCCCCGCCTCGCCTAGCCCGCCGACCTTCGCGGGCTGCAGACCGCAGCCCGCCCCGTCCGGTCTACCGAGGAGGATCTCATGCGAGGTTCTTTTTCATTGCCTGCAACGGCCGCGCTCCTTTGCGTGGCCTGGCCCGCCGCCAGTCACGCCGCCGACGATGTGGCGGGCCTGAAGGCGGAACTCGATGCGCTGAAGGCTGACTACGCCTCACGCATCGCCACGCTGGAGGCGCGAATTGCCGAACTTGAGGCGTCCAACGCCGGGGCGGCGACCGCAGCGCCGCAGCCGGCCCCCGCCGCATCGAGCGGAGGCAGCACATCGGCCTTCAATCCCGCGATCTCGGTCATCCTGACCGGCAATTTCGCCAGCCTGTCGCAGGACCCTGCCGACTACCAGATTGCCGGGTTCGTCCCGGCGGGCGACGAGGTCGGTCCCGGAGAGCGCAGCTTCAACCTCGGCGAGTCCGAGCTCACGCTGTCGGCCAACGTCGATCCCTATTTCTCCGGCAGCCTCACCGCCGCGATGTCGCCCGACAATGAGTTCGGCGTCGAAGAAGCGTTCTTCCGCACGATCGGGCTGCCGTCGGGGCTCTCGCTCAAGGGCGGACGGTTCTTCTCGGGCTTCGGCTACCTGAACGAGATCCACGGCCACGCCTGGGATTTCATCGACCAGCCCCTGGTCTACCAGGCGTTCTTCGGTGGGCAACGCGGGCAGGATGGACTGCAGCTGAAGTGGGTGGCGCCGACCGACTTCTTCCTGGAACTCGGCGCCGAGACCGGCAACGGCGATGCGTTCCCCGGAACGCGCCGCAGCGCCAACGGCATGAATGGCGCGACGCTGTTCGCGCACGCAGGCAGCGACATCGGCGACGCTGTGACCTGGCGCGGAGGCGTGTCGTGGCTGGACCTTCGTGCGGAGGATCGCGCATACGAGGACGTAAGTTCGCTCGGCGACCTCGTCGAGAACGCGTTCACCGGAACTTCGCGCACCTGGATCGCGGATGCGACCCTAAAGTGGACGGCACAGGGCGACCCGCTGCGGCGTTACGTCAAGCTCCAGGGCGAATACATGCGCAGGACGGAAAATGGCCAGCTCGCCTACGACGTCACCGGCCAGGCACTGGGCGACAGCTACAGCACGACCCAGGACGGCTGGTACATACAGGGCGTCTACCAATTCCGGCCGCGTTGGCGTACGGGCGTGCGCTACGACTCGCTCGACTCCGGCTCGCCGCAGATCGGGCTCGTCGACACCGGGCAGTTGTCGGCAGAGGACTTCCCGCTGCTCGCGCCCGCATCACCGAGCCGCACGACGCTAATGCTCGACTGGAGTCCCAGCGAGTTCTCGCGGCTGCGCGCGCAGTACGCGTGGGACGACGCGCGCGATGCGGCGACCGACGAGCAGTTCTTCCTGCAGTACATCCATGCGCTGGGCGCCCATGGCGCCCACAAGTTCTAGGGGACACACCATGGCCAACATCCTCCGCGCACTTTGTCTCGTTGCGGCACTCGCAATCACCGTGCCCGCGCACGCGAACGTCAAGATCCTCGCCACCACGGCCGACTGGGGTGCGCTCGCGACCGAACTCGGCGGCGACAAGGTCGACGTCTACACGGCCACGAACGCGCTCCAGGACGTGCACCAGGTGGACGCGAAACCAAGCCTCGTGGCACGCGCACGCAACGCGAACCTCGTGGTCGCGAACGGAGCCGAGCTCGAGGTCGGCTGGCTGCCGGTGCTTCTGCAGGAATCGGGGAATCCGAAGATCCGGCCCGGCACCCCCGGCTACTTCGAGGCGGCAGCGCTCGTCCGCAAGCTCGACGTACCTTCAGCCGTGGACCGCTCGATGGGGGACATCCACCCCCAGGGGAATCCGCACGTGCAGCTCGACCCGCGCAACATCGCCATCGTCGCAAAGGCCCTGACCGGCCGACTCGCCACCGTGGATCCTGCGAACGAGGCCTACTACGCGGCACGCGGCGCGGATTTCCAGGCGCGCTGGCAGCAGGCGATGTCCCGCTGGGACGCGGAGGCTGCCCCCTTGAAAGGCCTGCCCATCGTGGTCATCCACAAGGACCAGAGCTACCTCTGCAACTGGCTGGGCCTGAAGCAGGTCGCTGCGATCGAGCCGAAGCCCGGCGTGCCGCCAAGCGCCGGCTACCTCGCAAGCCTCGTGGGCAGCCTGTCGGGGTCGCCGCCGCGCATGATCCTGCGCAATGCGTACAACGACCCCAAGGCGGCGAACTGGCTGTCGGAACGGGTGCACGCGCCGGTCGTCACGCTGCCGTTCTCGGTCGGCGGCGCACCGGGCGCAAAGGACCTGTTCGGCCTGTTCGACACGACGCTGGCCCAGCTGCTCGAGGCAGTCAAATGAGTGGCTTCGAAGTGGACGTGAGCATCCTGTGGCCCGCGTTGATCGCCGGCCTGCTGGTCGTCGTGTCGCACGTGCCACTCGGCCAGCAGGTGCTGAAGCGCGGCATCGTGTTCATCGACCTCGCCATCGCGCAGGTTGCGGCGCTCGGCGTGATTGCCGCAAATACGCTCGGTCACGACCTCGCTGGCTGGGCGATCCAGGTCGCGGCGGTGGCTGCGGCGCTGCTGGGCGCCCTGCTCCTCACGTGGACCGAACGCAAGCGTCCCGAGGTCCAGGAAGCATTGATCGGCGTCCTGTTCGTGCTGGCGTCCACGGCGCAGATCCTGCTGCTTGCGAACAATCCGCATGGCGGCGAAGAGCTGAAGGACCTCCTGGCGGGACAGATCCTGTGGGTGTCGACCGGCCAGCTCGTGCGCGCCGCCGTGCTTTCTGCGCTGTTCGTCGCAGTCTGGTTCCGCTGGCGGGAGCGCCTCGGGCATGCCGGCTTCTACGTCGTCTTCGCCGTGATGGTCACGATGTCGGTGCAGCTCGTCGGCGTGTACCTCGTCTTCACGACGCTGATCGTGCCGGCACTCGCGACCTATCGCCATGCAGCAGGCCGCCAGCTGGGCCTCGGGTATGTCGTGGCGCTGCTGAGCTACGTGATCGGGCTCGGCGTGTCCGTCGTCACGGACCTCCCATCGAGTGCGGTGATCGTATGGAGCATGGCGGTGGTTGCCGTCGTCGTACACCTCACGGCTCGGCCGGGAACACGATGACGAGAATCACCGCAGTCGCCGGAAGTTCCTGCGGGCGGCAAACGACGTCACGCCATGAGCGGCCCGGCCCAGCGGACCCAGCCGCGTAGAAGTCAAACCACGCGCCGTTCCGTGACTTCGTCGCGTACTGACCGATCTGCGTGATTGCCGCCTGCCCCTGGGGCAGGTGGCGTCGCGTCAGCGTCCGACGTCAGGTGAAAGACCAATTTCACCGGCCCGATACTGATGACGTCACCGGACCTGAGAATCGCCGTCATCCGGCCCCTGCCGTTGACGAGGATGCCGTCCGTGCTGTTCAAGTCCTCGATCAGGTAGCGCCCATCCACGAGGTCGATGAGCGCGTGTCGCCGGCTGATCCCCTCCTCTGCGACGACGAGACCGTTGCCCTGGATTCCCCCGATGGTGAACGGGAAATCCGTGACATCGACACCTCCGATGAGACCCCGGACGAGTAGACCTGCAGCGACGCATGCCCGGCGCGTTGCGACTTGTCGGCTCTCGGGCCGGCCGCATGCTGCGCCCGCCCTCTCCCGCCATCCGACCAAGTCCAGCCACGTTCCTGCACGACCTGTGCGATCGTGCCTCGGTCAACCTTCCGTCGCGATTCCAGCTTGCAGGCGGTCAAGGCGGTATCGCAGATCGTATTGATCAGCCTGGGGACTCCCAGTGTGAGTCGATGAATCTCCCGGACCGAGGGTATGCCGCGGTCTCGGACTCGTCCATTGGCAGCAATCGCTGTCGGAGTCGCGTTCGCTGCCGCAACTGGGCGAGGCTCGGATCGTCCAGCCGGACGTCCCGTGACGGCTGGCCCGTGAGCACAATGGTGACGATTTGCCGGTCACGCGCTCCGATGCAGGACAACAGTCGCAGTTCCTCGAGTGCCGCCGGACTCAGGTGCTGAGCGTCGTCCACGATGATGACGATGTGCCTGCCGGCCCCGTGTTGCTCCAGGAAATGGGCCCGCAGCTCGTCGAGCAGCTTGACTCTCTTCGTGCCGTAATCCGCGATGCCAAATTCCGAAAGGAGGGACTGCAGCAACTCGACGTGATTGAGCGTCGTATGGACCAGTCTCGCCGTGACGTATTACGGGCCCAGCTGCGCCAGCGCCGCGTTAAGCGCCGTCGTTTTGCCAGTCCCGATCTCGCCGGTGATGACGACGAAGCTGTCGTGATCCATCAGGGCGAAACGCAGGTTGGCCACGGCACGCGCATGCTGCCCGGTCATATAGAGAAATCTCGGGTCCGGTGCCTGGTCGAAGGGTCGACACTTCAGGTTGAAAAAGGCCTCGTACATTCCCGTAGATTCCTCATTCGTCATCCGGACAGCGATGGCCCGAGGGCGGAGCGAGCCGTATTCATTATGGCACCACACCAGGTACGGTACTCCCATCTGAACCGATTGCGACACGACGAGACCACATCGTCCAAGCCGGGAGTTTCACATAAGACACAGTCGACCCCCGCGCGACCTGTCGGCAAATTGAACGCGTCGACTGTGATCGCGATCGTGTGCGGCTTCGCCCGGCCCCTGATATACATGCCTCTATTTCATCTGGCAGAGGCCATGGGAGCGCCGTGCGGATCGTTCGAGCAATCAGAATCGCGGTACTTGCTATGCTGGCCCTGCCGTCAGCGAATCTCGTTGCGAGCGAATCAGGCGCGGCTGACGGCCGCTTCCGCGTGCTATACGCCGAGCCGGTGGTCATCAATTGGCTGAGCTCGCATCCGTCCCACGCCAGCTTCGATGCCTATGGCCGTCGATTCGACCTCATTCTCGAATCGAATTCGAGGCTCATCGCCGGCCTCGACGCGGCCGATCGCGCGGCGACGGCGGGTGTGCGACTCCTGCGCGGGACCTTGCGGGGTGTCTCCGGTTCCTGGGTGCGGCTGGCCGTGGATGGCGACCGACAGTCCGGCATGGTCTGGGACGGCCGCGACCTGTATGTCATCGAGCCAGCGGCCGACGTCGCGCGCCGGGCCGTCAACCCGCTGGGCGTCAGCGGCAACAAGCCTGTCGTTTATCGACTGTCGGATACGCAGTCGGATTTCGACGCCGGCACCTGTACGACCGTGATGCCCGACCACCCGCCCCCGAAGTCATCGGGCCTCGACGAATACCGGGCACTTGTCGGAGCCCTGAAGCAGGCGGCCGCGGCTGGCAGTCTCGCGGGGCGCCTGCAGGTGTCAGCGCTCGCGGACTACGAGTATTTTCAGTTTGCATCGTCCGCCGAGTCGGCCCGCAACCGCATCGCCGCGATCTTCAATGACGTGGACGGCATCTATAGCGCCCAGGTGGGCATCCAGATCGAGCTGGCCGGCGGCATCACGGTCTTCCAGGATCCGGCCGACCCGTTCACGAAATCCGACGCGTCGGAACTGCTCGTCCAACTCGCCGACTACCGCCGCTCCCAATCGACGCTGCGCAGCACCGGCGTTACGCACCTGGTGACCGGCCGCGATCTCGCCGGCTCCACTGTCGGCATCGCCTACCTCGGGTCGCTTTGCGCGACACGCTTCGGGGCATCGCTCAGCCAGGGCACGACGGGCCTGACGCCGCTGATCGTCGCGCACGAGATCGGCCACAACTCTGGTGCCCCGCACGATGGCGAGGTCGCCGATCCCGGCAACCCAGCCAAGTCCTGCGAATCGACGCCGCGGACTTTCCTCATGGCACCGCAGATAAACGGCAGCGATCAATTCTCGCAGTGCAGCCTCACGCAGATGCAGACGGAAATCGAGTCGGCCGCCTGTCTGCTGCCAGTCGTCGAAAGCGCAGACGTGGCCGTGTCCACGAGCACAGGCTCGATCAGCGTGATCACCGGGGATGCCTTCGCGCTCGGCGCGAGCGTGACGAGTCGCGGCCCGGCCGATGCGGTGTCCGTTCAACTGACGTTCGCACTCCCAAGCGGCCTCACGGCCATCGATGGCGCAACGACAAATGGTGGATCCTGCGCCACACAAGCCGGGGGCATCGCCTGCACATGGCCGGCTCTCAGCGCCGGCGTTACGTCGGCCGTGTCGGTCAACCTGCGCACCGACGCGGCGGGCTCGTACACAGTTCCTGCTACGCTCGCTGCGGCGGCAGACGCGTCGAGCGGGAATGACACACTCAGCTTCCTGGTGACCGCCGAGGCGGCGAGTACGCCGACACTACCACCGCCGGCGCCGCCGACGCCGGCGCTCTCGGGGAGCAGTGGGGGTGGCGGTGGCGGAGGATCGGCCGGTCGCCTCGGGCTGTTAGCCCTTCTCCCGCTGCTTGCGGCAAGGCGGAATTACATGCGCAGGACGATCAGAAACGGCATTCCGTAAACGCGTTCAACGCACGGCCGAAGGACATTCGGGCGACCCGCCGCTGGCGCGCCGCGTCGAGTCGGCTACTTCCGAGACGGCAGGGCACTCCCCACATTGCTCACCGGATCCTCGGTGATTCTCTGGGTCTCGGCGAGCGGCGTCGCATTGCGGGTCGGATCCGGTTCCAACTTCACGACAGGCTGGTTGCCGGTCGGCGACTCGGATGCGGCCTCGCCACTGTCACGGATCAGATGAAAGACGATGCTCGCATGCCCGATGCTGATCACGTCGCCGGACTTCAGCGCGGCCGTTTCCCGACCACTGTAATTGACGAGGATGCCGTTGACGCTGTTCAGATCCTCGACGATGTACCTTCCATCGACGAAATCAATGAGTGCGTGCCGTCGGCTGACCGCCGTGTCCTCGATCACGAGGTCATTTCCGTGGCCTCGCCCGATGCTGAACGGCAGATCATTGATTTCGACCTCCTGGTGGAGAATCCCGGCGGCGTACACACTGAGCATGGCCGTCCCCCTAGCCTCGCGACCGGCTCCGGTCGGTCTTGTTCGCTGGTGGGCCGCGTGCCACTCGTCCGGTCACGCGGAACTCAGAATCTACCTTGCACGCCATCAGCGCGGTATCGCACAAGGTGTTGATCAGCCGTGAGATTCCCAAGGAGAGCCGATGAACCTCACGCATAACCTCGGGCTCGAAGAACACATCGGCGTTACCGCCGGCCACCCGCAGCCGGTGCCGGATGTACTCCGCCGTCTCGGCCTCCACCATGGGACGCCATCGCTGGCGTAGCCGGGTCCTCTGCCTCAGCTGGGCAGGCTCGGCACGTCCAGAACATCGTCCAGCAACGGCTGCCCGGTCAATACGATCGTCACGATCCGTCGATCGTGCGCATCGACGCTGGCCAGTCGTTCACGGTTCTTGCTGAACGTGGAGACGTCGAACGAAGGTTCCTCAAGGCCCATGCCCAGGAACCAGCGGAACAGAACATTGTAATCGAGCGTCTCGCAAAACAGCCGATCACTGCGCACCGAGTACGGCGCGATCGGCAGTCGTGCCTTCAGCAGACGCTCCGGCGGAATCGACGGACGACCAATCTGGCTGTAAATGCCATCGAGCACCGGGCGAAAAGTAGCTGAACATGTGCGCTTGAGGGTTCACATGACCACGCATCACTTTATCTCTCGCTCAATACACTCAACATCAGGTGTGACAAAATCGATCCCCAGGCGCCGACCTCTCCCGCGATGCCGCCGGGAGCGGCGAGCAACTCGCGAGCGTGCCCCTGTACCTCGTTCGCAACGAAGGGCAATTCGTGCTGCCCGAGGACGAGCTGTCGCTCCACAATAGAAAGGTCTGCGCCTGCGTGTTGACCGGCAACGACGCTCCCGCAGGCCAGGCCTGGCAGCGAATGCAAGGTGCGGCTCCTGTACGCTCCGAGGCGCGCCCACGCAACGCCAGGTGACAGGCACGGTTTCACTCACGCCGGCCACTGAGCCATCGTGCACCTCACGGCTCGGCCGGGAACTCGATGACGACCTTGAGGCCCGGCTCGTTGTCCATCAAGGACAGAGTTGCGCGATGCAGGCGCACGACAGCGGAGACCAGGCTCAGGCCCAATCCGATCCCGGGTGCGGTCGAGCTGTCGGCCAGGCGCACGAAACGCTGCAGCACCAGCTCGCGGTCCGCCGCAGGGATGCCGGGACCGGTGTCTGCGACCACCAGCTGGACCCGCTCCCCGGAACGACCGACTCGCAGCTCGATGGACCCTCCTGCCGGCGTGAACTTGAGAGCGTTATCCACCAGGTTGGCGACCGCGTGCGCCAGCAACTGCCGGCTGCCATGGATGACCGCCGGCCCCGCTCGCACGACCCGCAGCACGGTCTGGCGGTCCGTGGCCACCGGCTCGTAGAGCTCCGCTATTTCAGCCGCAAGGTCCCCCAGGTCGAGCGGCGCCAGTTCCGTGGCGCCCGCACCGCCTTGCGCCTGCGCGATCCAGAGCAGCGAGTCGAGCGTGCGGTGCACGAGTTCTGCGTCGCGCAGCGTTTCCTGCAGCGTCCGGCGCGCGGCCTCGGACTCGACGGACGCCAGGGCAGCCTCGATGCGGACGCGCATCCGGCTCAAGGGACTGCGCAGGTCGTGCGCCGTCGAGTCGATCACGAATCGCAGCGCGGCGGTCAGGTACTCGATGCGATCGAGCATCTCGTTGAGGTTGGCCGCGAGCGTATCGAACTCGTCACCCAGGCGCCCGCGCGGCAGCCGCCGGCTGAAATTTCCGTCGATGATCTCGCGGCCGGCGGCGGAGATCGCATGCACGCGACCAAGGACCCGCAGGTTCATCCAGTACCCGATCAGCGCGCCAAGCAGGATGACGAGCAGGACGGAAGCGAGCAGCGTCCAGCCGATCAGTTCCTTGAACGCCTCACGCTCGCGGATGTCGGTGCCGACCAGCAGGTGGTATCCGCCGGGAAGCGTGTAGAGGCCCGCACGCACGCCGTGTGGCTCGAAACCGGACGCACTGGCCACCGACACCTCGAACTCGATCCAGCGACCCGTCGACAGCTGCTTCTCGGGCCACACGGGCAGATTGCCGGCCAGCCGGGCCAGCGTCGGGTCCGCGAGCAGGTAGAGGTCCCCTTGACGGCCCGCCGTGCGGGCGCGTTCCTCGATCACCGACGCGAGCCCGTTCAGCCCGCGCTCGGAATACTGCTCTGCGAGGCCCTGCATCTCGGCCGCGATGACATCGTCGGTCTCCCGGTCGAGCGCACTTGCGACATAGGCGTAAAGCAGCCCCAGCAACAGGCTCGTCGCCAGCGAAAAGACGATCACGTAGACGAGCGACAGCCGCAGCACTGATGTCTGCAGCACCGGCGGCTTCGTAGTGCCGGACATCGTCACCGCTCCTCGCCGAGCAGGTACCCGGCCCCGCGCACGGTGTGGATCAACGGCCGATCGAACCCCTTGTCCACGGCCTGGCGCAGGCGGCTGACGTGGACGTCGATGACGTTCGTCTGCGGGTCGAAATGCAGGTCCCAGACGTTCTCCAGCAGCATCGTGCGCGTCACCACCTGGCCCGGGTGTCGCATGAGGTACTCGAGCAGGCGGAACTCCCGCGCCGTCAGCTCGACCGGCCGACCGGCGCGCGTCACCTTGCGGCCGACCAGGTCCATCTCGAGGTCGGCGACCGTCAGGCGCGTCGACGGTTCCGCGCGACTCACGCGTCGCAGCCGCACTTCGATCCGCGCCAGCAGCTCGGCGAATGCGAACGGCTTCGTCAAGTAATCGTCGCCGCCGGCGCGCAGTCCCTTCACGCGATCGTCCACCTGCGCGAGCGCACTCAGGATCAATATCGGCGTAGTGACGCCCTGGGCGCGCAGCGCCTGCACGACGGCGAGCCCGTCGAGGTGCGGCAGCATCCGGTCGGCGACGATCAGGTCGTAGCGGCCGGCCAGCGCGAGCGCGAGGCCTTCCGCGCCGTCGGCGGCCCGGTCCACGCTGTAGCCACTTTCGCTCAGGCCATTTGCAACGTACTCGGCCGCCTGGCGGTCGTCCTCGATCAACAGCAGCTTCATGCGCGGCATGATACCGCCGCACCGGGGACCGCACGGGCGAGGGGCCCGCGGGACCGGGCCGCATTACAGGGAATTAATGCTCGCGAAAGGTTCCTGCAAGGTGGCCAGGCGTAGCTTTCCATCTCGAGCAGGGAGCGTGGACCGCCGGCCCGAGGGCCGCCACCCCGCCCCCTGTGAGACAGATCGACCACCCACGCATATCGATCCACGCGATCGAGGAGACGAGACCATGAACCTCAAGACCACATTGATCGCCGTAGGCGCCACCCTTTCGCTCGCGGGGCTCGGCGTCGCCTCCGCAGCCACGAACGCCACGCCTGCGCACGCCACGGCCGCAACTTGCGACTCGCTCGTGAAGCAGGCCAACACGGCGACGGCAGCGCACGCGGCCGGGAAGAAGACGGAAGCCGCGAAGAAGCTGCGCGCCGAGGGCGAGAAGAACTGCAAGGACGGGCTCTACGACAAGGGCGCCAAGGAGCTGCGCCAGGCGATCACCGACATGGGCATGAAGCCGGTGAACTGATCGAGGGTTTTCCCGGCCCGCACTCGCGGCATCGAGGCGGCCGTTGCGCGACGCAACCGCCGCCTCGATGCAATTTCCGCCAGGATCGGTCGACTCAGCGGCGCACGATTTCAGGCAGGCCCCCGGCGATGAGGCGCGCGACGTCAAGCACGACCCGGGGCATTGCGAGCCCACCGGGCGTCGCGAGGTATTTCGGCGTCCAGACCGGGCGGAACTTCTGCTTGTAGTGGCGCAGCCCCTCGAAATTGTAGAAGTGCTCTCCGTAGGTGTAGACGAGCCCCGCCAGGCGATGCCATGCGGGGGCGAGCGGGCGCTGATCGAGTCCGGCCAACGGGGCCATGCCCAGGTTGAACCAGCGGTAGCCATGCTCCCGGCCCCACAGCATGAGTTCGATGAACAGGAAGTCCATCGCTCCCTTCGGAGCACCGCCGGAGAAGCGCATCAGGTCGATGGACAGTTCCTCGCAGTTCTCCGTCGCCAGCAGGTTGGCGAAGGCGACGACCCTGCCGTCCCGGCGCACGACCGCGATCGGCTGCTGCTCGAGGTAACGCTCCTCGAAGTAACCCACCGAGAAGCCTTTCTCGGCCGCGGACTTCCCTGCCAGCCACTCGTCGGACACTGCCCGCAATTCAGCAATCAATGCAGCGGACGCAGGCGCCGGTACGACCTCGAAGACGGCGCCCTCGCGCTGCCCGCGCCGCTGTGCCTGCCGCAGCTCGGCGCGAGCCGAGCCCTCGAGGCCGAACTCTGCGAGCGGCACGCGTGCCTCCTCGCCGAGCTTGAGCAGCGCGAGGCCGGCGTCCACGTAGATCGGCAGTGAGGCGGCCGGAACCTGATAGAAGACGCTCCAGCCGCCGTGCCGGTCGCACAGATCGCGGAAGGACCAGACCAGTTCGGCGATGCGATGCGGCGGTCCCACCGGATCGCCAAGTGCGATCCAGCTGCGGCCGCTGACCTGGTACATGACGAATGCGTCGCCCTCCGGGTGGAAGAGAAAGCGCTTGTCGCCCAACAGGGCGAGCAGGGCCTCGGAGGAGACGGCGTGCGCCAGTGCAGCGTGCACACGCTCCCCTGCCGTCTCGAGCGTCTCGCTTGCGGCCGGCGCGGTCGGCGACAGCAGGTTCAGTCCGACGAAGGCCGCGGCCAGCACCGCCACGGTGAACGTCGCCCGCAGCATCCGTGGCGCGTGGGCATCGAACGCAAACGTCCACCACAGGTCGTGCGAGTACTCGACGTGACGATGCGCGAGGAAACCGACCCACGCGACCGCAAGCACGAGGACCGCAATTGCGAGCGCCCAGCGCGGGTTGAGCCGCTGCTCGAGAATCCGCCCCCTGCGCCCGAATGCGCCGCGGCTCGCCCACAGCAGTCCGGCAACGCCGATCATGATCAGCGCCTCCTCGTAGTCGAAGCCCTTGAGCAGCGAGAATGCGGCGCCGGCGAGCGCGAAGAGGATCGCGAGCCACCATGCCTCGTGCACCCGCCGGAACAACGACCGACTGAGGATCACCAGGCCGAGCCCGGCGACACTGCCGAGCAGATGCGACGCTTCCAGGATGGTGAGGGGAACGACACGGCTGAGCCCGGCCATGCGCCCGGCGAGCGCCGGGGTTGCACTGGACAGGAGGAGAACGCCGCCCGCCAGAAACACCAGTGCTCCGATCGTCTGGGGCGCTGCGGCAACGACCCATCCGTGAGCCGTCGCGATGGCCCGGCCTACCCGGGCGCGATGCTCGCGGAGCTCGTATGACGCCAGCACCAGCGCCGCGAGCACCAGCGGCAGCACGTAGTAGACGATGCGGAAGGCCAGCAGTCGCCCGAGCAGTTCATCGGTCGGCACGTCGGGAAGAGCGACGATGACGACGGCCTCGATCACGCCGAGACCACCCGGGATGTTCGTGACGACCGCCGCAACGACAGCGAGCACGAAGACGGCCGCAAATGCCGGGTAGCTGATGACCGCGGAGTCCGGGAGCATGACGTAGAGCGCGGCCGCGGCGCAGCAAAGGTCCGCCGTGGCGACGGCAAGTTGTCTCGCGGTGAGCGACGCACGTGGCAGGGGCAGTGTCCAACCGCGAATCGTCAATGACCCGCGCCGCAGCCCGGACCACGCCCAGTAGCCCGCAACGACCGTCAGCAGGGCGACGCCGGCCATCTGCGCGAGATCGCTTCCGAGGTGCAGCACGAGACCGGCCTCCCTCGGCTCCGCGACCAACGCGAGCCCCGAGAGCGTGATCACGCCCAGGGCCGTGGTCGCCGCGCAGAAACCCGTGATCAACGCGATCGCCGGCGCAGGAATACCCGCCGGACCGTAGATGCGCAGACGCACCGCACCGCCGCTGAGTGCGGCGAGTCCGGTGTTGTGGCCGACCGCATACGACACGAAAGACGCGACGGCAGCCAGCCGGAATGGCACCGACTGGCCGGCATAGCGGCATCCGAGCACCTCGAACAAGATCAACGCAGCGTAGCTGCCTGCCGTGAACGCCATAGCGAGCAACACCGTGCTGGCCGGCAGTGCCTGCAGGTGTCGAACGACGTCATGCCAGGAGCGGTCGTCCAGTTCGCGGTGGATGACGAACAGCAGGCTGGCGAAAACCAGCAGCGACACGAGTGGTCCGACCCAGCGGACCCAGCCGTCGAATGGATGCCGTGCAGCCTGCGCCATTTGACGCCCATCATCCTCTCGACACTGGAGCGCGTACAAGAATCAGTCGGACAGCAGCTTGCCCTTCCTCAACGGCTCGCGGCCCGCGATGTTGGCGACGCGGGCGCCGGCCGTCGCCAGTCGCCGGCTCTCCCTCGCATAGAGCACGCCATCCACCGGGCTCGTGAGCAGGGTCACGAGACCGCTGAGCGGGTCCACGAGATCTGCGATGTGCTCGCCACGCCGGACGTCCGCTCCGAGCTCGCGTCGGAATACCAGCACACCGCCGTGCGGTGCGGTCACCGGCATCGCGCCCGCGAGCGGCGTCGGCTCACGCCTCAGGTCTGGCAGTGGTAACGTCACACGGTCCACGAAGCCGCGCCACGCGAGATACTCGATCAGCGCATCGGCGTCCGCGGCAGCGAGTTCGTGGCTTACATCGGTCTCGCCGCGCAACTCGACCGTGGCCGCGACACAGGCGGCCGGCAGCGCGATCGGCCGTCCCAGCTGCCGTGAGATCAGCGCGGCCAGACGCGGCCACACCGTGGAGCACGCTTCGTCGAACGAATCGTCGCCGGACTCCGCGGCCAGCAGGCACACCTCGGCGCCGAGCAGGCGAACCAGCGGCTCAACATCGGCCCACAGGGCTGGCGTCGTATAGACGTGCATCACGGCTTCGTTGTCGCTGTGCAGGTCCAGGACCACGTCGGCGTCGATGGCGAGGCCGAGCAATGTCCGGCGCAAACTCTGCAATTCGGTCGCCGCCGGCTGATCCACGCACGTCTGGCGCAATGCGCGGCGCACGAGCGCGACATTCGCGAGCTCTTCGTCGACCAGCTGGCGCTCGACCATCTCGCAGACTCGCGGCACGAGGTCCGCAAAGTGACGGTTGAAGTTCTCGCCGCTTGCGAGGTCGAAGCGGCCCTGGTGGCCGTGCAGGACGCGCTGCGAGAGCCCGATCGGGTTGGCGACGGGAACGAGCACGACCTCGCCGCGCAGCAGGCCACGCCGTTCGAGCCCGGCGAGTCGGCTGCGGAGGTGATGCGCCACCAGCAGGGCGGGCACTTCGTCCGCATGGAGCGACGCCTGGATCACGGCCTTTGAACCACCGGCGGCTGGCCCGAAGTGCAGGCTGTGCAGCTCGCGAGTCGTTCCGGGGGCGGGTGAAATGAGCGAATGTCGATTCAGGATCATGACGTCACCGCCGCGATATCCGCACGGGGGTCACGTCGAGGTAGACGCGGAAGCATGCGGCCGAGCCTCCCGCGATGGACAAGCCGACTCGATGGTTGCATGGCCGTGGACGTCATTGGCTGGCAATCATGCCATTGCCCGGTGCGCCGGTGGCTTTTACAGCTGCGTGCCCCTAGGCCATGATCCCGGCCATGGCGCAAGACGAAGGGATCGCCGAGTTCACGCTGAAGGCCGTCGCCGTCGGCGTCGTACTGGGCATCGTCTTCGGCGCCGCGAACGCCTACCTGGGCCTTCGTGTCGGCATGACCGTCTCCGCGTCGATCCCGGCGGCCGTGATGACGGTGGCGGCGTTCACGCTCTTCCGCACGCGCGGCACGATCCTCGAGGCCAACCTCTCCCAGACCGTCGCATCGGCCTCGACGTCGCTTGCGACAGGCACGATCTTCACGATCCCTGCGCTCTTCCTGTGGGGAGTCGTGCCGCCGTACCTCCAGGTGGTCGCGCTCGCCTTTCTCGGCGGCGTGCTCGGGCTCACTGCGATGATCCCGTTGCGACGACTGCTGATCGTCAATGCGCACGACGAACTGCCGTACCCGGAGGGCACTGCCTGCGCCGAGGTACTCCGGGCCACCACCAGCGAATCATCGGGTGCTGCGAGTGGCAGCGCGTGGATCTTCCGCGGCATGGCCGTCGGCGCCGCGGTGAAGATACTGATCTCCCTCGCATACCTGATCCCGGGCGAACTGCGTGCAGCCTTGCCCGTATTGCCCAAGGCGGAGCTCGCGCTCGAGGTTGCGCCCGCGCTCCTCGGGGTCGGCTACATCCTCGGCTACCGGCAGTCGGCGGTCTGCGTCGCCGGCGCCCTCATCTCCGCGGTCACGATCACGCCGCTCATTGCGTGGCTCGGCGCGAGCATGACGACGCCGCTTTTCCCGGAAACCGTGCGCCTCGTCTCGGAGATGGACGCGGGCGACATCTGGGCGCGCTACGTGCGTTACATCGGTGCGGGCGCCGTCGCGACCGCTGGAGTCCTCACGGTACTGCGCGGATTGCCGACGATGGCAGGCGCGTTCATGGCAGTGGCACGCGGACTGCGGCGCGACGCCATCACGACGGAGGGCCCCGTCGAGCGCACCGATCGCGACATGCCGGCCGGTTTCGTGCTCGGCGGGATCGCCCTGGTGGTAGCGGTGGCGGGCCTCGTGCCCGGTGTCTTCGCAGGCGACATGAGCGCCCCGCAGCGCGCCGTGCTCGCAGCAGGGGTCGGCTTCTTCGGCGTGCTTTTCGTCACCGTCGCGGCCCGCATCGTCGGCATCGTCGGGGTCTCGTCGCAGCCGACTTCGGGCATCACGCTGGTCACGCTGCTCGGCACCGCCTCGATCTTCGCTGCCGCGGGCTGGATCGACCCCGGCGCCCGCGCCGGCGTGCTCACCGTCGGCACGATCGTCGCGGTCGCGGCCAGCAAGGCCGGCGACATCTCGCAGGACCTGAAGACTGGCTGGCTGGTGGGCGCCACGCCCGCGCGGCAGCAACTTGGCCAGTTGATCGGAGCCGCGTTTGCCTGCTGGGCGGTGGCCGCGACGGTGATGCTGCTCGGCACCGCTTACGAATTCGGTTCGCGCGAGATTCCCGCGCCGCAGGCTACCCTCATGAAGACGATCATCGAGGGCGTGCTGGCCGGCGCCCTCCCGTGGGACCTCGTGCTCACGGGCGCGGGGCTCTCGATCGGTGCCATGCTCTGCGGCGTTTCGGGTCTCGCGTTTGCGATCGGCGTATACCTGCCGCTTGCAACCATGGCGCCGCTCTATGTCGGGGGCTGCATGCGCGCACTGGCTGAACGGAATCGCGGGCCGCGCGCTGAAGGTGCCAGCGATCCAGGCATCCTCGCGGCGTCAGGCCTCGTGGCGGGAGAAGGCCTTGCGGGCGTGGTCGTTGCGGGTCTCGTGGCCGCCGGCGTCGCACCGAAGGCGATGGACCCGAGAATCGGCGGGCTCGCCGGGGAGGCCCTGGCGCTCGTGGTCGCCATCGCGGTCTGCGCCTTCCTGGTTCGCGGCGGACGGGCCCGTCGAGCCGCACGCTGATGAGCCCCCTAGGCCGCGCGCTCATTGCCGTTGGGATCCTCGCGCTACCGCTGGCGACGAGTTCGGCAGGCGGGATCGTCCACCAGCGGATCGCGTTCGCCGGGGTCGATCGATCGTTCGACCTGTTCGTGCCCGACGGGCTTGCACCCGGCGTGCCCGCGCCGCTCCTGCTGCTCCTGCACGGTTCGCATCAGACCGGGCGGGCGCTGCTCGACCACTGGACGGACCTTGCGCAGCGCGAGGGCGTGGTCCTGGTCGCCCCGGATTCCGCGGATCCGGTTGGCTGGCAGATGAAGGCGGACGGCCCCTCCTTCATCCGCGCCGTCATCGATGACGTCGCGCGCGATCGTGCCGTGGACTGCCGGCGACGCTACCTGTTCGGTATCTCCGGCGGGGCCGTGTACTCCCTCACGCTGGCGGTGCTCGAGTCGGAGTATTTCGCCGCAACCGCCGTCTTCGCCGGTGCGTGGCGCGACGACAGCTTCTACGAACTCCTGCCCCACGCGCGACGACCGATCCCGATCGCGATGTTCGTCGGCACCCGGGATCCGTTCTTCCCGATGAACACGGTGCGCAGGACCGCGGCTGCCTTCGATGCGGCAGGACATCCGGTTCAGCTGCGCCTGCTCAAGGGCCGTGGCCACGCCTACAGGCCGGTTGCCGACGAGGTCAATGCGGAGGCGTGGAGCTTCCTGCGCCCGGTCCAGCTGGAGTCGATGGGCCAGGATTGCGCTGGCTCGATGGATCGCCGCGGTACGTCTCCCGCCCCCCCATCACCGTGAGCAGCACTCGCGTCTCGAGCAGCTCGGCCGCCGGAATGGACAGGATGTCGCGCGACAGCACGACGAAGTCCGCGACCTTGCCCGCGGCAATCGTGCCCTTCACGGATTCGTCGAAGCTGGCGTAAGCCGCGTCGCGCGTGTAGTGCGCAAGTGCCGACTCGACGCCGATGCGGTTCGCTGGATACCAGCCATCCTCCGGCGTCCCATCGCGGGTCTGCCGTGTCACGGCTGCATGGATCCCGAGGAGCGGGTCCATCGGATAGACGGGGTAGTCGCTGCCGAACGCCTGCACCGCGCCTGCATCGTCGAAGAGTCTGAACGCGTTCGAGCGTGCTGCGCGCTCCGGTCCGAGCAATGGCGCGTAGTTCTGCAGTGTGCTGGCATCCGGCGTCGCGAAAATCGCCTGCGTGGACGCGATCACGCCCAGCGCGCGGAACCTCGCCAAGTCGGCTGTGGCCGGCACTTCGATGTGCTCCACCCGATGCCGCCGGTCACGCGCCGGGCTGTCCGTCGACGCATGTTCGTAGGCGTCGAGTGCCATGCGGATGGCCCCGTCGCCAATGGCGTGCAGCTGCACCTGTATCCCCGCGCGATCGTAGGAGGCAACCGTCCGATTCAGGTCCTCCTGCGTCCACATTGCAAGCCCGGTGCCGCCGCCGACGTACGGCTCGAGCATCGCCGCGGTCTTTGCATCGACGGTGCCATCGAGCATGCCCTTGGCGAAGCCGTACGTGAACAGCCCACCGCGGGTCGAATCGATCAGGGACACGTATCGCGCGAGCTGCTCCGCCGTCACGTCCTTCTCGAAGGGTACGGCTGCCCGATAGCGCACCCGCAGCTTGCCTTCGGCCATGGCCCGCACGACGGCGGCATGTTCGTTCTCGGTGAGTCCTCCCTCGGTGGCGTCCTGCACGGAAGTCAGCCCGAACGAGGCAGCCGCGGCGACCTCGTCCACGAGCAGCGCGTAAGTATCGTCTGCCGTGAGCGCCGGCAGCAGGCCCTTCACGAGCGCAGATGCGCCTTCCTTCAGCAGCCCGGTGGGCTCGCCGTTCGCGTCACGTTCGATGCGGCCGTCCTCGGGGTCCGGCGTGTCGCGTGTCACGCCGGCGAGCGCCAATGCGCGTGAATTCGCCAGCGACTGGTGTCCGTCGCGATCACGGATGAAGACCGGGCGGTCCGGAAAGACCTCGTCGAGGTAGCGGCGGTGAGCCGCATTGCCGGGAAAGTCGACCGGCGTCCAGCCGCGCCCCGTGACCCAGGAGCCCGCGGGCAGCGTGGCGGCGTAATCGCGCAGCCGCCGCTGGATCACGGCGACGGACCCGGCATTGTCGAGCCGCGCATCGCGGCGCGCGGGCAGGTGCCAGTGCGCATCGTTGAAGCCCGGCACGACGCGATGGCCGCCCAGATCGGTCACGACGGTCGCCGGGCCGGCGAGCCCACGCACCTCGGTGTTGGAACCAACGGTGACGAACCAGTCGCCGCGGACAGCAAAGGCCTCCGCTGCGGGCCGGGCCGGATCGCCTGTCCAGACGAGTGCATTGAAGAACACCTTATCCGGCGGCTCGCCGCCTTGCGCCGCGAGCGACACGAAAACGCAGGCGAGAAACACGAGGCGAGCGGCGCGGGTCATTGCTAGAGCTTGCGGGTGTTCAGCAGGAGACTGGTCTCGGTGCTCGCGATCCCCTCGAGCAGGCGGATCCGGCTCAGGACGCCGTCAAACGCTTCCAGGGTATCGGCGCGCAATTCGGCCACGATATCCCAGCGACCGTTCGTCGTATGCAGGGCCTCGACGGCCGGATCGCCGGCCAGCGCCCTCAGCACGACCTCGCTGCGGTTGCCTTCAACCGCGACCGTCATCAGCGCCCGGATGTGATGACGTTCGGCCTGCGGTTTGAGGCGCACCGTGTAACCGACGATGGTCCCATCGCCCTCGAGCTTGTGCATGCGATTCTGCACCGTGCCTCGCGAGACCTTGAGCGCCTTCGCGAGGGAGGCCACGGGCCGGCGCGCGTCCGCCCGCAGCAGTGAGATCAGTTGCCGGTCTATGTCGTCCATCTCGACCCCCCTGACTGGCGTTCTGGCAGATTATTCTGCCAGATCGATCAAGCATGCCACCATTTCTGGCGGTTTCCTGTCTATTCACTGGCGCGCGGGTCCTCGATCATCCGGAAACACGTGACTTGGCCACAGGCCGGTCCGATGGCGGGGAGAGTGGTCATGGTCGATTACATCGGCATTTCCGACATTCAGGAACTCATAGCGGAAGCGGGCACCGCCGCCTTCATCGACGGCATCGCCGCCGAGATCGAGGCCGACTACAGGCGCTGGGACGAGTTCGAGAAATCGGCTCGCCTGGCGAGCCACTCCGCCGTCGGTGTCATCGAATTGATGCCGACCAGCGACGGGCGCCAGTACTCGTTCAAGTACGTGAATGGACACCCGAAAAACACGGCGGCCGGCCTCCTGACCGTCACCGCCTTCGGCGTACTGGCCGACGTCGACACCGGATACCCGCTGTTGCTGTCGGAAATGACGATTACCACCGCGCTGCGCACGGCGGCCATGTCGGTGGTGGCCGCACGATGGATGGCCCGGCCGGAGAGCCGCGTCATGGCGCTGATCGGCAACGGCTCGCAGAGCGAGTTCCAGGCCATCGGCTTTCACCACCTGCTGGGCATCCGCGAGCTGCGTCTCTACGACGTGGACCCGCTGGCCACGGATAAGCTCGAGCGAAACCTGCGCGGCACGCCTGGCCTGGACCTGCGCATCGTGCGCGCGACGTCGATTGCGGACGCGGTACGGGGCGCCGACATCATCACGACCGTCACCGCGGACAAGCGCAATGCGGTGATCCTGACGCCGTCGATGATCGAACCGGGCATGCACTTGAATGCCCTGGGCGGCGATTGCCCGGGAAAGACCGAACTGCACGCAGACGTGCTCACGCGCCCGGACGCGCGCGTGGTCGTCGAGTACGAGCCGCAATCCCGCATCGAAGGTGAGATCCAGCAGCTGTCACCGGACTTCCCCGTGACCGAGATCGCGCGCGTGCTGCGCGGCGAGGCGACCGGCCGCGCCTGCGCCAGCGAAGTGACCATCTTTGATTCGGTGGGCTTCGCGCTCGAGGATTATTCGGCGCTGCGATTCCTGCACCGCCGGCTGCAGGAACGTCGCACGAGCGCACGCCAGATCGACCTCGTTCCGGAACTCGGCGACCCGAAGGATCTCTATGGCCTGCTCGCCGCAGGCCAGGCGACGAAGTACCTGCGTCGCGTGGTGTAAACGTGGCGCTGCCCGTGTCCATCATCGGCGCGCCGACCGACGTCGGGGCCAGCACTCGGGGCGCATCGATGGGCCCCGAGGCGTTGCGCGTGGCCGAATTGCAGCCGACGCTGGAGCAACTTGGCGTCGAAGTGATCGACCGGGGAAACCTCACCGGCCCAGGCAACCCGCAGCTCCCACCCGTCGACGGCTACCGTCATCTTGCGGAGGTCGTGGCCTGGAACCAGGCGGTGCACGATGCCACGCTCGCCGAGTTGCGACTCGCCCGACTGCCCGTGTTGCTCGGCGGGGACCACAGCCTCGCGATCGGCTCGATCAGCGCCGTCGCGCGCCATTGCCGCGAGACGGGCCGGAAGCTGCGCGTGTTGTGGTTCGACGCGCATGCCGACTTCAACACGAGTGCACTGACGCCGAGCGGCAACCTGCACGGCATGCCGGTCGCCTGCCTCTGCGGGTTCGGCCCGCACGACCTGGTGCACATGGCCGGCGACGTTCCCGCGATGGACCCGGCGTGGGTGCGGCAGGTCGGCATCCGCAGCGTCGACGCCGGCGAGAAGCGCTTCGCGCACGAACAGGACCTCGAGGTCTTCGACATGCGCTACATCGACGAGATGGGCATGCGCCAGACGATGGAACTCGCGCTCGCGTCGGTCGACGACCGAACCCACCTCCACGTGAGCTTCGACGTGGACTTCCTGGACCCGGAGATTGCCCCCGGGGTCGGGACCACGGTTCCCGGCGGACCGAACTACCGCGAGGCGCAGCTGTGCATGGAGATGATCGCCGATACCGGCCGGCTCGCCTCGCTCGACGTCATGGAACTCAACCCGGCGCTGGACGTGCGCAACAAGACCGCTGAACTGGCGGTGGACCTGATCGAATCCCTGTTCGGCAAGAGCACGCTGATGCGGCTCTGAACGGTTGCGTCGGGAGCAACCGGGCGCCGTGTGCGCACCGTTGCGGCCGTATTCGCGCGGGCGCACTATCCCGGCGACCGCCGCCACCACTCGCATTCATGAGCACGAGCGCGTCCGACATCG
>Ga0316622_100000104_pt1 | contig 38589 bp, 31 predicted proteins | sample OWC_Aug_OW2_C1_D_FD_207646 | JGI IMG/M metagenome (GOLD analysis project Ga0316622, IMG submission 207646) | Wetland soil microbial communities from Old Woman Creek delta, Ohio, United States - OWC_Aug_OW2_C1_D5_C | ecosystem: Environmental > Terrestrial > Soil > Wetlands | place: USA: Ohio... | reverse complement strand
TTCTGATCCATCGTATTCCTCTCCGGTAGCGACATCATCCCCGCGCGCCCCGCGGGACGCGCTGCCGTCCGTGGCTCCTGGTCTCCCAACCATCGGCGTGCGCGCCGGGTACCTGAAGGCGCCCGGCAGCCGGCCCCTCGGCCGGGCGGCCGAACGGGGGACTCTAGCACTCGATGGCGTTCGCGGCCATATCTTCGAAGGCGGTCCTTCGGGGGTGGCTCTTCGAGGGCGGTCGGGAACGCGAGCGGCGGGACCGGGGAGGATCAAACCTCCGGCCGGGCGGCATGTTCCAGGCCCTCCAGGCGATAGCGTCCCCACCAGAGCGTCCGGCCCGCCCGGCGCCACTTGAGCTCGTAGTTGCTCGCGTAGCGGTCCGGTGCATCGTCCGGCCAGGGGAGCGCAGTGAAGCGCGGATCGGCCGCGAGGAGGGTGCGGACGAGTTCGGCGTAGGGGGCATCATCGGTCGCGGCCCGCAGCTCACCCCCCACGACCAGCGCGCGTGCGGCCAGATCGAGGAGCGCGGGCCGGAAGACGCGGCGTTTGTGATGGCGCTTCTTGGGCCAGGGGTCGGGGAAGTAGACGTGGATCGTCCGCAGAGTCGCAGGAGCCACCCAGCGCGCGAGGACATCGAGTCCGTCGGCGCGCATGAGGCGCACGGTGTCGAGGCGGGCGCGCGAGAGGCGCCGGACCGCGACGCGATAGAACTTTCCCGCCCGCTCGACCCCCAGGTACAGGGTGTCCGCGTTTGCCCGGGCGGCTTCCTTGAGGAACATGCCCTTGCCGCAACCGATCTCGAGCTCGACCGGCCCCGAGCGGCCGAAGAGTGCGGGCCAGTCGAAGGGAGGCGTCCAGTCGAGCGGCTCGATCTCGATCGGCTGTCGCGGGGCGCGGGCGGTCTCGGAGCCCTCGCGGTCCGAGGAGATCCCGGGCTCCGCCTCATCCGGTCTCACGGCCGCGGCCTCCCCGCGCGCGGGCGTTCCTCGAGCAGGCGCGCGACGCCGGCAGCAAGTTCGCGGTAGCTCCGCCCCGCGGGCGAGTCGGGCACCCGCACGACCGTCGGCACGCCCTCGTCACTTGCCTGCGCGACCGCGGGGTCGAGCGGCACGCGGGCGAGCACGGGCACGCCCAGGCGCTCGAGCTCGGGGGAGAGGGCGCCGTGCGGGAAGATCGCGCTCGCCTTGCCGCAGTGCGGGCAGATGAACTCGCTCATGTTCTCGACGATTCCCAGCACCGGGATCCCCACCTTCGCGAACATGCGCACGCCGCGGATGGCATCGATCAGGGCGACGTCCTGAGGGGTGGTCACGATCACGACGCCGGACGGATTCGCTTTCTGGGCGATCGAGATCTGGATGTCGCCCGTTCCCGGCGGCAGATCGAGAACGAGGTAGTCGACGCCGCCCCAGTCGACATCGCTCAAGAGCTGCTCGATCGCCCGGCTGGCCAGCGGTCCCCGCCAGATGATCGGGTCGAGGCCGCCCGTCAGGAAGCCGAGCGAGATCGCGCGAATGCCGTGCGCCTCGACGGGGATCAGCTTGCCCTCGACCGCCTCGGGCCGCCGCTCGCTCACGCCGAGCATCATCGGCACGCTCGGGCCGTGGATGTCGGCGTCGAGGAGCCCGACCCGCTTGCCGAGAGCGGCCAGTCCGAGGGCGAGGTTGACGGCGACGGTCGACTTGCCGACCCCTCCCTTGCCGCTCGCGACCACGATCTTGTGCGGCACACCGGGGGCGAGGTCTTCGACGACCGGCCGCTCGGCCGCGTCCGCTCGACCTTCGTGTCCGGCGCCCGGCGAGGTCTCCAGCTCGTAGGCCACGCCCGCGCCGTCGAGCCGCGCGCGCGCCTCGCGCTCGATTTCCCGGGCCGCTTGCGCGCGGCTGGTCGCGATGGCAAGACGGATGTGCACGCGCTCGCCCGCGGTCTCGATCTTCTCGACGTATCCGAGATCGACGATGTTCGCGTCGAGACCCGGGAAGCGGACGTCGCGAAGGATGGCGAGAATCTGTTCCTGTTTCGTCATCGGCCCTCCAGCTTGGGCGGCTCCTCTCGCGCGGCATTCCCGGCGAACGTAGCCTCACGGCCACCGCGCGCCACCGGCGGATCCGCTCCAGTGCGGCGCCGGGTCGCGAAGCGAATACCATAGCCGATCCCATCCCTCCGTCCCAGCGTGATCCCGTCGCGCAGCCGGGCTGCCGGGCGGCGCCCGCTCGGTCGGCTCGGCGAAAGCTCCGCGGAGCGGAGTCGGGGGCGGCCCTCCAGCCTTGTCGCTCTTCCGAGGATTGGGTAGTCTCGGCGCGCTTCCCTTCAGGAGGCCGACTGCGGTCGTTCAGCTGCCGGAGGTCGGGCGGTGCGACTCATCGCCAGCATGCTGGGATTGCTCCTGCTCGTCCTGGTCGCGGGCAGCCTGCTCTTCGCGGCAGTGGAGCACCTACCGCTCGCGCAGGGCCTCTATTTCACCGTGACGACCTTGACGACCGTGGGCTACGGCGATCTCGTGGCTCGGACAGGTCCGGGAAGGGCGCTCGCGGTCGGCATCATGATCGTGGGAGTCGGGTCCGGGCTGATGCTGGTCAGCCTGATCACGAGCTTCCTGGTCGAGGGCCGGCTGCGCGATCTGAGGGGAGGACGAAGGATGAAGAAGAGGATCGCGGGCATGTCGGCGCATCACATCGTTTGCGGCTACGGCAAGCTCGGTCGCGAGGTCGCCGTGCAGCTGACCGCCGAGAAGGTCCCCTTCGTCGTGGTCGAAACCGACGCGCAGAAAGCGCTCGCCGCGCGCGAAGGCGGCTACGCCGTCATCGAGGGCGACGCGACCAAGCCGGAGACGCTGGCCGATGCGGGCCTCGCGCGGGCGGCGGGGATCGCGGCGACCATGTCCGACGACGCCGAGAACCTCTACATCGGCATCGCCGTGCGGGCGGCCCGCCCCGGCATCCCCGTCGTTTGCCGCAGCTCGAGCGATCGCGTGCGCGCTCTCTTCCGCATGGCGGGCATCGAACAGACGATCTCGACCGATGAGATCGGCGCCCAACGCCTGGTCGCGGCGCTCACCCGCCCGCAGATCACCGGGTTCATGGACGAGATCACCCGCCCGGTCGAGGGCCGTCCGAGCTTGCATGCCGTCCGGCTCGAGGAGGGGGCAGGCTTGATCGGGCGGTCGATCCTCGCGTCGCGGTTGCGCGAGGAGTACGGCATCGTCGTCCTCGCGATTCAACGCGGCGGCCGCTACCTGCCCAATCCGCGGGCCGACGAGGTCCTGCGCCGGGGGGACATCCTGATCCTGATCGGCGAGCCCGAACGGGTGGCCGGCCTGCGCGCGACCTTGGAGGACTCGGCGTGAAGCTCTCGATCATCATTCCCGCCTACAACGAGCGGGCGACGATCGCGGAAGTGCTCGCCCGGGTGTGCGCGGTTCCCGGGGAGAAGGAGATCCTCGTCGTCGACGACGCCTCGCGGGACGGCACGCGCGAGCTGCTCCGCGATCTCGCGACTCCGCCCGTGCGGCTCTTCCTTCACGAACACAACCGCGGCAAGGGCGCGGCGATCCGCACCGCGCTGCCGCACGTGACCGGCGAGGTGGTCATCATCCAGGACGCGGATCTCGAGTACGATCCCGGCGACTATCCGCGCCTGATCGCCCCCATCGCGAGCGGCGAGGCGGACGCCGTCTACGGGTCGCGCTTCCTGGGCCGCGGCCATCGGGCGAGCACGCCCTGGCACTATGCGGTGAACCAGGTCCTGACGCGCCTTTCGAACCTCTTCACGGGGCTGCGGCTCTCCGACATGGAGACCTGCTACAAAGCGTTCCGCGCCGATCTCGTGCGCGATCTCCCGCTCGTCTCGAACGGCTTCGAGATCGAACCGGAGCTGACCGCGCGCGCCGCCCGCCGGGGGGCGCGCTTCATGGAGGTGCCGATCTCCTACCGGGCCAGGAGCGCGGGGGAGGGCAAGAAGATCGGCTGGCGGGACGGCTGGCGCGCGTTGCGCGCCATCGTGCGCTTCGGACTTCTCGCGCGGAGTTGAGCATGCGCGTCTTCGACCTTCACATCGACACGCTGGCCAAAGCGCTCGAGCCGGGCGTCGATCTGCTTGCCGGGGCGCCCGGCGCCATGGCCGATCTGCCCCGCCTCAGGCGGGCCGGCTCGCTCGGCGCCGTGTGGGCCGCCTGCGACGACGTGCACCTGCACGGGGCGTCGAGCGCCGGGCGCGTGGTGCGCATGATCGCGGCGGGACTGGACCTCGCGGCGCGGGCCGGGGAACGGCTGCGAATCGTGCGCACCGCCGAGGACCTGGCCGCCTGCACGCGTCCCGGCGGCCCGCAGGCGATGCTCCTCGCCGTCGAGGGCGCGCATTCCCTGGCGGGGAGCCTCGAGATGCTCGTCGCGTTCCACGCCCTGGGCGTGCGCCTGCTCACCCTCACCTGGAACCACGCGAATCCCTTCGGCAGCGGCTGCCGGAGCGATCCGCGCGAGGATCGCGGCCTGACGCCGCTCGGCCGCGAGCTCTTCGCCGAAGCCGGCCGTCTGGGGATCGTCCTCGACTTCGCTCACGCTTCCGCCGCCACCTTCGACGGCGCGCTCGAGGCGTCGGCCGGGCCGCCGCTCGTCAGCCACACGGCCTGCGCCGCGTTGCGCCCGCATCCGCGCAACCTGACCGACGAGCAGCTGCGGCGCGTCGCGGCGGCCGGGGGGGTCGCCGGCATCACCTTCTGCCCGGCCTTCCTCGCCGAGCGGGACGCTACGCTCGACGATCTCGTCGCCCACGTCCGCCATGCGGTCGAGACGGCCGGTCCCGAGGCCGTCGCGCTCGGCAGCGATTTCGACGGTGTCCCCGGCCTGCCCGCGGGGATCGCGGGATGCGAAGACTGGCCGCTCGTCATCGCCGCCCTCGAACGCGGCGGACTGACGCCGGCGACCATCGAGGCGGTCGCCTGGAAGAACGCGGTTCGCCTGCTCGAGGGCGCGCTCCTGCCGTGCGGGCGAGAGCCGGCCGGCGGGCACGAAGCGGAGAAGACGCGATGAGACGAGGCAAACGGAGCGCGCAGGGCGCGCGAGGGGGACGAGGCGCGCCGGGCCGAGAGGGCCGGCGCGCGCCGGGTTCGCCGGCCGGGAAAAGCCGGCCGGGCGTGCCGCCCTTGCGCGGGGAGCCGTCTGCGTCGGGCGGGCGACCGGTCCCCGGCGAGCCGCTCGAGCCGCTCGAGCAGGTCGGGCCGGACGAGCGCGCGGCGCGGCCGGGCGAGAGGATGGTCCTCCCCGCGGCGGCGACCGAGGTCTCGCGCGAGCGCCAGATCTTCGTCAACCGCAATCTGCGCCTCGGCAGCGTGCGCGCCATCGGCTTCGACATGGACCACACGCTGGCGATCTACAAGTCGCTGCCCTTCGAGCGGCTCGCCTTTGAGAAGACGATCGCGAAACTCGTCGCCCGCGGCTACCCGCGCAGCCTGCTCCGGCTGCGCTACCACCACGAGTTCGTCGTCCGCGGCCTCGTCGTCGACAAGGGGCGCGGCAACATCCTGAAGATGGACCGCCATCACTACGTCGTGCAGGCGTACCACGGGACGCGGAAGATCCCGCACGAGATGCGCAAGGACCTCTACACGCGCGAACGCATCCACGTGGGCGGGCGGACCTACGTCGCGGTCGACACCCTCTTCTCGGTGCCCGAGATCAGCCTCTACGCGCAGCTGGTCGACTGGACGGACGCGTCGGGCCGCAATCCCGACTACCGCGGGCTCTACGAGGACGTGCGCGCGGCCATCGACGAGGCGCACGCCGACGGCAGCATCAAGAACCGCATCGCGCGTGACCCGCGCCGCTATCTCGAATTCGACCCGCAGCTCCCCGGCACGCTCAGCCGCATGGTGGCCCACGGCATGCGCCTGTTCCTGCTGACGAACTCCGAGGCCGACTTTACGGCGCTGATCATGGACCGGCTGCTGGGCGGGCGGGTGAAGGCCCATCCCCACTGGACCGACTACTTCGACGTCGTGATCGTCAAGGCCGAGAAGCCCGGGTTCTTCGGACGGCACGAAGAGCTGCGGCCGATCGCGCCCGAGGCGCTCGGGCTGCGCGATTCACGCCGCCCGCGCTTCGCCTACAGCGGCGGCTCGGTCCGGGCGCTCGAGCACGCGCTCGGCGTGACCGGCGACGAGATCCTCTACTTCGGCGACCACACCTATGGCGACATCATGCGATCGAAGCGCATCGTCGGCTGGCGCACCGCGATGATCGTTCGTTCGCTGGAAGACGAGATCGCCCACCTGAGCGCGGCCGCCAAGGAGTGGATCGTTCTGGAAGACCTCGAGCGCCGGATCGACCGCCTGGCCGCGACGCGCGACTTCCTCCAGCGCGCCGTCGCCGGCGAGATTTCCTCGGACGCGCTGCGCCGCTTCCTCCGCGATGCCGGCCTGGTCGGTGGCCGCCGGCGGCTGCGGGCCGCCCTGCGCGCCGCGCAGGAGCAGATCCATGACCTCTCCGCCGAGTCGCGCGCGCGCGAGTCGGCCGTCGAAGCGAGTTTCAATCCCTACTGGGGCCCGATCTTCCGCGCCGGCCGCGAGACGTCGCACTTCGGCAAGCAGGTCGAGGAATTCTCCTGCATCTACACGAGCCGCGTGAGCAACTTCCTCAACTACCCGATGAGCAAGTACTTCGTCACCTCCCACGTCTTCATGCCCCACGAGCGTTGAGGGAGGATGGATGCGGCGAGCGCCGGGCCGTCGCCGGCGGCGATGCGTCGGCGCGGTCACCGCGGCCGCCGCCCCGCCAACTCCGCGTAGATCGCCGCCGCCTCGCCCGCGATCTTCCGCGCATCGAAGGCCTGCTCGGCGCGCGCTCGCCCGTGCCGACCCATCTCCGCGCGAGCGGCGGGATTTCCGAGCATCCAGGCGAGATTGCGGGCGAGGGCGTCGTCGTCGTACTCGGGGCTGAGCAAACCCGTGACCCGGTCGGCGACGACTTCGGGAATGTCCGCGTGCCGCGTGGAAACGACGGGCACTCCCGCCGCCTGCGCCTCGATCACGGCGACGGGCGCGCCGCCTTCGGTGTCGCCGTCGGGAGCGATGCGGCTGGGTGCGAGGAAGATCTCCGCCTCCTGCAGTGCGGCCAGGTGGCGTTCATAGCTCACATAGCCCTCGAGGACGATGCGATCTCCGAGTCCCGCGCGCCGGACGGCTTCGAGGACCTGCGCCCGTTCGGGACCATCGCCGAGGAGCCGCAGGCGCGCTTGCCGGAACTGGGGGGCGACTGCGGCGAACGCTCGCACCGCGGCGGGCACGCCTTTCTTCGCCCGAAAGCTGGCGCTCACGAGGACCTCGACCGTCGCAGCCGGTACGCCTCGTTCCCGAAAGCGGATCCGCTCGAGATCGATGCCGAGGTGGAGCACGCGCGCCTTGCCGGCCGGGCAGCCGAGCCGTCGCAGGTGCTCGGCCAAGGCCGGTCCCTCGGCCAGGAAGAGATCGCCTTCGCGGAAGAGGCGCCGGAAGCGGGCGCCCCACCAGGGGAGGCGAGCCAATCGTCCGGCGTCGCGGCCGTAGAAGGATGTGACCATGGGGAGTCCCGAAGCCCGGGCGACGGGGAGCGCCCGGACGCCCTCCCAGCCGAGGTGCGCGTGGAGCACTCCCGCTCGCTCTCGATCAAGGTGCGGGAGATAGAGGCGCGGGTCGAAGCGTCCCGCCAGATGGAGCAGGCGATTGCGGATTCGGCCTGCTCGATCCAGACTATGCGTGACCTCGAAGACGGGGGAGAAGGGGAACCGGGCGGGATCCTCGAGCTTCTGCGTGAGCACGATCGGGCGGTGCCCGCAGGCGTGCACGAGCTGCCCGTGGATCCAGGTCCCGGTCGGGAATAGGTATGGGGTGACCAGGTGGGCGACGGTCAGCTCTTGCGCCTGCGGGCCCATCCCGATCCTCCGCCTTCCGCCGTGGCCTTCCGTCCGTCGAGGGTGAAGGCGGAACGCTACCAGGGGGCGGCGGCGCAGGCAACCGGCGTGCCGCGCAGGCCTCATGGGCGCGCGGGCCCGGGCGGGCGGCCGGATTGACACCCCCAGGTCCGATTGCTATGCTGCGCGCTCTTAAGGCATGGAGGTTTCCGGAAGTCGCCCGGGCAGCCGATGGGCTGGAGGGGTATCGATGAAGGCCGCAGGATGGCTGGGTTTGGGCGTTGCCCTCTTGGTTCTCGTCGCGTCGGCGCGGGCCGATGACCCGATCGGCAGGATCAGCCTGGGCGCGAGCACGGGCTATGCGAGCTACGCCCTGGGGGACGTCAACGACCGGATCAGCGGAGTGGGCAACCAGTTCCTCACGGTCGAACACGTACCGATCCTGACGGGCATGGACGAAGTGAAGTTCGGCTGGGACTTCCTGGCCGATCTCAAGGTCCCCGTTCCCTATCTCGAGTCGTTTTTCGTGTCCGGCGGATACGGCGTCTCTTCGGGCGGCAAGCAGAGCCCGGACATGGACAACAAGCTGAACATCGACGTCTCCCAGGAATGCTTCCATGTGCGACTGCTCTACACGCCCCCCTTCCGCCTGCAGGAGGACGTGCGTTTCTTCGTCGGGGGCGGACCTCTGATCATCACCAATCAGGAGGTGAAGATCACCCAGACGAACCGCACGCACATCGAAGAGCAGTGGAGCGAGGAGCTCACCTACTCGGGCGACGGGCTCGGCTGGCAGTTCGGCATCGCGGCCGAGTACATGGTCCAGGACCACATGACGGTGGCGGTGGACATCGCCTACCGCATCGCCGACGTCGAGTACTCGAACTGGACCGCCCGGGACAACGTCACCTTGACGCCTCCGCCGACGGCCGACCCTGAAGAGAGGGAGCGGCTGCACTACGAGGACACCTACATCGGTCACGCGTTCCTCGACTGGGAAGAAACGCTGGCGAACGGAGCCACCGACCCGAATTCGACCACCTTCGGGCCCCACTTGGACCAGCTCGTCCCGCTGGGGCCCCAGGACATCCACATCGACATGTCGGGCATGCGGATCCATTTCGGGTTGCGGTTCTACTTCCTCTAATAGCCCCGGATTTCTCTGCCGATTCCTGGAGAGAGCCGGTCCGCTGTGGGTTCCCCCCTCTGGAGGACCATGAAAGGCATGCGCACGAAAGCGCTGGTCTCGGTTTGCCTGCTTGCTCTGGGCGGGCAGGTCCAGGCGGGGGCCGTTCCTCGAGGAATGCAGCCGCCGGTCGAGATCTTTCCGCTGTCCGAGGTTCGCCCCGGTCTGAGGGGCGTCGCCTGGACCGTGCTGGCAGGCACGGAGCCCGACTCCTTCGGGGTCGAGATCCTCGGTGTCGTCGAGCAGACCGAGCCGGGCAGGCACTTGATCCTGGTCCGCGGGCTGGGCGAGGGCATGGAGCGCACCGGAATCGCCGCCGGGATGAGCGGCAGCCCCATCTATGTGCACGGCCGCCTGCTGGGCGCCCTGGCCTTCTCCTTCATCGCCGCGACCGAGCCGCTCGGTGCCGCTACCCCGATCGAGGAGATGATCGGACGCCTCAGCGACACCTTCGAGCAGTCGACCGGATCGGGGGAGGCTCGGCCGCAGGCAGGCATGGGCACGCTGTCGCCCGAGCCCTTCCCCCTCTGGCGGGCGCAGTGGATCGAGCGCATGGCGGCAGGGAATCCGCTCCTCTCCACTCCGGCCGCCGCCGATCTTCCGGCCGGACTGGAATGGATCGAGACGCCGGTCTTTCTCGGAGGCCGCCTGGCCCGCGGTAGCTCGCTCGATCTGCCCCTGTGGCAGGGCCTGGGGTTGGAACCGACCCCCTCGGGGACTCTCGCCATCGCGTCCGAGCAGGCGCATGAGCCGGCGGGTCGAGTGCGGACGAGCGAGGAGCGGGCGGACTCGCTCTCCCCGTCCCCCGCGCTTCGCCCCGGGGACGCGTTCGGCATCGATCTCATCGGCGGCGACATGGTGGCGGCCGCGATCGGGACGGTCACCTGGACCGACGGCGACCGGCTCCTCGGCCTCGGCCATCCCTTCTTCGAGGCCTCGCCGGTGGAGCTGCCCGTCAGCCGGGCGCGCATCCACACGATCATCCCGACGCGAGGCGTCTCGTTCAAGGTCGGCACGCCGCTGGAGGAGGTCGGCTCGCTCGTCGGGGACCGCGGTCCGGGTGTCGCGGCGCTCCTCGGCCGGCAGGCGCGCCGCATCCCGTTCACGGTGCGCATCACGCGGCCAGGCCGCCCGCAGATCGACTACCGTTTCGAGATCGCCCGCAACGAGATCCTCACTCCGGGGCTGCTCGCGATCGCGTTGCAGTCGGCGTTGACCGGAGACATCCACGGCCTGGGTCCCGCGACCCTGGCCGCGCGGCTCACGGTGCGTCTGGAAGACGGCCGGACGATGAGCCGCAACGATCTCGTCGTCACCCTCGGCCCCGGCCAGAGCGCGGCCAGCCTGATCGCGCCCGTGGCGTACATCGCGGGCACCGGCCTCGCTCCCTTCTGCGTGAGCGAGGTGTCGATCGAGATCGCGAGCCAGCCCGAGGTGCTCACGGCGCGCGTCGAAGCGATTCACGTGCCTCGCCCGCGCGTGCGCCCGGGCGAGGAAGTGCCGGTCGATGTCGTCCTGCGCCATCAGTACGGCGAGCGCGACGTGCGCCGCGTCACCTTGCGCGTGCCCGAGGAACTGCGCGGCGACCGGGTGCGCATCATGGTTGGCTCGCCGCAGGCGTTCTTCGAATGGGACCAGGACCGCGCTCCGCAAAAGTACGCCCCGCGGGACTTCGACCATCTGATTCGCCTGCTCGAGGAATATCCGTCCGAGGAGACGCTGATCGTGCGGCTCTACGGACCTTCGCGCGGCGTCGTGCATCAGGGGCGCGAGCTCGAATCGCTGCCGCTCTCGAAGTGGCAGGCGCTGCGCGGGACGACGACCGGCGGCAACACGGCAGCCGCGGGCGGGCTGATCCTCGATGAGAAGAAGATCCCGACCGGCGAAGTGATCCAGAGCGGCCAGGTGGTCGAACTCGAGATCGTGCGTTGACGCCGGGCGGCATCGCTCCAGGGATGGATGGGAGAACCAGACGCATGAACGCATGTCACGGCCGCGGTTGGACGGCCCTGCTGGCTTCCCTCTGCCTCGCCACGCTCGCCGCGGGTTCCGCGGAGGCGGCGCGCACGAGGGAGTTCCGGATGAGCGGGCCGGACGAGGTTCAGGCGGGCGAGCTCGAGGGAACGAGCATGACCGCCGAAGGCATGATCCTGCCCGCGCCGGCGAGCAGGCAGCTCATGACCGGCGAAGCGGCCTTCGTCTGGTCCCTCTCGCCCGACGGCCAGGGCGGCGTCTACGCGGGAACGGGCAGCCAGGGCAAGGTCTACCGCATCGCCGCGGACGGTTCCTGGACCGTCGTGGCGGAGACGCTCGAGTACGAGCTGTTCGCGCTCGCTCAGGGTCCCCGCGGTCTCTGCTTCGCCGGAGCCCCGAACGGGACCGTCCTGCGCCTCGGCGCGGACAAGACGGTCGAGACGCTCGTCGATCTTCCCCAACTCGTCTGGAGCCTGATCCCGGGCGAAGGGGGAGTGATGTTCGCCGGCAGCGGCGAGTCCGGCGAGATCCATCGCATCTCCGCCGATGGTGCGGCGAGCGTCCTCGCAAAAGTCCCGGACACGCATGTCGTCTCCCTCGCCTGGTGGCGCGGGCGCCTCGTCTGCGGCACCGACGGGCGCGGGCTGCTCGTCGAGGTCGATCCGGACGGCGGCGCGACGCGCGTGCTGTACGACGCCGACGAGGAAGAGGTCGTCTCGTTGCTGCCCCTGGGGGACCGCCTGCTCTTCGCCGCCAATGGCGCGGGCCTCGATGTGACGACCTCGGGGGAGATGCTCGTCCTCCCGGTCATCGAGGTGAAACCCGACGGCACTCCCCAGGGTGCGGTCCTCTACGAGATGAAGGCGGACGGCCTCGTGCGCGCGGTCTGGGAGACGTCGGAGAAACGCATCCTCAGTCTCGCGCTCGCTCCCGACGGCCGCGTGCTCGCGGGAACGGGGGACGAAGGCGTGCTGTTCGCGCTCGACTCGCTGTGGAACGCGGTGCGCTTGATCGACGTGCCGGAAGCCGACCTGCTCTCGCTCGCCGTTTCGGGCGACCGGGTCTTCATGGGCACGGGCAACGGCGGCTCGCTCTACCGCCTCGATTGGAACGCCACCGGCAAGGGCGAGTACGTCTCGCAAGTCTGGGATGCGGGCCAGGTGTCCTCGTGGGGCTCGCCCGATTGGGTGACCAAGGTTCCCGGCCAGGTCGTCTTCGAATCACGCAGCGGCCAGACGAGCGCGCCCGATGAGACGTGGAGTTCGTGGCAAGGCCTGAGCGAGGGCCGCATCGCGAGCCCGCCCGGGCGCTTCCTGCAGTGGCGGATGGCGCTCGCTGCGGAAGGCGGCCGGGTGCCCGAGGTCGGCAGTGTCGTCGTGCCCTATCGCGGCCCCAATCGCGCGCCCGAGATCCTCTCGCTCGACGTCTCGGCGCAGTCCGCCGCGGCGGGCGAATCGGGATCCCCGCCCGAAACTCTGCACCAGGACATGCCCGGCGGGGTGAAGGTCGAGTACGAGATGAGCGAGCCCGAGGTGGCCGCGTCCACCGATCGCCCGCGTCCCGGCCTGTGGGCGCGCACGCTGCGCAGCGCCGCCTGGAAGGCGCGCGACCCGGACGGCGACCGGCTGCGCTACGACGTATATCTCCGCTTCGAGAGCGACGAGGAGTTCCATCTCCTGAAGCGCGACCTCGAAACGCCGGCCTGGACCTGGGAAGCCGCCGCCTGGCCGGACGGCTGGTACCAGCTCAAGGTCGTCGCGCGCGACGAGCGCGACAATTCTCCGCGCGCAGGGCTCGTCGCGACACGCGTCAGCCAACCGTTTCGCATCGACAACACGCCTCCGCTCCTCGAGTCGCTGGCCGCCGCGCCCGACGGCCAGGGCTGGCGTGTCTCCGGACGCGCGCGCGACGCGGCGAGCCGGATCGCGACGATCGAGTATTCGGTCGACGGCGAAGGCTGGCGGGACGCGCTCTCGAGCGATGGGATCATCGACGGGACGACCGAGGACTTTTCGATCCCGATCGAGACGCAGGACGGCCGCCGGCCCGCGGTCGTCGGCGTGCGCGTGAGCGACGAAGCCGGGCATCTCGCGACCGGCCGCGTCCGGCTCACTCCTGCTTCGCCGGCGCGCTAGTGGGGAAGAGAGAGCGGCTCGGATACGAGTGCGCGACGCTGCCGGAGAAGCGGTTCGAATGCGCGCGTGCCTCGACAAGAGCGACGAGCCATGACGGCGCCTGAGCGAATCGTCTCCCTCGTTCCCAGCTTGACCGAATCGGTGGTCGATCTGGGAGCGGGCGAACGTCTGGTCGGGGTGACGAGGTACTGCCCGCCGGTACCTTCCGCGGCGATTGTGGGAGGACCGCGGGACCCCGAGATCGAAGCGATCGTCAGTTTGCGGCCGGATCTCGTTCTCGCTTGCCGGGAAGAGAATTCCGACGAAGACCTCCAGCGAATTGCGAAGACTGCCCGGGTGCACGCTTTCTCCTGCCGGTCGGTCGATGACGGGCTTGCGCTCATCGTGGAGATGGGCCGGCTGCTGGCGAGAACGGACGAGGCGCGTGAGGCCGTGCGGCGCATCCAGGCGAGGCGGGGCGCAGTCCGGCAATCGGTCGAGGGTCTCGCCCGAGTCGGCGTCCACCTGCCGCGGCCAGTCTTCTACCCGGTCTGGAAAGAGCCGTGGATGGCGCTCGGGGACGGTTGCTTCCCCGCCGCCATGTTGGCGGAAGCGGGAGGAGTCTCGGTATTCGCCGATCGAGGTGAGCCGTATCCGCGCATCGAGCTCGTGGAACTCCGCCGCCGGGCCCCGGAGTTGATCCTCCTTCCGGACGAGCCGTGGCCCTTCTCCTCCGCCGACCTGGCGGAACTCGTGCCCGCCCTGGCCCCTGCGCATCCTCCCATGCTCCTCGTTCCCGGCCGTTGGGCCGCGTGGTACGGAACGCGCATGGATGCCGGTCTGCACGGCCTCGCGGCCGCCATCCATGGAGAGCACCTCTCCGCTCTTGGATGAATCTTCCACCAGGTGAGGGGATCTCTGGGCCGAAGGTGCTTCGGTCATCCCGCCCCCACGGTGTTTCCCGCCAGGCAGCTTCGGTGCGTCGATCGGCTTCCCATCAAAGCGATGGTCGACGCCCCGCGAGACGCGTTAGAATGGCGGGCCGAGAAGTTGCTTCTTGCGGATGCAATTTCGCGCGCGATCCAACGATTCATCGGCCGGGGCAGCGGAACGGGAGGTTGCAGATGGCCTGCATCACGGCGGTTCGGCGAATCCTGATCGCATCTCTCATCTGGGCCATGTTCCTCTCGCCGCTCGTCGCGCTCGCTGCGGCAGGCGCCGAAGCGCTCGATTCTCCGCCGCCTTCGCCGGCCCTCGCGGCCTACCATGACGCCCGCATCGAAGCGGCGCGCGCGGAGGTCGAGGCGCGAGGATACGACTGGGTGCCCGGGCGCACGTCGCTCGTCGCCTACACGCCGGAAGAGCTCGATCGCATGCTCGGGTTCACGCCTCCGCCCGAGTCCGTTTCGCGGGCGACGCCCCGCCTGCCGCTCGCCGTCGGCAAAGACCTGCCCTCGGCGTTCAACTGGCGGGATCTCGGCCTCGTCACCGGGGTGCGCAATCAGGGACCCTGCGGGAGCTGCTGGATCTTCGGCGGCGTGGCCGCGCTGGAAGCGGCGATCTTCATCCACGCGGGCGATTCCCTCGATCTGGCCGAACAGCAGGTGCTCTCCTGCCTGCCCGGCGACGGCTGCTGGGGCGGATTCCCGGCAACCGTTTGGGATCTCTTCCGCATGGACGGCGCGGTCGCGGAAGCCTGCCTGCCCTATCAGGCGGTCGATACCGTGGCCTGCGAGATCGACGCGTGCCCGCGCGTCGCCGTGGCGGGCGACTACTTCGACATCCCCAACGATGTCGACCTGATCAAGGCCGCCGTGCACGACTACGGTCCGGTCGTCACCTCGATGTGCGTGTACGAGGACTTCCGGTACTACACCGAGGGCTGTTACCAGCACGACGGCACCGACATGAACAACCACTCGGTCGCCATCGTCGGCTGGGACGATGCCGCCTGCGACGGCGCGGGCGCCTGGCTGGTCAAGAACAGCTGGGGGACCGGTTGGGGCATGGAGGGCTATTTCTGGATCCGCTACGGATCGTCGGGAATCGGGCTCGCCACCCAGTGGGTCGCCTACGATCCGGGCGACCGGCTCGAAGTGATCTCGGCCGAGATCGTCGACGACGAGACCGGGAACGGCAACGGTTGGCTGGATCCCGGCGAGCGGGCGGAGATCGCGGTCACGGTGCGCTGCGGGCTGCTCTCCGAGCCGCGCGAAGGCGTGATCGCGGTCGTCGACGAGCACGAGGGCCTGGTCGCCGTCGAGCGCCGGCAGGCCCGCACTCCGGATCTCATGCCCGGAGAGATGGCCGAGTTCACGCCGCGTTTCCTCGTCCACGCGGACAGTTTCGCCCTGGTGGGTGCCGTCGCGCGCCTGCCGATCGCCATGCTCTCCTATGGCGAGCAGATCGACAGCGATACGCTCGAGTTCGTCCTCGGCAACGTTCCCGTGCTGGTCGTCGACGACGACGGCGGGACGATCGCGGATCCCTTCTTCCGCCGCGCGCTCGAGGACGAGGGCCAGGGGTATCGGGTCTGGGACACGAAGACGAGCGGGCCGCCGGCGGCCGATGCGCTCGCCCGCTATCCGGTCGCCGTCTGGCTCACCGGCGTCACGGGCAATCTCGAGCCGCCCGACCAGGCTGCCGTCTCCGCCTACCTGGACGGCGGGGGAGCGCTGCTCGTCAGCGGGCAGGACATCGGCTGGTGGATGAACGAGGCGGGTTCGCCGGACGACCTCACCTTCTACCACGACTATCTGCACGCCGATTACCGGGCCGACGATTCGGGGTACCGTCACTTGAACGGCAGCGCCGGCGATCCCGTCACCGACGGGCTGAGCTTCGACCTGGGTGGAGGCGACGGCTCGCTCAGCCAGGACTATCCAAGCTGGATCGAGCCGCGGGGCGACGCGGTCGCGATCCTTTCGTATGACGCCGGAGTGGATGGCGCGCTGCGCTGGTCGGGCGACTACCGGCTCGTCTACTACGCCTTCGGCGTCGAGGCGGCCAACACCTCGGCCGACCGCCGCGCGCTGCTCGCGCGCGCGCTCGAGTGGCTCGTCCCCGCGTGGCCCGACATCGCGTCGCCGCAGGTCCAGCTCATCGGCCCGAACGGCGGCGAGATGTTCGCGCCGGACAGCCTGGTCTCGATTTCCTGGAATGCCTTCGACGATGCGGGCGTGACTTCGGTCGAGCTGCGCCTTTCGCGAGACGGCGGGATTACCTGGCCGGTGCCGATCGCGACCGGTCTCGCCGCCTCGGGAACCTATCTCTGGCCGGCGGGAGGCGCCCAATCGGCGACCTGCCGCATCCGGGCGGTCGCGCAAGACGCGGCCGGGCTCATGGGTGCCGACGCTTCGGACGGCGACTTCACGATCCTCGGCTCACCGGGCGCGACGGAGGATCGGGTGGGATCGCTCGTCCGCCTGGAGTGCGATCCCAATCCGTTCTTCTCGCGCACGACGATGCGGTTCGCTCTCGCCCGGGCGGAGGACGTTCGCCTCACGGTCCACGACGCGAGCGGGCGCGCGGTCGCGGTCCTTCACGAAGGTCTCTTGCCGGCCGGGGAGCATCCGTTCGCCTGGCGCGGCGAAAACGACGCCCGCCTGCGCCTGCCCTCGGGCGCCTACTTCGTCCGGCTGCAGACCTCGGCCGGGTCGCTCGTCCGGCGGGTCGTGCTGGTCAAATAGAGCGCGCCGCCGGGCTCAATACGATTTCGCCCACAGCACGCGCCGCCGAGAGGCGCCGCGGCAGGCGAGGCACGTCCCCGGCTCGGGTGGCGGAGCGCCCTCGGTCGCGATGTCCTCGCCCGGGTCGAAGGGCACGCAGCGGATCGTCGCCTTCGTCTCGTCGGTCACGCGCTTCTCGCAATCAGCGCCGCCGCACCAGTGCGCCCAGATGAAGCCCGGCTTCTCCTCGATCGCCTTCTTGAACGTCTCATAGTCATCGACGCTGCAGGTATGCTCGTCGCGGTGGGCCCGGGCGCGCTCGAAGAGCTCGCCCTGCATCGTCTCGAGGGTCGCGGCGACGGCCGCGGCCAGGCCGTCCAGCTCGACCGGCTGCTTGGCGCGCGTGTCGCGGCGCACGATGACCGCCCCGCGCCGCTCGCGGTCGCGCGGCCCCACCTCGACGCGCACCGGCACGCCTTTCAACTCCCACTCGGCGTACTTCCAGCCGGGCTTGAACTGGTCGCGGTCGTCGACGTGCAGCGAGAAGCGCCCGGCGAGCGCTCCGCGCACCTCGTCCACATAGGTGAGGATCTCGGCGCGTTGTTCGTCGGACTTCCAGATGGGTACGATCACGACCTCCAGCGCCGCGAGCCGGGGCGGGACGACGAGGCCCTGGTCGTCGGAATGGGCCATGATGAGCGCGCCCACGAGCCGCGTGGAAACGCCCCAGGAGGTCTGCCAGCAGTACTGCCACTGCTGGCTCTCGTCCTGGTAGCGCACCTCGAACGCCTTGGCGAAGTTCTGCCCGAGATTGTGCGACGTGCCGGCCTGGAGCGCTTTGCCGTCCTGCATCAGCGCCTCGATCGAATAGGTGCGCAGCGCGCCGGCGAACTTCTCGGCCTCGGTCTTGCGTCCCATGAAGACCGGCATGGCCATCCACTGCTCAGCGAAGTCGCGGTAGACGCGCAGCATCTTGCGCGTCTCGGCCTCGGCCTCCTCGGCCGTCGCGTGGGCGGTGTGCCCTTCCTGCCAGAGGAACTCGGTCGTGCGCAGGAAGAGGCGCGTGCGCATCTCCCAGCGCACGACGTTGGCCCACTGGTTGATGAGCAGCGGCAGGTCGCGGTAGCTCTGGATCCACTTCGCGTACATGTAATACATGATCGTCTCGGAGGTCGGCCGGATCATGAGCGGTTCCTCGAGCAGCTTGCCTCCGCCGTGCGTGACGACGGCGCATTCCGGCGCGAAGCCCTCGACGTGCTCGGCCTCCTTCTTGAGGAAGCTCTCGGGGATGAAGAGCGGGAAATAGGCGTTCCGGTGGCCGGTCGCCTTGATCATGCCGTCGAGCGCCGCCTGCATCTTCTCCCAGATCGCGTAGCCGTTCGGGCGGATGACCATGCACCCGCGCACGGGCGAGTAGTCGGCCAGCTCGGCCTTCTGGACGATGTCCAGGTACCATTGGGAGAAGTCCTGCTGTCGAGAGGTGATCCCGTACTCCGCCATGATGACTCCTTGATCGTTCCCGGCCCGTGAACACACTCGCGACCCGGCATGCTCTGCGCCGGCTCGGTCGCCCCCGGAGGCCCGCCGCCCCGGTCCCTCATGACTTGCGGGACGCGCTGGTCGTCACGCTGCAAATCGGGCGGATCTTCCCCAAAGGATTGAGGGATGTCAACCTGCGCGCGGGCCGCCGGCCAGGGATTCCGGGGGGCGCATGAATCGGGCGGCGCGAGATGCGCCTGAACCGCGCTCCCGCAGGCCGGCGAATCGGGGGGCTCGAGATGCGCCTGAATCGCGGTCCCGCAGGCCGGCGGAGCGGGCGGCTCGAGATGCGCCCGAACCGCGCTCCCGCAGGCTAGCCGAGCGTCATGCGGAAGCGGCAGCGCTTGCCGCCCTTCAAGACCGAGTCGACGAGTTCGACCTCGATGGGCCGCCCGATGATGCGCTCGTGCATCTCCTTCACGTAGCCCAGCGAGCAGAGGCAGAAGGTGGGGGAGAGCTCTCCCGGCTTCCGCGCCTCGGCCATCGGACACAGGCAGAGGCTTTCGGGCGACGCCTCCCCGGTTTCCGCGGAACCGATGAACTCGAAGGCGACCACTCGGCCTTCGATCGAGTAGCCGTGATCCTTGCCCTTGTCGGCGACCCATTGCGCGAAGCGCTCGAATCCGCCCGGCTCCAGCTTGGGTGGCCCGGCATAGCCCTCGTAGCACGCCTTGCCGTTCGCCAGCATGAGCTTCCGGCGGGCGTCGGCGTCGAGCGTCTTGTCCATCACGTCGAAGAAGCGCCGCACCCAGGTGTCGCCGAACTCCATGCGCTTCGCCGCCCGAGCGAGGCTCTTTTCGCCCGGCTTCGTACCCTGGATCGCATTCGCCGCGTCCGGCGGCGTTTCCCCGCTCGGCGCTTCTCCGGCATCCGCCCTGGCCGTCCGCCCGGTCAGGGCGGCCTCCACGCCCGCGACCAAGGCGCATGCACAGGCGCCTGCGCCCCAGTGGCCCAGCCGCGCGATGAATTGCTTTCGATTCATGCGGTCGTCCATCTTGACGCCTCCCTCTCACTCCTTCGCCACGCGCGATCTCGCGTTTCACGACATGATCCGGCTCGGAGATTCGGAGGATAGGCTGAAAGCGGGTAGCCGTCTCCTGCCGCGTGGGTTTCCGGCCGGGGACGGGCTGCCGCGGACTTCCCGCCAGGCGCGCGGAAGCTCCCCGGGCCGCCCGGCGCCTCCTTCTCCGCGCCCTCCTCGTTCCTTGCCTGCCCGGGCCCGCTTGCCTAGACTCACCTCCTGTCCCCGCGACAGGCAAGCGCGGACACTACCGGCGGGGTGTTCGGCACTCAGCCAGGCATGGAGCGCATGAGCACGGAAAGCGCATGGCCGGCCGGAGGCGACCTTCGGTTGCTGGAAGTCTCGTCGCTGACCAAGGACTACGGTCCAGTCCGGGCGGTCGACGGGCTGAGCTTCGAGGTGCGCAGAGGCGAGATCGTGGGCTTGCTCGGCCCGAACGGGGCGGGCAAGTCGACTGCGATGCGCGTCCTGGTCGGCTACCAGGTGCCCAGCTCGGGCGAGGTGCGCCTCGCCGGCCGTGACGTCTTCCGCGAGGGCGCGGAGGCGAAGGCCTCCCTTGGCTACCTGCCCGAGAACCCGCCCCTCTACGGCGAAATGCGCGTGGGCGAGTACCTGATCATGGCCGCGCGCCTGAAGGGCTTGAAGGGGGAGGCGCTCGAGGCCTCGGTCGCGCGGGTGGAGGAGATCCTCGGCCTGCGCGAAGCGCGCCGCCGTCCGATCGCCCACCTCTCGCGCGGATTCCGCCAGAGGGTCGGGCTCGCCCAATGCCTGATCCACGACCCCGCGTTGCTCATCCTCGACGAGCCGGCGACCGGCCTCGATCCGAACCAGATCGCCGACCTGCGCGCGCTCCTCATGAGCTGGCGGCGCGAGAAGGCGATCCTGCTCTCGACGCACATCCTCGGCGAGGCGCTCATGCTGTGCGACCGCGTGCTCGTGCTGAGCCGCGGCCGTCTCGTCGCCGAGGGGAGCCCGCAGGCGCTGGCGGGCGACGGAGACGGCCGCACGGAGATCGTCGTCGTCGTCCAGGGATCCGGCGAGGATCCGCTGGCCGGGCTCGCCGGGCTGCCCGGGCTGCGCGCCCGCCGCGAGGAAGCCCGCCCGAGCGCCTCGCGGCCCGCGGGGACTTCGACCTGGAGGCTCGAGGGAGCGATCGGCCGCGACGAGCGCGTGCGCCTGCTCGCGCATCTGGCGGCGCGGGGCTGGGACCTGCTCGAATGGAGCGCGGGACTGAGCGCGCTCGAGCGCACGTTCCGGCGGCTCACCCTCGAGGAGGGCAGCCAGAGAGTGGAGGCCGACTAGCATGGGAGCGGTGCTCGTCATCGCGCAGCGGGAGTTCAAGGCGTTCCTCCGCTCGCCGCTCGGGTACGCGCTGCTCGCCGTCTACGCGCTCGCCTCGGGATTGATCCTGATCGCGCTGCTCTACGTCTTCCGCGACCAGCTGCTGCGGGCCGCGCAGCAGGGCGCCCTGGCGGTCGGCGGACCGGTCGCGCCCAGCGTGCAGGTCGCGGTCGTCACGCCGTACCTGATCGACGTCGCGACGCTGCTGCTCTTCGTGCTCCCGTTCGTGACCATGCGCGCGTTCGCCGAAGAGCGCCGCGCGCGCTCGCTCGAGCTCCTCGTCTCCTATCCGCTGCGCGTCTGGCAGATCGTCTTCGGGAAGTTCCTCGGGGTCGCCGGCTTCGCCCTGCTGCTCCTCGCCGTGAGCGCGGCGCATCTCGTGATCCTCCTCTTGGCGACGACCCCCGACGTCCTGCCCCTCGCGGGGGGGTTCGCGGGACTGCTGCTTTTCTCGCTCGCTCTGCTCAGCGTCGGCCTCTTCGTCTCCTCGCTCGCCATGGGGCAGGTCGAGGCGGCCGTCCTCACCCTCGGGCTCTTCCTCGTCCTCGCGATGGGAGGCGCGACCGCGCGCCCGGGAGGCTCGTGGCTGCAGACCGCCTTCATCAATCTGTCGCCGCTCTACCATTACCTCGCCTTCGGCCAGGGGCTGCTGGCCGCCGGCGCGACGATCTTCTTCTGCGCGGTCACGGTCCTCTTCCTCGCGCTCACGATTCGCGGCGTGGGGCTGATCAAGTGGAGGGGCTAGGATGACGGGTCCCGGCCGCACGCTGCCCCTCTTCCTGGGCGGGCTGCTGCTGCTCGCCGTCGGCGCGGCGTGGACGAGCATCGAGGCGGGCGCCTATCTCCCGCGTTTCATCCTGCTGAGCGGCTTTCTGCTCCTCGCCTGGTCGCTCGTCCGCCACGCGGCCGAGCTGCGGCTGCTCCTCGTGCAGGCGCGTTCCTTCTCCGAGCCCGGGCCGACGACGACGATGCTGTTGCTCGCGCTCGTCCTCGTTCTCGCGGCGTTGCTCGGCGGGCGGCTGCTCGTGCCGCTCGATCTCACGGCCGAGCGCCTCAATTCCCTGTCGCGGGCCTCGCGCACCGCGCTCGCCGCGCTCCCCGGCACCGTGCGCCTGGAAGGCTTCTTCGCCAATCCTTCGCCCGAATGGGACCGCGCCGAACGGTTTTTCGCGCTCTACGAGCAGACCTCGCGCCGCGTCGAGACGGAGTTGATCGATCCCGAGCGCGATCCCGCGCGGGCGCGCGCCGCGGGCGCCGAGCGCTCGCGGGTGATCGTGGCCTCCTCCGGCGAGAGTCGCGCCGAAGTGTACGAGCTGAGCGAGGAGGCGATCACCCAGGGGATTCTGCGGGTGCTCGAGGGCCGTCCGCGCTGGGTCGCCTTCCTCCAGGGCCACGGCGAGCCGCCGCTCGCCTCGGGAGGCGACGAAGGCCTGAGCGCCTGGGCGGAGGCGCTGCGGGGCGCGAACGTGGAGCCGCGCGAGCTCGTCCTGCTCGAGAGCGCCGGCGTTCCGGACGAGGTCGAGGCGCTCGTCATCGTCCGCCCGCGCCATGCCCTCTACCCGCACGAGGTCGCGCTGATCGGCCGCTTCATCGAACATGGCGGGCGCCTGGGGATCTGGATCGAGCCGGGGGATTCGACGGGGCTCGAGCCCTACCTCGAGAGGATCTACCTGCGCGTCCTCGACGGCACGATCCGCGACGAGGGCCGCGTCTCCGCCGGCCTGGGCCTCGGTCCCTGGGTGACGGCGCTCGTGGGCGATCCCCGCCATCCCCTCACGGCCGGCCTCGGCACCTTCGGCGTAGCCCCGCAGGCGAGGCCGCTCGAAGTCGTCTCGCCCCACCCGGCCGATCTCACGGTGGTGCCGGTCATGAAGACGACCGGCGCGGTCGAGATCTTCGCCCGGCCGGACGAGCCGGGCGCGCGGCCGAGCCTGCGCGGCGTCGCGACGGTCGTCGCCGTCGCGCAGTGGCCCGTTGCCGTGGGAGCGGACTGGAGGGCCGGCGCCGATGCCCGCGGGCTTCCGCCCCTCGAGCCCGAGGCGCGCGTGCTCGTGAGCGGAGATGCCTCGATGGTCACGAACCGCTTCCTCGGTATGGGCTCGAACCTCGATCTCGCCGTGGGCGGGATCCACTGGCTCACCGAGCAGCAGCGTTTCCTGGACATCGCGCGCGAGCGCAGCCGCCCGGCCGAGATGCGCGTGGGTCCGCGGGGACTGAAGACGCTGCTCTACCTCGTCGAATTCGCCCTGCCGCTCGGCTTCGCGATCCTCGGCGCCGTCGTCTGGATGCGCAGGCGGGCCGGGTGATGGGGTGGGGCGCGATGAGTCCGGCCGGCAAACGGCAGCGCGGGCTGCAGTGGGGGCTTCTCATCGCGGCGCTGGTGCTGCTCGTCGCTCTGCTCCGCGGTTGGCAGATGGACCGCGAGCGCGAGGAGGGCGCCGCGATTGCGCCGCCGCTCGCGAGGGGCGAGGGCGCCTCGGTCGTCGGCTTCACCCTGCAGCTGCCCGAGGGCCGGGTCGTCCTCGCCCGGGACGGGGGGGGCGGTTGGTGGCTGGTCGCGCCCGTTGCCGATTTCGCGAGCGTGCGCATGGTGCGCGAGATGCTGCGCAATCTGGAGCAGTTGCAAGTCTCCCGCCTTCTCGAAACCTCCGACCGGCAGGTGTACGGACTCGAGGATCCGCGCAGCGAACTCGTCCTCGAGCGCCTCACGGGCGTTCCCCTGCATTTGGCGATCGGCGATCCCGTGCCGTCGGCCGCGGCGTTCTACGCGACCTGGGACGGCCTGCCGGGGGTCGCGCTCATCGCCGGCGATCTCGTCCACCGCTTCTTCATGACCTCGCTCTTCACCTGGCGCGAGCGCGAGATGCTGCCGCCCGGGGATCCCGTCGACAGCGTGTGGGTGGCGTCCGCGGGCGGCTCGTGCCGCGCTCGGCGCATCGCCCGCGAGCGCTGGGAATTCACCCGGCCGCGCGACCGCGAGCCGGAGGAGAAGGCGATCGAGCGGGCGGTGAGTGCGCTCTGGCGCTACCCGTTCCTCGAGTTCTACGATGAGGGTGACCCGGAGCAACTCGGTCTCGCTCCTCCGCGCGCGGAGTGGATCTACTTTCGGGGCGGGCAGGTCGACACGCTGCACATCGGCCGCCGGCTCGCAGGCGGAGAGATGGTCGCGAGGCTGGCCGGCCGGCCGCCGGGCCGCGTCGCCGGCGAACTCTACGACCTGCTCGCCGGCGGCCTCGAAGCGTTGGAGTCGCGCCGTTTCCTGCGCGGTGCGGCGGAGAACGTCGACCGCCTGCTCGTCGCGACGCCGGCAGGCGGAATGCTCTTCGCGCGCGCCGGCGCGACGTGGAGGCAAGCGTCTGTTCCCGTTGCGCGCTTGCGCGCTCTTGCGGGCGCGGCACGTCCGGATACGACGGGATGGACCGCGCGGGATGTCGAGGATCCGGCTTTCGAAGCGGATCTCGCGAACCTCTTCGAGACGAGCGGAGATGCGCACCTGCCCGAGGGCGTGCGCGAGCGGCCGCCGCGCGAGACGGATTTCGACCTGCGCTGCGATCTGTGGGGCGCGGAGGGTTTCCACCAGTGGATCCGCATCGCGGTTTCGCCGGGTCCACCGCGCGGTGGCCGCACCGCGCGCGGGGAGCGGGAGCGCGATGCTCGGCCGGGGCGCGGGGGGACGGAGCGGGACGCCCGGCCGGAATCGGGGGAGGCGGACGCGGCGCTGGGAGCGGAGATCCCGGGCTTGAAGGGCGTCGCCGTCGGCTCGCGCTTCCCGGAGCGGCCCATGTGGGTCGATTCCCCGGCACTGCTACGCATGGCGGGCCGCGCGGGCTCGTCCCGCCGCGTTTTCGACCAACACGATTGACCGCGGCAGGTCGCCCTCCTAGCATGGCATTCTGCAATCTCTCGCGATCCGCGCCATCCTTCCGGGAAGCCGGGGCCGGCGGAGATCGGCCGGCAGGACTCCGATTTTCGGGAAGGTCCGCGCAAGCGAGCGCCGGGGGAGGGGTTTCGCGTTTCGGGGAGGAGAGTCGTGGAGAGCCGCAGCGGGATCATCACTCTGATCACCGATTTTGGCACGCGTGATGCATATGTAGGTGTGATGAAGGGCGTCATCTGCACGATCCGCCCGAGCGCGCGCATTGTCGACATCAGCCACGAGGTGCCGCCGCAGGACGTCGCGGAGGGCGCCTACCTGCTGGAGGCGGCCTACGCCTGGTTTCCCCCCGGGACGGTCCACCTCGTCGTGGTCGATCCGGGGGTCGGGACCCACCGCCGCGCGATCGCGCTCTACACCCGCGGTCACCTCTTCGTCGGTCCCGACAACGGCGTGCTCAGCCCGGCGCTCCAGCAGGAACGCCGCTTCGTGCACGAGATCAGCGATGTCGACTACGCGCTCGCCGATCGCAGCGACACCTTCCATGGCCGCGACATCTTCGCGCCGGCGGCCGCGCACCTGGCCTCCGGCATCTCGCTCGAGCGTCTCGGTCCGGCGATCGACGACTACATCGTCCTCGACCTGCCGCGGCCGCTCCTGAAAGGACGCCGCGTCGAGGGACAGGTCGTGCGGGTCGACCGGTTCGGCAACGGCATGACGAACATCCCCCGCGGCATGCTGCGCCGCCTGGGCGAAGGCCCCTTCGTGGTTTTCCTCGGCGAGCGCAGCCTGGGTCCGCTTCGCCGCCGCTATCAGGACGCGGCGGCCGGGGAGCCGCTCGCCTTGATCGGCGGCGACGGAAGGGTGGAGATCGCCGCGAACGGGGCCAGCGCGGCGGAGCTGCTCGACATTTCGCCCGGCATTCCCGTGCGCGTGATCGTCTCGTCCTGACGGGCGCGCGGCGGACAGCCCGAGGCCGGAGCGGCGGGAGGCAAGGCCTCCGTGCTCCGGGCGCGGCGGATGGACCGGACGGGACGGGCCGTCGGAGTCCGTGAAGGGGGGTCTGCGATGAATGTGCTGGATATCATCCTGCTCGCCGTCGTCGGGCTGTCCGGTCTGATGAGCTTCCGCGTCGGTCTCGTGCGCGAGGTCTTCGCCCTGGGCGCGCTCCTCGTCGGCCTGTTGGGCGCGCTCATCGTTGCCCGCGCCGTGGCTCCTTCGCTGCCTGTCTTTTTCGAGAGCCCGGCGGTGACGCAGGTGCTCGCCTTCGTCGTCATCTTCCTCGTCTTCTACCTCATCGTCTCCTTGATCGGCTCGGTGATCGCGCGCGTGATCCGCTCGGTCAAGCTCGGGTGGGCGGACCACCTGCTCGGCTTCGTCTTCGGCTGCACGCGCGGCGCAGTGATCGCGATCCTCCTGCTGGTCGGGTTCATCCTGGTCCTGCCCGCGCGCCACAGCCTGCTTCAGGAGAGCCGGGCGCGCGCTCTTGCGGATGCCCCGATCGACGCGTTGGCCGACTTGCTTCCCGGGCACGCGCGGCGGCTGGTCGAGGAGCGCCACGCCGCGGTGCGGGAAGCGGCCGAGCCCGAGAGACGCGCCGAAGAGCGTGGGGCGCCGCGGGGGATTCCGCTCTAGGCAATCAGCCCGGGCCTTGCCGCGAACGTCAGCCGGAGGAACGCCCGGCACCCGTCTCCGGCGCGGGCGGAGCCGCATCCATCCCCGGAGCGGCGGGGCGAGGCGCGAAGATGGCCCAGAGGCCGTGCGCGAGGCCGATCGCGGGCGCTGCCAGGAGCAGCCCGGCGAGGCCGAGCAGGGAGCCGAGACCGAGCATGACGAGGAGGAGCACGATCGGTTTCACGCGCAGCTGACGGCCGACGAAGAGAGGGCTCAGCGCGTTCTGCTCGAGGGCCTGCGTGATGAGGAGCACCAGCGCGGCCTTCCAGAGCATGTCCAGCGGGTTGGGCGTGAAGAGCGTGATCACCAGAGTGAGAGCCGCGGTGATCCAGAAGCCGAGGACGGGGACGAGGTTCAGCACGCCGACCGCCAGGGCGAGGAGCAGCGCGTAGGGCAGGCCGATGATCAGGAAGCCGGCGAGCGCCAGAAGCGTCATCAGGAACGCGACGATCAGCTGCCCCTTCAGCCATCCCCCGACCGACCTCTGAAACTCCTCGCCCAACACCGACAGCCGCTCGCGCCAAAGCGGCGGGATGAAGGGCCGGGCGGTGTCCTGCAGGCGGTTGAAGTCGGCCAGGATGTAGTAGGTGAGGATGGGGGTGAGGATGAGGAACGCGGCCACCTGCGCGACCGCCGCGACCCCGCGACCCACCTTGATGAGCCCGGTCGTCACCGTGCGCAGGATCTGCTCGGGTGCGGGCAGGAGGCTGGACAGGTCTTGCGGCAGGAACGGCTGGCGTTCCTCGACCAGCCGTTCGATCTGCGGCTCGATCCACGCGACGACCGTGCGGTAGGCGTCCGGAAGCCGCCCGACGAGACCGCGCAACTGCTCGAGAACCGCGGGCAGGAGCACGAGGAAGAAGAGCAGCAGGATGACCGCGACGGGGACGATCACCGCCAGGGAGGCGATCCTGCGATGGATGCCGAAACGGGCCAGCCGCCGGACGAGGGGATCGAGCAGGAAGGCGAGCCCCAGGGCGAGAAGGGCAGGATAGACGATGCTGCGCGCCTGGGCTAATATCCACAGCGCGGCGAGCAGCGCGACGACGAGGAGCAGCCGGCGAGCGCCGGGTTGCCTGCGCAGCGGCCACAGGAGAATGAAGAGCGCCCCCGTCGCGATGACGGGCCCGAGAACCGTGCGCATCGACCACAGCGCGACCGCCGAGAGCAACGCGGCCCCGATGTAGGTCAGTCCCGTGTCGGTCCGGTCCATGGCGGGACGATACCAGGGGAGCGCCTGAAAGCAAGCAGGGAAGGAGGCGGGCCTTGTTCCAGATCTACAAGACGAGGATCGAGATTCGGGAGGGCGATGCGCTTCAGGCCCCCGCCCAGGGACTCCTCGTCGCCGCGAACGACCATCTCTGGATGGGCGGCGGCTCGGCGATGCGGGTCAAGCAGGCGGGTGGCGAGGAGGTGGAGATCGAGGCCGTGCGCCAGGGCCCGGTCGCGCTCGGGACGGCCGTTGCCACCGGTGCGGGAGCGCTTGCCTTCCGGCGGATCTATCACGCGGTCGTCATGGGCCAGGACTTGAAGGTGCGGCACGACCAGATTCCGTCCGCCCTGAGCGCCGCGTTGGGCCTCGCCTCGAAAGAGAACATCGAAACGCTGATCGTGACGCCCCTGGAGTCCGAGGAGTTGATCGGTCCCTTCCACGAGGCCGCCCGCGAAATCGTCGCCACGCTGTTCGACGCGCTGACCGGGAAGACGACCGTGCGCGAGCTCGTCCTCTCGGTCGCGCGGGCCGAGACCCGCGACGCCTACCGCACCGCGTTCCATCACGTGCTCGGAGGGGCGGGCAAACCCTCGGCGTGAGCGGGCCCGCGGCGGCGATCAGCGCTGCTGCCTGGCCGCCTGCTCGGCTTCGATGCGGGTCGAGCGGTCGAGCATCGCCTGCGCCGCGGGCAGCAGCTCGATCGCGCGGCGCAGCGCGGGATCGTCGGCGATCAGGATGCGGTAGCGTTCCGTCTCGCTCCACAGGTACCGGCCGATCTCCGCCTTCAACCCGCGCCGCATCTCCCCCTCATGCACCTGGAAGCTGTCGGGCGCGAAGCTCCTCAGACTGGTGTCGGCCGCGCAGAAGCCACGGAAGTCGGCGAGCATCCGGTCGTCGACCGTGTAGCTCGAGAGGAAGGTGTTGAAGTCGTCGTCCCAGCGGATCTTCTTCGCCGCCATCTCGTCCTTGATGTAGTCGAAGAACTTGCGCGTATAGGAGAGCTCCGCGTAGATCCGGCTCGCCTGGTACTGCTCGTCGATCGGCTCGTCGGGCGAGATGCCGCCGCCGCCGTAGACCTTGCGATGCTGCAGCAGCGTCTCGAACACCGGCCGCTCGGCGGAATCCGCCGGCGCGGCCGTCCCTGCCGCGCCCGCGCCGTCTTCGTCGACGGGATCGTAGGCCTCGCCCGCGTGGCTGTAGTACTCCTCGCGATCGCCCGGGGCGTAGGCGCGCTGGATGAGGCGTCCGCTCGGGGTGTAGTAGCGCGCCACGGTGAGCAGCAGCGCGCCGTCGTTGTGCAGCCGGTACTGCCGCTGGACCAGCCCCTTGCCGAAGCTTGTCCGGCCGGCGACGATGCCGCGGTCCCAGTCCTGCACGGCGCCTGCGACGATCTCCGACGCGCTCGCGCTGCCCGCGTCGATGAGCACGATCAGGGGGAAGAGCTCGTCCGTCCCGCGCTCGGTGGCGAAGTACTCCTCGGTCGAGCCGGGGATGCGCCCCTGCGTGTAGACGATCTTCTTGCCGCCGGTGATGAACTTGTCGGCCACGTCGACGGCCGCGTTCAGATAGCCGCCCGAGTTGCCGCGCAGATCGAGGATCAGCCGCCGCATGCCCTGGCCTTCGAGATCGCGCAAGGCCTCCTCGAGTTCCTCCGCCGTGCGCGCCGAGAAGTTGCGCATCATGATGTAGCCGATGTCGTCGGCCAGCATGAACGAGTAGGGCACGCTCTGGATCGGGATCGTGTCGCGCACGATCTCGTATGCGAGCGACTCGTCTTCGCCGGGCCGCAGGATGGTCACCGAGACGCGCGTGCCCTTCGGCCCGCGCAGCTTGTCGAAGACCTCCTGCTCCTTGATGCCGAAGGCCGACTGGCCGTCGATGTGCGTGATTACGTCGCCGGGGCGGATGCCCAGATCGTAGGAGGGGCCGCCCTCGAGCGCGGAGATCACCGTGAGCCTGCCCTGCTGGATCGCGAACGAGATGCCGATGCCGGAGTAGGTGCCGCGATTGCGCTCTTCGAGCTGATTGAAGCGCTCGGCGTTCATGTAGTTGCTGTGCGGATCCAGCCGGTCGAGCATGCCGTTGATGGCCCCCTCGATCAGGCTGTCCGGAGCGACGTCCTCGACGTAGTAGGTCGAGATGAGATTGAGGACCTCGTTGAAGAGGGTGAGCTCCGAGTAGATGTTGTCGCGCGACGCGGCGACGACATCGCGCAGGAAGACCCCGCCCAGAGAAACGGTCAAGAGGAAGAGCATGACGGGGATGACGATGATCCAGCGCTTGCGGCTCATTCTGCCTCCGTCCCGACGTCCTCGGGAATCTCGAGGATTGACGCGCAACCGGTCGGCCGCGCGAGTTAAATCCATCTACCGGCAAAACTAGCAAAGAGTTCCCGGCGCCGCAAAGCCATACTCGCAACGGGATCCCCTGGTCGGGTCGGCTCCCCGGGCGCCATCCCGCCCGCGCGCTTCCACGAGCATCCATCGGCAGCGCCGCCCGGCCACCTGATTTCTTGAAACCGGGAGCCGTCTGCCCCTATGCTACCCGGTCTCGAACAAGGAGGGGACGTGCGCGACTGGGCTGCCGAACTCGAAGCGAAGATCACCGACCGGACGGCCCGGCCGGCCGTCGTCGGCCTGGGCTATGTCGGCCTCCCGCTGCTCGCCGAGCTCGCGCGGGCCGGCTTCCGGCCCCTGGGCGTCGACGTGAACGCCGAGAAGATCGCCGCCCTGCGGTCGGGCCGCAGCTACGTGTTGGACGTCCGCGGCGAGACGCTCGCCCCGTACGTGGCCGACGGGCGGATCGAAGTGTCGACGGACTTCGATCTTCTCCGCGCAGCCGACACGATCGACATCTGCGTGCCCACCCCCCTGCGCAAGACCCGGGACCCGGATGTCTCCTACATCGTTGCCGCCACCGAGGAGATCGCCCAGCGCCTCTCGCCCGGCCGGCTCATCATCCTCGAGAGTACGACCTACCCGGGGACGACCGAGGAGCTCATGCTCCCGCGCCTGGAAAAGACGGGCCTCAAGGTCGGCCGCGACTTCTTCCTCGCGTTCTCTCCCGAGCGCGTGGATCCGGGCAACCCGCGCTATACGACGCGCAATATTCCGAAGGTGGTCGGCGGCATCACCCCGGCCTGCACCCGTCTGGCGGCCCTGCTCTACGGCACGACGATCGAGAAGGTGGTCACCGTCTCCTCGCCGGGAGTCGCGGAGATGGTGAAGCTCCTGGAAAACACCTTCCGCAGCGTGAACATCGCCCTCGTCAACGAGATGGCCCTCCTCAGCGAACGCATGGATATCGACGTCTGGGAGGTCATCGAAGCGGCGGCGACGAAACCGTTCGGCTTCATGCCCTTCTATCCGGGGCCGGGCCTGGGCGGCCACTGCATTCCGATCGATCCCTTCTACCTGTCGTGGAAGGCGCGCCTGACCGGCTTCGAGGCGCGCATGATCGAGCTCGCGGGACAGATCAACCGCAGCATGCCCGAGTTCGTCCTGAACAAGGTGCGGCGCACGCTGGGCGAGGACCGCAAAGCCGTGAAGAGCTCCCGCATCCTGATCCTCGGCGTCGCCTACAAGCCCAACATCGACGACCTGCGCGAATCTCCCGCGCTGGACATCTTCCGCATGCTGGTCGAGGAAGGCGGGGAGGTGAGCTACCACGACCCCTTCGTGCCCAGCTTCGTGATGGCAGGGGAGACCTGGAGCTCGCAGGCGCTGACGCCCGAGGCGCTGCGCGCGGCCGACATCGTCGTGATCACGACCGACCACGCCGGGGTCGACTACGACCTCGTCGTGCGCGAGGCGCGCCGCATCGTCGACACGCGCAACGCCCTCAAGGGCCGGCGCGACCCGAAGATCGTGCGCCTGTGAGCCGGGCGGCCGCATGAGCGCGGGCGAACCCCACGGACGGGCTGAAGCGGCCGGACGCAGGAACGCACCGGGGACCGCCGCCGGGGGGGAATCTTGAGCGGCTCGACAGACGGCATCCATCTGGTCACCGGTGGGGCCGGTTTCATCGGCTCCCATATCGCCGAGCGCCTGCTCGCGGAAGGCGAGCGGGTGCGCATCCTCGACGACTTCTCGACCGGCAGCCGGGAGACGGCCGCCTGGCTGGCCGCCTCCCGGAACGGCCGCGGCGAGGTGGTCGAGGGCGACATCGCCGCGCCGGGAGTCTGCGAGCGCGCCATGCGGGGCGTGCGCTTCGTCTTCCACGAGGCGGCGCTCGCGTCGGTGCCGCGCAGTCTCGAGCGGCCCGAGGAGACGAACCGCGCGAACGTGACCGGCACGCTCAACGTGCTCCTCGCCGCCCGCGACGCGGGCGTCGAGCGCGTCGTCTACGCGGGCAGCTCCTCGGTCTACGGCGACAATCCCACGCTTCCGAAGGAAGAGAGCATGCCCGCGGCCCCGCTCTCGCCCTACGCGCTCAGCAAGTACGTGGGGGAGGAGTACGCGCGCCTCTTCCGGGAGCACTTCGGGTTGAGCACGGTCACCCTGCGCTACTTCAACGTCTTCGGCCCCCGCCAGGACCCCGATTCTCCCTATGCCGCGGTGATCCCCATCTTCACGCGGGCGCTCCTCGAGGGCCGCAGCCCGGTCGTCCATGGGGACGGCGGCCAGACGCGCGATTTCACCTACGTGACCAACGTCGTCGCCGCCAATCTCGCCGCCGCTCGCCGGCCCGTGCCCCGCGGCGTCTACAACATCGCCTGCGGCGGCCGCATCTCGCTCCTCGAGCTGCTCGACAACCTTCAGGAGATCCTCGGTACGCGCATTCCGCCGACCCACGTCGGACCCCGGGCGGGCGACGTGCGTGATTCGATGGCCGACATCTCGCGGGCGCGCGAGGATCTCGGCTACGAGCCGGACGGGGAGATCCGCGCCGGTCTCGTCGCGACGGTGGCCTACTTCCGGAAGCGGCTGGGGAGCTGACGTCGAAAGCGAGTTCTCGCGGCGCGTCGAGGACGCGTCCGCCGACGCGGCGCTCGGCGGCGGGGAGAAGAGCCCGGGGTCCGCCGGGGCGATCCTCGCCCGCCCCTAGGGGTGAGCGAGGATGACGTCACCGCTGAAGGTTTCGACGGTCACCCGCGCATCGCCGTCGCCGACGCTGAAGTCCAGGCTGACGCCCGGGGCGAACCGGCTCGTCCGTTCCGCGCTCTCGCTGCCCAGCCCGTTCAGGATTTCTCCGCTGAAACTCGTCACGCTGAAGCGCGCGCTCGCCTCGGGGGGAACCGTCAGGCGGATGTCGCCGCTGTGGCTCGAGAAGTCGTAATGCCCGGCCGCCTGGAAGTCGCCCTGGAAGACCACGTCGCCCGAGACCGATTGCAGATCGCTCTCGGCGGGCACGCCGTCAACCGTCACGTCGCCGCTGACCGTCTGCACGGATACGTTCGCCTTCAGCTTGGGATCGAGCGGCCCGAGATGGATATCGCTGCTCACCGCCTCGATGGTCACGCGCGGCGCGTCCGCGGGCAGGAGGACCTCGCCGCTCACCGTGTGGATCTCGATGTCGCGCATGCGCCCTTCCGCGCGGACGTCGGCGCTTACCGATTCGGCGCGCAGCGTGCCGGTGAAACCGGAAACGGAGATGTCGGCACTCACCGAGGAGACGTCGAGTTCGGCGCCCACAGGCACGCGCAACTTCAGATCGGCCGATCCTTCGTGATGGTGGACTCTCTCCGGCAGCTCGACCTCGACGTTCAGGCGCTTGCCGCCGCCCGTGATCTCCAGCTCGACGTCGTCGTCGAGGATCCCCACGATGTCGACCTCGTTGCGCTCCCAGCCGGTGATCTCGATCCGCCCGGCGACGTTGGATACATGGATCGTGGCATCGGCAGCGACGGCGCGCGACTCGCGCACCTCCTGCACGGCCCCCGCCGGCAGGCCCCACAACCAGGCCCCGAGGACCAGGACGAGAACCGCGAGCACTGCGCCTGAATCGAAGCGTTTCATGGTTCCTCCTCCCCGGCCGGCCGGACGGGGGATCTCCGGGCCGGCGCCGCAGGCGGGCGCATTCGCGCCCGCCGCCTAAGTTCGCGTGACCACCTGGCTCGCCCGACCCTGAAGAGCGGTCTTGGCTTGATAAGCGGCCACGAGCATGCGTACGAGTTGCGGGCTGTCGGGATTCGCCCGCCAGGCTTCGCGCGCATCGGCGATCGCCTGGTCGACGATCCTCAGGTTCGACTGGAAGAACTCGATCAGGGGATGGTCCTTCGTCTGGTCGGCAGTCGCCAGCCGGGCGAACTGTTCGTCCACGCCGCGGCACTCCTCGTCCAGAGCGGCGAGCATCGCGGTGGTCGGGCCGTTCGCGTCGAGCGCCGCGCCGGCCAAGCCGTCGTCGCCGAGTTCCCCGCCCGCCATGGGTCCCGCGGGCGCAGCCCCGGTAGCGGCATCCCCCGCGAGCGCGCCGCCGCGATCGCGGGCGTTCCCATCCGCGACCCGAGCGCCATCACCCGCAGGGAGGCCGGGCATGCGAACATCGAGCGCCAGGGGAACGAGGAGGACGAGAACCAGCCCGGCCGCCGCGAGCGCCGGCCAAAAGGCGCGCGAGCGGCGGGCCGCGCTCATCGATTCCGCCGCAGCCTGCCACCACCGGGCGATCGCCGGACGGAACGCACCGCGCGGCTCGCTCGCCGCGGGGGCAGTGTCGGCAATCGCCGCCTGCACCCCCGGCCAGAGATCGTGCGGCGGAGAGACCTTGGCCTGCATGCCCGCTGCCCGGCGCATCAGCTCTTCCAAGGCGGCGATCTCGGTGCGACACGCCTCGCACTCGGCGAGATGGGCGCGCACATCCGCGCTGCGGGACTTCGAAAGCTCGCCGTCCAGGTAATCCTGCAGGAGGGTCCAGGCAGTGGCGTGCCTCATGACGGTGCCCCCTCCGGGCGCTCGGCCAGCGCCCGGCGCAAGAGCATGCGCGCGCGATGGAGCTGCGCTTTGACCGTCCCGACGGAGGATCCGGCCACGGCCGCGATCTCGCGGTGGCGGTAGCCCTCGACGTCGTGGAGGAGAAAGACCATGCGTGCGCCGGCGGGCAGCGCGGCGACCGCCCGTTCCATCTCCAGGATCTCTACGACGCGGGCCGGCGGGACGGAAGCGCCGGCCGGGCCCCGCGCGCCCGACTCGGCCAACGTCTCGAGTTCGATCTCATCCGCCAGCCATCGGGCCGACCGGACGGCCTTGCGGCGATCCTCGATTACGAGCCGGATCGCCAAACGGCGCAGCCAGCCGCCGAACGCACCCTCGCGGCGAAAGCTCCCGAGCTTCTGCCATGCGCGCACGAAGGCGTCCTGGGTGAGCCCCTCGGCCCGGGTCGGGTCGCCGACCATCCGCAGGCAGAGTCCGTAGATCGCGTCGACGTGCATTCGGTACAGCCTCTCAAAGGCCCGCTGGTCGCCCGCCTGGGCCTGCTCGACCCATTCGTTCAGGGCGTCGATCCCGGGGCTTCCTCCGAGCGCGCCTGCCTCCCGGGCCGCGGACATCGGACCTCCTCCGGTTCTTCCTTGCTCCGCGCTCCGTCTATCTGACGGGGTGGCTTCCCGGAAGGTTTAGCACGCGGGGCGAGATTCAACGATCGGGGTTCTCCGCGGCTGCCGACTTCGGTCCGATCGCTCCACCGAGCCGGGCCCCGCGGTCGCCGGCCAGGAGGACCTCGCGCCGCACGGCCGGATCGCATTCTGCAACGAGGTTCACCCGGATCCTTCCCGGCAGGTGCGGTCGAGCGATTGTCCTGGCGCGGAAGCCTTTCCGCATCTGTCTACGAATAAAGCACTTCCTGGTGCGTCCGTGACAATCCTGAAATTTGTCCGGCATAGACGAGAGCGGGCACGATCCGTGCGCTTCCAGGGGGCATGCGAATCCGCCCCTGTTCCCGCAAGGCCGCGTCGTTCCTCCTCGCGCTCGCGCTCCTGGCCCTTCCCGCGCCCGCGCGGGCGGCCTCGGCCGGCCATGCCTTCGAGTTCCTCCGGCTGGCGAGCGACCCGGTCGGGCGCTCGCTCTCGGGCGCACACATCGCCTCGGTGGCAGGCCCCTGCGCGGTCGCCTGGAACCCCGCCGGCCTCGCGGCGCCCGAACCCGGCGCCCTGCTGCTCTCGCACACCGCATGGATGGGAGAGACGACGTGGGATTGGGGAGGGGTCTCGCTGCCTGCGGGCGGGGGAGCGCTGGGGATTTCCTGTGCCCTGTTTCGGGCGGGCGATCTCGAGGCCTTCGACGAGAACGGCGGCGCCCTCGGCGATTTCTCGCCCACCCAGGCGACCGCGTCGGCCGGCTATGGCCGCTGCATCCTGGGCGATCTCGAAGCCGGAGCGGTCCTGGAATGGGGCTATGAGAGCGATGGATTCGATGCGAGCCACAGCGGCTGGGCTTGCAGCGCAGGCTTGCGCTACGTGACGGGCCCTCTCGGCGTGGCCGCCGTCATCCGGCATTTCGGCCCGTCGATCGAAGCGGGTGAAGACCGCTTCTCCTGGCCGCGCACCCTCGCGTTCGGCGCTTCCGTGCGCACGGCCCTCGGTTTGACCGTGCATGCGGGAGTGGAACGGGCGGCCGGCGAGGCGGCCGCAATCGCCGCCGGGTGTGAATGGCAGGCGACAGACGGGCTCTCCCTGCTGGGTGGTCTCAAGGCGCCGACCGGTCCGGACGGAAGTCGGCCCGCTCCCTCGGCGGGCCTCCTGTTCGATGTGGGCCGCGCCAGCTTCTCCTACGGCTACCAGGTTCACGAAGAGTTGACCGGCGCGCATCAAATCGCGCTCTCGCTGCGCTTCTCCTAGCACTCTCCCCGCTCACGCCCGTTCCCGGCCACCGTGCCGGCCCGCGCCGGCAGCACGGCCGCTCGCTTGTCCCCTCATCTTCCGGCTGCTATCGTGGCGCCCTGCCCGACTCTCTCGCACGGCTGGGTGATCCGCGAGCGGGCGGCCGGCGCCCGGGAAGGGCAGGAGAGGTGAGGAGGCGTCATGGCGCGGATGCTGGTGACCGGAGGGGCGGGCTTCATCGGGTCGCATGCGGCGCTCTACTTCGCCGACCGGGGATATCGCATCACCGTCCTCGACAATCTCTCGCGCGGGCGGCTGCTCAAACGCGAGGACCCGAACGCGCTCTTCAACTGGGACCTGCTCTCCGCGCGCAAGGACATCCGCCTCGTTCGCGGGGACGTGCGCGATCCCGAGATCGTCGCGCCGCTGGCTGCCGAGGCGGACGTCATCCTGCACGCGGCCGCGCAGACGGCCGTCACGACCTCGGTCGTCGACCCTGAAACGGATTTCCATACCAACGCGGTCGGGACCTTCACGGTGCTCGAAGCCGCGCGCCGGGCGGGCCGCCGGCCGGCGGTCGTCTTCTGCTCGACGAACAAGGTCTACGGCGAGAACGTGAACGCGATCGGCGTCCAGGAGGACGAGCGCCGCTATCGCTTTCCCGCCTCCATGGCCGGCGGGGTCCCGGAAACCTTCTCGATCGACCGCTGCGAGCACACGCCCTACGGCTGCTCGAAGCTGACGGGCGATCTCTACGTACAGGACTTCGGCCACCTCTACGGTTTTCGCGCGGGCGTCTTCCGCATGTCGTGCATCTACGGCACGCGCCAGTTCGGCATGGAAGACCAGGGCTGGGTCGCCTGGTTCGTGATCGCCGCCCTTTCCGGCAAGCCGATCACGATCTACGGCGACGGCAAACAGGTGCGCGACGTCCTCTGGGTGGAGGACCTCCTCGCAGCCTACGAGGCGTTTCTCGAAAAGCGCGACGCGGGCGTCGAGGTCTTCAACATGGGCGGCGGCCCGGGCCACACCCTCTCGCTGCTCGAGCTCCTCGAGACGATCCAGGAGTTGACGGGCGTCGCGCCGCGCATTTCCTTCGCCGGTTGGCGGCCGAGCGACCAGAAGGTGTACATCTCCGATATCCGCCGGGCGCGCGAGCTGCTCGGCTGGGAGCCGCGCACCTCGCCCACGGAGGGAGTCGCCCGCTTGATCGCCTGGACCCAGGAGAACATCGATCGTTTCCGGGGTTGATGAAGCATGAACATCCACAAAAGACCTGCCCGGGTGCGGGCTTGGAGCGCGCTCATCCTGCCCGGCCTCGCCGTCGCTCTGCTCGCCGCCTCGTGCGGCTACTCGTTTTCCGGGACGTCGCTGCCCGGGCACATCCAATCGATCGCGATTCCCGTCTTTCAGAACGAGACGCTCGACGCGACGATCGCGAGCGAGGTCACCCGCGGCATCTCCGACCGCTTCGTTCAGGACAACCGGTTGAAGCTGGCCCGCGAGGCCAACGCCGACTGCGTGCTCGAAGGCAAGATCACGAGGTACGAACGCAACGTCTACAGCTACACGGGCGCGCAGGAACCGGAAGCCTACATCGTGGTCGTGCGCATGGCGGTCGTGCTGAAGGACCGCGTCAAGAACCGCGACCTCTGGGCGGACGACGCGCTGACCGCGAGCGCGACCTTTCCCGCGACCGGGGCCTCCCTCGCCCCGGCCTCGAGCGGCGCGACCGAGACGGCGGGCGCGGGCGGGCTGCCGGAGAGCGAGGAGCAGGCCCGCCAGGCGGCCATTCGTGACCTCGCGCAGGACATTCTCGCCCGTACGCTCGAGCAGTGGTAGGCGAGCGTGAAGACCGCGCGCGCGAGGCATGGACGCCTGCGCAAGCAAGACGCGCCGCCGCAGCGATGCGGCCGGCGCGGGTAGGGGAGGGGCGCGTGCGGGCGGCGCGCGGATGCACGAGAGAGAGACCCCGATCATGAGTGCGCCGAAGAAAAGCCGCCGGGCCCCGGGGACCACCCCGCAGGCTCCGCGTCCCCGCGGCCGGTCGGTGTCGCTCGATGGGTTGATGAAGACCCTGCAGCGCGAGCCGCCGCGGGGCGTGTATGCGTTCTGCGGCCCGGAGGCCTTCCGCAAGGGCGAGACGCTCGCCGCGATGAAGCGGGCGCTTCTGGGCGGCGAGGAGGATAGCGCGGCGGCCCGCTATGCGGTCGACAGCTTCCGGCTCGGTGAGCACGACACGGCGCAGATCCTCTCGGCTGCTTCGCAGGCGGGCCTCTTCGGCGGTGAGCGGCTGGTCTGGGTGGAAGGGATCGAGCGCTTCACGCGCCTCGGCCAGGCGGATCGCGACGCCTGGTT
>Ga0316622_100000103_pt1 | contig 38649 bp, 31 predicted proteins | sample OWC_Aug_OW2_C1_D_FD_207646 | JGI IMG/M metagenome (GOLD analysis project Ga0316622, IMG submission 207646) | Wetland soil microbial communities from Old Woman Creek delta, Ohio, United States - OWC_Aug_OW2_C1_D5_C | ecosystem: Environmental > Terrestrial > Soil > Wetlands | place: USA: Ohio... | reverse complement strand
CTCCGGGTGCGACCGGATCGGCGGAACGAGCCGCGGTCCTGCGGATGCGCGGTCTGGCGACCTTGCAGCATTCGGGAAGAGGATACACCCGGAGGGCACCGAGCAGACAGACCGCTACCCGCCGCGTGTACGAGGTGGCCGACGCTCGGCCGATCCGGTCCGAGAGAGTTTCTCTGGATCGTCGCGCGCGCGGACCGGTCGCGATCCGCCGTGTACGGAGGCGCCGTGGAGCGCGGGGAGCAGGTTGGATCGCCTTGGTCGTGCCCGTTGAGTGCCCCGTGCCGCCATTGGAGGCACGCTACGGGTTCGCCGCAGCGATTACCGAGGACGACCTCGATCCGGATAGAATGTGTGGCGCGGGCGGCCGGTCCGGCCCCCGATTCGCCGGACGCGGAAGGTCCGTCACTGCGTGAGGTGATCCATGTCGTTGACCGTGCAAGCGGCTCTCTGGGGTGTCGTGGCGGCGCTCCCGCTTCTGGTCGGTGCCGCCGTGGCGATCCGCAGGAGCCCGTCAGCGAGGGTCGTGGGTCTGGTGGCGGCGTTCGGCGCCGGCGCGCTCATCAGCGCGGTCTCGTTCGACCTCGTCCTGGCCGCATCCGAGAAGGACGTCCCGCGCTACGCCCTCGGTGTGGGAGTCGCGCTGGGAGCGATCGCCTACTTTCTGGGCAAGCGGGCGATCGGCCGGAAGCAGGGGTCGGGCGGCGGCTCGTCGCGCGGCGCGGCACTGCTCCTCGGCGCCGCGCTGGACGGAATCCCCGAGGCGTTCATCCTGGGGCTTTCGCTGGCCATCGGGGGCGGCGTCAGTTTGCCGTTCCTGATCGCGGTCGTCGTCTCGAACTTCCCGGAGGGGATGGCGGCGACCGCCGAGCTGCGGGAGAGCCCGGGATTCAAGCCCGCGCGCCTGCTGCGCACCTGGGCGGTCGTGGTCGCCGTCTGCGGCGTCGTGGCGGGACTCGGCGGGCTCCTGGGCGAGAAGACTCCGCTGGAGGGTGTGATATCGGAAGGGTTCGCCGCGGGTGCGCTGCTGTCCATGGTGACCGGCGACCTGGTCCCCGAGGCGGAGAAGAAGGTCGGCGCGCTGACCGGGCTGCTCGCGGTGCTGGGGTTCGCGGTCGCTTTCGGACTCCACCAGCTCGGTGAGTGACCGCGCGCTGGGAAGCGACCCTGGGACGTGACGCTCATCGAGTGAACGCACGTCGGCGGGTCCTGATCCGGAGCGAATACGTACGTCACGCAGGAAAGGGGCCTTGAGCTCGGTATCGACGTGTCTTCTACGCAGGCGGGATGAGTGAAGCGCCTGCTCGCTCGGTGACGTTTCGGACCCACGCACGCCAGCGCGCGTACTTTTCCGCCAGGTACAGGCCGCGCGCCGCGGGGGCGACCTCGGTCGTGTGCCAGGGCGCGGGCTCGATCCCCGCCGCGAGCGCCGCCGCGCCCAGGAGCGTCGCCTCGCCCTGCTCCGCGAGCTCGACCGGTCTTCCGAGGCAGGAGGCGAGGGCCCGGGTCAGGAACGGTTCCCGCGCCAAGCCGCCCGCGAGCAGGATCCTCCCGCCCGGGATCCCGCCGCACAGGTCCTCGAGGATCTCGCGTACGCGGAACACGATCCCCTCGAGCACCACGCGACGCGCCTCGTGCGGCACGAGGGAGCGAGCGGCGGAATGGAAGGTCTGGGGGAAGCTCGGGAGCCAGTGGGGCGAGCCCACGCCGGCCGCGTCCGGGATGCACAGGGCCTCGGGGGTCGGATCGACCTCTGGGAGCGGTGTGGGGCTTCCGGGAAGGCGGTCGACGGCGGCGGCGACGCCGTTGATCGTTCCCTCGAGGGCGTGCACGGTCTCCCGATCCGGGCTCGCCAGCACGGGCGCGCGCAGGTAACCCGCCGGCGCGAGCTCCTTGGCGCCGGCGATGCGCAGCACGAACCCTCCCGTCCCGAGGTTCACGAGCACGGCGCCGGGCTCGCGGCGCAGCGCGGCGAGGACGCTCGCCGCCTGATCGGCGACGGCTGCGGTGAGTACCGCTCCGCAGCGCAGGGGGGCGCTGCGCCCGAGCGTGGGCCGGATCTCGGGGAGGCACGCCGGCGGTACGCCGAACAGCGCCAGCATCGTCTCGCTCCAGCCCTCGCGCGCGAGGTCCACGAGCAGCGTGCGCGCCGCCATGCTCAGGTCGGTCGCCTCGGCGCCGGGTCCGCCCAGGCAGCGCAGCGCGAAACGGTCCAGGTTGCCGAAAGCGACCCGGCCCGAGGCGAGCCCCGCGCCGAGATCGGGGTGCTCGGAGAGCACGACCGCCAGCTTGGGGCCCGCGTAGTGCGCGGAGAGGCGCAGCCCCGTGGTCTCGATCACCTCGTCCTGGCGCTCGACGTGCCGCGCGCACCAATCGGCGGCCCGCCGGTCGAGCCAGGAGATCATGGACGTGAGGGGCGCGCCGCTGTCCCGTTCCCACAGCAGGAAGGTCGAGCGCTGGAAGGCGATCCCGAGCGGTATGCCCCTGGGTAGCGAACCCATCGCATCGGCGAGGAGCCGCTCCGCGGCCTCCAGGTAGCGGAGCGGATCGGACTCGCGGATCGGATCCTCCCCGCTGAGCGGCGGCACGGGAGCGGAGAGCACGCGCTCGAGGCGTCCTCCGGATCCGAGGACACCCGCCTTGATCCGCGTGGTTCCCAGATCCAGGCCGAGCGCGCGCGTCACCTTCCCCGCACCTAGCTCAGGCCCGAGGGGATTCGGGTCTGCGCCCCGGGGGCGCGACTCGTGAGACAGGTCGCGAGCAGCCGCCCGATCTCCGCCGCGCGCCGCTCCGCCGACCAGCCGAGCTCGGCGGCGACGAGGCGCGCCGCCTCCAGCGTCGCGCTCTCGTTGAAGCGGCCCAGGATGGAGAGCGGGATCCTGCGGCGCAGGACGTCCTCGAGGTTGAGCGCCATCTCGCCACGCACGGCGTGCACGACCTCCGCGCGGCAGAAGGGGAGTGCGGGGTCGAGGCGCGCCGCGAGCTCCGGCGAGGTGGCCAGGACCGCGTGCAGGTCGGCGAGGGTCGAGCCGTAGCGCAGCGCGGCGCCGCGGGCCGTCTCGGGATCGGCGCCGAGCTCCACCCCCCGGCGCGTCGCGGTCTCGATCCATTCCTCGAACGGCTCCCGGGGACACCAGGGGAAGGGCCGCTCCGCGGTGGGAGCCGGGCGCGGCGGCCTCCCGAGCATCCTCAGCACGCGGTCCACCGCGAGCGCGGCGTCGGCGCGTGCCGAGGTGAGCTTCCCCCCGACCGAGACCAGGAGCCCCGGGACCGGCTCCTCGACCCTCCACTCGCGCGAGACCGCAGAGGAAGTCCGGGCCCTGCCGTTTCGCAGCGTGCGGACGCCCGCGAAGCAACCCAGGACGTCCGCCTCGCGCAGCATCGCGCCGCCCAGGGCGCGGTTGGCCTCGGACAGCAGGTAGTCCACGTCCTCGGGCTCGACCCGCGCGTCCTCGGGGCGTCCGCGGAACTCGGTGTCGGTCGTGCCCAGGAGCGTCCGCCCGTACCACGGGATCAGGAAGATGGGCCTGCCGTCGGAGCGCGCGGTCAGGAGCAGCGCGCGCTCTCCGGTCAAGGCGGGGAACAGCAGGTGCACCCCCTTGCTCGCGCGCTCGAGCGGCCTGCGTTGCTTCGCCTCGAACAGCGTCGCGAGCCAGGGCCCGGCGGCATCGAGCACGACCGAGGCTCGCACCTCGATCTCCCTCCCGCCGATCTCGTCGTGCACGCGCGCTCCCGCCACGCGCCCTCCGGCCTGCAGCAGCGAGGTCACCTGCGCGTGGTTCACCGCCACCGCTCCGGCCGCGAGCGCTCCCGAGACGACCTCGAGCGTGAAGCGCGCGTCGTCCGTGAGACAGTCGCCGTACTCGAAACCGCCCACGAGATCCTCGCCGCGCAGGAACGGGCATGCGCGCAGGACCTCCTCGGGGCCCAGGGAACGGTGCGCTCCAACGGGGCCGCCCCCGGGAGCCAGGGCGTCGTAGAGCGAGAGCCCCGCGCGCAGGATCCCCTTGCCGAGGCGGTCGCCGCGGTAGACCGGAAGGACGAAGCGGATCGGCCGCACGCGGTGAGGTCCGAGTCGCGCGAGGCGGCTGCGCTCCGCGAGGGTCTTCCGGACCAGGAAGAGCCAGAGGTGCTCCAGGTAGCGCAGGCCGCCGTGGATCAGCTTGGACGACGCCGAGGACGTCCCCGCCGCCCAGTCGGTCCTCTCCACGATCGCAACGGAGAGCCCGCGCAGCGCGGCGTCGTAGGCCGCCCACGCGCCGTAGATCCCCCCACCCACGACCAGCAGATCGAACCGGCCCTCCTCGAGTCGACCCGGCTCCCGTCTCATGACCCGAGGACCTCGACGAGCCAGCCGGGGCGGTCGGACATGATCGCGTCCACGCCGGCGCGCCGCGCAGCGGCGACGCTGCGAGAGGTGTTGCAGGTGAAGGTCAGGACCGGCTTGCCGCGCTCGTGCGCCTCGCGCACGAAGCGCGGGGTGAGGGCGCGCGCATCGACCGAGAGCGCGAACAGGGGATCAAGGCTCGGCCATGCCTTGGCGGTCGGGAGTCTGCGCAGGTTGAGCACGGTCGGCAGGCGTGGCGCGGCCCGGCGCGCGTGGGTCAGGACCGCGGGGTCGAAGCACAGCAGCAGCACGCTCCGCTCGAGCCTGCGCGCGGCCACGGCGGCCGCGGTGGTCTCGATGAGCCGCACGGCCCGCACCGCGCCTTCGGCCTCCGGCCGGGCCTTGATCTCGAGGAGCAGGCGCGTGCGCCCGCCGTAGCGCGCCAGGACCTCGTCGAGGGTCAGGATCGGCTCCGCGCGCAGCGACAGGACGCGGATCGCGTCGCGGTCGATCTCGGCGACACGGCGGCGGCCTGCGCCGGCGCGTGCCAGGGTCCGGTCGTGCCACACCACCGGAATGCCGTCGCGGCTCAGCTGCAGGTCGAGCTCGATGCCGTCGATCGCGAAGCCCAGGGCGGCATCGAATGCGGCGGCGGTGTTCTCGGGATGGTCCCGTGACGCGCCGCGGTGGGCGATCACCCAGGGAGTCTTCTCGCCAACGCGCAGGGGGTTCACTCTGGGGGGCTCCGGGCGAATAATGTAGGGCTGGAGCGGAGGATTCTCCAAGCGCGCGGGAGCTTCGGGATCTTGACACTCGTGATGAGGGCCCCTATCGTTCCGGCAGGTCCTGGCTGGTCTCCGTTTCTTCTCTGAAGAAAGCTCGAAGGGCCGACCAGGGATGTGCCGAGGCGTTCGCGTAACCGGTCCGTCGGTACGGATCGGGGTCAGGACCGCGGGGGCTCCGCCGCGACGGGGGCATGAGGACAGAGGAGTCGCAGAGTATGGGAACAAGACTGTACGTCGGGAACCTCCCCTTCAACGCCAGCGAGGACCAGGTCCGTGAGCTGTTCGCGCAGAACGGCCGCACGGTCACCGAAGTCCGGCTGGTCACGGACCGCGAGACGGGCCGCCCGCGCGGCTTCGGGTTCGTGGAGATGGCATCGAGCGAGGAGGCCGACGGCGCCATTCGCCAGTTGAACGGCTACAGCCTCGGTGGCCGGCCGCTCACCGTGAACGAGGCGCGCGAGCGGACGGGTGCCGGAGGCGGTGGCGGGGGCCGCGGCGGCTGGCGCGGCTAGACCGCGCGCACGCGGAGAAGACTGGGGGAAGGGCGTCTCGCGAGAGACGCCCTTCCTGTTTCAGCGGGAAGGGTTCGCCGGCTGCGGGTCGGGCAGTCGCGAAACAAGCGGCTCGACCACGATCCGCGCCCCGTCGCGGGCGAGCACGACTTCGACCGGGTTGTCGACACCGGCCTCGGTCACGATCTGGGACAGCGCCGCGACCGAAGTCACGGGCCGGCCGTCCGCCTCGTAGATCACGTCCCCGACGCGGATCCCCGCGCCGAGCGCAGGGCTGTCCGGCGCGACGGCCGAGATCATGATCCCGGCGTCCTCGGGGGCGCCGAAGTGATCGCGCAGGGAAGGCGGCAGGCCGATCGCTTCGATCCCGATCCAGCCCGCGACCATGCGCATCCGGCCCCCGTCCTCCTCGCGCGTGCCGACCCGCGCGCTGAGCTCGAGGTCGCGGTCCTGGCGGCGCACCGAGAGGGTCAGGGACGTTCCGGGCTCGAGGCCGCGCAGCAGCGCGCTCAGCTCCTGGCGCGAGCGCACCGCGCTGCCGTTGACCGCGACGATCAGGTCCTTCGCCCGGAGCCGCGCCTTGTCCGCCGGGGAATCGGCGACAACCCCGCGCACGAGGACCCCCTGCGGATGCGCCGGCTCTGCCGCGGCATCTTCCGCCGAGGCGACTTTCGGGGGGTCGCCGAGGAGCACTCCCAGCCACCCCTGCGGGCGCCCGGAATCCCCGGCCCGCGCCGCGAGGGCCCCGAGCAGGCAGCAGGCGGCCAGCGTGACGATCAAGATCCTGCGCGATGCGGCATTCATGGAAGCCTCCCGTCCTCTTGCTCGGTTTCGAGGCTAATCGACGGTCCCATCCCCGTCAAACGGGGGGCCGCGTCCCGCGCCGAAACCACGGACGCCGGAAGCCGTACAATCCCCGCTGACGCGCGTGCCGCGGGGGGGACCGATGGGCGATGCGATCGTTGTCCGCAACCTGACCAAGACCTTCGGCGAGACCGTCGCCGTCCAGGATCTGGACCTGGTCGTTCCGGAGGGCGGGATGTACGGCGTGATCGGGCCCAACGGCGCGGGCAAGACCACCACGATCCGGATGATCCTGTCGATCCTCTTTCCGGACCGCGGCGAGCTCGAGGTCCTCGGCCGCCGCTCGGCGCTCGAGGCCAAGGACCGCATCGGCTACCTCCCCGAGGAGCGCGGCCTGTACAAGAAGATGCGGGTCGGCCCCTTCCTCGCGTACATGGCGCGCCTCAAGGGCGCGGACGGTCCCGACCTCCGGAAGCGGGTGCGCGACTGGCTGGGGCGCGTCGGCCTGGCCGAGGTCGAGGGGAAGCGCTGCGAGGAGCTCTCGAAAGGGATGCAGCAGAAGGTGCAGTTCGTGGCTTCGGTGATCCACGCCCCCGACCTGCTGGTCCTGGACGAGCCGTTCAGCGGCCTCGATCCCGTGAACCAGCGGCTGCTGCGCGACCTGGTCCTGGCGGAGCACGAGCGCGGCGCGACCGTGCTCTTCTCCACGCACGTCATGGTCCACGCCGAGCAGCTGTGCGACCACATCGTGATGATCCACGAGGGGCGGAAGGTCCTCGACGAGACCATGACCGGGATCCGCGCCAAGTTCGACCCGCGCGCGCTCGTCGTCGAGCCGATGATCGGCGGCGCGGACCTCGCCGGGCTGGAGCAAGTGGAGGGGGTGCAGGCGATCCGCAAGGACGGCGCCGCCTGGGAGGTGGCGCTCAAGGACGGAACGAATCCGGCCTGGGTGATTCGCGCCCTGGCCGCGGCGGTTCCGCTGTCGCGGATCGAGGTGCGCCGGCCGACGCTCGAGGACGTATTCGTGGGGATCGTCGCACGCGAGGCCGCCGCCGACGAGCACGCGCGGCTGCGCGCGGCGATCCGCGAGAACGGCGCGTCGGAGAGGGGGAGATCATGAAGAAGATCCTGCACGTGGCCCTGCGCGAGTTCCTGGCCACCGTCGCCACCAAGGGGTTCATCTTCGGCATCCTCGTCACGCCGCTCCTGATCGGGCTGATGATCGTGGTCATGCCGCGCCTGATGCGCGAGGCCCCGCCGAAGGTCGAGGGGGAAGTGGTCCTGATCGACCCCACCGGCCAGGTCGGAGAGGGGCTCGCCAGGTACCTGCGCCCGGAAGAGATCGCCGCACGTCGGGAGGAGGTCAAGAAGAAGATCGACGAGGCCACCCCCGAGGCGCTGCGCGCCGTTGCGGCCAGCACGCCCCAGGGCAGGGTCGCGATGCAGCAATCCCTGCAGGCGGCGCTGGGCGACGTGCCGAAGATCCACGTGACGGTCCTCGACGCGAGCGCCGATCTGGAGCAGGCCAAAGCACCGCTGAAGGAGAAGGCGGCCGGCGGCAAGCAGACGCAGGCGGGCCGACTGGCGGTCGCGGTCGTCCACGACGACGCAATCGCGCGGCGCGCGGGGCAGGACAAGTTCGGCAGCTACGACCTGTACGTGCGCAGCAAGCTCGACGACCGGCTCGAGGACGAGATCAAGGGCGGGCTCAGGGAATCGATCGTGGCGGCGCGCATCCGCGCCTCGGGGCTCGACCGTGGCCTGGTCCAGGCGGTCACGCACATGGATCGCATCAAGTCCCGGACCGTGACCGCGGAGGGGGAGAGCACGACGAACGAGGTCTTCAACGTGCTGCTTCCCGCCGGCTTCATGATTCTGCTCTTGGTCTCGGTCCTCACCAGCGGCCAGTACCTCCTGACCACGACCGTCGAGGAGAAGTCGAACCGCGTGGTGGAGGTCCTGCTCTCCGCGGTCTCCCCGATGGAGCTCATGGTCGGGAAGATCCTGGGCCAGATGGCCGTGGGGTTCCTGATCCTGATCCTCTACGCCGGGCTCGGGGTCGCGGCCCTGGTCTCCTTCGCCATGCTCGGGCTGCTCGACTTCAAGCTCCTGATCTTCCTCTTCCTGTTCTTCGTTCTCTCCTATTTCACGATCGCCTCGCTCATGGCGGCGATCGGCTCGGCGGTGAACGAGATGCGCGAGGCGCAGACGCTCATGACGCCGGTCATGCTGCTGATCATGATCCCCTGGATGCTCTGGATGCCGATCACGCGCGATCCGAACTCGACCTTCGCCACGGTCACGAGCTTCATCCCGCCGATCGGCAACTTCGTGATGCTGCTGCGCATGACCTCGACCTCGCCGCCGCCGCTCTGGCAGGCGCTCCTCTCGGTCGTGGTCGGCGCCCTGGGGGTCGTCGTGGCGCTGTGGTTCGCGGCCAAGGTGTTCCGGATCGGGCTCCTCATGTTCGGGAAGCCCCCGACCTTCCGCACGTTGATCCGCTGGGCGAGGATGGCCTAGCGGGCTCCCCTCACGGCGTGGGGGGCTGGGCCGGCTGCCGCGACGCTTCGAGTCGCGGGCGTCCGTAGATCTCGAGCGACACGCTCGCGGGCGCCGCGGCGTTCCCCTGCTGCACGACCAGGAAGCAGGAGCTGCCGTCGGGAGCGAAGGAGAACTCCTCCGCCGCGCTCGTCCAGCGCTGCCCCTCGACCTTCGCCCCACCGCGATAGCGGAAGAAATCCGCCTCGTTCATGGCCAGAACCGTGACCTCCTGCTTCTTCGCCGCCTCGAACTTGCCGAAGATCTCCCCGTAGTGCTCCGCGTTGCCGATCAGGACCTCGCGGAACGACGACGCGGGCACGCGGAGCGTGGACTTGTAGAGCAGGCGGGGCGCGGCGATGTCGGTCTCGTCCGCGGCTTGTGCGGATGCGGTCTCGTCCGTGGTGCCGCCCTCGCCCCCGACCGGCGCCTGGCCCTCGGCCGGAGCCTGCACGACGGACTCCTGCGTGCGCGGCACGGAGAGCGGCGGATTCAGCTCCTGTCCCTGCCCGTGCAACGCGGCTCGCAGCTGTGCCTCGCGCTGGCGTGCCGCCTCGGCCTGCTGGTGAAAATAGAGCGACGTTCCGCCTCCGATCACCGCGGCCAGGATCACGAGCGCACCCGCGGTTGCCCAGACCTGCGCGCTGGTGGCGCCGGAGGCCGCTGCGGGGGCCGACCCCAGCTCGGCGGCCAGCTCCTCCGGGCCGGGCTCACCCGCCAGCTCGCTGGCGCAGTGGCGGCACTTGACGGCCGCGTCCTGGATCTCCTCGGCGCAGTACGGACAGGTTTTCATCGCACCCTCCTCGTGCCCCCGGGATCCGGGGCCGCGGGGAAAGATGTCGACCGCCGGCGGGAGATGCAAGAAGGGCGGGTACGCTCAGGGGCATGGGGCCAGGAACTGGGTCGCGGTACAGGTCTGTCCCGGGCCGGCCCGCGGCCGCTCGCTCCCGTCCGAGCTTGTCCCGTAGGACCCCTCGCCCGAGGCGCCGATCGGGACGACCAGGTAGTAGGTGTTGCCGCCGGCCGGGGTCAGCTCCTCGCGCCGGTCGGCGCCGTCGTCGGAGCAGTCGCGCAGCACGTGGCTGTACCAGCTCCCGAGGATTCCCTCGTAGATCGCGTAGTCCATGGTTCCGGGGTAGCAGCTCGGCGCCCAGGAGAGGGCGATCATCCCGGGGCTCGCGGAGCGCGCGACGGACAGCAGGTCCACCGGGCCCGGACGGTAGGTGACGCTCAGACGCGGCCGCAGCGAAGCGCTGGCATCCTCGCGCGAGCTGAGCCCCACGGCGTCCGCGTTGGTCGGATGCGCGAACACGATTCCGTGATTGGCAAGCGGCCGGTCGAGCCACGACTGCACGACCGCCACGCCCGCGGCGTTCAGCGGCCAGCTCGAGATCCCGGGTACGGGGCCGGTCACGCTGCCCAGGGGCGAGCTCCCGCGGTCGGCCGCGCCCAGCGCGCCCGGCGTTTGCCAGGACAACCCCGTGACGTAGACGTTCCAGGTCGCCTGCGCCTCGACCCAGTCGCGCTTGATCTCGTACACGTCGAAGGCCTGGCTGCTGGTGTTCGTGACGTTGAAGGAAAGGGTGGCGGAGTCGACCACGCTTCCGGCCGGGATCGCAGCGAGGTCCCAGCGCGCGAGGATCGACAGGTCCGTTCCGGAGACGTCGTCCCCGTCGACCCACAACGTGGGCGAGGAGCCCAGGACGGTCGTGGGTCTCCTCTGGGAGATGTACGTGTCGCGGGTCCCGGCGTAGGCGGGGCCGGGTGCGATCCCGTCCTGGAACGCGAGCGTGCGGGGAGCGTCGTCGTCCGTGATCGTCACGAGGTCAGCGCCGGGGACGCCGACCGTGTACTCGGGGCGGGGGAGGAGCGAGAGGGCCACCTCCTCGTCGTCCCACACGAAGTCGTCGATCGGCACGATCGGAAGCGTGGCGGACGCGGCCCCCGCGGGGATCGTGAGCAGGTTGCCGATCGCGCGGTAGTCGACGCCGTTCGTGGCGTCCCCGCCGATCGTGTAGGAGACGCGCAGCGGCGCGCCGGTGTCCCCCGTGCGCGCGAAGGTGAACTCCGCCGGATCCGCGCCGGCCTCGGCGGCGAAGCGGTCGGTGGCCATGAGCGTGACGCTCGGAAGCACGAGGTCGTCGTCCTGGATCGAGGCCGTGGCGCTGCGCGGGAAGCCGAGCGCGTAGGCCGGATCGGCGAGCAAGCTCAGCACCACCGACTCTTCACCCTCGATCAGCGCGTCGTCGACCGAAATCAGGGTCACGCTCGCCGCCGTCGCGCCCTCCCCGAGCGTGACGCTCTCCGGGACCGCCGCGTAGTCGTCGCCGTTCCTGGCGGAGCCGCCCAGGGCGAAGAACACGGTCAGCGCGCCCGCGGCATCCCCGCTCCGGGTGACCGTGAACGTGAGCGGCTCCCCGCCGTCCTCCGCCCCGGTGGGATCGGAGGCATGAACCGTGACCCTCGGCAGCGCGGGTCCCGCCGCGCTCTCGTCCGCGCCGAGGTCCGGGGCCAGTCCCGCGAAGGGGGGCGCGCTGATCGTGCGCGCGTTCCAAAAGATCGACTCGGTTCCCGCATCGATGCAGGGACTGTCCGGGAGCAGCCGGTAGCTCGCGTCCAGCAGGGGGTCGTCCACGAGCGTCGTGGTCAGATCGACGTTGGACCCGCTCCAGTTCAGCGCGTTTCCGAAGAAGTCGTTGAAGGCCGCGAGCGAGGTGCCGGACAGGCGGTGCGCGCCGGTGCCGGTCGAGCCTCCGATGACGTTGTTCAGGAGCAGCATCGTGTCGCCGCCCGTGACAGCGAACGGGTTCCCCCAGAAGGTGTTGTTGACCACCACCACCTCTTCCTGCAGGGGCGCGCCGCCGAAATCCTCCACGGTGTTCCCGTCGGGCATGCAGGAGACGCCCACCATGGCGTTCTGCACGATCGTGTTGCGCTCGATGCGCACGCGGCGGCTGGACAGGCCCGCGTAGTCGATGAGCTGGATCCCGTCCTCGCGGTTCCCGGAGAGGTAGTTGTTGCGGATCACGAGGTCGATCGCCGGCCCCGAATACGGCTGCAGGCGAATCTCGATCCCGTCGTCCCGCGAGTTCAGGATCGTGTTGTCCTCGATCGTGATGTCGCTCTGGGAGCGATCGGAGTCGATCCCGTCGTCCGTGTTCGCGTCGAAGTAGTTGTCGCGACACAGCCCGCCGCCCCCCTCGAAGCTCACCGCGTCGCTGGTGTGCAGGAAGCGGTTGCTCAGGATGCTGATGCGGGCGGCGTAGCTCTTGAGGCCGTAGCCGCCGTTCTCGAAGGTCAGCCCTTCGACGACGCTGTCGACGGCCCCGGCGTCGACGACGAGCATCGGGTTCCCGCCGGTCAGGACGGTCTGCGTGATGTCGTCCGGATCGCCGCTGAAGATGTAGCTGGACGCCAGGGTCAGCGTCTTGCCGGAGATCAGCAGCCCGCCGGAGTAGCTCCCGCGCGCGACGAGCACCGTGTCGCCGCTCGCCGCAGCGTCGATCGCGCCCTGGATCGTCGCGTAGTCCTGGGGCACGCGCAGGATGCTCCCGGGCTGCTGGGCGCGCGCGCCGGAGACGAGGCACAAGAATGGGACGAGCGCGAGGCTCACCCCGGCGGACACGATGCTCGATCGTTTCCGGACCACGCTTCCCTTCCGCTCCCCAGTGCCCCTGATCTACGGCCGGTCCGGGGCGGCGTCAAGGGGATCGCGCGGAGCTAGCCTTCGGCGGGCTCGCCGTCGGGCGCGTGGCGCCGGAGATAGCCTCGAACCCCGAACTTCCTCGCGGTGTTCTCGGAGCTCATGTAGCGCACCGTGCCGAACACGCGCCGCTCCGGACCCCAGGGACGGTCGTAGCGCCCGAGAATCCAGAAGATCCCGGAATAGGAGTTCGGATCGCGCCCGTCCAGAGCCCAGCGGTTGTTGAGCTCGATCATGATCTCGAGCGCCGCGCGCGGCGAGGGGGACCATTCCAGGATCTTCTTCCCCCAGAGCATGCGCAGGTAGTTGTGGATCCGCCCCTCGCGCAGGAGCTGGGTCTGTGCGGCGTTCCAGAGCGGATCGTGGGTCTGCGCGCGCTCGAGCTGCTCGCGCCCGTACAGGGGAACACGGGGGTCGGCCTCGTGCGCCGCCAGGGTCGCCCGGGCCCACGCGGGGAGCGAGTCGTAGCTCTCGAGGTCCGCGCGAAAGGCGGCGAAGTTGAAGCCGAGCTCGCGCCAGGTCACGAGCTGGTCCAGGAACGCCTCGGCCGCGCGGCTCATCCCCCAGAACCCCTCGCGCGAGCCGCGCCCCCTGGCCGCGAGCGCGTGGGGCGACCAGCCCTCGCGCGCGGCCAGCTCGTGGAAGACCTGGTGCGCCGAGATCTGTCCGAAGTGCAGGTACGGGGAGAGTCCGCTCGTGGCCTCGCGCTCCGGCTGGTTGCGCTCCTCGAGGTAGCGTTCGAGGCGGCGCGCGAGGAACTCCCGGAGCGCCGCCTCCCCGACGACCGCCCCGCCCCGCGCGGGGGCGGGCGGAACCGCGTGGTCGATGGGCAACGCAGCGAGCGCCTCGGGGTCCGCGCGCAGCAGAGCGGCCGAGGCGGGAGGCCAGCGGCGCAGGATCGCGTCCGGGAGCCCCGAGAGGCGCGGCAGGCGAGCGCCCGCGAGCGGATCGTCCGCGGGCAGAGCCTCCAGGTGCTCGCGCACGGCCGACTGCAGAAAGCGCCGGAAGGAGTACGCGGTCGCGTGCGCGCGCCCGGCGGCGCGCACGGGCAGGAGCCCGTTCGAATCGACCGCGTCGAGCCGGACGTCGAGCTTCGCCCCGGCGGCGGCGAGCATGCGCGGCAGGAAGAAGGCCGGGTAGTCGTCGCCGACCACCAGGCAGGCGCGGCTGCCGAGCGCTTCCAGGAGCCCGCGCCCGGCGCCGGCCCGGGACTCGACGTACGGGTAGTAGAGGACGCGGCCGCCGCGGTGGCGGCGCGCGCTGTCCGCCATCCCCTCGAGCACGAAGGCGTGGAAGCGCTCGCTCGCCCAGCGGTAGCCGCAGCGCAGCGCTTCGAGGACGACGAGCGGCTTGCGCAGCTCGGCCGCCGCGCCTGCGGCATGCTCGAGCGCGAAGTTCCAGCCTGCGCGCCGCGCCGCGGTCGACCAGTAGCAGACAAAATCGCGCTCCGGGCGGACCGGCTGCCGGTTCAGCGCGCGCACGCGCAGCGCGGGCACGGCGGCCGCGGCCCGCCCCCTCGCCATCTAGCGCTCCACCTTCAGGCTCACGATCGCGTTCTTCCCCGTGGTCACGCGGACCACGTTCCCCCGGAAGGCAACGGGCTCGCCGTCTTCCTCGAGGAAGTTCGTGCGCACGACGCGGCGCGGCGTGAAGGGGAGCGTGAGCTCGGCGATCCCCCCGTCCCCGCGCGCGTCGTACCACTGCACGATCCAGGCGGGGGAGTCCTCGGCCTGCTTGAGGGATGCGAGCACGAAGGGATCCGGGGTGAGCGAGAGGAAGGAGCGCTCGGCCGGGGCGGTCCCGGCGTGGCGGCCGGTGGCGCGGACGAGCAGCGGAGCGTTGTATTCCGCCGCGCGGCGCACCGTCCCCGCGTCGCGCCAGCCCCCGGCGTGGGGGTAGAGCGCGTACTCGATCCGGTGCCGGCCACGGTCGGCGGTCGGATCGGGCCACTTGGGCGAGCGCAAGAGCGACAGGCGCAGCGTCGAGCCCTTGATGTCGTGGCCGTACTTGGCGCGGTTGAGCAGGCTCACGCCGTAGTCGTCCTGCGAGAGGTCCGCGAAGCGCTGGGCCGGGACCTCCGTCTTCGCGCGCTCGGACTCGGTCGCGCTCCCGGTGGAGCGCGCGATCGTGCCGAAGGGGATCTCGTAGGTCGCGACCTCGTCCTGGAGCGCGAGCGGGAAGGCGACCTTGAGCATCGTGTGCTCTTCCCACCAGTCCGCCTCGGTCGCGAACTCCACGCGCTCGAGCCCCTCGTAGAGGATCACGTCCTGCGTGAAGAAGCTCGTGGGGAAATCCTCGGTCGGGTATTCCTTCTTCGTGCCGGGCTTGCGGAAATCGCGGCGCGTGCGCAGGACCGCCCGCACCGGGCCGCGCTCCACGACCTCGGCACCGCGAAACGTGGAGGGATACTCGGTGCCGGTGAGGCCGATGTTCCAGGCGTCCCAGGCCGAGGGGGTGTCCTCGAGGAGCTGCAGACGGTTCCCCGGGCCGGAGAGGATCTCGCGCCCGCCGCGCCGGTCCTCGATGCTGCGGACCCAGCCCGTCGCGCGGTCGAGCGCGACGGCGAAGCGGCCGCTCGCGACCCGGCCCTCGGACACTTCGAGGGTGGACGGCGCGGGCGCAGCGCGCTGGGGACGGAGCTCGAACAGGGCGTAGCCGAGCGAGGGAACGGCCGGGGCCACGAACAGGATCTCGCGCGCGTAGCGGCCCGCGGAGACGATCTGCGAGGGGATCTCACGCCCGCGCGCGTCGAACACCGCGAACTCGCCCGGCCCCGCGGGCAGGGGAGCGCGCACCAGGTCGCGGCGCTCCCAGGCCAGGGGATTGAACACGACGAGCGGCGTCCCTGCGAGCTTCGAGGTGTCCACGCCCGCCGCGATCCGCTCGAGAGCGGTGTCCAGCAGGTGCGTGCCGATCTCGGCGGCGGCGGCATCGCGCTCGGGGGCGTCGACGTAGACCTCGCGGATCGAGGAGCCGGGAAGGATGTCGTGGAACTGGTTGAACAGCACGTTCCTCCAGGCTTCCTCGAACGCCTTGCCGTCGTACGCCGCCCCCGCGAGGCCGGCCAGGGCGGAGAAGCGCTCGGCACCCGTGAGCAGCACCTCGCTCCTGCGGTTCAGCTCCTTCATCTTCGCCTGGGTCGTGAACGTCCCCTCGTGGTACTCGAGATAGAGCTCGTCCTTCCACACGGGGATCCGCGACAGATCCTCCTTGCGCAGGCGCTCGAGGTACTGCGCGGCCGTGCCGTAGGCGATGCTCGGGAAGACGTCGAGCGTGGCCAGGCGGTCGGCGCGCGCGAGCATCTCGAGCGAGGGGCCGCCGCCGTGGTCGCCGACCCCGAACAGCACCAGCATCTCGCGGAAGCCGGTGTTCGCCTCGAACTGGCGCAGCCAGTCCACGAGCCGGAACGGGTCGTCGAGCTCGCTCACGTAGTCGAAGGGGAAATAGCTCAGCACGCGCGAGCCGTCGGGTGCTTCCCACCAGAAGACGCGGTGGGGGAAGACCGTGACCGCGTTCCAGCCGATCTTCTGGGTGATGAAGGCGTCGATCCCGGCGTTGCGGTAGAGCTGGGGCATGTTGGCGTTGTAGCCGAAGGAGTCGGGGTTCCAGCCGATCTTCACGTCCCGACCGAGCTTCTCGCGGAAGTAGCGCTTGCCGTAGAGCAGGTGGCGCACCCAGGAATCGCCCGAGGGCAGGTTGCAATCGGGCTCGATCCACATCCCGCCCACGACCTCCCAGCGCCCTTCCTGGACGCGCGCCTTGATCCTCCCGAAGAGCGCCGGGTCGAATCGCTCCATCCAGTCGTAGTAGGCGGCGGAGGACTGGGTGTAGGTGAAGTCGGGGCGCGCGTCGAACATGTTCAGGACGGAGGCGAAGGTCTTGCGGCAGACCTCGACCGTCTCCCGCTCCCGCCACAGCCACGCGGCGTCGATGTGCGCGTTGGCGTCGAGGTAGAGCGTGAAGCGGCGCGCGAACTCGCCGATCGGCCTGAGCCCCGCGCGCACGCTCTCGATCGAGGCCGCGAATTTCGCCATGTCGCCGCGCCTGAGCGCCTCGAGATCGACGCGCGTCGCGAGATCCTGGAGGAGCGCCCCCAGGCGCTCCTTCTCGGCGCGCGGGATGTTCGAGAGGTCGCTCCCGGGGTCGACCCGGTTGCGGGCGCTCGTCTGGTAGGTGTCGAAGCCCAGGAGCTTCTGCCCCACCTTGAAGGAGAGGGTCAGGTCGCGAAGCGTCGCGAGCAGGTCGGCGGAGCCGTCCGCGCCCGGCTCGAGCTCGACCTTCGCGCGCAGCAGGCGCAGCGGGCCGCCGGTGTTGACGGCCTGGATCGCGAGGGTGAACGAGTGACCCGGGCGCACCTCGCGGGCCAGCTCGAACTCGCCGTTCCAGCCGAAATCCCCCTTCTTCTCTCCGTTCACCCAGAGCGTTCCCGCGTCGTCCACGGTGAGTCTGATCCGTGCCCGCCCCGAAAGCGGCCGGCCCAGGTAGCGCTCGGGAAGCGTGATCGTCCTGCGCAGCCAGCAGGAGTCGTGCTTGAGGCTCTCGCCGATCCTGAGCGTGCTCCAGGCGGAGTCGTCGAAGCCGGGAGCCGCCGGGCCGTCCCCCGCGATCCTCGCGCTCTTGATGTCGGGGCTCGCCTTCCAGCCGTCGAACGTGAGGTCCGTCTCCATCTCCAGCTGCGCCACAAGGGAGTCCACACGGCTTTCCGCGGTGGCGACGCGCGGTGCGAGGGGCACGGCCAGGGCCAGGAGCAAGAGAGCCGGGGCGCCTTTCGAGTGGATGGTCATCGTCGTCCTCGTGGGAAAGGGAAGGCTCGCGTCAGGACCTCCTCCGCAACGGGTCGGCCAGGACCGCGAGCAGGATCACCACGCCGACCACCACCTGCTGCACGTAGGAGTTCACGTTCAGGAGATTCAGGCCGTTCCTCAAGACGGCGATCAGCATCGTCCCCAGGAACGTCCCCGCGATCGAGCCGCGGCCGCCCGCCAGGCTCGTGCCGCCGACCACGACGGCGGCGATCACGTCCAGTTCGTACATGAGCCCCGCGTTCGGCTGGCCGGAGTTCATGCGCGAGGCCAAGAGCACGCCGCTTCCGGCGGCGAGCGTGCCGCACAGCACGTAGACCGAGGTCACGACGCGCCCGGTGCGGATCCCGGCCAGGCGCGCCGCCTCGGGGTTTCCGCCCACGGCCAGGACGTGCCGGCCGTAGCGCGTCGAGCCGAGCGCGACGTGGGCCGCGGCGAACACCGTGGCCATGACGAGGGTCGGAAGCGGGATCCCGAGGACGCGCCCGCCGCCCAGGACCCCGAACCACTCGGGAAGATCCCAGATCGGGCGCCCGTCCGTGAGCACGAAGCCGGCGCCGCGCCAGATCGTCATCAGGGCCAGCGTCACGATGAACGGCGCGACCGCAAAGCGCGTCACGAAAATCCCCGCGAGGCCACCGGAGAGCGCGCCGAAGGCGAGTGCCGCGAGCACGGACAGGACCGGCGCCGCCGCGGGCGGGGCGCCGGACTTGAGCGTCGCGGTGGCCACGATCCCCGCGAGGGCGACGACCGAGCCCACGGACAGGTCGATCCCGCCGGTCAGGATCACGAAGGTCATCCCCGCGGCGATGATCGCGGTGATCGAGGCCTGCAGCGAGACGTTGAGCAGGTTGTCGGAGGTGAAGAAATGAGGGGTGAGCGCCGCGAACGCCGCGCACTCGAGCGCGAGGGCCAGCGCCAGGCCGAGCCAGGCGGGCCGCCTCACGCCCGTGTCCCCGCCGCGCCGCGCGCGGTTGCGAGGGTCATGATCTTCTCCCGGGTCGCCTCGGCGCGGGACAGCTCGCCGCGCAGCCTCCCCTCGCACATCACGACGACACGGTCCGCGAGGGCCAGGAGCTCGTCGAGGTCCGAGGAGACCACGATCACGCCGGTCCCGTCCGCGGCCAGCGAGCGGATCAGCGCGAAGATCTCGTGCCGCGCACCGACGTCCACCCCCGCGCTCGGCTCGTCGAAGAGCAGGACCTTGCAGCCGCTCTCGAGCCAGCGCCCGAGCACCACCTTCTGGCGGTTCCCGCCGCTCAGCTCCTCGACTTCCGCCTCGGGGGAGCGCGCCTTGATGCGCAGGCGCTCGAACTGGCGCCCCGCGGCCGCGCACTCGCGGACGGCGCTCAGGAACGGCCCGCGGCAGTGCCGGGTCAGGCTCGCGAGGGTGAGGTTCTCGCGCACGTTCATCGGCAGAACCAGGCCCAGACGGTTGCGGTCCTCGGTCAGGAGGCCGATGCCGAGGTCGATCGCCTCGCGCGGGGTGCGCGGCGTCACCTCGCACCCCTCGAGGAACATCCGCCCCGCGCGGCGCGGGTCGGCGCCGAAGATCAGGCGCACGAGCTCGCTCCTGCCGGCGCCCACGAGGCCGGCCAGGCCCAGGATCTCCCCGCGTCGCAGCACGAGGTCGATCCCCTCGACCCTCCCACCCGCGATCCCCTCGAGGCGCAGGAGCTCCTTGCCGGCCGCGGGCCGCGCGGCTTCGCCCGGAGCCTCGAGCTCGCGGCCGACCATGAGGCGGATCAGGGCGGGGCGCTCGATCTCGGCCAGAGACGCGCTGGCCACGACCTCCCCGTCGCGCAGCACCGTGACGTGCTCGGCGATCTCGTAGATCTCTTCCAGGCGGTGCGAGATGTAGAGGATCCCGACCCCCTCGCCGCGCAGCCGCGCGAGGGTGCGGAAAAGAGCCGCGCTCTCGTTTCCGCTCAGGGGCGCGGTCGGCTCGTCGAGGGCCAGGACGCGCGCGCGGCGCGCCAGCGCGCGGGCGATCTCGACGAGCTGGCGGCGCGCGATGCTCAGCGCCGCCACCGGGCTGCGCACGTCTCCCGTCTCGCCGAGAGGCGCGAGGATCGCGCGGGCGGCGCGCTCCATGGCGGGGCGGTCGAGGAACGGTCCACGCCCGCGCACGGGCTCGTCCCCCAGGAAGACGTTCTCGGCGACGCTCAGCTCCGGGACGAGGTTGAGGTCCTGGGGGATCATCCCGATCCCGAGCGCGAGAGCGGCGGAGGGGGAGTCGATCTCCACCGCGCGGCCCTCGATCCGGATCTCCCCGGCGTCGCGGGACAGCGCGCCGGCCAGGATCTTGACCAGGGTGGACTTCCCCGCGCCGTTCTCCCCGACGAGCGCGTGCACCTCGCCGGCGCGCAGCGTGAAGCCCGTGCCCGCAAGCGCCGTGACCTCGCCGTAACGCTTGACGATGCCGCGCATCTCGAGCAGGGGCGGCGCGCTCATGGGGCCTGTGCTGGCTCCAGCGCCGCGCGGTCCACGATCCCGACTTCGACCGGGACCGTGCGCGGCAGCGGCTTGCCCGCGAGGTGCTCGCGGATCTGCCGGATGGTGATCGCCCCGATCTTCTTCGGGTACTGGATCACGTCCGCCTTGAGCTGCGTCCCCTTGCGGATCGCCTCCACGGCCGGCGGCGTGGCGTCGTAGCCGACGATCGCCACGTTCGGCCGGTCGAGCTGGCGCGCCGCCTCCAGCGCCCCCAGCGCCGAGTCGTCGTTGATCCCGAAGATCCCCGAGAGATCGGGATGGGCCTGGAGCACGTCGGAGGCGGCTTCGAGGGAGCGGTCGCGGACCCCCTGGCCGTTGACCTCGGCGACGATCACGAGCCCCGGATGCGCGGCGACCGCCTCCTTGAAGCCGGCCACGCGGTCGAGCACGGAGGTGATCGCGGGCTGACCGATCACCGCCAGCGTGCCGCGGCCCTCGAGAATCTTCGCGAGGTACTCACCGGCCAGCCGCCCCCCGGCGACGTTGTCCGAGGCGACGTGCGTGACGACCTCGCCCTCCTGCGCCGCGATGTCCGCGGTGAACACCGGGATCCGGGCCGCGTTCGCCTTGCGGATGCTCGGGCCCACCCCGCGCGAGTCCACCGGGCAGACCACGATCGCATCCACCTTGCGCGCGACGAAGTCCTCGATCTGCGCCGCCTGCTTCCCCAGGTCGAACTCGGCCGCGCTGACGACGAGGGTGAAGCCGCTCTGCGTGGCCTCCGCACGGAGCCCCTCCTCGAGGTCGCGGTAGAAGAGGTGGCCGCGGGTCAGGAGGGTCACTCCGATGACCTTCTCTCCGGCCGGGGCCCCGGGCGGGGAGCCGCAGGCGGAGGCTGCGATGGCGGCGGCGACGAGCGTGGCGGCGAGGCAGTGCGTCTTCATGGGGCGCATTATCCCGCAAGGGGCGCCCCCGGCGCGATGCTACTTGTTGAGCTCCTCGTTCTTCCAGTACTTGGTGCCGCTGATGTCGGCCGAGGCGATGAGCCCCTTATCCGTCATCTGGTAAAAGGCGACCCCGTCCTTGAACGTCGCAGCCGCGTTCGCGCCCGCGTCCGCAGCCGCGGCCTGGGCCGAGGCATCGGCCTGCCACCCCTTGTCCACGAAGCTCTGGAACGCCTTCTCGTCTTCGAACAGGAAGATCAACTTGTACTTCTGGCCGCCGATCCCGAGCCCGACGCCGGCGGTCCCCATCTTCATGTACGTGCGCTGGCCCGTCTTCGACACGGCGACGCCCGATCCGCCCCCTCCGCTGACTCCCAGGGCGATCTTCAGGTTCTCGAAGACCGCGTACCCCACAGCCTTGTCGTAGAGCTGCTTGGCGTCCTTGCTCTTGGCGAACAGCTCGCTCATCGTCTCCTTGGCCATGGCATCGATCTCGGCGCGCTTCTCGGCGTGCTTGTCCTTCTTCTCTTTCTCTGCGGCCAGAGCCGGGGCAGCGAGCAAGAGAAGCGACAGGCAGAGACCAACCGAAAGCCACGACCGAGTCCTCGTCTTTTTCTTCATGGGGGTTCCTCCCGGGAGTGCGCCGGCTGCGCGCGCGCCATCAGGGTACCGCAAACGGCCGCGGGCCGCCCGAGTTCGCATGCCCTTGCCTTCCGTGCCACTGGATCGGAGCCGTCGCGTCTTGACAGAGATCGGATTCGGCGTACATCACCCCCGATCGAGGCCGCGCCGTCGCGGCCCGGGGGGAGGAATCAGGTGAGGGACATCCCGCGACAGGCGTCGGTAGCAGCGAGGCTGGCCATCCGTGCCGCGACCGTCCTCGCTCTGTTATCCCTTTCCCCCGCTATCCTTCCCCAGGCGGTCGCTCCCGACCCCGCGGTCGGAAAGCCGGGCGAGCCGATCCGCGGGGTTCGCTGGACCGGAGAGCCAGGGATCCGGGAGACCGTCGCCCAGATCATGGAGCGCGAGCGGAGGCTCCCGCCGATCGCGGGACTCAAGGAGATCGAGCAGGAGCCGCCCCGCCTCCGGCCCTTCCGGCAGCGGGAGAGCCCGGATTCTCCCGCCGTTCCCGCATGGCCCCCGCTCGAGTCCGTCTCCGCCGTCGAGCAGATCCTGAGCCCTCAGAGCCTCGGACTGAACTTCAAGACGATCGGGCTCTCGGACTCCGGCTACATCCCTCCCGACTCCGTCGGGGACGTCGGGAAGTCGCAGATCTTCACCATGACGAACGGCCGCATCCGGGTCCGGAGCAAGCAGAGCGGCACGCTCCAGTTCGGCCCGACCGTGGACACCTTCTTCGACTCGGTGCGCGCGGGCTCCGGGGTGTCGGACCCGCACGTCCGCTACGATCGCCTGTCCGCGCGCTGGTTCGTCGTGGGGATCAACGTGACCACGCCCAACCGGGTCGTGCTCGCGGTGAGCGACGGGGCGACGATCACGGACCAGACGAGCTTCACCTTCTTCCAATTCCAGTTCGACCTGGTCGGACCGACCCCCAACGCCGACACGAACCGCTTCTTCGACTACCCGACATTCGGCGTGGATCGGCACGCCCTCTACATCGGGGGGAACGTCTTCGGGGGCGGAGTGAACACGACCACGTTCGTGGTGAACAAGGCCGATCTCCTCGCCGGCACGCTCACGGTCACCGCCTTTCGTCAGCTCGTGAGCGCAGGGACGGGGCCGTGGAGCCCGCAGGGCGTGAGCAATGACGATGGGACTGCGAGCGAGGGGTATTTCATCGGCCCGGACATGTCCACCTTCGGCAGGCTCATGCTCCGGCGCGTGATCGACCCCGGGGGGATTCCGGCGATGTCCGGGAACATCCCCCTGACGGTTCCGACGACCTCGGATCCCGTCCTCCAGACGCAGCAGGGAACGGGGACGCCGCTCGATTCGATCGACGACCGCCTCTTCGCGGCGGCGATCCACAAGAGCAAGATCACGGGCATGGCGACGCTCTGGACGGCCCACAACATCCAGGTCACGAGCGCGGGGGTCGGGTGCGGCACCTCGTGCGGGGCCGGAACCCGCAACGGGTCCCGCTGGTACGAGATCGGCAACCTCACGACCACGCCGACGTTGCTCCAGTCGGGGACCCTGTTCGATCCCGCCGCATCCGCGCCGCGGGGCTACTGGATCCCCTCGGTCGCCGTCACGGGTCAGGGGCACATGGTCCTGGGAGCCAGCATGGCGAGCGCGAACGACTTCGCGGGCGCCGTCGTCGCGGGACGGATGCGGGACGACCCGCCGGGAGCGACACAGGCCGCGACAATCGCTGCCGCCGGCGTGGCGCCTTACGTGCTGCTCGACGGATCCCGCAACCGCTGGGGGGACTACTCGCAGACCTGCCTCGATCCGGAGGACGACCAGACCGTCTGGACCTTCCAGGAGTACGCCGACGGCACCAACGCCTGGGCGCTTCGGGCGATCCAGCTCAAGGCCCCTCCCCCGGCGACCCCCGTGGCGGCGAACCCCGCGTCGGTGTGCCAGGGGGTCCCTTCCGTCGAGGTGACGATCACCGGAAGCTCGTCGGGAGGGTCCGAGTTCTTCGACCCGGGGGACGATTTCGGAGGACCGGGGTTCAGCCGGCGCATCCTGGCAGGCGCGACCGGGGGTGTGGGCGTCCTCACCACGACGCTGGTCGATGCGACGCACGTGAACCTCGTGCTTCAGACCACGGGAGCCGCCAGCGGCGCGCAGAACGTGACGATCCGCAATCCGGACCGCCAGGCGGCGACGGGTACGGGGATCCTGACGGTGGATCCGGCTCCCCCCGCCGTGGTCGCCTCCAGCAACGGTCCGCTCTGCGAGGGCGCGACGCTCGAGCTTCAGGCCTCGAGCGTGCCGGGAGCGAGCTACACCTGGGCGGGGCCGAACGGGTTCTCGTCGAACCTGCAGAACCCGTCCCTTCCCAACGTGACCGCTTCCGCGTCGGGGGACTACACGGTCGTGTACACGACGGGGGGGTGTGCCTCGTTCCCGGCGGCGACGACCGTGCTCGTCAACCCCCGACCTGCCGAGGTCGACGACGGCGTGCGGCTGTCGCAGACGCCGGGGATCACCACGATCACCTGGAACGTGACCCTCGGTGCGAACGCCTACGACGTGCTGCGTGGGACCCTCTCCGAGCTTCCGGTGGGACCTTCCAACGGAGATGCTTCCGAGGTCTGCCTGGCCGGCGGCACGGCGGCCACTCTCGCGGAGGACCCACTCGATCCCCCCTCTCGCGAAGGGTTCTGGTATCTCGTCCGCGGCGTGAACGCGTGCGGCGGTGGCTCCTACGGGTTCGAGGGCGTGAACGGGGTCGCCGCGGCCGCGAGACTCAGCGCGACGTGTCCGTGAGGAGGGTGGCGGCGGCGTGATTCGGCGCCTTCCTCCGCGGGACCTCCGACGATCCAGCGCTTGACCGGCTGCTGTCCGCTTCTGGATTCCTCGACCCAGGCCTGCGTCAGCGCGCGATCCTGGAACACGAGGCGGAGCTGCGTCCGGATCGTCGGGTCCGGATTCACGCGGAACCCGAACAGCTGGACGCGGTTGTGCTCGGGCCGATACACCTCGTTGTAGAGCATCGAGGAGAAACCGCCCAGCCGTGTGCGCTCCGCCGGCGCGCCGAAGCGCGCGATGACCTCCATCTCGCTCATCCCCTTCCGGAGGACGAGCGAGAGTTCCGCGGGGAGGTCGACGCCGTCGATGACGGCATCCGGCAGCCTCACGACCGCGCAACCGGTGCCCCCTGCGAGGAGGAGTGCGGAGGCGAGAAGGGCGATCTGCCGGGAGGGGGAGTGCACGCGGCGGCGCGAGCGCACGGATCGAAGGGTGCCGACGGGCAATCGCACGCCCGAGAGGATACGCCGGAACAAAGCGAGCCTTGGAGAGGGCGCGCTTTGGAAGAGAATGAGCAGGGCCCCTGCTCACGGGCCGCCGTGCGCGGTGTCTTCTCTGGCGGAGGGTAGGAGTTGGACTTCAGCGACCAGGAGCTGGTGAGCGAGATCCGTTCCGGCTCTGCCATCGCCTTCGAGCGCCTCATGAACCGCCACCAGAACCTGGTCTATCGAGTCGCCTACGGGTACACGGGGGACCGGGAGAGCGCGCTCGATGTGACGCAGGAGACCTTCCTCAAGGTCCACACGCGACTGCGCAGCTTCCGCGGCACGGGCGAGGTCAAGAGCTGGATCGTCCGGATCGCAACGAACGAAGCGCGTAACCGCGGCCGGACCGAGCGCCGCCACCCGACTCTCGCGCTGGACGAAGCCTCGTTTCGCGACCCGGCCCCGTCTGCCGAGGAGACGCGGGTCCGGGAGAGCCGCGAGCGGGCGCTCGAGCGCTCGCTGGCCACGCTCCGGCCGCGGCACCGGCTCGCCGTCGTGCTGCGTTACTACGGGAACCTGTCCCCCCGCGAGATCGCGCCCCTGCTCGAGTGCAGCGAGGCCAGGGCGCGCAACATGCTGTTTCGAAGCCTGAAGAAGCTGCGGTCCGTGCTGACCGAGAACGAGGAGTACGTCCGATGAACGACTGCGCGCGCTTCGAAGCCATGATCCGGGACCATTCTGCGGGCGATCTCGACCCAGCCGCGCGCGAGCCGCTTCTCCAGCACGCGCGCCTTTGCGCCGCGTGCCGTCGGCTGCTCGAGCTGGACGCCGATCTCGGCCGTCTCGTGGCGCGTCTTCCCGAGCCTCGCGAGGCGGAGTGGGATCGCGTACACGAGCGGGTCCTGCGCGAGATCGCGGGCCGGCCGGCTTCCGCGTCCCTGCCGGCGCTGGCGTGGCTCGCGGCGGCCGCGGCGCTCGCCGTGGTGGCATTCGTCGGCGGGGCGTTCGCGGACCGGGCGCTTACGCCGCCGCGGTCGGCGCGGCCGGAGGCACGGAGCGGCCTGCTCGCGGCGCTGGGCGCCGAGGCGGCCTCGAACCGCGCCTTCTCGCAGGTCGAGAACGCGCGCTTCACATACTCGAACGTGTCCTTCCGCAAGATCGGCACGGACCGGGTCGCGCTCGCGTTCGACGTGTCCACGCACCTCGAGGTCGTGGAGCAGGAGTCGTCGGATCTTGTGCGCGAGGTCCTCGCGCAGTCGCTTCTGAACCCGTCGAGCACCGCGGCCCGGCTGAAGGCCCTGGACCTGGCCGGGGGCGCGCTCGACCCGAAGCTGCGCGACGCGCTGATCTTCGCGCTCGCGAAGGATCCGAGCCTGGCCGTGCGGTCGGAGGCTCTCGCCCTGCTCTCCGGCCGGGCGGACGAGCCCGCCGTGCAGGACGCGCTGCTCGTGGCGCTGCGCGACGACGAGGCGGTGCAGATTCGCCTTCAGGCGCTGGAGTCGCTCGCCGCCCGACGGGTCGATCCCGGGAGGCTGCGCGACGCCATCGGGTCGCGCCCCGGCGGGGAGGCGCTCCGGGTGCGCCTCGCATCATTCGAACAGGAGCTTTGAAGGAGGATCGGAGATGAGACGAACCTGGGTCGCATTGGTTGCCGCCATCCTTGCCAGCTCCGCCGCGCTCGCGGCGGCGGCCCCGAGCACGGGGTCACGGGAGTTCGCCGCGTCGCCCGGGGGCAAGCTGACGCTCAAGCTGGCGACGGGGGCGGGAGTGAAGATCTCCGGCAGCGGCGGAGCGTCGGTCGTCGTCGATTACGTCCTGTCCTGCAAGCCCGAGTGCGCGATCGACTTCGACGAAGCCCAAGGGGGGATCGAGATCAACACGAGGTACGTGGAGCGCAAGTCCAGCCAGACTTCCAACGTCAGCCTCGAGATCCGCGTGCCTTCCTCGTACGACGTCGAGATCGACTCGATGGGAGGCGAGCTCTCCATCCAAGGGGTCGAGGGGAGGTTCAGCGGGAGGACGATGGGCGGTGATCTCGACCTGCGCGAGGTGCGGGGGACCGCGACGCTCGAGACGATGGGGGGAGGGATCGAGCTGCGCGACGCCCGGCTCGACGGGTCTCTCAAGACGATGGGCGGCGACATCCTGTTCGAGAATGTCGAGGGCGATGTCCGTGGCTCCTCGATGGGGGGCAACATCCGCTACAAGAACGTGCGCGGCGCCGACGGCAAGCTCAAGGGCCCGTCGGGGATCGAGGGCGGCCTCGAAGTCGACGTGGAGACCGTCCAGATCTCGACCATGGGTGGGGAGATCGCCGTCGACGACGCTCCCGCCGGGGCCGACGTCATGACCATGGGCGGGGAGATCGAGGTCCGCAACGCCAAGCGCTTCGTGCGCGCGACGACGATGGGCGGCGACATCCGTCTCGCCTCGGTCGACGGCTGGGTGAAGGCCAACACGATGGGGGGCGATCTCGACGTCACGCTCGTGGGAGCGGGAGGCGACGTCGATCTCTCCTCGCAGTCGGGCGAGGTCATCCTCAGGGTCCCGCCCGGGTACGGCATGCGGCTCGACCTCGAGATCGCCTTCACGAAGAACAGCCGCAAGGACTACCGGATCGAGGCTCCGGGAGGCCTCACGCCGACGGTCACGCCGGAGTGGGACCACCAAGGCCAGAGCACGCCTCACAAGTACATCCGCATGGCGGGCGCCGCGAACGGCGGCGGCGTGAGCGTGAAGGTCCGCACGGTCAACGGGAACATCTCCGTGGTGGAGGGCGGGGCGCGCTGATTCAGTTCAGGAACGGTTCGAGCGTCATCGTTCTGCGCCGCGGCCTCCCGACGGAAGCGGGGGGACAGCGAGCTGATCTGGATGACACGGCTGCGCTGGGCTTTCGGTGGGAGATCGCTCTTGGAGCCGGCGCCCAGACTTGAACTGGGGACCTGCTGATTACGAATCAGCTGCTCTACCGACTGAGCTACGCCGGCCTGTCGTCGGGAAGCGGGCGGGTTATATCAGAGAGAAGCGGGCCGAATCAACTCCTCCCGGCCCTCCCGGGCGGCGGGCGGCCGCGCTATCCTCATCCTCCCTCTCCTCGAGATGCGACCGGAGGCGCGGCATGCAGAGACGACGGCTGGGCAGGACCGGGTACACCGTTTCGGAGATCGGCTTCGGGGCCTGGGGGATCGGGGCCACGATGTGGCGCGGCGTGACCGACGAGGTCGCGATGCGGACGGTCCACGAGGCCCTGGACCTGGGCATGGACTTCCTCGACACGGCGCTCGCCTACGGCGAAGGGCACAGCGAGGAGCTCCTGGCGCGCGTGCTGCGCGAGCGCGGGGGGCGCGACGCGGTGGTGGTCGCCACCAAGATCCCGCCCATGGACTGGGTGTGGCCGGGGAAGGCGAGCACGCCTCTGGCACACACCTATCCGGGGCACTGGATCGAGCAGTGCGTCGAGAAGTCGCTGCGCTACCTGGGGGTCGAGGCGCTGCAGATCGAGCAGCTCCACGTCTGGCACGACGCCTGGCTCGACGATCCGACCTGGCCCGAGACGCGCGCGGCCATGGAGCGGCTCAAGCGGCAGGGGAAGGTCGTGCACTTCGGGGTCTCGATCAATAGCCATGCCCCCGAGAGCGCGATGCGCCTCCTCGAGGACCCGCTGATCGAGACCGTGCAGGCGATCTACAACATCTACGACCGCTCGCCGGAGCGGGGGATGTTCGACCTCGTGCGGCGCAAGGACATCGGAGTGATCGTGCGCGTGCCGTTCGACGAGGGAGGGCTCACCGGCTCGATCGGCCCGGCCACGGTCTTCCCGGAAGGGGACTGGCGCCATCGCTACTTCCGAGGAACGCGCAAGGACGAGGCTGCGGCGCGCGCGGCGGCGCTGCTGCCGCTCCTGGGCAGGGAGGCGAGGACCCTTCCGGAGCTGGCGCTGCGCTTCTGCCTGGCACGACCGGAGGTGTCCACGGTGATCCCCGGGATGCGGCGTCCGGAGCACGCGCGCGCCAACGCCGCAGCCTCCGACGGCAACGCCCTCTCGCCCACGCTCCTCGCGCTCCTGGCCGAGCACGCCTGGGTGAAGGACTGGTACGCGGACTAGGGAACGGGGACATTCTGCTTTTTCGCCCCGGGCCCGCGCGTGGACGCGCGTGTCGTGCGTGCGCGCGAAGAGGAGAAGATCAGAGGTTCTCCTTTAGAAGAAAAAGCAGAATGTCCCGGTTTACAGGTGCGCGAGGATCCAGGCGCGGGCGGCTTCGTCCTCGAGCTGGCGGCGCAGCCACGACTCCGCCTCGACGCGCCGCGTGATGCGGTAGAGATCGGCGACCACGCACTTCACGCGCCCGTCGTTCACGACGTCGTGGATCGAGATCGCGAGCAGCTCGCGGATCGCGGCCAGCGGCCGGCGCGGGACCACGAGCTCGATCGGGACGGCGCGCGGGACGGGCGCGACGGCGAGTTCGGGGAACATGGAAGAGACCATGGGGGCGAGCGTATCCTCTGAACCGGGAACGGGCAAGGAGCTCCGCGCATGACCCTCCGGGAGATCGAGCCGCGCGTGTCGGCCGCGCTCGCGGGCGCGAAGCCGGGCGCTGCGGCCCACGAGCTGCTGTCGCCGCGGCCGCGCCCCGGCTGGAAGCCGGGGCGCCTCCCGGAGGAATGCCGCTCGGGGGCGGGGCTCATCCTCTTCTATCCGGGGGACGCGGCGCAGGCCTACCTGATCCTGACGCTGCGGACGCAGCACCTTCCGAGCCACCGCGGGCAGGTCTCCCTGCCGGGCGGCGCCGTCGAGGACGGGGAGACCGTGCAGCAGGCGGCGCTGCGCGAGGCGACGGAGGAGGTCGGGCTCCACGCGGCCAGCGTGCGGATCCTGGGCTCCCTCACGCCCCTGCACATCCCCGCGAGCGGCTACGTCCTGCACCCCGTCCTCGCCGCGACGGACACGCCGCCGCGGCTTCGTCCCGCGCACGGAGAGGTGGAGCGGATCCTCGAGGTTCCGTTCGCCGAGCTCGCCGATCCGGCGCGGCTCAGGAGCGAGCCGCGCGTCCTGGTGGGTGCGTCCTGCCTCGTTCCTTACTTCGATCTGTGCGGCGAGAAGGTCTGGGGCGCGACCGCCATGGTCCTCGCGGAGCTGTTGTGGCTGCTGGGCACGCCGCCCGATCCCTGGTCCCGGCTCGCTACCTGAAGGCGTGGCAGCGCATGCAGTCGCGCCCGACGGGGTGCTTCTGCGCCTGCGGCGAAGGGCCCCCCGGGCCGTGACAGGTGAGGCAGGCCTCGGCGCCGTCGAAGGCGCGGTGCGCGTCGTCGGCTGGGAGGAAGGGCGGCTTGGGGTTGCGCAGCGCCAGGTAGACGACCAGCGCCAGGAGCGCGCCGAGCGCGAGCAGGGAGATCAACTGCCTGCGGGACATGGGTTCTTCTGCCTCATCCGCCGTAGGGGGTGGGGAACGGGTCGGGCGGGGGCGCCTCGCGGATCGCGGGGTCGAGACGGATCGCCCCCTCGTGCTCCGCGAGCAGGCGCGTGAGCCTCGCCACGTAGCGCGCGGCGCGCGCGATACGCTCCACACTGATCTTGTCGGGCGTGTCCGTGGCGCGGTGGTAGTCGTCGTGGTAGCCGGAGAACGGATAGACCACGGGGAGCCCCGCCTCGAGGAGCGCGGCGTGGTCGCTCACCGGACGGAAGCGCAGTGCCGGGTAGAAGCGCAGGTCGTAGGCCGGATCGCGGTTCGCGGCCAGCGCGAGATCGCGCAGCACGGGGGCCTGGGCGGTGTAGATCACCTGCAGGACATTCGCGAACTCCTTGCGGTCCAGGTTGTCGCGTCCGAGCATGTCCAGGTTCAGCGCCGCCGCGATGCGCGCCAGGGGGACCGGCGGGGACTGCGTGAAATAGGTCGAGCCCAGCCGCCCGTACTCCTCTCCCGTCCACGCGGCCAGCACCACTTCCCGCGCCCCGTGCGGCGGCTCCGCCCTGAGCGCGGCGGCGGCGCCGAGCAGGCCGGCGATCCCGGAGGCGTTGTCGTCTGCGCCGGGGTGGAGGATCCCCCCCGGGCTTCCCAGGTGGTCCCAGTGCGCGCCCACGACCACGATCTCGCCCTCGAGCCCGGCCCCTGCGCCCAGGCGCGCCACAACGTTGCGCAGCGTGATCTCCTTGCGGTCCCTGTATGCGAGACGCAGGCGCAGGGGCGGGCCGGGGATCTCGCGGGTTGCGCCGCGCCCCTCCTCGAGCGCGGCGGCGGAGGCCGCGAGGTCGAGCCCGGGGAAGAGGCGCGCGGCGGCCTGGGGATCGAGGTAAACGAGCGGGATCCCGGGGGCGGCGCCGCGCAGGCCGATCCAGACGTCGGAAGGCTCCGCGCCACCGGCGCGGCGAAGGTCGTCGGCGCTCCTCGCGCGCCCCGCGGGGTTCGGCACGACGACCAGGGCCGTCGCCCCCAGGGAGGCGGCCAGGGAGCGCTTGGAGGAGACCGGCAGGTGGCGAGTCGGACGCGTGCCGGCCCAGGGGGATTTCTCGTCGAGCTCGCCCGGCTCGCCGGAGAAGACGACCACGATCCTGCCGCGCGGGTCGACCCCGGCGTAATCGTCGCGGCCGTGCTCGGGGGCGCGGATCCCGAAGCCGGCGAAGAAAACGGGGCCCGCGACCTCGACCGTCTCTGCGCGGTCGGGGAGGGTACGGAACCCGGGCTCGGAACCGTCGAGGAGGGTGACGGCGGCGCCCGCCTCGCCCTCCCGCTCGAGGCGCGAGCCGGCCCGGTCGTACACCGCCTGAAGAGCGGGAACCGACTGGAACCACGAGCGCGCGCCGCTCGCGCCAGGATCGCCGCTGGGGATCAAGCCCAGGGCCTCGAGCCTCGAGGCCAGGTATGCCGAGGCGACCGCGCCCCCCGGCTCAGCCGCGGCCCGGCCCGCGAGCTCGGGGGAGGTGAGGAAGTGGACCGTTGCCGCGATCTCCGCCGGGGAGACCGCATCCTGGGCGGGCGCGGCGCCGGCCCGCGGCGGGAGCGCGGGAACGGCGAGCAGCGCAAGCCAGAGGAGCGCGCATCGAAGCATGGATTCTCCCGGCAAGACCCGGCATTATACCCAGGAGCGGACGCGCCCTCCGGCGCTTCTCACCGCGGGAGACTTCCGAGATGAGCAGAATGAACCGCCCGACGCGCTCCCTGTTCGCGGCCTTGGTCCTGGCGCTCGTCGTCCCCTCCGCCCACGCGGGGCTCGCGGGCGGCCTGCGCGAGCAGGTCCTCGAAAACGGTTTGCGCGTGATCCTGATCCCGCACCACGCGAACCCGATGGTCGCCTCCTCGGTCGTGGTCGGCGCGGGGGTCGTGCACGAGCCGGAGGGGATGAACGGCGCCTCCCACTTCCTCGAGCACCTGCTCTTCAACGGGACCGAGCGGCGCAGCCAGCGCGAGCTCTACGACGATGTCGACCGCCTAGGCGCCTACAACAACGCCACCACGCGCGAGGACCACACGCTGTTCACGCTCCTCGTGCAGAAGGAGTTCGCCGAGAAGGGTCTCGACATCCAGGCCGACATGCTCTTCCACTCGACGCTGCCCGAGGACAAGTTCGAGAAGGAGAAGGGGATCGTCCTCGAGGAGCTGGCCAAGGACCGCAACGATCCCGGCTATGTCGCGGACGAGGAGTTTCGCGCCTTCGCCTACGCCGGGACGCCGCTCGCCCGGCCCGTGCTGGGCAGCGCCGAATCGATCGGCGGGTTCCGGCGCGAGGCCGTCCTGGCCTACTACAAGAGCCGCTACGTTCCCGGGAACATGGTGCTGGTGGTGATGGGCGATTTCGAGCCGGAGGCGATGCTGAAGTCGGTGCGCAAGACCTTCGGCGCGGCCAAGGCGGGGCCGGTCCCGCCGCCCGTGGCGCGCGCCTGGCCCGCGCCCGCGGAGAAGAACTTCCGTACGCGGCCGCTCGAGTCGGGGAGGACCTACCTGCACGCCGCCTTCCCCGTCCCCTTCCCCCCCTACGATCCGCGCCTGGGCGCGGTGGAGCTGCTCGCCGCGGCGCTCTCCGACGGCGAGGATGCGCCGCTGCAGCGGGCGCTGATCTCGGGGAGCGAGCCCCTGGCGCTCTCCGCCTCCGTGGGTGTGGCGCCACGCAGCGCCCCCTGGGGAACGCTGGAGCTCGGCGCGGTCCTGCCCAAGGGGAAGGGCCCGGCCGCGGTGCTCGCGAAGTGCGCCGAGGTGCTCGAGTCTCCCGAGGCCCTGGCGGAGGCGCGGGCGCGCCTGCCGCGCGTGCGCTCGGCGGCGCGCGCCGAGGAGGTCCTCACCGCGGACCAGATCCACTACTTCGTCCTGGAGCGCTCCGCGTATGTCCTCGGATCCCCGGAGGGCTCCTTGGCGCGCCGCCTGGAGATGCTGGACTCGATCGGGGACGAGGCGCTCGGGGCCGCGGAGAGGTTTCTGGCGAGCGGACTCGCGCAGCTGCGCGCGCTCGCCGCCGGGCCGGGGCTGACCGAGGAGGTGGTCGCGTGGCGCCCGCCGGCGCCGCGCGCGGCGCCCGCTCCCGCCGTGGCGCGGGAGGTGCTGGACGAGAAGATGAAGAACGGCCTCGAGGCGCGCATCGAGCGCAACGACGACTCGGAGGTGTTCGCGGTCCACCTCATGTTCCGGCCGCGCGCGGCTGCCGAGCCCGCGGGCAAGGAGGGGAGCGCGGACCTCCTGCACCGCCTGTTCCTGCGCGGCAGCATCGTGCACGACCGCGCGGCGCTCGCGGCGCGGCTCGCGGACTTGGGGGCGCGCGTGAAGACGAACGACGACCCCGCGGTCCCCTTCGACGATTACTACACGACCCCCGAGTTCTCCTTCGTGCGCCTCGAGATCCCCGCCGACCGCTGGCGCGAGGGGATCTCGCTGCTCGCCGAGATCACGCGCTTCCCGCGCTTCGAAGCGCTCGAGTTCGAATCGGCGCGCAAGGAGATGCTCGACCTGCAGACCCGCCGCGCCGAGTCGACGCGCGCGCGCGCCGTGGATCTCGAGGCGCGGACGCTGGCCCCGGAGCATCCGCTGTCGCGTCCGGTCCTGGGAACGTCCGCCTCGCTCGCCTCCATCTCCCTCGACGACCTGCGGGCGTTCCACGCTGCCTACGTCTCTGGCCAAAGGATGATCGTGAGCGTGGTCTCCCCGTTGCCCGCGGCCGAGGTACGCGACGCGCTCTCCGCCTCCTTCGGCGATCTCCCGGCGGGGCCGGAGCTGCCGCCCGTGCCCCCGCCTCCCGTCACCCCGGCCGGGGTGACGGCGCAGGAGGCGCTGGGGAAGGAGCAGGCGTACGTCGTCCTGGCCTATCTCTTCGAGGCCGAGCCCGCGGACCGCACGCCGCTGCTCGTCGCGGGCGCGCTGCTCTCGGACAAACTCTCCTTCTCGCTGCGCGAGGAGCGCGGGCTCGCGTACTCGCTCTCGGCCTCGATCGCCCCCTACGGCGGGCGCATGAAGCTCGAAGCCGTCATGGCCACGCGCCAGGCAAACGTGGAGGATGCCGTCGCCGGTCTCAAGCAGGAGATCGAGCGGCTCAAGGGAACGGACCCCGACCCGGCGGCGGTGGCCAGGGCCGCGGCGAGCCTGCGCGGGAGGCTGCTGATGCGCCGCCTCACGCGCATCAACCAGGCCTACTTCGCGGGGCTCGAGGTGCTCGAGGGGCGCGCCGCCGGCGACGACGTGGGGAGGCTCGCGGCGCTCCTCCAGGTGAGCTCCGCGGACGTGGCGCGCGTCGTGCGCAAGTACGTGGACGCCGGGCGCCTGGCGCGCGCGATCGTGCGATGAGAACGGGGACATTCTGCTTTTTGCGCCCCACCGCGCTTGCGGAAGACACTTGCTCGGCCGATGAGAGGAGAGGATGTCTCCAGCGCTCACGTGGCGCGGAAAAGCAGAATGTCCCCGTTTTCGCTGATGCGAAAGGAAAAGCAAAATGTCCCGTTCCGCGCTTCTCATGAAGACCTGGAGCGACGGCGAGGCGGAGCTCGTGCGCCAGCTGCTCGAGTCCTACGGCATCCACTGTCAGGTGATCTCCGACGTCACCCACACCGTGCTGCCGATCTCCGTCGACGGGCTGGGGGAGGTGCGGATCCTGGTCGCGCCCGAGGATCTCGAGATAGCGACGAACATCCTGGCGGAGCACCGCCGGCAGGGGCTCGATCTGAAGCCGGGAGGGGACGAAGGCCCGGAGTCGGACGGGCCGCCTAGCGAACCGTCAGAGGGATCGTGACCGGGACCTTCGCGGGCGCGCAGAAGCCGCTCGCGGCCACGCAGTAGAAATAGGAGAGCTGGCCGGGGATGCGGTGCTCTCCCGCGGGGGCCTTGGCGTCGACGCGCAAGTTCAGCTCCACCGGGTCCACGGTCTTGTAGTAGTTCGTCTCGATGCGCTCGGGGGGCGGCGGCGATGTGTTCCCGACCGCGACCTCGGCGGCATCCACGAGGCCCGCGGAGGCCGGGACCTTGAGCTTGATCTGGGGGTAGCGGTTGATCTTGATCCCCTCGGCCGGGCTCAAGCGCAGGGTCACCTTGGCCTCGGCGCCGGGGCTCACCGGAGCCACGGCCAGCTCGATCTTGGCCGGCTCCTTCGGCGGGGCTTTCGGCTCCGTCGGCGAAGCCGCCCGTAGGGCGGAAAACGCGACAAGCACTGCCAGGACCGTCGTCGTCGGGCGTCGTTGGCTCATGCGAGCGATTCTAGACGGCCGGTCCGGTATCGGCAACCGGAGGCGGGTGGCGGTTGCCGGGGGTATATCCTCGGGGTACACTTCCAATCGAACGGGCACCCGGACGAAGAGGGGGAAGACCATGAAGGGCAACCGCTGGTGGATCCTGGCTGTCGGCGCGGCACTCGCTTTCGCGACCAGCGCTTCCGCCGAGGAGGTCGTCTACTTCAGCAACGGCACCTACATGAAGGTCGTATCCCACGAGGTGCGCGGGGACATGGTCAAGGTGCAGCTTGACGGCTCCGGGAGCATCGCCTTCCCCGCGCGCATGATCGACAAGATCGAGAGCGGTTCGGGAGTCGTTTTCGGAGGGCCGACGAGCGGGATCTTCGCGAACCAAGCGGCGCCGCGCATGGCCGGCGCTGCGCTCGGTCCTCCTCCCGGCCAGACCGTGGTCGGTGTGCGCAGCGCGGAGGCGCGCCAGGAGGACCCGGACACGATCGCGGCCGCCAAGCGCGCCGCCGAGTACCGCTCGACCGCGATGATGCCGATGAGCGGCCGGCGCGCCGAGATGCAATACGACGACGGCACGATCGCCGCGACCCGCGGCGCCGGCCCCTCCGGCTCGCAGAGGCTCGGCAACCACTTCGTGGTCAACCCGTCGTCCCAGAACCGGGGCGTCTTCAAGCCGGTTCGGCTGCAGATGAAGACCGGGACTGCCCCCGTCGACGCTCCGCAGCCCGACGAGTCCGCTCCGCCGGACGCGGACCCGGCGCCGGATCCGGGCGCCCAGTCCGGGGAAGCGCCTCCTAACCCGTAGGGTCGGCCGGGGCACGGTGCGTCTCGTCATCGGGCTGACAGGCCCGAACGCTGCAGGCAAGGGAGCGGCGGCCGCGTTTCTCGCGGCGCGCGGCTTCGCCGTGCACTCCCTCTCCGACGTGGTGCGCGAGGAGGCGGCCCGGCTCGGGTTTCCCGCAGAGCGGAAGCACCTGATCCGCATCGGCAACGACCTCCGCGCGCGGGGAGGGCCAGGGGTCCTGGCGCAGCGCATCCTGCCGCGCCTCGGCGAGCGCGACATCGTGGACTCGATCCGCAACCCGGCCGAGGTGACCGTGCTGCGCACGGTCCCGGGCTTCCTGCTGCTCGGGGTGGACGCCGCCCCCGAGGTCCGCTTCGCCCGCTCCCTCGCCCGCGCCAGGCCCGGGGATCCTGCCACACTGGAGGAGTTCCGCGCCCGGGAGCGTCAGGAGAACGCCTCGAGTCCCGAGGGGCAGCAGCTCGACGCGACCTTCCGCCTCGCCGACCGCGTGCTCCGCAACGACGCCGATCTGGAGAGCCTGGAGCGGGGCGTCGAGCAGGTGGTGGCGGCGTGGGAAGCCGCGCTGGCCGCGCGCGATTGACGGGGTTTCGAAGGGCCGATAGAGTACCCGCCGGCTCAGGAGAGGGCCTCCGTTCATGGAAGAGGCGATCCGTCAGAAACTCGTCTCCCGGCCGCGCGACGCGAGCCGCGAAGAGAGGCTCGAGCGGTCCGTGGAGCGCCCCGTGCTGGAGAGGGTCGCCTCGCCCGCCGACCTGAGGACGCTATCCCGGGAGGAGCTGCGCCGGCTCTGCGCCGAGGTCCGCGAGTACATCATCGACGTGGTCGCCTCCAAGGGCGGGCATCTCGGTGCGAGCTTGGGGATCGTGGAGATGACCGTCGCCCTCGAGACGGTCCTCGATCTGCCGCGCGACCGCATCGTCTGGGACACCGGTCACCAGGCTTACGTGCACAAGGTCCTGACCGGCCGGCGCGAGGCGCTCTGGTCGATCCGGCAATACGGCGGGATCTCCGGCTTCCTCAAGCGCGACGAGAGCGTCTACGACGCCTTCGGCGCGGGCCACGCCTCCACCAGCATCTCGGCGGCGCTGGGAATGGCGGCGGCGCGGGACCTGGCGGGGGAGGACTACCGGGTCGTCGCGGTGCTGGGGGACGGGGCGATGACCGGGGGGCTGGCCTACGAGGCGCTCAACAACGCCGGCCAGTCCGGCCGCCGGCTGCTCGTGGTCCTCAACGACAACGGGATGTCCATCGCCCCGAACGTGGGCGCGATCGCGCACTACCTGACGAGCGTCAGCTCCAACCCGCACATCCGCAAGTTCCACGACGACACGCTGCACATGATCCAGCGGCTCCCCGCGCTGGGCGGTTCGATGGGGGAGATCGCGAAGCGGCTCGAGGCCGCGCTCAAGAACGCGCTGGTGCCGGGCGGGCTCTTCCACTCCCTCGGCTTCAGCTACTTCGGGCCCGTGGACGGCCACGACCTGGACCTGCTGCTGGGGCTCCTGCCGCGCGTGCTGCAGCGCGAGGGCCCGGTCCTGCTCCATGTCCTGACCCGCAAGGGGAAGGGGCTGGCGGTGGCGGAGAACGACCACGAGTCCTTCCACGGCGTGAACCCGTTCGACAAGGTGACGGGCAAGGCGCTCGCTTCGAAGGAGCCCTCGGGGCCGTCCTACACCGCCGTCTTCGGCCAGGCCATGGAGGAAGCCGCGGCGGCGTTCCCGCGCATGGTGGCGATCACCGCGGCGATGCCATCCGGCACCGGCCTGAGCGGCTTCCGGGAGAAGCTCCCCGAGCGCTTTTTCGACGTGGGGATCGCCGAGGCGCACGCGGTGTGCTTCGCGGCCGGGCTGGCCTGTGAAGGCGCCAAGCCGGTGGTGACGATCTACTCGACCTTCCTGCAGCGGGCCTTCGATCAGATCGTGCACGACGTGGCGCTGCAGCATCTTCCGGTGATCTTCGCGGTCGACCGCGCCGGCCTCGTGGGCGCCGACGGTCCCACGCACCACGGCGGGCTCGATCTCGCGTTCCTGCGCTGCGTCCCCGGGATGGTCCTGGCCTGCCCGAAGGACGGAAACGAGCTGCGCGACCTGCTCTGGACGGCCCTGCACCACGACGAGGGCCCATTCGCGTTTCGCTACCCCCGCGGCGCGGTGCCGGAGCCCTACGATCCCAAGCGCCCTCCTCGGCCGATCCGGATCGGCAGCTGGGAGATCCTCGAGGAAGGCCGCGACGCGGCGATTCTGGCGACCGGGGCGATGGTGGAGGTGGCGCTGCGCGCCCGGGAGATCCTCGGACAGCGCGGAGTGTCCGCGGCGGTCGTCAACTGCCGCTTCGTGAAGCCGCTCGACCGCGAGCTCCTGCGCGGGATCCGCCAGCGCTTCCCGGTGCTCGTCACGATCGAGGAGGGCTGCTTGCCCGGCGGCTTCTCGGACGCGGTGCTGGAGGCGCTGGACGAGGCGGGTCTGTCCGCGGA
>Ga0316622_100000102_pt1 | contig 38927 bp, 65 predicted proteins | sample OWC_Aug_OW2_C1_D_FD_207646 | JGI IMG/M metagenome (GOLD analysis project Ga0316622, IMG submission 207646) | Wetland soil microbial communities from Old Woman Creek delta, Ohio, United States - OWC_Aug_OW2_C1_D5_C | ecosystem: Environmental > Terrestrial > Soil > Wetlands | place: USA: Ohio... | reverse complement strand
ACCACCAGGTTATTCGCGGGCGCCGTAGCGACATAGTTGTAGGGCGTGATGGTGAAGGTATTGCTCCACACATAGGTCGGCACGAGCGCCTGATTCGCGGGTTGGTTCGCTACCCCGCCGATCAAGGGGGTGTAGTTATCATCGTAGAGCGCCCCATACCCACGCCCCGCCGTTTGATCCACGCACGCAAGAGGGCGACGAATCTGGATACTGTCTCCAATAGAAAACCGAAATGTCCCAGACCACCAGCCAACGGTGAGTGTATCGGTCGTGTTTGACTGAATCTGCCCGCCGTATCCAGTCGTGACGTTATGGACGGAGTACTGGGTGGTGGAATCCACCCACTGATTCGTGGTCCACGGACTTCCGCTGACCGTGATCGTATAAGATCCGACACTCGACACCGTGCCGCTCCAGTAGACGGTGGCATCGTTCGTGTCGTATCCCGTCGCGCCCGCGCACGGACCCCACGGGGCAAAGTTGTTGGTCCCATCACCAAGCAGTCGATAGGTCGTAAAGTCCGCGAGCCGATCCATGCCGTGTCCACCAGACGTTGCATTGCCCCAGAGAAATCCCGTCCCGCTTCGGATACTCAGCAGGTTGCGGCAGCGATAGGTCGGATCGGCGCAGACGAAGGTGTTGTTGTACACCTCGTAGGCATGAATCCCTCGTGGTCGGCCATTCGACTCGGTGCCGTGCCAGCCCACACCGAACCGATCCTGCGTCATACCCACGAACTGGTTGAACCGAGCCACGAGGCGGCCACCACCCTCGTCCTGGTAGGCTCCCGCAGTCCCTTCATGTTCATTTGTTGAACTATCACTGAAGACATTGTTCTCAAAGAACAAGAACTGATCGCTGCCCCAGTTTTCAGGCATTGCCCAGTCTTTATCGCCCCAATGACCGACGCCGAGGTAACTACCGAGATTGATGTGAGCCAATTCCACGGCGGGATAGCTTCCCAGCGTCGTGGTAGTCATCGTGTTATGGTCAATTACCCCGAACATATTGTCGATGGCGCCGATGGCATAGCCGTTCTGGGACCCCCCGCTCCGGTTCGCCCAATTCGAGAAGCTAAGATTGTCCATACGGAGGCTGGGACAGCCGCTCGCCGTACACGTCCCGTGAATCTTGAACCCGATGGGCGTGCCCGTTCCGCCATAGTTCAGCGCGAAGCAGGACAGGCGTGTGGTGCCGTTCCCGTAGGTAGGCGTCACTGTAAACGCCACCACGTCGGCTCCGTTGACAGTAATCGTCGTCGCGCTACAGGACGCGCTCGCGCCGGTCGTGGCGGGCGTCGTGTTGGGGACTCCCTCGCCAGTGATCGTGATCGCCACGCCAGCCGGAACGGTGACGCCAGTCGTCCACGTACAGGGCGTCCCGGGAATCGTCACGGTATCGCCGTTTGAGGCCGCGTTGATCGCAGTCTGCACGTCCGCGCTGGAACACGACGCCGCCTTATGGGTATCCGCCCACACCGGGACCGCCCACAGCGCCAGCGCCAGAGCCAGAATGATGCGCCTCATAACTTCACCACCGTAATCGCGGTTGCCGCCGTGCAGAGCGCCCCGTTGCAGGCGTAGATGTAAATCTGGTGCGTTCCCGCCGTCAGCGTTCCGCAGTTCGACAGCGCAGTGGAGTAGTAATCACCCACTTTGCTCGGAATGCCCAGACTGACCTGAGCGCCAGCGTCAATCTTGCAGGTGAACTCGGTGACGTTCACGCCGTCGTGCTGCCATTCGATCACCGGGGCCGTCTGCGCCCAGATCGATACGGCCAGCACGACCGCAATGGCCGCCGTAATCAGCCACTTTTTCATACCGTCACCGTCTGTTTCGCAAAGGGCTGTGTTACTCCGCCCACGATGCCCGCGACTCGGGCATAGTGTGTGCCATGACGTAACTGCCATGAGTACGTCAGCACGCCTTCGAGCATGACATCGCACTCATCGCTGCCACCGTCCGTTGTCCCAATCTGAAAGACATAGAAGTCGGCGCCAGGAACAGCGTCCCAGACGAAGAAAATCTCTTGCGAGATTTGGCCGTATCCGCGGATTCGCAGGCCCGCATAGTTGCGAATCAGAGCCGCCTCTCCAGCGGTCAGGGTGAGAACGACATCCTGAAAGCTATTGGGAACGCCAAGCAGGGACTTGGTTGCGACGACGCTACCATCGTCCGTATTCTCCAGCGTGAGAATCAGGTCCAGAAACTCATCTCCCGGCGGAGAGATGATCGCCCGCACGACGATCTGATGACTCGTGTCTACCCCAGGATCCGTCAACGGGCCTAGCGAACAGAGAAAGGTCTGCGCTGGCTCTGGCGCCTGTGGCGACGTGACGTATGTGGCGTCCGAGGCATCCCCGAGTGAGGCGGCCGTACCCGCCCATGTGGCGCTCGTGAACGTCGTCGGCACCGCAGTCTGACTCACTGCTGCACCTCCTGTAGCCAGTCGGCGAATCGGCCTGCCGGCACGCCCCAGCCCGGGATCTCTGTGCCTTCCCGCCAGTTCTGGCACGTCCGCTTGTCGTGGAACTCAGCCGGAGACCACCGCGAGGCGGTCAGGTTGTTTTCGTGACGAATGTCGATGTAGGGCTTGGCCGACTGCCAGGTCCTCGTGGGGATCGTGTCGACGCCGGCCTTCCGTCCAATGTGGACGCCCGGCTCGTAGCCGACGCCGTGGTCATACCCGTTGGCTTCAACCTCCGAAACGACCTTTCGGAAGTGGTCGAGTAAGAGGCTCCGGCTCGCGCAGCACCCGCTGAGGTGATACCCGTCGTACGCCACGGCCCGTCCAGTCGCCGCGTCCACGCGCCACCAGTTTGCATCGTAATAGTAGGCGTCCTTCGTCGGAGGCATGAAGGCGAAGTGCTCAGACGGGTAGAGGCAGTCGTGCTCACAGAGGAAGGCGTACTCCGTGTCTAGGGTCTCCAGCCCGGCTAGGATCTGCCGGAACATCGTCAGTCGGCCCCGTTCCGCCTGGAGCGTCAGGTTCTGCCCGAAGGCGAGCGGCGCGAGCGACACGGAAACGAGCCGATGGCCGTTCGTCGATGCCTGAAGTCTCCGTCGACACGCCTCAGCGATCGAGGGATCCAGACGCCCATCGGTGTAGTAGACGACGCCGACTGACGGTGGAGCAGTGACAGGGAAGCTCTTGGCCGTCTCGCGGATCCGTTCGCGGTCCTCCTCCGTCCAGCCTTCCACGGGCCAGAACTTGTCGATCAACCAGGACAGCGGTCTCCGCTGGCTTTCCCATGTATTCTCCAGCCAGAGTTTTCGTGAGTGTCGTCTGGCCGACTCAGCCTGGCGTTCGGACAGGTGGTAGGGGAAGCCAAACCCGGGTTGCGTGCGGAACAAGTGGCTATACCACGTCCGCTTATTGATGACCTGACGGCCTCCGCTCAACCACGATTTGCAGGAGACTTCCGTCCCCATCTGGCCCCAGGACCCATGCCGTTCGTCTAGCCCGCCAAGGTCCCAGAACCGGCTACGGTGCATGACGTAGCACGCCCCGAGTTGGCCGAGGGACTCCACGAACTCCCCTTTGGCTTCAGGCCGGCGCTTGTAGGCGCTCCAGTATTGAAAGTGCATTGTGGCGTCGAAGCGCATGGCGTCGGTCATGCGGTTCCACCGCGGCGTCCAGACGATCTCCCGGTGATGGGGCGCGGCCCCGCACTTCACGCACGTCTGCGGCTGCGGACCCTGGTAGGTCCGGTGTCCGCATCCGTCACACTGCCAGTCGAAGACGTGCAGGTTATAGAGACGCGGCACGGTCGTCACGTCCCAGGCTAGTTCCCCATCCTCATAGGGCTGCATCAGCTTGACATCGAACCCTTCGTCGAGCGCGCAGTGCGCGTCGAGCTTCATCACGTACTTGGCCGTGCTGATGCGTACGGCCTCGTTCGTCGCGGCCCGCTGGCCGATAGAAACGGGGTGATACACGAGATGCACGTCGGGATGGTCGGGGATCGCCTCGACCGGCCACTGGCCGTCCAGCACCACGATCACATTGGTCTGTCCCCGTCGATGCGCGAGGATGTCCTCAATGGTCCGGTTCAGGAACATCTCATTGCGCGCCGGGATGCAGACCGTGAGGCTACTCATCGGCGAGCCTCCTGAACGCTTCGGCGACGTGGTCGAGATGGTAGGGTTCCGTCCAGATTGGCCCAGGTTCCGCCAGTGCGGCGTACTTCGATGGGTCATGCTGAAGTTCGCGCACGGCATCGAGCGCGTCGCCGATCTTCTCGAACCCGAGATAGTGGCTGTCGCACTCAGCGGCGTAGCAGGGCTCCTGGTTGACGACCGTCGGAATCCCGAAACTGGCGGCGCTGATAATCCGCATCGGGTTCTTCAGGTGACGGAGCTTCTCCGGCATCCCCTCGCGCCAGTAGAACTGGAGGTCCGCGTCAAGATAGGCGTCGACCACGTCCTTCCGAGTCCTGAAGTCCGTCACCCAGCGCATGGTCAGTCCCATGTTCGCCATCGCTCGGTTCACCCAGTCGTACCAGGGCGGACGCTCAGTGAGGACCCCAACGAACACGACGGTCTTCATTGGACGGTGCGGACGACGATGCCGTTCCACATTGCAGTGATGCTGCGGGATGAAACGGAGTGGATTCTTGAGATGCTCGCGAAGATAGCGTTCACCCGACCTCGAACAGACAATCAGTTTGATCTCGGGCCAGCGAGCCAACCAGTCAATCGAGGTGTGATGGTCGATGAAATCGAGGTAGAAGTCCCCCATCCTAGACGGGTCAATGAGTTTGTCGTGGTAGACGAGATAGGGCGACATCTTCACGCCGATGCAGATGTCCTGTTCCGTATCGCTAGACGGATTGACTCGGGCTCCAATCACGTCGGCCACCTGGCGCCGGATTTCGCCAGAGAGTTGATGCCGCCGATAGAAGAACGAGATGCGCCTACCCATGACGGTGCTGCCTCGTCCAGAGCAGATGACTGGCATGGTAGATGTCCTGGTCCAGAACCTTTACCGTTGTACGGCAGGCATCCAGGACATACGGAAAGGCTAACTGGTCGATGCAATGGAATCGACTGGTATGCTCCCACCACAACCGCATCGCGGCCTGCATCCGAATCGTCGGACGATAGATGAATGCACCGCTGGCATAGAGCTTGTCGTCCGAGAACCATCCGTGGTTGATAGCCTTCATCTGACCATCAAGGTCCTCACCTTCATAGCGGGAACAGATGTACTTGCTACCCTTGGCGAGTTTGACTCTAAGAAAGTCCGCTTCTTCCTTGGCGCTCTTGCGAACCGGATGGGCGAAGACGACGATGTCGTGCCCGTTCATCTGGTCGAGAAACCAGGCTACGCTGTCGGGCTTCGAGAGTTGCAGGGACGCATCATGCCAGAAGTACGCATCGTACCCAGGCTCCAAGTCCCAGCCAAACATCTTCGGAATCCGCGCCTGAAGGCGACGGGTCATGGCGCGTGGCCTCGGCGGGAACTCGGTATCCGTGAAGATCCGATAGGTGATCTCCACGTCCACCTGTCTCACTGGCGTTCGCACGGCATCGAAGCCGCCCAAGTTTGCCGTATGCACGAACACGCGCATCAGAGGACCCTCCAGGCGTAACTGCCATCCTCGAAGATCCACCACGGCCCGATTTCATGCTGTGCAACGAAGGCGTTGACGGCCTCGATGACCTGAATATGTCGGTAGGGCGGTCGCGTGAACCGATGGTAGTCATGCCCTGAGAGGATGCCACCAGGCTTGACCTTCGGCATCCAGAGCGTCAGGTCCTGCATGACGTAGTCAAAGGCATGATTGCCGTCGATGAAAACGAAATCAAGCGAGCCGTCTGGAATATCAGGCGCGGCTTCGGCTGAGGTTTTTCTCCAGAGCGTGCAGTGATATGGCTCCAGTCTGGCCTGCGCTTCCTCGTAGATGTCGGGGAGCCGCTGCATCGTTTTCTGGAGTTGGTCGTGGTATCCCTCGTATGGAATCCAGGGATCCACTGCAATGAGTCGGAGGCGAGGATTGACACGGCAGAGTGTCTTCGCATACTCGCCACGAAGCGTGCCGATTTCTACCCCAGTCGTGTAGCCCTTCTCTGCGAAATAGACCGCGAGGTCCTGTCGGCCGGCGTCGACCTTGATCGGCCACGGTGGCGGAGTATCCAGGCGGTCTAGTGTCGCGGCTAGATCAGTCACAAGAACGCTCCATGCGGCCGATCCGCGTAGACCATTGCGAGGCTTTCATTCATCAGGTGCAATCGGCACATGACCCGACAGGATGAAAAGTCGGTACGGAGTCCAGGATGTGTTTCCCAGATCATCGGGAACGACGTGACTCGCAAATCTCCAATGCAGGAATCTCGCATTCCTCGACGCTGACAGCACTCCCATACTCGTCCATCTGGGGTGATAACCGTGGAGAACCGAATGCCATAGCAGGCGTCGTATGCCCGGCCCGTCCAGGCTTGATATGCCTCGAAGCGAGCTACGTCTAGTTCCACGTCGGGACTCTTGGCAAGGTCACGTAACATCGGCACGGCTTTGGTAATCCAGCGGCGATCTTCAAGGCACGTAGCGGGGTCTTCTGGGTCCACTACGATGGCCGGCCGGAAGGTCGTATACGTGGCCTTCAGGCGCTCAGCGAGCGCGGCCATTTCTGGCGCACGTTGCCAGTTGGCTTCGCGCAAGAGGAAGGACACGCTGACCACGATCTGGCCGAGAGACGCGAGATTCTCGATGTTCCGGCAGACCAGATCGAAGATGCCTGGACTGCACTGCTTGTCAGTCGCGTAGGTGTCGGCGTCAATCGCGTCAAGTGAGATGACTACCCATGCCAACCGTTCGGCGAGCCAGAGTGAGGATTCTGGCGTCAGAACTACTCCAGACGTGTACATGCCCTGATGGAGTCCAAGACTATGTGCGTAGTCCACAATCTGCCACCAGTGCGGATGGGTTAGTGGCTCGCCTCCACCACTCCACACCACGCCTTGTACCCCTGCGGTAGCCATCTCCAGAAGGCCCCGACGAACGACTACTTCATCGGCCAGGTCTCCACACGGCTCGTACAGGACCGACGGGCCGGTTGTGAGTGGGCCTCGCGTCCGCAAATGCGCGAAATGGCAGTCTGGACAGCCCAGCGGACAACGATTGGAGAGGTCCCATTCCACCGTTACCGGGGCAGGCTTCTGTCCGTGCTGCCATAGGGCTATCCTTTCGAGGTGCCCGAATACCTTGTGCCGAGAGTCGGTATAGCTCATACCGTCACCTCGGCGAGCAGCATGTGGGCATAACGCTCAGGATGTCGCTGTACTTCCTCGGGAAGTTCCTTGATTGACACGACGCTGAAGGGTTCTTCTTTGCGCCCAAATGGGTTGAGCCGCTGCGCGATGCGTGACTCTAGCCATTCCGCGTTCCGGTGATGCTCGGTGTCGTACTCGGCATGGGCGAACGATGCAAACTTCGTCCGAATTGCCTCCACGCCTCCCATGTAACTGAAATGCCAGCCGCCCTTGATGGGGCCGATCGGAGGCGTTCTGAATCGGGCCTCCAAAGCATCGGCCCCGTACTTTCGGACGGTGTCGATACGAGCGAACTGAATGCCAGGAAGTGACCGCGGCGTTCTGAGGTTGAGATAGTAGTAATAGCAGGCCGGATCGAAGCCAACCCAGGCATCAAGCGTCAGACTTGGCACGAGGTCAGGAAGCAATCGCACATCTGGGATCTCGTCCACGCAAGACAGAATGACCACGTCGTCATCCTGATAGAACGCGAGCGCATTTTTCTTGACGTGGCGCATCGCCTTTTCGCGAATCCACCGATCCGATGTCTCAATCCTTGGCACGGTCACGGAACGTAGTCGGCTTCTCCACGGAGCCCAGCGGTCATCTTCCAGATTCAGATACATCGGCTTGAGGTCGCCGGCATGGGTCTCCTCGCCTTGCACGGCGATGAAATAGGACACGACACCATCAAGCTCTCGGAGTCGTAACTCCAGGATGTCCAGTTCGTTGAAGAAGGAGAAGCAGTCGATGATCATGGCTTCTCCCACAACCAGGACCGATGCTTGTCCCGCACTTCGCTGGGCCTTGTTCTGGTTCGTCCGAGCACGAACCACGGGGCCACGCGATAGGCCCGCGTCCAGCCGTCTACCGCTTCAACGACCTGAAGGTCTGGACGCGCCGCGATCATTTTGTAGTCATGCCCGCAGATGACCCCGCCAGACCGCACTTTCGGCAACCACGCGGCGAGATCCGCCACGACATACTCGAAGCCGTGGTTCGCGTCGATATAGCAGAAGTCCAGAGACCCGTCTGGCACTTGCGGGGCGGCGTCCACGCTGAACGCCCGGATGATGCGACAGCGATACGGTGCGAGCCGAGCCATCGCCTCCGCGTGCGTCTGCGCGATATGCGCGCGGTTCCGATGGTCCGAGTAGTCCTGATAGGCGACCCACGGGTCGACGCATGTCAAGTCCAGACCAGGCATTCCCTGACAGAGATACTCTGAGTACTCCCCTGCCCACACGCCAATCTCCGCCCCTTTCGTGAACCCCATATCCGAGAAGACTGATGCGAGATGCAGACGACTGGCGCCAGGCACCTCCACGGGATAGGGCGGTCCCGTTGGGAGCGTCCCGTACCGCTTCGTGAGGGCCTCGACGAGCGTCATGCCGCCCTCCGCTCAAGGAACTCGGCCTGCCAGTTCTCCGGCCATCCCGGGAGGGGACCAAACTTGTCAACGAGCCACGCGAAGTCATGGACCCGCTCGGGCCACTGGTCGGTCATCCAGTAGATGGTCGACTCGGCGATGGCCGCGTTCCACCGTTGCTTGTGCCGGCTGAACCCACGCCGATGCGCCTTGCCCTTGTACAAGTGGGCATACCAGGCCGCCTTGACGATGCGACACCGGCCCCCACCGAGCCACGCCCGCATCCCGAGTTCGACGGCTTCGTGGGCGAAGTAGTATCGCTCAACGTTCATCGGCCCGATGCGATCCCAGTAGGTGCGCCGGAGAAGCCATGCCGACCCCTGGAAGGTCAGGATGTCGTCGACGGGGATCCGTCGTCTGGCATAGTTGACGCTCGGGCCGTAGTTCTTCTCGTGCAGGCCCCACGTCAGCCCGTTCTCCTCCCACGGCCACGAGAGGTAGAAGTACTGCCACGGATGTTTGCACCGCTCCCACGTCTCGGGAATGAGGGAGTACTTCTCCGGCACGACGATGTCCTGCTCCCCGCACGACGCCTTGAGGGTCACGTCGAAGCCTTCGCCGACGGCGCAATGGGCGTCGAGTTTCATCACGTACTCGCCGGTCGCCATCGCCATGCCGGCGTTGATCGACTGCCGCAGCCCTTGAGCCGTTCCCCAGTGCAGAACGGCAATTCGCGGATCCTCGGGCAAGGTGGGTTCGGGCCACCATCCGTCCAGCACGACGACGACTTCCACGTCACCCCGAGCTTGGCGGAGGCAGTCCTCCACCGTCGGGCGGAGATAGGGCTCCTGCCGCGCCGGAATGATGATGGACGTCCGCCCAGGAATCATGGCTACGCCTTGTCGGTCTGAAGGATCCAATAGATGACCGCGGCGCCACTGTCCTGATAGAACGTGACATTGCGGATGTTATCGTGTCCCTCGATCACGATGAGATCCGTCGTCGCGATGGGAAACCCCGCGTCCGCTGTCGGGTTCATAATGCCGAGAATGCCCATGTTGACGCTGCCACCCGTCACCTTGCCGACCGCGCGCTCAACCTGGTTGCCCCAGCGGTCGGTCAGTTCCGATGACGTGAACCCCACGATCGAGGTCCCTACGCTCATGGCGTAGTATCGCGTCAATCGCTGTCGGGTGAAGATGATGTCCATGCTGTCTCCTTACGTCGTCCCGAAAGCGTCCCACGTCGTTCCGTTGGACCGCTCGATGACCGACTCGTCGCTGACGCCATACAACGTGCCGATGGGCACGGCAGACGCATTGGGTTGGTTGGCTCGCGTCCCCGACTGAATGAACGCCTGGACGTTGACCGCCAAGGTGCCATTGTTCAGGGTGAGTCCCGTACCGGGCGTAATCGTGGTTGCCGGCCCAGGCCCCGTCGTATCTCGGCCCAAGAGAGTCCCATCCCCGATGTAGTTGTAGAAGTTCGTGCTGAGTGTGGTCTGTGCCTCGAACCACATGGCCCACGGCTTCGTCACGAGACCCGTCGCCGGCTCAAGTATCGGATGGCGAAGCGGGGGATAGTTCGTGTTTCGAGCGAGCGCCTCGGCCGATCCCGGGTTGCCGGGTTGCGTTTCGCCTGGAGTCCCCGTACTCGGCGTGCCGCCGAGATCCACGCGGGCATCGTCGGGATCCACGTACGCCTCGGAATAGACGCCGGTCGAGCTACTCCAGGCGATACGGAAGGTGGAACTGGCGGTATGCCAGACACCGCTGGGATACATGGTTTCGCCCGTGGCAACCACGTAGCCGAAGGTCTCGCCGAACGGACGCAAGATCAACCGTGCCTGGTCATAGGAGAGCGCCCACGGTCCTGCGGGACTGTCGATAGGGCTACAGATGAATTCCACATCGTTGCTGGCCGCGATGGTGTGGGGCGCATCAGCGATGTCCAGCCGCATCCCCCAGACGTCACGCCCAAGGGCGCCACTGAGTCGAGACCAAGCAATGGCCTGCGAGGTCATCTGCACGTTCATAATGCCGGCGCCAGAGTCGATCGTTGTGCCGTCCAGCACAAGGCGCTGCGTGTCGGCGAAGTAGTCAAGGGTGTAGGCGAAGCGGGTAGCGGTGAGGGCTGGACGCCCGAAGCCGGGGCTCAGCACCTCTCCCCAGCTTGTCCAGATAGTTCCTGGTGCCCAACCTGCCCATCGGCCGCCCTGTCCGACGACAAACTCGTAGTACCCACCGTTGAGTCCAAGGTTCTGTGTGGATCCGCCGACGGTCGACGTCCACATGCGGTAGTCGGTATCCGTGCCAGGGGTATTCGGGGCGAGAAAGAGGACCTGATGCTCACTCGACCAGCAGGAGTTTGTCCCCTGTCTAGCGGTATATCCCGAGCCGATCTGTTGGGTGCCGTCGAACCACAGTTCTCCCGTCCCGGTGATAACGTGATCCCCGGATGGCGAGAAGCACGGGAACCATCCCGTGTAGGCCATCAGGAGGTCCCTCCCATCGCCTGCACGTAGGCGTTCAGCAGACGCCAGGGCACCGGGTCTGACATAACCACGCGCCAGACACGATCACGGGTGCGGCCAACGCGGAGCCAGCGTGCGCGCCAGGCATAGGCGCCCATGATGCCCGCAGACACCCATTCCTCGTTGCTCCAGGTGTGTCCGCCATCGTCGGAGTACTGGAGCATGATCTGGGGATCCACGCCCTGTCCGGTCGTTAGGCCACGTCCAGTCTCCAGATCCAGCTCGAAGGATGACAGAAAGACGGACATCTGCTCGTGGCTCAGATGGGGTGACTGCCGCATCCGGCGAATCGTGCGGATCTCCTCTGGAACTTCTGGGGATGGAGAGGCACTACGACTAGAAGAAGATGAGGGAGAGATCGGATAGGGAAGACCAATCTCCACAACTCCGATGCCTTGCCCACCCTCGGGGATACCCGACAACGTAGCCGTCACTCTGAGGCTTTGGAGTCCTTCGGTTCCGGTGATGTTGTAGGCGTACCACATCTGCATCGAAGCGGCATACGTATGCCGGCCGTAGAATGCTCCAGAACCACATTGATAGAGATTGGTAGCCGGAAAATATGTATTGCCAGCGGTATCGGTGACTCCAGTGACGGTGATGGAAAGAAACACATCATACATACCGACACAGGCTACGATTAGGCTCCCATCTGTGGCGGGATCAAAGAACAGCGCGGATGTTGTCGTTTCTCCGGCATGTTCGCCATGTGCAGACTGTAGCGGTATATATGTCGTAGGAATGTCAAACGATGCCACCGCGCATGTTATTGGGCCATTGAAAGCATCGAAAGCATAGGTCGGATTTGTCGACGTCGCAGCGGTCTGCCTAGCCCAGAAAGTACGCCCTTTGGTTGAGTCGTACCAGTCAGAATACGTATATCCAGACGGGGCGATTCCTCCGTATGCAGGCGTGACGGGATACCAAGAATACAGAGTAGTCAGGACAAACGAATTATCAACAGGTGGCGTGATGATACCTGTCGAGATAGAAGTGGCGCCTGAACCATTTAGAACACTTCCAGCACTTACTCCCAACGGCCAAGCCATCATCCACCTCCGCTCGGCGAGGAGGACTCTGACAGGCTCTCGCTGATGGACTCCGAAATGGAGGCACTTCCGCTAACGGACTCAGACACGCTCGGGGAGATCGAGGCACTGGAACTGATAGACTCCGAGACACTTGGAGAGATCGAGGCGCTGCTACTCGTTGACTCCGACCGACTTGGCGAGACAGACGCTGACGCGGATCGCGAACTCGACCGACTGGCGCTCCGCGACTCAAGCGCCGGTTGCGTCAAGCCGGCGAAGATGTCCTCGTGGATCGGCCGCCATTCCTCGTGGTCCTGTGTCCCCGTGGGTCGTCCATCAGAAAACATCAGGATCATCTGGACCCGGGAGTCTGCCGCCGCGATGTTCGCCGGGATGACCTGAGACGCCTCCAGTTGCGTCACGTCCTGCGTGTTGTCGGTATTGCTCGTGTAACTCAACCCGATGAGGCACACTTCCTGTCCCGCGTCGAGCAAGGCGAGTGAGGCTTCGATACGGGCTTGGCACTGCGCCGCGGATTCCGTGGATTGCGTGTAGCACTCGATTGCCAGCCAGTCCACATTTGCTATTGCCCCCGTGGGCAGGAAGCCATCGCAGATGCCAATGATCGGCCGATGAGCCAGGGATGACGGTCGCGCCGCCACCATGTCCGCGGCAGCCGTCGCCAGCGTCGCTGGCGAACCGCCCGTACACATCAGGGCGATGATCCAGTCTTCGTACCCTGCACACGCCGCCAGGACCGCCGCGTCATCAGTACCGACGACGAAGTGATACCCGTTGGAGACGGCCCAGGCGACAGACGCTACATCCTCGATGTAGAGACAGTTCTGCGGAATGCCATCCGTGTTGTAGCCGTATCGGACGGACGCGCTGTAGAAGTAGCCAAACCAACAGGCCCGCCCGATCGTGGGCACCACGATCTCCCCCACCGCGGCCGATAGCGAGGGCGTTTCGATGTTCGTGTCCCGAAGTGAGACGTCCTCATCAAACAAGTCCAAGGACATCTCGTAGACCTGACCCGTGGTGCGGCTCCCGACGAAGTGCTTGCCGAACGCGAAACAGTGACAGCGGCCCTCGTGGGGCTCCCAGCGGCCAGTGTCCTCATTCCATGTGCCCCGTTCATGCCAGAACCCCGTGGCGACGTCGTAGACCCATGTCGTTTCGTCGTCGCGGGTGTGGCTATCGGGGATGCAGAGGACGTAGAAGCTGTGGCCTTCGTCCTGATAGGCGTAGGCGACAGTCTGGTTCAGGTTGCCACGCTGCGCGAGCCAGTATTCGACGGCGTGCGTACTAATGCGGACGGGCGTGTAGCCATTCGACCGCCAGACGATCCCATGCCCGTCTCGGTCTGCCCCGAGCCAGAATAGACTGTTGTCGAGACTGACCGCTGAGTACGGAGCGAGGATACCGTGCTCAATCAGGACGCCGCCAACAGGCTGAAAGGGGAAGTTCGCGGCTCCCGAGTCGTACCAAATCTCGGTCGTGTGTTCCCCAAAGCACCAAATCTCACGATGGGCTGAGGCAATGGCGCGCAGGTTGTCACTGGACCAGGACATCTCGGCCACGTCCAACCCATTCCAAGACAAGCCATCCTCAAGATCCGAGATCCGAAACTGCCTCGACTGCCCCAGGAGTGCCACGAAGTACCCATCCACGAACAACCCGTGCGTACACGGGTTCGGGAAGTCGGGATCCGTGATCTGGGTAAAGTCGTTCGTGCTCGTGTTGAAGATGTACCCGTAGCCCGCTGAGGTGATGAAGACTTGGTTCCCGGCCGTCCCGTTGCTACAGATGGTCGCGGTGAGTCCATCGTTCGTCATGGACCCCCACCGCTTGCCATAGCCCGCGGCGAAGAACTCGTAGAACCCTTGCCCGATCACCGCAAACGCGCGGCCATTCTGACTCCACAAGGCTCTGACAGGTCCGCCGAGGTTGACCGTGAAGTTCACGAACCCCTGGAGCCCCGGCGTGCCCACGAGCCACGTCTTGACCTTCCCTGTCCCGCTCTCGACAAACTCCGGGTACAGGTTGATCGACCGCTCGGCATCGACATTCATCGAGCGCGGCTGGTAGGACGGGCCGCAGAATCCGGGCCAGCGCATCAGAAGCCCCCGGTGAAGATGTCAAAGGCTCCACCACCAATGATGGCGGGATCGACGGTCATCTCCTGCGGACGCGCATTGGCCCGCTTCATCAGGGCTTTGGTTTCAACAGCGAGGGTGTTCAGGGTCTGGTCGACCGGACGGCCGAACATCGGGGCCAGACGAACGGCGAGGTTGTACCGGATGGCTTCCTCATAGGACGGAGGCATCGTAAGTTCTGATGCTAGCGTCAGTCCTGCGGACAAGGGTGTCGGCAGGTAGAGGACTGCCGTGACCGTCGCATCCGTCGGTACCGGCCAGAGGTAGACGGTGCCCAACGGAAAACTCGGGTTGTAGTAGAGCGCCGATGCTTCCGTCGAGGTCAGCGTCTTGTCCGTGAGCGCCGCCCAACGGTCTTCCGTGAGCACTTCGATCAAGGACTCAATGCTGTCACTGTCCATCATCCCGGCCCGCTGAATGAACTGCGGGCGGATGGCGTAGGTCCAGTTCGCTCCCGTTGGCCCGATCGTGTAGCTGGCTTGGCTCGCAGTGAGCGCAAAGGTCGACCGGACAAGCGTATGGATCGCCAGACGCTCGACTTGCCAACTATCGAGCAGGCTATTGAGGCGCACCAGGGACGCCGCCGCGTCCGCATTCGTGGGCGTCTCACCCGAGGCGAGCGCCCCGATCTCCTGAAGCGCGTACTCGATCATCTGCCGCGCTGTCATGGCTGACGCTCCTTCGGCGGTCGCCCCCGACGACGAGGCACGTCAGGCGGAGGTGGGGGCGGTAGCTCAGCCGGCGGGAACGGACGATCGGCCCATCCGGGTCCAAGCGCCAATTCCTCGCCGGCATGTTGCGCGACAACGACCCTTCCGTCCGCGTGATACTTGCACTTCGGGAAGGGCTGAAACACGTACCGTTCTGCCACGTCGCCTCCAGGGCGCTAGACGCCAGTCGGGCTCGGTGAAGCGGACTCGCTGCGACTTGAGGACACGCTCGGCGAGACGCTGGCCGATGGCGATCGACTGCTGCTAACCGACGGAGAGGTCGATGCTGACCCCGACCGACTAGAGCTGACTGATGGCGAAATTGAGGCGCTACTCGACACACTGGACGATGTCGACGACGAGAGAGAGGTCGATCGGCTGGACGAACGTGAACCCGACCGACTTTCCGAGACCGAGGACGAAACCGACTCGGATCCGCTCGTGCTCGCGCTCGGGGAGATCGACGTCGAGGCCACGGCCGACCACGTCTCGGCCGCCAGCACATAGAGCGTGATCCCTTCTGGCATCTGCACGGGGATCAACCGCATCGTGCCAGTGGCTTTGCTGTACCCGGTGGTGATGTTGTCTGCCGCACCAGCCAACAGGTTGAGATCGGCCTGGGACGCGGTCTTCTTGCCCCCGCCGACTGGGCTATTAGGCATAGCGTGATCTCCTTGTCTGGATAAGGGGACTGACGGCCACGCGAGCCATCAGCCCCCCATCACGCTCTAGGCGATCGTGAAGTTCGCCGTGGTGCCAACCGCCGAGGTCGCCTTGACCGTCCACACTCCTCCGTGCGCGACGATGGTCATGGACGCGCCGACCTTCGCAGCCGACGTGGCGACGTCCGAGGAAGTCGTGTCGCCGTAGAAGCCCGCCGTGTAGGTGACAGTGTGGGCATACGCCGACATGCTCACGATCGTCATCTCCAGGCCGTCCTGGGCGTAGCTCGGGCCGGCGAGCGTCATCGCCTTGATCTCGGCGGCGCCGCAGCCGATCCGGTGGATGCCCGGGGCGATGGTCAACGCGCCCGCGACGGCATAGGTGTAGATCCGCGGCTCCGTTGCGAGCGGTCCTTCGGAGACCGTCACTGCCGCGAACTCCGCCGCCGTGCCGACCGTGACCAGCGCGTAGACCGTGTGAGCAACGGCCTGTGTACCGCGGACACCCCGGAACACCGAGATCGACGTGCCGTTGACGACCTGGATCTTCATCATCTCCGAGTCGACCTGGCAGTACGATCCGGCCACGAAGCCCGTGGCCGAGGTGACATTGATCGTGTTGGTGGTGGCGTCACAGGCGCCAGCGAGAGTCGTCGATGCGAGTGCCATGTTCGTTCAGTCCTTGTCTTCCATAGACCTTGGCGAGCGCCGAACGGAACTGCCCGACGCCCGCCGCAGTTGTGAAGGCCGCATTCTTACGAGGCGATGCGGCACGCCAACTCGGGCCGAAGCGCGGCCCAACCGTAGAGCACGTCGAAGCGGGTGATCATCTCGTTCGTGCGGATGTCGTAGGCCGTCACGACGCGCACGCCGACGCCCGTCTGGTCGTCCCCAGCGTAGTACGACTCGTGAACGCCCTTCGGGAGTTCCAGCGGCGCCGTGACCAGCGTGAAGGCGTCACGATGGAACGCCAGCCCGGAACGATACACCCGAGCCGAGGACGAGGAGAACGTGAGCACCGCACCACTGGCCGGCGAGCGATCCACCGTCTGGAACTGTCCCGACGGCGTGATGGGCGGGTCGATCGAGATTGTGTCCGTGCCACCGTCCGAAGTGAAGTCCGCCGTCACGACAAACTGCTGCAACGTGCCAGTGGCCTGCCTTGACTGCGGGTTCACGCTCTGAACGCCCGTCGCATCGGCAATCGTTCCGATCGTGAAGACGTCGCCCTTCTTGACAGTATTCCCTGACGTCAGACCCGTGATGAGCAGGGAGCTTCCGGTCTGACTGGCGCCACTGACAGTCCAGGTCGTGCCATTCGTGCCCGTTCTCGTCCCTTCCGTGTGGGTCGGGCAGTTCTGGTCCATGAACCAGTCAAACCCGAGGACTGACCGACCGAACCGGCCCTTGCGGAAGCCTTCGCTGATGGTCGCTGACGGGTTGAATAGCGAGAAGTTCGCGGCGACAGCCGATGCCTGCATGTTCGGCGTGACGACGAGATACCGCTGATCATCCTGCGGGGCGCCCATGTCATCGAGTTTGACGCCAGCGCCAAGATACGTGGTATTCGCGTCCGTCGTGGCCGGCACCGTGCCAGGCGTGCCAACGAGGTTGTAGACCTCCTTGTACAACTGGAGCCCGTCATAGTCGATCTGGTTGCCGATGGCCGCCAGCGCCGGCTTCAGCACACGGTCGGAGTAATTGTCCAGCGACAGCGTGCGCTCCACGGAACTGAACGGCAGATCGATGCCGACGAGCTTATCGAGCTTGACCGGCGTGCGGGTCTCGACCGTCGCCTGGGGCTGAATGCCAGAACCCACGCGGACGATGTAGCGCGGCGGCTTGCGGGCGTACACGACATCCCCAACCTTCGCGCCGGACTTCCCGAACATCGAGTCGAACTGGCGGTTCACGAGGCCCGTGAACGTCAGCATGTTGGTGAGCACCCTCAAGGCTTCGAGGGTGATCATCTCAATGGTGAGCAGCGAGTTCATGGTCTGTTATCTCTGGCCTGCGCGCCTCAACTGTTCGTTGCGACGACGGATCCACTCGGAGGTCTTGGGATCTCCAGGCTGAATGGTCTTCGCAAAGTCTTCCAGTGAGACGGAGGCGGCAACCGAGCCCCCTCGCACGGGTGTCGGCGGGGGAGGCGCGGCGGGTACTTTCGGAGGCGGCGCGGCTTCAGCCACCTTGGGCTGAGCCCCTAACCGCAGTTCAGCACTGAGTTCCCCGAGTGCGCGAATGGCGAGCACGGGCGGCAACGACGCGATCCGCTTGAAGCGAGGCACGTCCTTGGCGAGAGCGTACGCGAGAGCAGGACCGTCTTCGCTCACGGTCAGTGTCTCGGCGATGGCGCGCGTCAACTGCAACTCGGGGTTCGACACGAGTTCCTGATAGTCCGGGTGATCCTTCTCGAAGGCACGGATCCGTTCGGCCAGGCTCTCCCGCTGCCGCGTTTCCGCATCCTGTGTCTGCCGCTGCTGGAGTTCCTCGCGGACGGCTTGACGGGCGCGGTAGTCGGCACGGGCTTCGATCCACGCCTCATACGTGGCGTAGTCGGCTTCCTTGGGTTCGGACGAGTCCATTCCGGTCTGCACGGGTTCCGCGGCGGTCGTCGACGGAGTCTGTAACGCTCGCAAGGCCGCCAATTCGCCCTCGCGTCGCGCCAGTTCTGTTTCAGCATGTCTGGCACGCGCGCGGAGCTTCTTGATGGTCTGGAGCTTCGTCCTCGAAGATCGGGCGGCCCGCTCAGTCAGCGGTTCGCCGTCCTCGTCAAACTCCGAGTCTGGCACCTCGGGTTCGGCGGCCTGCGGGGTCGCATCCTGTGGCGCCGTCTCCACAGGGGGCGCTTCGGGTGTCTCGGAAGGCTCCGTAGCCGGTTCGGCTTTCGGAAGCGCCTCCACAGACGCCGCGATCGGTCCTGGATCGACATCCGGTGCGGGGGCTGAGCCTGCGGCAATGCCGAGCGCAGCCTGCACGTCGGGAAGCGAGCCAGTCGTGGTCATCAACGTAATTGCCATCGATCTACTCCTGCGCGGGTCGCCTCCGCGCTATGTCCCGGCGGGGTTCTCAGCCGGTGTGAGGGTCGGAGTCGGGGATGTGGCAGAGGGCGCCGGCATCGGCGGAAGCGTCACATCAGGGGAACGAGGCGCGGCCACAGGCGGCGTCGGTGAAGCCGGGCTCCCGGCGGAAGCCGTCGGAGTCTGTTGTGCGGCCTGCAACCGCGCCATGTCGATCGCCACCATCTGCTCGATCTGCTTGATGCGGGCGTTGAGCAAGGCAATCGCCTGCTCCGCGCCACGATCGGCATCGGCTTGGGCCTCCGCGCTCGCCACCTTGCGCTCTGTATTCGCGCTATCGGCAGCGATCTTGCGGTCAGCCTGTCGAGCCTGGGACTCAAGCTGGATCTGGAGAGTGGCCTGATCGGCAGCAATCTTGGCTTGTTCGATCGCCATTTGCGTCTTCGCCTCGATCTCGGCAATGCGTTCCTTCGAGGCAAGTTCTTCGCGCTTGGCTTTCTGTTCTTCGGTCATCTCATTCAGGCGCTGTGTCAGGGCCTGGATGAGCTTGTCCATCTGCTGAATCTGCATCTGGACCTGTGGCGGAATCGGCGGTGGTTGTCCTTCCTCGGGGTCCTTCAGTTCGGGCGGAAGCGCCTTAGCAAGTCGCTGGCTGATGCGTTCCGCGATCGGCGAGTCCAACGTCTTGAAGAACAGATCGCCGATGATCTGGAACAGGGCCGGGTTCGTCTGGAGGGCGTTCGCGACGAGTTCCTGGTCCTGCTGACGCTGCGAGGCGTAACTGACGCCCGCCTTCACGCGCACGTCATACCGGCCGGCGGAGAGGTCGTGGATGCTCGCCTCGCCCATTGCCTGCTGAGTCGCGACGGTCATCGCCTCTTGCGGGTTCCCAGCATGGACGATGACTTGCTTCGACTGCCCATCGCGACCGAGGATCCGCTTCACCCGCGGCGTGTCGTAGTAATACGGGAGCAGATCGAGCAGAATCCGGCCGGCATGACGCAACGAAATGGCGAGATGCGCCGAGAAGTGCGAGTTCCCCTTCTCCCCCTGCGCCTGGCGAGCCAGAATCGCCCGTCCAGACTGTTCCACGCGCTTCTCTTGGCTCCCAACGTCGTAAGAGAAGCCCACGGTCGCCCGTAGATCGTTCTCCATCTGGAGCGCCAGCATGGACATCGCCTGGATCGGCGGTTCGGCCGTATTCCGCTGAGGCGGAGGAAGCAAATGCCCGTCAAGCGCCTTGGCACGGTACTTCAGAACGGAGTGGTTGCGGATGTTGGCTGTGCGCCAGTCTTCCTCGAAGCCCTCGATCTGGCCCACTTCGGCCACATGGGGTGCTTTCGGGGCCAGCGCGACGGTCTCCGTCTCGGCGGATCGCCAGAAATTGGTCATCCGCTGCGCGTCTTTGGCGTCTCGGACTAGTCCGCGGTAGTCGACCTTGCCATCCAGGTCGATCTCCTCGCCATAGACGGGGATGATCGGGATCCAGAGCCCCGGAAGTTCGCGCCCAGCCGTCTTTTCGTCGTTTCCGTCGAGGATCGTGGCCCCGTTGATGAGTGCCCACGTCAACTGCCGGCCTTCCACCTCACGGGAACGCACGGGTATCAGGTCCAACTGCGGCACTTCGGGGTTGATCTGGCGTTCTTCCTCGTATTCTGCCGTCATCTTCTTCAGATCGGCGTCGTTGACGACCCAGCCGTTCCGTAACTGATGGATCGTGCGCGTTTTGGGCACGAAACAGTAGTATTCGGCGACCCGGACCTTGCCTTCCGGCATCCAGTCGGAAGTGGTCTCACCACTTCGGGCAAATTGGGTCAGACTGAGCCGCGACGCCTCCCCAAACCGCTCGTCATACTCGGGAATCGGCAGATCGTCGACGATGAAGGCGTACCGAGCGTCCGAACCGTCAAGTTCTTGACTCGCGTGGTCGAAATAGACGGTGTTGGGGTTCCGAATCGACTTGATCCGCAGTTCCTGCTCGAATCCGGTGTCACTGGCGTACTCGGGAACGATGCGGAAGAACCCTCGGCCGGTCCGTACTTGGGCCTCTGTCGCCCGGGTGTAGGCCACATCCGCGTCAGAATTGGCCTCAATGTGCTGAATCAGGCCCTGTCTGACCTCTGCCTTGGCCGGATCCGAGAAGTTATCGACCGGAATGACCTCGATCCCTGGTCTCGCGTCCCGCATCTCATTCGTCAACTGCCTGACGAACCCGGGAAGACGGTTCACGGTGAGGCAGGGACGCCCGTCACGGTCCCGTTGGTCCTTGATGTCCTTCGGCCACTGGTCCGAGGCGAAGAACTCCAGGTCTTCCCGCTGGTCCCCACGAAGTTCAGACTCGGCGGCATCGATCGTCTGCCACCGTTTCATCGCTAACGCGACGAAATCGGCCGCTTTCTGTGAGACGCGAGTGTCGCCGTCGCTGTTGGGGTTGGGACTGGGTGGGGTCGGAGACTCGGTCTTGAAGCCGGCTCGGCCTTCTACGCTGGCACTAGAGGCACCAGGTTGGGAGATCGGCGGCTCCCCGTCGAGGGCGGGGTGCGACGGTGGCCGGGTTGCCATCCCGGCCTACTTCTTCTTGCCGCCCTCGGGCTTGGTCGCCGAGACGGACTTGGCGCCGGCGAGCCCAGACGGTTTCGGTTCGCGTGTCTTCCCCGTGTCCCCGAGCTTCTTCATACCGCCTCCGTGACACACGGCGAGTGCGCCGTGATGACACCACGTTCGGCGGTACAATGCGCTTCGGTGTGGCTAACCCGCAACAGTTTGTGGCTATTGAGCCACAGCATGTCATGGTTTAGCAGGGGCTGTCAGATACGTTGCGTGTCCTCGGGCCAGTTCTTCCTGACCACGGACCAGCGGAAGTAGATCCGGCGCGTCGGTCCGAGACGCTCCACTGGCAAAGTGGCCTCCTCGACGTACCGGCGCAGCGTCCGCTCGTGGAACTGGGTCAGCGTCACGACGTCCATGAGGCTTACGAGAGGATCCTGGACGCCGTCGGCCCGGGCCTGCTTGACGGCTTCGATGATCTGGTTCCGCGATCGGCGCGGGGTCGTCACGAGTGCTTCCCCGTCACAGGCTTCTGCCCTGGCTTGCGCGTGGCATTGTAGATAGCCGCAGCCCGCGACTGCGCCCGGTTGTAGGCGGGGCTGTCGACCTTCGCACCCTTTGCCAGCTTGTCTCGGATCGCCTCATATTTCTTGGGCATGTCTCCTCCGTCCTCCAGTGATGAGTCGCCACGGTAATGTCACGATCGCCACGATCAAGTGCATGAACTGCCAGAGGATGAGCCTCGGCAAGAGGTTGTGGGCGAGTCGACGGCGGCGGTACTCCTGCTGTGTCCGCTCCCACAGCCCGACTCTACAACGTGCTGCCCAGCCCATCGACCTTCTCCGCATCCACGAGGTAGTACGTCCGCATCCCGTCCGGTTGGTCCTCACGACGCTCGAAGAAGTACTCGAAGCCCTCACGGACCAGGATGAACCGGGCCTCGATGTCGTCCTCCACCTCACAGAGTCGGACGCGCCGCGCCTCGTCCATCAGGGCAATGAGCATCGCTAGACCCGCTGGCCGAACACGGCCGATTTGGCCCCCGTGAGTTCGCTCGTCCCATCCGGCCCGAGCACCTCCAGCACGCTCCGCTCCAGCCACTCGGCCAGGAACGGCGTAAGCCCCATCAACGGCGTCATTGTCACCATCAGGAGCCCATCCGAGGTCATCGTCCGCATCAGCATCTCACCGTAGATGTCGGCCGGCGGCTCCTCGTCGGCCCAGACGACTTGCTTTTCCGTCCCTTGGAACGCTTCCCGCTTCTGGTCATAGGACTTCAGATCCAGGGATGACACGCCTCCCGAGACGTGCCGCACGAAGATCGAATGCACCGCCGACGGGATCCCCTGCTTCCGCGTGATGTCGTAGACGAGTTTCCGGGGCACCATCCCGCACCAGTTCCGTGAGTCGACCGTCTGCACCGGCCCCAGCAACGCCGTCTGAATGATGTCCCGCGTCGTGTTCCCGGTGTCGCCCGCCGCCCACGCCTCGATCGGCTCTGGGAAGCGGCGCCCCTTCCACCAGGCCGGATACTTCCCCGTCATGTGGCAGACGAGTTCATACGCCGCGACCTTGGACTTCCCGACGCGGTTCCCGGCCAAGAATAGCCGCTGCCGCCACTCCGCCCCCGCGGCAAAGAACGCCAGATGCTTCGGGTACAACTCCCGCCGCAGCGGTCCCTCATCCGGGTAATACGTGTACCACGGACACGACTCCCGTTCTTTCAACTCCGCGAGGATGGCCTCGTCCGACGCGATGAAGACGTCGCTCACGCCGACCGCTCCGGCCCGCCACTCGCCAGCCAGACGTCGTACTCCCAGGCGAACATGGCATCATCTGATGCCGTCCAGACGTACCGCGTCCCCGTCGGCGGCCACGTCCCACGAGGCTCCACGCCCCACCCGAGCCGGCGGCACAATTCACGAAAGGCATCGTCCATCGCTCAGCACCCCGCCTTCCCGCCCTTGCCCTTCTCCGCCCGCTCGTGCTTCTTCGACTCGCCCTTCTCCGACTTCGCGCCCTTCCCCTTCATCACACCCTCCTTCTTACTGCATCCACCGCACCCCCGCTGTCCGCGGGTCGTAGATCGTCTGCTCCGCCGTCGTCTTCGGCATCCCCGGCTTCGTCCGCATCCGCTCCCGGCCACTCCGTACCGCATACCGCGTTGCGTCCATCAGATGGTCGTCCTTCTTCACCACCCGACCCCTGTCATCTCTCCGGTACAACCGCACCTCGTCGAACCACGGCGCGCAGTTCGAGAACACCCGCAACCGGCCCCCCGACATCAACTCCCAGACCGTCTGGATCCCCGCCTCCACCGCCTTGTCGGGCAACGAGACGTCCAGGCCCCCCTGCCGCAAGATCGCAATCACCTGCTCCGAGTCGTGCTGCGTCACCGCCAACCCCGCCGCATCCGCCACCCCAGGAATCCACACCCCCCGCGCCCTGACCGCCTCGATCGTCACCGCCGGTTCCGCGTGGCTCCGCTTGAAGCAGTCATACACATACCCGACGTTCGCCTCCCGGTCCCAGGCCAACCAGACACACGCCGTCCACCCCGCCCCCGCATCCGTGTCCAGCCCGAAGCACCGAGGCCAATGCTCCGGTATCGAGAACGGCGCACACCGGATCTCCCCCTCCGGCACCGGGTAGATCGTCCCGCTTCCAAGGGCCGGAATCCCCTTCGACCGCGCCTCCCGCTGAAACAGCGGATACTCCGCCAGCAACTCCGCCTTCGCCTCCGCATCCAAATGCGGGCAGTCGTCCCACGACGCCATCACCGTGTAGCGGGAAAGAGCCGCGTCCATCACTTGGCCTGCTTCGGCGTGAAACACCGCCGACAGCGCACACGATGCGTCTTGATACTCAGCCACACCACGTCACAGGTGAGCCGGAGACACCACTCGCACCGCGGATCTGACGCGGTAAACCGCTTGTTCATCATGTTCCGAACTCGCACCCACTCCCCGTCATAGACCAGCTTGGATGACGCCATACTCACCCCTCACCACTAGAAGGACCCGGGGTTATGCACGACTTTCGCCCCCCTCGCACGCCTTCACGCCGGTACCCGCCCGTACAAGATCGATAAACTTCCCAATGAAAACCCACTATGCAGAAAATGTATAAACAAGGCGAAAGTCCACCCCGCACCACCCACATGAACCCACTCCCTCACCCCCACCCTGACAGCCCACCCGTCCACAAACCGCCCCCGAAAAACAGACAAAGGGACGACGCCAAGAGGGCCAATAGCGGGGGAGGAAGGTAGAGGGGTAGTGGCTTCGTCGCCAGCCCCAGCCCCTCCCCCGCCGCGCGAGCGGGCGCCTGGAGGCCGACGGCCGGCGTCCTGCCATGTCCGACTCTATCGGTCGCAGTCTGATAATGTATGTTGTGTTACCTTCGCCTAGTTCCTTGCTACTCACTGATAGCGCAGGACTTAGCGACACGAAGCGCGACGATGAGAGATTATGGAAGGGGCTCATCTGAGTATGACGCGCTTAGATTCGGGCCTGAGTCGCCCTCGACCTGGACGGGTTCAGGGTCGACGCCCTCGACCTGGCCGCCGCCGGCCGGCCCGGGCAGGTTGGAGGCGCGCGCGGGTCCCTCGTCGCCTCCCTCGTCGCTCACCTGGTCGCCGGCTGGGGTGTCGGGTTCGGGGTTCGGGGTCGCCGGCCGGAGGCCGGAGGGGTCGTCCTGGTCGGGGTCGAGGGGGTCGGGATGGACGGGGAGAGGGAGAGAGGTGGAGTCGAGGAGAGAGGAAGTAGAGAGGGGTTCTATCTGGCCCGGTTCGGCGGCCGGCTCGAGGGCGCCCGCGGCGGGGTCTGACGGCCTCGCCTCGATGAGATCGCGCACCGCCTGGACCTGGACATCGGGCAGGCCGAGACGACGCTGAAGGCCAAGCAGGGCGCGGAGTTCCTCGGTACTCATCAGCGCGAGCGCGACCGGGGCGGCGGCCTGGAGGGCGAGGGGCGCACCGCCCGGGCCGGTGACTTCCAGGCGCTGACTCGGCGGACCCAGGACGCGGTTCAAGACGTCGACGAGGGCGCGAGAGTCGCCGCGGGTAGCCTGGCGAATGGCGGCGCGGATGATGCGGGGCGCGTTCTTCTGCACCTCGTTGTCGTACATCTCACGGAAAGACGCGCGGCGGTTCGGGGAGGCGCGCTTCGTCTTATCCTTCGAGCCCTTCGGCCGGCCGCCCTTGTTCCGCGGCGGAGGGATGGCAGGGTTTTCTATCGTCGTTCCGTATGTTGGAATTGGGGCCGCTTCAGTTTTCGGCGTTTCCATCAGGCGGAAGTATGCGCCCCGTCGGGAGGGTCGGTCAAGGGGGGGGTTGACATTCTCGCGGCGCGAGCATATATTGTGTGGCGGAGGTGTCTGATGTCGGGGAAAGAAAGAGACGACGACAAGAAAGAGGACGCCACGCGCCGGATCTTCGTGGTTCTGGACGCTGACGAAACGCTGACGGACGCCGACGCGGATCGGCCGTGGTGGCTGGATGACGAAAAGCGGCCGAGCCCAGCGAAGACGCGGCGCCAGCCCCGGTTGATCGACCAGCCGTATGACGGCCGGAAGCGGAGGAGAAGCTAACCATGACCAAAGCAGCAGAACTGGCGATCGTCGACGAGGCGATCGGCAAGCTGGGCCGGGACTCATATCTCGGCCCCTGGCTTGCCAGCGTGCGGCATGAACTGGCCGACTGCATCCGGTCGGACTACTATCCGGCGCCGATGCTCCCGTGGGAAGCATACCGGGAGGCCGAGCGTATACAGCAGGCCACTGCGCAGCAGGCCGCGGAGACGAAGGCGCTCGCCGAGAAGCGCTCCGCGGAGATCGTCGGGAAGGCCCGACAGCAGGCAGACAACATCCTGGCCCGGGTCCACGGGGACCTGCGCGCCGCGCTGAAGCGGCTAGAGGGGGACGTATGACACCGCTAGAAGGGTTTGCCGTTCTGATTGTGGTCGCGCTGTGCGTCTCGGTTCTCATCGCGCTCCCGATGGCGCTCGCCGACCTTTGGCGCACGTGGCGCGGTTACTAGGCTCGCGCGTTGCGGACTGCCCGCGCGGCAGTCCAGAGCGCACGAACCGCGCTCAACATGGCCGGCTGGCAGGCCGGCGAGAGGAGCAACGACGATGGTAGTCAAGTTCACGGTGAACGACCGGGGGAATCCTCCGGGCAAGCTCGCAGACGCGGAGATCCACTTCTGCGAGTCGGACGGTACGCTTGCCGGCCTGAAGCTGATCGGCTTCGGCATCTGGGAGCGGAAGGACGGCAGGGGCCGGAACGTGACGTTCCCGGCGCGGCAGTACTCGGTGAACGGGGAGCGGCGCGCGTTCGCGCTATTGCGCCCCGTGGTGGACGCCTCCGCGCAGGAGCGGCTGCGGGAGTTCATCCTGGCCGCGTTCGACGAGTACCAGGAGAACGAAGCCGCCGACGCCATGACCAACCGCGTGCTCGCGGGGCAGTACGTCGAAGCGGCTGGCGTCACCCGAGACTAGCGGACTGACCAGAGGGGCCGAGGCTTGGCTTCGGCCCTTCGCGCGAGTCCACTACACCGGGAGGAACCAATGCGGGACACGATCGAGATACAGAAGCATACACAGGAAGGTGGCCGAGAGGATAAGTTTGGCCGAGTGCGGCCCGCGTTAGTTACCGAGTGGTTCATTGTGATCAATGGGGAGTTTCGCGGGGCGGAGCGGACGAGGCGCGAGGCCCTGCGCGTTGCTCAAGCCATTCTCCAGAACGAACAACCGGAGGCATCCTATGCCGCACGCTTGCGAGGACTGCGTAAACGTTCACGGTGACACGCCGGCCGAATGGCTGGCACGCTGGCCGCAGGGCGCCGAGTGGCGCGAGGAGTACGGGACGTACCTCTGCGACGGGTGCGCGGAGGAGCGCGACGACTCTGCACTATGGCGCGCGGCGTACCCGCGGGAAGACGGGGACCAGTAAACCGCGCCTGGCAGGGCGCAGAATGAGAGGGGCAACTGTGAGATTGACACCGATCGGATCGAACCAGACCATGCTCACGCTGAACGATGGGACGCGCGTCCTGTTCAGCTACGAAACGCCCGTGGCCTATGAACGGATGGGCCGATTCTACCGTTCCGCCACGCGCCACAGTGTCACCACGTCCAAGCATGTCAACCAGTGGGCCGGAAAGGACGCAACCGAAGTGCCGCAGGCCGACATTGATGCCCTTGTGGGCCGCGGGTGACATCATGCACGCCTACGCCTGTCCAGACTGCGGCGCGCTGTTCGGCAACCCGCACATGAGCGAAACGCGCGCGACCCGCTGCGATGAATGCCGCGGACCCTACATGATCAAGCGGTTTGTATTCCGCGCGACTGGGCGCAGCCGCACGATCGCGCGGGGGCTCACGCTCGCCGAGGCCCGCGCCCACTGTTCGGACCCGGAAACCTCATCATCCACTTGCACAAAGGCCGCGGGCAAGCGGCGCACCGCGGCGATCGGGCCGTGGTTCGACGGCTACACGCGAGAGGGGGACCAGTGATCTTCCTCGCCTCGATTCTCGACTTTCTCATCCTGGCCGCCGCGGTCGGGTTGTTCTTCTGGGCGTTCTGCGCCCTGTGCGATGTCGTCGACGCCGCGATCGAGCGGCTGAGGGGGGCACGATGAAACTCAAGACCATCACCGTCCCGAGAGGATACGACGGGCTCCACCTGGAGATCGACGGGGCGATCGTCAACGTCTACGTCGGGCTGCATGACATTGGCGGCCGGCGCGTCACGGCGGTCCGCATGATCGAGGACGGCGACCGCTACGCCGGCGAGCAGGGATGGTTTCCCCGGGACGACCACGGCCAGATCGTCTCCGTGCCGGGTATCCGAATCGTGCAGGAAACGCCCGAGGAATACCGCGCCCGTGTCCAGGCGAAACGGGTCGGATGATGCACCGCTGGAGATGTCCAAGCTGCGGCCGTTGGGTACTGGAGCCCATCGGCCGCGCGTGTACGGAGTGCCGGCCCCAGGCAGGGGGCCAGAGAGGGGCAGACAATGAGCCACTGCCGCATCGCGGCGCGCGTGCTCCCCGATCGGGGACGCCGGCCGCGCGTCGTATGGCTAACGGGGTGGAAGGTGACAAGCGGCGCAACCTGGAGCTACAACCCAGACGCGCCGGAAGTCCTGACAGGAACGAAAAGCGACGCCCGACGATGGGCGGATGAGTTGCAGCGGGAGGGCGTCGACCAGGCGCAGATAGTGGAGGGATAGACCATGCGAATAAGCCAGATCCATGTAGTGACGATCGACGAGTTGATCGATCTGATCAACGACCTGGACGGCTGCGGGCTCATCGTGACCGATGAGAACTTGATCCAAGCGTCGCTAGAGGCCCGCGAGGAAGGCGCCGAAGTCCGCGCCGCCGAGGACCGCATCGAGGCAGGGCAAGCGCGCTGGGCCGAGACGGGTTCCAGCCGCAGGCGCTAGAGGTTCGGGGCCAGTCGCGCGCGCCCAGGGCGCCGGCTGGCCCTTCGTCTATCGGCCCCCGCCGTGCTATACTCGCCACGAGAGGAACAACCACCATGCCGAGACACTTTCCCCTACATATTCGCGCGACCCGATCGACCGCGGCGTACTGTGGCGCACGGGCCGGCGCCGGCATACAGGTATTCCCGCAGTCGCGCGCGCGTGAGGATGTCGCGGCAGGGAAGGCCACCAGGTACTGCCCGGCGTGCCTGGCGAGCGCCCTAGAGCACGGCACGCGGGCCAGCGAGGCCGCCCGCGTCGCCAACCGCGCCCGGCAGCAGGCACTCAGCCAGGACCAGCGCCGGAAGATCGCGCTGAACGCGGTCACGGTCCGATGGGAACGGCTACGCGCCCGTCAGGGGGCCGACGGCCTGCAAGAACCCCGATAGTCGCGCGCGAGGGAGATCGCGCCCCTGAGAGGCGGCTAGGGCCCGCGACGGGGCTTCTAGGGCCGAGTTTGCCGGCGAGTGTGCGCGCGGGCGTGGCAGGACGGGCAGAGAAGCACCACTTCGGCCGGGTTCGTCGGATCGGCCCCCCGGGATCGGCGACGAGGTTCGTGACAATGCCCAACATTGAAGGGGCTCGCTTCCGGCGCCCAGGATGGCACCACGAGGCATCCGCAGGACTGGCACCGGCCGAGTTCCCGGCGAAATACCTCTAGGATGCAGGCCCTACGGCGTAATTGCAGATCCCGCTTCTGGCGTGCGCGGGCGACCGCCCGGGGTTCAGGCTTGGGAAACATGCGCTGAGCGCCCCTCCCACCACTCCCGATCCCGCTTCCGAGCGTGCCGCGACCGCGGAGGCACCCGCCATGTCGCGGGCGGGGGCGTGTCCAGTTCCAGGTACGCCACTTCCGCCGTGCCGCCGTTGATCGCCCGGAGCTTCACTGACACATCGCGCCAGTCAACGATCGACGCCACCTCGGACTCGCTCAAGGTGAGTTCCCGCGTCGTCCAATTCTCGGATAGCCCGATCTGCCGCACGGCGCAGAGGCGTCCACCCGACCAGACTTCGAGCAGCACGCCGGATGCCGCCTCGCAGACGCGGGTGAGGGCGATCCCGACCGGGATGGCGGCCAGCGCCTTGAGGAAATCGCGCCGGTTCATCGCTGCGCCTCCCGAATCTCGACACGGACAATGCGCCAGTTCTTTTCCACCGCCATGTCACGGCGGTCGGCTACCGCTGACGTTCGCACCGTGTAGACGGCATACTGCGGTCCATACTCGTTGCCGGCCGGATCGGGTTCGCCATCCTTCCACACGAGTATCCAGCCCTTGATCGGCTTCATCACTGCGCCTCCGTCCACGCCTGCCACGCGGCGCGGTGTACCATGATGTAGGTTTTGTCGTGCGGGAGTAGCCGACCGACAGACTCACGCGCCCCGTCCAGCACCGCCCGCGCACGGGTGAGGTCGGCGCGGAGGGCGTCACGCTCGGCCAGCAATGCCAGCGTCGACGCTTGCGCCCTTCCAGCCATTTGGTTGAGTTGTTCGCTTATACCTTCGGAAATAGCGAGATTTTTCCGCAGCGCCGCGTTCTCGGCCTCCAGTTGGGCGCACTTTGCGCAGGTTGGCGAGAACGTCAACGCCATGCCGCCGACAGGCACATCATTGCAGACATGCCCATAGAACTCGCCATTCGCTAGACCGCATCGTGGACAACTCACGCCCCCTCCTTCCCGGCCCACGCGCCGCAGAAGAAACCATCTTGCTCAGAGTTGTCCGGCACCTGGTCCCACCCATACCCGTCAGAGTCTGGTCCGTTCCTCGCGTTGTACGGCACCTCGCGGATCTCAACACGGATGATACGCGGCTGTTCACGAGAAAATGACCACTGCCGCGCAGCCGCCCGAGCCTCGTACAATGAACGGTAGATCGGATACATCCATCTTGAAGGGGCCGAAATCGACGGCATGTTGCCCGTGATGCTATGTAATTTACGAGGTAGTGTTACTGCCCACGCCTGGACAGGTTTCATGCCCCCTCCTTCGCGGTCCACGCGCCGCAGATGAAGCCGAATGTGGAGCATGAATAGTTGTTTGCCACTCGGTCACAGGTCTGTTCGTCATTGTATAGGCTCATGTGAAGGCACGTCTTGCACGTCCGTCCCTTCAGCGCGGCGAGGTCGGCTTCGGCCTTCTCCGCACGCGCCAGTGTGCGGTTGTAGTTCAGCGCCGGGGCTTCCAACACATCGCACTTCTGCTGCAACTCCCGCACCGCAGCGACGAGGGTAGCGACATCCTCCAGCATCTCATCGAGGTCGTCGAAGAAGATTTCCGGGTCGGCGAGTGATTCGTCGATGCGCCCAAGCGCCGCGTCAAGCCGCTCGGGGTCGGTCATGGCTTTCTCCCCGCGATGACGCAGAAGCTCAAGGTCGCAAACCCAACCGGAATCCCGATAAACAGGCCCACGAGTACCCCGATCCAGAACGTCATGGCACCTCCTCCGTCCGGTCCAGCCGTTGCCGCAGCTCCAGGTTCTCCACGCGCAGTACCGCGCATTCCTCACGCATCCGCGCCATGTCCGACGCCCGCGTCTCGTTGACGAGCTGGCGCAGCCGGTGAATCTCCCCGACCAGCGTGCGGAACATGCCCATATCCTCCACGGAGTAGGGCGACCCATCCGTGTAGCGATACCGCTCGATCCAGGCTACCAGTTCATCCGCCGTCATGGTCGCTCCCTCCAGGCAATCCAGACGTCCAGGCACACCCATACCAGGGCCACGACGACAAGCAGTTGAACGCCAATCAGAAACACCGCTTTCTCCTTCTAATCCTCAAATACGCCGTCTGATGAACACAGTCGGCGGAATGTCATCGACGGCACTTCGATCACGGGCGACAGGTCATTGGCCGCCTCTGGGCGGTCGGTCCTTCCGCGATAGTTGATCTTGAACTCGTTGACCGGAAGCGATCCGATGCGGACCCACCAAATGCCGTCCGTGAACGCGACAACATACAGCGCCGGAAGGTGCAACCCTATTTCGGCCTGCATGAGACTGAACCACTTGTCTAGGTCAATCAGCACGGTCGGAAACGCGCCGCAGGTACGGTCCCTTCGCGTGCGAATTTCCACAAGCGACACGATCGCCTTGTCGCGCATCAGGTAAACATCGAACGGCGAGTACGGTCCCATCTGTCCCCAGGCACATTTCCACTCCGCGGCGATCCGATCCGCAACGATACGTTGCCGCGCCAAGTGTTTCGGCTGCTCCAGCCTCATCGCGCCCTTGTGCCCTGTGCGTCCCGGTACGAGCAGGCGGCGCCCCAGCCCCACTTGAGGTAGAGCGCCGCGCCTTCCAGGCGATACGGTTGATCCGCGAACCAGCCCAGGCCACGGTTGCAACGGGGACAGAGCAGGCCGCGCACGGCTCCCGTTCCGTGCTCGTGGTCGATGTTCAACCGCCGCGACTTGGGCCGCGCGCCGCAGATGGCGCACCCGCCCCCCTGCTTTTCAAGCTGCGCGGCGTACCCGCCCATTAGGGCAAGGCCGATCTTCTTCGCCTTGGCGTGCCGGGTCGCGGCTTTGACGGGACGTTTGCGCTTTTTCGGAGTCGCTTTCCGCATGACTCTCCTCGCCGGTACGTACCGACTCTATTCCCGCGATCTTCTGGGTATGCCCACGATGTTGCCCGCACAGGTCCCGCTAGGTCTGTGTTCGCGGCGTCACTCTCGGCCACTCGGCCGTCGCATGTGCGCGGGTTGACAGTCGGCGTCAGCGCCCGCTCGCAACCACCGCTCGAAGCAAGGTCCCCGGCACTCCAGCCCCCGGGTCGGCATCGCCCGCGCCTCACAGTGCGAGGCCGGGACCGTTGAGTACTCCGCGGCAGTGGTTGTGACTTGACCGTGGCGGGGTGGCGCGTCATACTAAACGCGCTCGCTCCGGCATGATCCACCATGCCATTGCCGGCCGCCTGCGCGCATTACGCGGGCGGTCGGCCCTCATCCTACGCTTCACTTCTCGCCTCCGTCAACAGTTTTTCTGACGTGCTCCAAGTCCGTCTCGCAGATCGGGTCGTGCTCGCACCAGATCCCCATGCCTCCCTTGATGAGCCTGGACGGTTTGGCCGGCGCCCATCGGTTCGCCGGGGTGCTCGGCGTATCGACGCCAGGCTCGTCGTTGAAGCGATACCCACGAAGGTACGACGCCGGCAGGGGAATGTGCTTCTGAAGGTTCGGCCATTTTCGCGTGCGGAGGTTGTCGAGGATGCGGTCGACGAGGGCCGCGTCGGGCCGAATCTGGGTCCATGCCTTCCAGGCATCCTTTTTCGCCTCGTGGCGCGGGTACGCGGCCCAGAACTGAGCGAAGGACTCCTCTAGAGGCACCTCGGGCGTGAGGTCGAAGTCTTGATCGTGCGGCCAGTCCTTCGAGAGCGTGTCCGACATCTACGCCCCCTTGCGGATGACGACGCGGAGGGCCGCGCGGCGCTCCAGTCGCCGCAGTTCCGCGAGTTCCCGCGGCGTCTTCCACCGGGGCAGATCGACGCCCCGGGTGATCTCGTGCCGTTCGTGGTGCAGGATCACCTGCGGGCTCACGTAGTCGGGGCGCGGGTCGCGCCCATCCGTGTCCATGAAACGCCGAAACCGGCTGAAGATGCTCATTCGTCTTCCTCCGAGAACCCATCCCGATCGGGCTCCCATCTCGGCAGGACCACGGACGCCAGCGCGAGGAGGGCGCCGACGACGAGGCCCGCCACCACAAGGACCGCGCCCAACACCACCCACCCCCATAGCGTCATGCGTCCTGCTCCTCGTCTGTCACGGCGACCGTGGCGCGGCTCCCCGGGTACGGCCGGTGGCTGGCGCGGGGTTGCAGGAGTGCCCGCACGAGGTATCCCTCGGACACCTCCGCGAGTCCGCACCAGAACATCCGCAGTTCAGACGGCTCCTGGATGAACGTCCTGGCGTCGTGCTTCACCCGGTCGTCTCTGGCCCAGGCGTCCAAGAGCGCCCGCTCCAGCACGGCGATGGCTAACCGCTGGCAATGCGTTCGGGCAAGCATGGCCTACTCCGTCGCGTCGTCCTCGGGCTCGTCACCCTCGATGTCGATCTTCTTCGCCGAGAAGCGCGTCCCCGTCTTGACTTCGGCGAGCGCCTCAAAATCGTCTTTCATAAACGCCCACTTCTTCGTCGTGAGGTAGGTACGGAGCGCCGACGCCCCGAACGTCAGTTTCAATTTCAGTTCCCCGTGCGAGCGCAGCGTGTCGATGAACGCCGCGGCGGGGTACTGCTTGCGTTCGTACGGCCGGTGGGCGTATTCGTAGCCGGCCGCGGCAACGGGTCCGTGGAGCGCCGTGTACTGCTCTAAGACGCGCTTCTGCTGCGCGATCGAGGCGTTCAGCACCACGAGGTTCTCGGCGATCTTCGCCGCATCCTCGGGCGTGAGGATGCGCGCCGGCATCCGCTCCGCGGCGTCCACCGCCGGGCAGACGAACGTGCAGTACTGGCACTGCTGTCCAGGGGCCGCGGGCCAGTCGTCTGTCGCCTTGGCCTTCTCGATGGCCTCGGCGTGCGCCGCAAGCTGTCGACCGATGGCGTCCAGATCGGACGGTCGGAAGTCTGTTACAACGGTCTGGTTCAGTCTGATGAAGTGCCAGACGAAGCGGTAACAGTCGAACCCCTGCCAGACCTTCGATGCGAGGAAGGCGTACATCCGCGCCTGAAGGTCGCGCCGCGCGCCATCCTCCGTCAACGCTTGGTAATGGGTCTTCAGGTCGTGTATTTCCAGGCGATCGGCGTAGACGTAGGCCCAGTCGGGCTTGAAAGAAAACTCTCCGACGCTCCGCCGCGTCTCGGCCTCCAGGTAGGCGTTCAAGTCCAACTCGAAGCGTTCAACGTGGTTCTGCCAGAGATATTCGACATCCGGCACGAGATGGGCGGGGCACGTCTCTGCCACGATGGCGTCCTGAAGGCACTGCTGCGCCAAGTCGAAGTCGGACGGTTCGCCAGCCTCGACCAGTGCGGCCAGGTACAGTTCGTTCGCCGTGTGGACCGTCGAGCCCCGGCGGGCTGGGTCCGAGTCGTCCTTCAGCCCCAGGACGTGGAGCTTGTGATATCGGCTCGGACAAGTAAATGCAAGCAACTTGCTGTGAGTCAGGGTGTCTGTGGGTTGGTATGCCATGTCTCACCCTAGAACGGCGCCACGTCTTTCGGCGCGACCGTGGGTTCGTTCAGCCGCCGCAGTTCTTCCTTCCGACGCGCGGCGTACTCGGCCGACGTCTCTTGATGCGGGGGTGGCGGAGGCGTCTCAGCCGGCGGCTCTGGGCGTCCTTCGGCGAGGGCGTCGCCGAGGCTGATGCAGACGTCACACGGTTCGTCGATGAGGACGCCATGCTCACAGGTCGCCTTCTCGGGTGCCGGCGGCGGTTCGGGGCTGGGCGTGGTCGCCGTGCCCTCAGCCTTGGCCTTCGCCAACCGCTTCCGCGCGTGCTTCGTCACCACCTTGGGCTCGACGGGGACGGCAGTTACGAGGGCGTTGCCCACGGCGGCAAAGAACTTGGCCGGATTTGTTGGCTCTGTGCGCTGGTCGATCAACTTCTGCGCCAAGACCACGGCATGGCCGGAGTACTTCTTCGCGTCGAGGATGCGCTGTGCGGGCGGCACCTTCAGTTCATCCCACAGCGAGACGATCTCAGCCCACTGCTCGTCGGAACATGCGAGATCGTTCCGCATCGCCACGATGGGGTCGGGCTTGACCTCCGTGACGCTCGGACTAGCCACGTCGATCATTTCCTCCGCTGAGGCGATGCCGCGCAGGACGTCCGCGAAGACGTCGCGCAGAGCGAACGCCCGCGCCCGCATCTGGAGCATCCGATCGGGATGGTTAGTCCACGGTCCCTGCTTGCCCCACAGATGCGCCCGCTTGGCGTCGTCGATGGAGAACGATCGGGTCACGGGGTTCGGCCAGCCCTTCCGCTTTACCGTGCAGGTCGCCAGACCATCCTTGACCGGAGGCTCATCGATCCACTCGAAGACGGGCGCGGCCATGCAGATCGCCAGGAGCGTGTCGCCGTAGTAGCTCGGCCGTTGGTTGATGACCGCTGTGCCTTGAATGGCCTGCCACGGACTCAGGCCGACTTCCGCCCCGGCCATGATCGCCACGAGGCAGTTCGCGGGGTTCCCGCGGAACTCGGGCGGCACGAGGTTGGCCTTCGCGAAGACCTCGGCCGTGCGGAAGGCTTCATCCAAAGACCGGGGGGCGAGGCCGACCGGCACGGCGCTGACTTTCTGGAGATAGGCTTCCTTCCGCTCGGAAGCATCGTCGGGGGGACGGCTCGCATCACTCATTGTTTGGCACTCCGAGAGGACGGGTGTAGAATGGCTGCGGGTCTGCTCCTCTCACGACAGCCCCACCTCCAAGGCCGGCGTCCTGCCAGATGCCGGCCGCTTTCTGTACGGCGGGGAGATGGGAGCCGGCTTCCGTGCGGGGCCGCACGGTTCCCAGCAGCCAGCCCCACCCCGCCCGCGCGCATCACGATCCCTCCGCATCAAGCCGCGTCTTCTCGCAGGCATTCCGTAGCGCGATCATCCGCGCCAGCCGCTCGTTCGCGGCGTACAGATGGTAGATCGTCAGGTCCTGATGTAGCCGTGTTTTGATGTGCTCGCGTAGCGCGTGACAGTCTCGTTCGCAGTCGCGCACACGCCGCGACTCGCGCCACAGGCAGAGTCCATAGCCGACGACGATCCCGATTACACCCGCTGCCACGAGTGACATGGCTTACCGCCGTTTCTTCGGTGGTGTCTGCTTTGCCCAGCGGCAGAGCGCCGCATACCGCGCGATGGCGATCCGCCGAGCCTTCGGAAGACTTTTCGCTCTCGCGTATCCGCCGAGTCTCGCTAGTTCGTGCGCGGTCACGGGGAGAGCGTACTTGCAAGCAAGCATCAAGTCAAGCGGAAAATTGACAGCCGTGCGACAATGATCTTGGGCGCCCACCTGGGGGAGCGACATCCTCCCCTGCGCGGGGCGACGGGCCGGAACCCCATCGCCCCGTGCCTCATTCTCACCCCTGTCCAGTCGCGGCGGCTTCGGCCTTGGCAATGCGGCGGGCGTACTCCGCGTCGAGCGCCTTCAGGCGGGCGTCGTCTTCCTGCCAGCCAGCATCAGCAGTCGCCTGTTTGATGGCGGCGTAGGTCGTGGCGCCGATCGTGATCATCTGCATGATGACCTGAGTCCATTGCAGGACGCTGACGGGTTCCACCTTTGCCATCACGCACCCCCTTGGGACGCTAGGAGTACGGCGAGGATGGCGTCATACGTCGCCGTGATCGTCTTCTGGATCTCCACTCTCACGTCCTCGGGAAAGGTGGCGATGATCTCCGTGCTGAGCTTCAGCATCAGTTCGCGGAGCCGCGGAAGTTGCTGCGGTGGCGTCTCGCCAGGCTTCCAGGCCAGCACAGCGGTATTGAACTCACGCCCCACCTTGAGGGCCGCGAGCATCGTCTGGTTGAAGACCATGTGCTGCGCGGGCGTCAGTCTGGCGGCGCGATAGGCCGCTTCCTCGGCGTCCTGAATGGCAAAGAGCGATGTCGCGACCGTCGTCGACGCGACGGCGTAGTTGTGGCGCGGGTTCTGCGAACAGCCCGCGACGAGGACGACGAGGAGCAGCGGCACGAGTCGTCGCATACTCACTCCTTCGGAGCGCCGGGGAGCGGACTCGTCTTCATCCAGCCGCTAACCGCGGCGACGATAACAGCCGCGATCGTCACGTAAGGCTTGGCTGCGGGCGGAAACAGATCCGCCTGTGCGGCGAGCGCCGTCACGACGCCGCCGATGAGCCCGATCCACCACGCGATCATGTCCCTGTGCATGTAGCCTCCTATTTCGCTTTCGACTTGAATACCCAGTCACGTAGGTCGCCGAGCGTCCGACACGCCATGAGTCCGCCGTCTGGCGGCTCGACGCAGACCCGCGTCCGATCGGGAAGCTCCCGCTTGATGGTGAGGGTCTCCGGCATGTAGCTTTCGGCGGAACGGTACTGTACGGCCTGCCCATAGAGCCCCATTACGCTGAAGCCGACGAGGAAGGTCATCACGAACGCCCAGAGTAGCCGTCTCATTTCAAGACTCCTTGGCCTTGCAGGGTGGCCGTGAGCGCGATGATGGCCTCACGGTTCCGCGTCTGCTCAAGGTGCATCTCCGCGATTTCGCCGCGCATGGACTGGACCTGGTATAAGAGTACCCCGCCAGACGAAGCGATGGTAATGAGCAGGCCCGCCGTAGCGATGAGCCAGTTCAAGCTGACCGTGATGCGGGTCGAGTCATGGATATGCGGCACATTACTTCTCCAGGGTGACGACAAGGGCCGGATAGCCGTGCTGTGTGACGATGCGCCATCCGTTGGTCGCGATGGGATCCCCGACGCCGCGCACGCGGACCATCGTCGCGGATCCGCCGTCGATCATGCCGTAGGTTTTCAGACTCTGGTCTCCATAGAGAGGGCAGTCGGACAGATGGGCGGCCGTGTACGTGCCGAGTTGGGCCTTCGGTGGGATGGCATCCCAGCCGGCCACGATCGCCTCGACGATGGCCTACTCGTCGGGCCGCGGCAGCCGTGTCTCCAGCCCAAAGTCCCCGTGAATGGTCGACCCCGAGGCGAGTAGCATCGCGAGGGCATGATATGCCGCGTGGTCTGTCTTGTTCATGGAGCGCCGGCCGGGTTGATCGACACCAATGCCCATCGGCTCGTCGCCGACCGCCGGCACGTTCAGCGGCAGGAAGGGCGGATGCGCGGGGTTCGGATCGTCGGCGTAGCCCAACCTTGACAGTTCCAGTAAGTCTTTGGCCCGGCGGGGCCATTCGATGTCGCGCTGGCCGTGCTGAGTGAGATACTGCGCCTTCGGAAGCGAGGCGGTCGGGGCATCCACGTTGTAGTGCCCGAGGGCTTGGGCCAGTTCAGAGAACGGCGTGTACACCGTCAGTGGCTCGAACCCGTTGACGAAGGGTTCATTGCAGACCTCAGCCACGACGCCGGAGCGACCCGTCAGCACGTCCATGACGTCGTGGTAGTGCCGGCCGGCGTTCATCGTGCGGAGGGGGTCCGTACCCATATCCGCGAACACCACGAACTCCACGCACAACCCGCGGGCGGAGACGTGCTCCAGGAACATCTCCAAGGCGTAGTAGTAGTCCGCGTGCTCGGCCGGGATGAGGCGCCCGAGC
>Ga0316622_100000101_pt1 | contig 39288 bp, 40 predicted proteins | sample OWC_Aug_OW2_C1_D_FD_207646 | JGI IMG/M metagenome (GOLD analysis project Ga0316622, IMG submission 207646) | Wetland soil microbial communities from Old Woman Creek delta, Ohio, United States - OWC_Aug_OW2_C1_D5_C | ecosystem: Environmental > Terrestrial > Soil > Wetlands | place: USA: Ohio... | reverse complement strand
CCCCCGCAAGCGCACTACACGCCTTGTCGTTCAAGGTGATCCGGTTCCTGGCCGCGCCGCTCCAGCCCAAACCATTATGTTTGAAGTTCGCCACAGCCTGCGCATTTATTTCTTGACGGACGCTTAGTTAGTACAGCGAGTTCCGCCCCGTGGCGGCGCCGCTCGCGCCGTTTTCTTTGCGCGCCTCCGTTTTCGTTGTTGACAGCTTCTCCGCAGAGGGTGTATTGGGTGCCAGTGGGTTGTGGTGGAGGTGAGTGGGAGGTAGTGGCTCATGAAGTCCATATAGGTGGGTTGGCTGGTTCCGCTGGTGAAGCATGCTGCGCGGCACATTTGAACACAGCATTGATGACAAAGGGCGGGTCAATGTGCCTGGGAAGTGGCGAGACATTTTGCACGGCAGCGAGGAAGGGCGGCTGTTTCTCACCAATTTCGTCGTCGAGGAAGTCCGCTGTCTCGACGCCGTTCCGTACGCGGCCTGGATCAAGCTTGAGCAGCGCGTCCTGAACGACGAGGCGGAGTTCGATCCAGGGCTCATTCGATTCCTCAATAACTACTATCTCCCCGGAGTTTGCGAGTGCCAGATCGATAAGCAGGGGCGCATCCTCATTCCGCCGCGGCTGCGGGACTACGCCGGTCTGAAGAAAGATGTCGTCATCACCGGGATGATCGATAAATTTCGCATCTTCGACCGTGATGCGTATGCGCCGGTCTTCACCGGTGTCGAGCGCGAGTTCATTCAGAACCCCAACCTCATCAGGGGTTTCAGGTTGTGAGCCATGGTCCCCCCTTCCCTGAGGCAGGCGGCGGCTGTTTCAATTCGAGAGTTTGGACATGCGGCGGCGCAGAGGCCGGGGCGCCATCCGGCCAATGTTCCGTCTTGGGTCAAGGCTGAGATCCGTGCCCTGATGGTGTGGCTTGGGATGCTGGGTGGTGGTGGCGTGATCCTTGGGTTGGGTCACGTCTGGGCGGGGAACCAGGTGGTAGAGGCGGGGTACCGTCTGTCGGCTACGCGGCAGTTAGTGGAGCGGTTGGAGCAGGAGGCGCGGGAACTCCAGGTTCTGGCTGCCGCAGCCGACACCCCTGGTCATCTGGAGGAGTTGGCCCGAACCCGGCTTGGCATGCGCCGTCCGGAACGTGGGGAAGAGGTGCTCCTGCCGTGACGCCCCGCGTCGTTCGGCGCCGAATTGCCTGCACGGCGGTGGCGCTGGTCCTCGCCTTCGCCGGTCTGACGGTCCGGGCGATGCAGCTCGCCGTGACCGAAGGAGACGAGCTGCGGTTGCGGGCCATGCGGCAGCACCAGCAGGAGGTGCGCTTGCGACCGAAACGCGGGCAGATCGTCGACCGATACGGCGAACCCCTGGCGCTGACGCGCGAATCTGCCGACGTCTACGTCCGGCCGGCAGAGTTTGCCGCAGGCCCCGACACCCTCGCGAAGGTCGCCGGGATGCTGCAGTTGCCGCTGGACGTGGTCGCGGTCAAGGTGCGGTCGAGCGCCGCGTATGTGTATATCGATCGGGGCGTCCCCCTCGGGAGGTGGGCGGCCATTGAAGAACTCGGCGTACCCGGGATCGGCAGTGAACCGACCCAGTTGCGCTACTACCCCAACGGTCGGTTGGCCGGACACGTGTTGGGGTTTGTGAACATCGACGGGCAGGGCCTGGAGGGTATCGAGCGGCAGCTCGATCAGGATTTGCGTGGGGAGGTGGAGGCTGTGCCCGTCGAGCGGGATGCGCGGGGGCGGCGGATGGCGGTGGATGGGCGGTGGAGGCCGCTCCCGCGTGTCGGCGCGCGGGTCGAGCTGACGATTGATGGGGGGTTGCAGAACGTCGTCGAGCGCGAGCTCGAAGCGGCCGTGCGCCAGTTCGAGGCTTCGGGCGGCATGGCGGTCGTGATGGCGCCGCACACTGGGGAAGTCCTGGCGATGGCTAACGTGCCACGCTTCGATCCGAACCGTTCCGGCGAGAGCGCGTCCGACGCGCGGCGAAACCGGGCGATCACCGATTTCTACGAACCCGGGTCGACCTTCAAAGCGATACTGGCGGCGGGAGCCCTCGAGCACGGCGTGACGAATCCAAACGAGAGGATTTTCTGCGAGAATGGTCAGTACGCGATTGGCCGCCGGGTGATTCATGACTCGCATCCGCACGGGGTACTGAGCTTCGCCCAGGTCATCCAGCAGTCCAGCAACATCGGCAGCGCGAAAGTGGCTGAGCGTCTCGGCGTCGAGCGCTTCGCCGACACGATCGACAAGTTCGGGTTCGGGCGACTGACCGGTATCGATCTTCCCGGGGAATCGCCCGGCCGGGTCCGTCGCGCCGCCCGCTGGGGACGAATTCACCTGGCCACGACCGCCTTCGGGCAGGGAATCGCCGCCACTCCGCTGCAGCTCACGCGGGCCTTTGCCACCATCGCCAACGGCGGGCTGTCGCTGCGCCCGTTCGTGGTCCGTCGCATCGTGACGGAGGATGGCGACACGCTCTATACGGCGCATCCGAAGGTGGAGGGGCGGGTCATGTCGCGCGACACCGCCGCGGTCCTCACGGAGATCCTGCGCGGCGTGGTTGAGAACGGAACGGGCAAAGCGGCGCGGATTGAAGGAGTGGCCGTTGCCGGCAAGACCGGAACCGCGCAGAAGGTCGAGGCGAAGACGGGTCGCTACTCGGCGCGAGCGCGGATGTCGTCGTTCGTCGGATATGTGCCCGCCGAGCGTCCGCAGTTGGTCATCTTGGTCATGCTCGACAGCCCCAAGACGGCCACCTACGGCGGCGTGGTGGCCGCGCCGGCGTTTCGCCGAATCGCAGAGTACGGCCTGGACCGCTTGGGGGCGCGCTCGGACACGGTCCCGTTGCCGGCGAACCGACCGACGCATGAGAGTCCCCGCGGCTTCACCCGGCTCCGCTTCGACGTCGGACCGGTACCTGCCGGTCCACCGCCTCTCGTTGAGGTCAGTTTCGATACGGGCGGGGTGCCGAGCTTTCTCGGCCTCAGCATGCGAGACGCGTTGATCCAGGCGCATCGGGTGGGATGGGACCTCCGCGTCGAAGGGTCGGGTTATGTCGTGGCGCAGGACCCACCAGCCGGTGCTGTGCTGTCGGCAGGCGAGATTGCCCTCAAATTTGGCTCATCAGCCCATTAACGCTATGAGAATAGCGACCGCGACATGGGACGAATGCACACCGATGGGCTGGACGTTGGCAGAGATCATTGACGCAACGGGGGCGTGCGCTCTCGTCACCGGCGCCACCCAGGTCGAGGTTGTGAGCACCGACTCGCGTCGGGTGCCGGCGGGCTCCGCGTTCGTGGCGCTGCGCGGACCGTACCACGACGGGCATGACTTCGCCGCCGAGGCATTGCGAAAAGGTGCGGCGGTGGTCGTGGTTGATCGCATCCCGACGGGAGTCGACGCGAACGCTGCGTTGATCGTGCCGGATACCTTGCGCGCGCTCGGCGATCTGGCGGCTTGGACCCGGCGGCGTCATCCGGTCCGCGTTGTGGCGATCACGGGCAGCAACGGCAAGACGACCACCAAGGAGATGGTCGCGGCGATCTGCGAGCACGCGGCGTGGCCGGCTCCGCGTACGAAGGTGCTGAAGACGGTCGGTACCGAGAACAACCTCATTGGTGTTCCGCTGACGCTTCTTCGTTTGCGCGGTGACGAGGCGGTGGCGGTGCTCGAGATGGGAATGAACGCGCCAGGGGAGATCGCAAGGCTGACGGAGATCGCCCAGCCCGACGTTGGCGTGGTCACCAACGTTGGGCCAGCCCATCTCGAGGGGCTCGGAAGCGTCGCTGGTGTGGCGGCAGCGAAAGGCGAGCTCTTCGCGGGGATGTCGGTTGATACGACGATTGCGGTGAACGCGGAGGACGAGTGGGTGACCCGCATCGCGGCCGGATTCCGGGGCCGGCGGATCGAGTTTGGTTGCGGGCGCGAAGTGGAAGCGCGCCGCGTCAGGGATTTTGGCTTCGACGGGTTTGCCTTCGACCTGTGCGTCGCCGGTCATTCGACCCCGGTGCGGCTGCGCATGCCGGGCCTGCACAATGTGACCAACGCGTTGGCTGCGGCGGCGGTGACGCACGGCCTGGGGCTCGGTCGGGACGCCATTCGTGCTGGGCTCGAGGCGGCAGTGGCCCCGGCGATGCGCATGCAGGTGCTCCGTCTCGCGAACGGCACGACCGTGCTGAACGACGGATACAATGCCAATCCGGCGAGCATGGAGGCGGCGCTCCGGTTCCTCACGCACCGTCCGGAGCGAGTGGTCGCCGTGCTCGGAGAGATGCGCGAGCTGGGACCGGAAAGCGCGGCACTGCACGAGCGGATCGGCCGGTTGGCGGCGGAGTGCGGTGTCCAGCTGTTGGTGGCCATTGGTGCCGAAGCCGAGCCGATCGCGCGCGGCGCGCGGGACGCCGGGATGCCGCTGGAGCGGGTGCATACGTGCGCCGATCCGGCGAGCGCGGCCGCGGTCGTGACGGCGCGCTGGCGGCCGGGTGATGCCGTCCTCGTCAAAGGTTCGCGCGGATCAGCGGATGATCCCATCGTGCGCGCGCGCGGATCCCGCATGGCGGAGGTGGTGCGGTTGCTGGAGGAGGCTGGGAGTCCGCCGTGATGCTCTATTACCTTCTCTATCCGCTGCACGGCACCTACGGCGTCTTCAACGTCTTTCGCTACATCACGTTCCGAACACTCCTCGCGGCCCTCACCGCGCTGCTCGTGTCGTTCCTGTTCGGTCCGTTCCTGATCCGTCAATTGGCGGCGCGCCAGATCGGACAGCCGATCCGCGAGGACGGACCGCAGCGACATCTGTCGAAAGCGGGCACGCCGACGATGGGCGGGACCCTGATCCTGTTTTCCCTGGTTCTGGCCACCCTGCTGCTCGCCGACCTGGGAAACGTCTACGTGTGGGTCGTGCTGGTGGTCACTGTTGGCTATGCCGCGATCGGGTTCGTCGATGACTATCGCAAGCTCATCTTGGCCAACTCGAAGGGCCTGGCGCCGCGGGTTAAGCTGGGATGGCAGATCGCCGTCGGCCTTGCCGCCGGGCTGTTCCTGTATTCGCTCGACGACTTCGGCACGCGGCTGTACTTCCCCTTCTTCAAGAACCTGCAGGTCGATCTGGGGTGGTGGTATGTGCCATTTGCCGCGGTGTTCATCGCCGGCTTCTCCAACGCGGTCAACTTGACGGATGGCTTGGATGGCCTGGCGATCGGACCCGTCATGACCACCACGCTGACATACGGCATCTTCGCGTACGCGACGGGACACCTGCGCTTCGCGGAGTACCTGCAGATCCCGTACGTGCAGGGGGTCGGTGAACTGGCGATCTTCTGCGGCGCACTCCTGTGCGCCGGGCTCGGGTTCCTGTGGTTCAACGCGTATCCAGCGCTCATGTTCATGGGCGATGTGGGCGCGCTGGCGCTCGGCGCGGCGCTTGGCACCCTCGCGCTGCTCACCAAGCAGGAGGCCGTGCTGCTGGTGGCGGGCGGCGTCTTCGTCGCCGAGGCACTGTCCGTCATCCTGCAGGTGTCCTCATACAAGCTGCGGCGCAAGCGCATCTTTCGCATGGCGCCGATTCATCATCATTTCGAACTGCAGGGTTGGCCCGAGCCGCAGATCATCGTGCGCTTTTGGATCGTCTCGATCATCTGCGCGTTGCTCGCGTTGGCGACGTTGAAACTCCGATGACGGTTCTCGCGGGACTCCATGCTGCGGCAATCGGCGCCGGCCGAACCGGCCAGAGCGTCGTCCGGTTTCTGCGGTCGCGCGGTGCCCAGGTCCGGTTGCTGGAGCGCGCGCCTGAGAAGCTACCCGCTCGCGCGCTGCCGCCGGAGGTCGAGCTGCGGTGCGATGACAGTGCGGCGGCGCTCGAAGGAATCGATCTCATCGTGCCGAGCCCGGGGGTGCCGCGCAATCATCCGTTGCTGGAGCGCGCGGCGGCGCGGCGGGTTCCGGTGTGGAGCGAGATCGAGCTTGCGGCGCGATTCCTCTCCTGCCCGATCCTGGCGATCACCGGCACGAACGGCAAGAGCACGACGACGACGCTGCTCGGGGCGATGGTGGCGGCGAGCGGGATGCGGACGTTCGTTGGTGGTAATCTCGGCACGCCGCTCATCGAGGCCCTGGAGGTTCCGGATGCGTACGACGTGGCCGTGGTGGAAGTGTCGAGCTTCCAGCTGGAATGGATCGACCTCTTTCGCGCGCGCGTCGCTGTGCTCCTCAACCTGACGCCGGATCACCAGGATCGCTATGCGGGCCTGGCGGAGTATGGCGAGGCCAAGGTGCGGCTGCTCGCAACGCAAAAGGAAGGCGATTTCGCCGTGCTCAACCGCGATGATCCGTGGGTGTGGGAGCAGCGGCAGCGCACGGCGGCGGCGGTGATCTCTTTCGGGCGCGATGCGGTCGAGTTTGGCACCTTTCTCGATGGCGACGACGTTGTGGTGTGGGGGCCGACCGGACAGCAGCGCTACGCGTTGAGCGAGAGTTCGCTTCGCGGAGAGCACAATCGTGAGAACATCCAAGCGGCGGTGACGGCGGCCACAGCTTGGGGCGTGCCGAGCGAAGCGATTCGGTCGGGCTTGCGGACGACGAAGGCGCTGCCGCATCGGCTGGAGCTCGTGTGCGAACGGGGCGGCGTCTGTTACTACGACGACTCGAAGGGCACCAACGTTGGCGCGGTGGAGAAATCATTGCGCAGCTTCAGCGGCGGCGTCGTGCTGTTGCTCGGTGGCTACGACAAGGGCGGCGACTTCGCGACCCTGCGCGCGCTGATTCGTGAGCGCGTGGTCGGCACGCTCTGCTTCGGGGCGGCCGCACCGCACATAGCCGCTCAGCTCGGGCCCGACGCGCAATGCACCGTCGTTGCGGACCTCGCCAGTGCGGTCCGGCGCGCCACCGCGCTGGCGCGTCCCGGACAAACGGTGCTGTTGTCGCCGGGCTGCGCGAGTTTCGATGAGTTCCGCGATTACGTCGAACGGGGGCAGCGTTTTCGGACGCTGGTAGAGGGATCATGACGAGTGGATCAGCGTTCTCGCGTTGGCGATCGCCGTTCATCATGCCGCGGCTGACGCGGCCCGATCTGTGGCTGCTCACCGCGGTGGTCGCACTGGTGGGACTCGGCATCGTGATGGTGTTCAACGTCAGCTATTTCCGGGGGCAAGCGCTCTACGGCGATTCCTACGTGTTCTTCCGCAAGCATCTGGTCGCGGTCGGTATGGGCTTTGTCGTGCTCGCGGTGGCGTCCCGCATCCGCCCGGAACTCCTCGAGGCCTGGGCGACCGTCGCGCTGGCTGCCAGTCTGGTGGCGCTGCTGCTCGTGATAGTTCCCGGCGTGGGCGTCGAACGCGGCGGCGCCCAGCGGTGGATCTGCGTCGGTAGCTTCTGCATTCAGCCCTCGGAGTTCGTGAAGATCTCGGTCGTGCTCTACCTGGCGCGCTGGATCAGCCGGCATCGCGATCGGTTGCAGGAATTTCTCGCCGGGGTCGTACCCCTGCTGTTGACCGTCGGGCTGTGTGCGTTGCTCGTGGTCATTCAGCCGGATCTCGGTACGGCGGCGATTCTCGGTTTCCTGCTGCTGGCGATGCTGTTTGTCGGCGGAGCGCGCCCCGCGCACCTCCTCGGCCTGAGCGTGTTTTCCGCGGCGTTGTTGGGTCTGGCGATCTGGATGGCCCCGTACCGAGTGCAACGTATCCTGGCGTTCCTGCACCCGTGGGAGCATTGCCAGGACACGGCGTTTCAGCTGTGTCAGTCGCTGATTGCCTTCGGCTCCGGCGGAATCAGCGGCGTCGGTCTCGGGCAGAGCCGGCAGAAGATGTTCTATCTTCCCGAGGCCCACACCGACTTCATCTTCTCTGTCGTCGGCGAGGAGCTCGGGCTGCTTGGCGTGGTCGTCGTGCTGGCATTGTTCGGGGTGATCGCTGCGCGTGGGCTGCGGGTTGCGTCGCGCCACCCGGATCCCTTCTCCAGTCTGCTGGCATTCGGGTTGACTTTAGTGATAGTGTTGAGCGCGGTGGTAAACGTGGGTGTGGTGTTGGGAGTCTTGCCGACGAAAGGGCTGGCTCTTCCGTTTCTCAGCTACGGCGGCTCCGCGCTCACCGGCGCCCTGTTCGAGGTGGGCCTGTTGGCGGCGTTGTCGCGCATGACGGGGTGAGGATGCGGATGATCGTCGCGGGTGGTGGCACGGGCGGTCATTTGTTTCCGGGGCTGGCGGTGGCGGAGAGCCTGCGCCGCCCCGACGATGCGGTGTTGTTCATCGGCAGCGCCTTTGGCATCGAGGCCCGCGTCATCCCCCCAACTGCGTTCCCCTTCCGCCCGTTGGCCATCCGCGGCGTGCGCGGCCGCGGCGTGCGCGGCGTGCTACAGCTCGGCTGGCAGTTCCCATCCGCGATCATCCGGGCGTGGCGGATGATCGGTGAGTTTCGCGCGCACGTGGTGCTTGGAGTGGGTGGCTACGCCTCCTTCCCGGTCGTGGTCGCCGCATGGTTTCGCGGCATACCGAGCGTGCTGCTGGAGCAGAATGCGCGGCCCGGGCTTGCGAATCGCGTGCTTGGGCGGTTGGCCCGTCGCGTGTGTACGACCTTTCCAGAAGCCCGGGAGTTCTTCCCACTGCCCAAGGTCGTGCTGACCGGCAACCCGGTCCGCCCGTTTCCGACGTGGAGGCACGAGGCGCGCGAAGGGTTCACCGTGTTGGTATTCGGCGGCAGCCAGGGGGCCCACCGGATCAACGCGGCGGTGCACGCGGCGGCGGAAACTCTGGGCGAGCGCATCCCCGGTCTCCGGATCATTCACCAGACGGGGAGCACGGATCGCGACTGGTTGCAGGAACGCTACCAGCGGCTTGGTATTCCCGCCGAGGTGCGCGTCTTCATCGAGGACATGGGTTGGGCTTACGCGCAGGCCGACTTGGTGCTGTGCCGGGCGGGGGCGACGACGGTGGCCGAGTTGACGACACTCGGCAGGGCCGCAATCCTCGTCCCGTACCCGTTTGCGGCCGATGACCATCAACGAGCGAATGCGGAGGTGCTCGCCGCGCAGGGGGCGGCGATGATGATTCTCGACCGGGATCTGGATGGCCCGCGGCTGGCGGAGACGGTCGCCGCACTGGCGGCGAACCGGGGGAAGTTGGAGGCGATGGGAGAGGCGGCGCGGCGCTTGGGTCGGCCGGACGCTGCCGAACGGGTGGTGGCGGTGTGTCGTGAGGTTGCGGGGGAGGTGCGGGGAGATGGCGAGTCTGTTTAAGACGCCACGGCGGATCCATTTCGTCGGCATTGGCGGTGTGGGCATGAGCGGCATCGCCGAGGTGCTGCTCAATCTCGGGCACCGTGTGAGCGGATCGGACTTGGGTGCGTCCGAGACGACGCGGCGGCTCGGCGAGCTCGGGGCGTACATCACGTACGGTCACTCGGCGGAGGCGGTGACGCCGGACACGGATGTCGTGGTGATCTCGTCAGCGGTGAGGTACTCCAATCCCGAGGTCATCCAGGCACGGGCGCTCAAGATCCCGGTCATCCCGCGTGCGGAAATGCTGGCCGAACTCATGCGACTGAAGTTCGGGGTTGCGGTCGCTGGCACCCACGGTAAGACGACGACCACATCGCTGGTCGCGACGATCTTGGCGCGGGCGGGGCTCGATCCGACCACCGTGATCGGCGGGAAGGTTCACGGGATGGGCAGCAACGCCCGGCTCGGGCAGGGCGAGCTGCTGGTCGCCGAGGCGGACGAGAGCGATGGAACCTTCTTGCTGCTGTCGCCGAGCATTGCGGTCGTGACCAACATCGATCCGGAGCACCTCGACTACTACGGCGACATGGACCGGGTGCGCTCGGCCTACCTCGAGTTCATCAACCGCGTGCCGTTCTATGGGCTCGCAGTCCTGTGCCTCGACAACGTCAACGTCCGTTCGCTGCTACCGCAGGTGCGCAAGCGGGTCGTGACCTATGGCACCACCGCCGATGCCGACTACGTGGCGCAAGACCTGTCGGTCATTGGCATGGATACCGTTTTCGATGTCACCCGGGGCGGCACGTTCCTCGGAACCTTACGCCTGCGCCTGCCCGGTCGCCATCACGCGCTGAATGCACTGGCGGCGCTGGCGGTGGCAACGGAGCTCGGCGTTTCTTTCGAGACCGTCGCCGAAGCGCTGGCCGATTTCGGCGGCATCCACCGGCGGTTCGAGCTGTGCGGCGAGATTGGCGGCGTCACGGTCATCAGCGACTACGGGCATCACCCGGAAGAGATCCGTGCCACGCTCGCCGCCGCGCGCGAGGGCTTCGGCCGCCGCCTGGTGGTCATCTTTCAACCGCACCGCTTCACGCGGACGCGGGACCTGTTCCAGGAATTCCTCGACGCCTTTGACGCGGCAGACCACCTGGTGTTGACGGATATCTATGCGGCAGGAGAGGAGCCGGTCGACGGCCTGTCGGGCGACGTCCTGTACTGGGCGTTGAAGCGGCGCGGGCACCTGGAGGTCGATTATGTGCCGCGTCGCGACGACCTCGTCGAGGCGGTGAAACCGCTGTTGCGCGTTGGTGACATGGTCATCGTCCTTGGCGCGGGAAACGTCCATGGGGTGGCGGAGGAGTTGGTGCGGGCGCTCGCCGGCTCGCATGCGGTATGGACGGTGCAGTAACATCGCCACTGGCTGAACGGCTGCACGCGCAGTTCGGCAATCGGGTTCGCTTCCGCGAACCGCTGAGCCGCCATACGTCCTTTCGTATCGGTGGACCGGCGGACGTTTGGATTGAGGTCGCGACCCCCGCCGAGATCGCGTTGCTGCAGCAGTTGGCTGCCGCGGAGCGCATGGCGCTGGTCGTCTTCGGCGGTGGGACGAACGTGCTGGTGAGCGATGCCGGTATCCGCGGCCTTGTGGTCAAGTTGGGGCGGCCGTTCGCGGTGATCGAGTGGCTCGCCTCGGGGGAACAGGTTCAGGTGCGAGCGGGTGCCGCGGCGCGCTTCAAGCGGCTGGTGACGGAAGCGGCGGCCCGCGGCTTGAGCGGGCTCGAGTTTGCCGAAGGCATCCCTGGTTTGATCGGCGGCGGCCTGTTGATGAACGCGGGCGCGTTCGGCGGCGAGATCGCGAACGTGATCACCGGCGTGCACGGTGTCGATGCGGCGGAAGGGGAACGTTACCTGCCGCGCTCGGCACTGCGGTTCGGTTACCGATTCTTCGATCTGCCCACCGGGTTCGTGGTGACCCGCGTCGACTTCGGGCTCATACCCGACGACGGTGCGGCGATCCGGGGGCGCATTGCCGACGCCAAGCGGCGGCGCGAGACGCACCAGCCGCTGGGCTGGCCCAACGCGGGGTCGATCTTCAAGAACCCGCCAGGAGGCGTCGCGGGCCGCTTGATCGAATCGGTCGGCATGAAGGGCCACCGCGTCGGTGGGGCGATGGTGTCGGAGCGGCACGCGAACTTCATCGTCAACGTGGGCGATGCGACGGCCACGCATGTGAAGCAGTTGATGGACGAGATCGCCGAGACGGTGTGGAAAGAGCGCGCGATCCGGCTGGTGCCGGAGATCAAGCTCGTCGGGGAGTGGGAGACGACGTGAAACGACTTGACCACCGTTCGCTTCGCCAACTGTGGCGGTGCGCTGCTGCGTGCGCGGCGATCGGCCTCGCGCTGGCGGTGTGGCTGTTTCGCCAGCCGGTGGGTGCGGCGCTGCTTGCCCACCCCTATTTTGCGGCGAACGACCTCGTCATCCGGGGAGCCGGGCCGCTGCTGTCCGACGAAGACATCCTGGCCTGGCTCGGGGTGGATGATCATACGAGCCTCTGGCAGTTGGTGCCGCCGCGGGTTCGGGCGCGGCTCGAGGAGCACCCCCTGATTGCGTGGGCGGCCGTGCGCCGTGAGTTCCCGAACCGCCTGTTCATCACGGTTCGCGAGCGGCGACCCGAGGCGATTGCCGTTCTCGACCGCTTCTATTACCTCGACCGCAACGGGCACATGCTCGGACCGCTCGTGCGGACCCACAGCCGCGACTATCCGGTCATCACCGGGCTCACCTCCGAGATGACGCCAGGCTACCGGACGTGGGCTTACGGCCGCGCGGTTCGGCTGGCGCGCCTGTGCGTGCGCGCCGCATGCCTCGGCGGGTTGTCGGAGATCAACGTGCACGCGGAGCGCGGGATCGTGGTGTACCCGCGCTATCCGAAGGTGGCGATCACGCTCGGGTGGGGCAGCTGGCGAGAGAAGCTGGCTCGGGCCGACCGAACCCTCCAGACATGGGCGGGTCAGATCGATCAGGTCATCGCGGTCGACCTCCGTTATCACAACCAAGTGGTGGTGGAGCGGCGTCCGCTTCCCAGTGAGAAGGGACCCGCAGCGGTTTCGAAGAAGGGAAGCGGCGTACAACCGCCCCGCGCTGCCGGCGCGGCGTCACGATCAGCGCGCCCGCGCGCCAACCCCGCCCGTGCATATCGGGTATCGCCGATCCCTTATCGTCAGGCGGGGACGTGCGATCCGCGATATGCGATCCGCGAGATCCACAACGGGGAGCGTTGTTGAGCCATGGGCAAGCGACCGGAACTGTTCGTCGGGGTGGACATCGGAACCGCGAAAATCGCCGCGGTGGTGGGTGAGCCGTCCGACACCGGGTTGACGGTCGTCGGCGTCGGCGCCGCGCCGTGCGAGGGGTTGCGCAAGGGTGTGGTGGCCAACATCGAAGCGAGCGTCCAGGCGATCGCGAGCGCCATCAAAGAGGCGGAGCTGAGCGCCGGCTGCGAGATTCACAGCATCATCGCGAGCGTCAACGGTGGACACATCAAGGCCTTCAACAGCCACGGCGTGGTCGCGATCAAGAACCGCGAAGTGACCCACAACGACGTTGAGCGCGTCCTGGACGCCGCCCGCGCCGTGGCCCTGCCGCTCGATCGCGACATTCTCCACGTGCTGCCGCAGGAGTTCATCGTCGACGGTCAGGATGGCATCCGCGAGCCCGTCGGCATGTCGGGAGTCCGACTGGAAGTGCGCGTGCACATCGTCAGCACGGCGATCGCGGCGGCGCAGAATGTGATCAAGTGCTGCCAGCGCACCGGGCTGCATGTGGTCGACCTTGTGCTCGCCCCGCTGGCAGCTGCGGAGGCGATTCTGACCCCCGAGGAGAAGGAGCTCGGCGCCGCGGTGATCGATATCGGCGCTGGGACCACCGGGCTGGTCGGATTTGAGAAACAAGCGGTCAGGCACACGGCGGTGCTGCCGGTGGGCGGCCAGCATGTGTCCAGTGACATCGCTGCCGGGCTCCGGACGCCCTTCCGGGAAGCGGAGCGGCTGAAGCAGCGTCTGGGCTGTGCGCTGGCTTCGTCAGTCGGTCCGGACGAAACGGTCGAGGTGCCGACGGTCGGTGGACGGGCGCCACGGCAGCTGTCTCGCCTGGCGCTGGCGGAGATCATCGAGCCGCGCATGGCGGAGATCTTCGCGGCCGCCAAGCAACAGTTCGCGCACGCAGGCCTGGGCGGGGTGCTGGCTTCGGGGATCCTGCTGACCGGCGGCAGCGTTCTGGTGGATGGGGCGGTGCCCTTGGCGGAACGGGTGTTTGAGGTCCCAGTGCGCATCGGAACCTCGATCGGATGTGAGGCGCTCGATGCGGCCATGCCGGGTCCGAGTTACGCAGCCGCCGTTGGGCTGCTGCAGTACGGGGTCCGGCCGCACCACCAGGCAGGGTTGGTTGATGAGGCCCATCTGTTCGGCAAGGTGCGTCGTCGGATGGTGGGCTGGCTGAAGGCATTCATGTAATGGCATGCGGGTCGAGGAGCGGTCCGCGGGCGGAAGGAGGCAGGATGATCGAGTTTGCTGGGAGGGAGGGGCTGAGCGCCCGCATCAAGGTGATCGGCATTGGAGGGGGTGGGGGCAACGCCGTGAACACCATGATCGCTTCGGGCCTGCGGGGCGTGGAGTTCATGGTGGCCAACACGGATTTGCAGGCACTAGGAGCCAGCCTGGCGCCGCTCAAGCTGCAGCTGGGTGAGGGCCTGGGTGCCGGGGGCAAGCCCGAGGTCGGCCGCGAGGCGGCGCTCGAACATGTCGACCGCATCCGTGAACACATGTCGGGAGCCGATATGGTCTTCATCACCGCCGGGATGGGCGGGGGAACTGGGACGGGGGGCGCGCCAGTCGTCGGCCGCATCGCGCGCGAAGCTGGTGCGCTGACGGTGGGCGTGGTGACCAAGCCATTTCAGTTCGAAGGCCGCAAACGCATGCGGCAGGCGGATACGGGGATCGAGGACCTGAAGAACGCGGTGGATACGTTGATCGTGATTCCGAACCAACGCCTGCTCGCCATTGCCGGCCGCAACACGACGATGCTGGAAGCCTTCCGCCGCGCGGACGATGTCCTGCTGGAAGCGGTGCGCGGCATCTCCGACCTGGTCACGGTGCACGGGTTGATCAACCTCGATTTCGCCGACGTGCGCGCGGTGATGTGCGGGATGGGAATGGCGATCATGGGGTGCGGTGCGGCCTCGGGCGAGAACCGTGCGATCGAAGCGGCGCAGAAGGCGGTGTCGAGTCCACTGCTGGAAGACATCTCCGTCCATGGCGCGCGCGGCGTGCTCATCAACATCACCGGTGGGCCGGATCTCGCCCTGCACGAAGTGAACGACGCCGCCACCTTGATTCAGGAGGAGGCGCACGAGGACGCCGACATCATCTTCGGTGCGGTGATCGACGAGAAGATGGGGGACGAGATCCGCATCACGGTCATCGCCACCGGTTTCGACCAGGTGGCGGAGAGCACTCAACCCGTCGCACGTCCGGTTGTGCACAGCCCGGCCGTGGCACCGCCCACGCCCGCCAGCCGGCCAGTGCTGGGGTCGGGAAACGGATCGAGCTGGCTCTCGCGGCCGCAGCCGCCCCCCCTGCGAATGCCGCCACCGCCCGCGGAGCCGCGGAAAGTTCGGAAGGTCGCGTCGATCGACGACGTTGGGGGCGAACCCAAGCTGCGCAAGTTCGGTCCCGACGGAGCCGAGATCACGCCGGCAAATGGCGAGCCCGATTTCCTCATTTCAGACGAAGAGAACGGCGAGGACTGGGAGACGCCGGCGTTCCTCCGGAACAATACCCGGGCGAATTGATCCCGGCTTCGCAGAGAAATCTCACTACGCCTGCCCCCCCCGAGTATGCGCACATGGCGGTGGGGCAGGCGTCTCGCCTGCCGTCGCAGATTCAGACATCCTGATCCGGGGGATTCCGACGCGGGCCGAGAGAATACCGTGACGCATCGTGCCGGCGCGCGTGCTTGTGATCGTAATCGGGCCGCGACGCCACCATCTGCAAGCGCTGCACGTTGCCCACCTCTCGTCCGGGATCGCTGTGACGGCGCGGCACATGGAAACCACTGGCTGCCTGGTATATGCTGCTGGTGTGTCAGATCGGAGCGCAGATTGGCTGGCGCAAGCCGAGCGTGATCTCGATCAGGCGCTCGACTCGCGCCGTGCGGCACGCCATGAGTGGGCGTGCTTTGCGGCGCAACAGGCCGCCGAGAAGGCCGTGAAGGCTTTACACCTGCGCCGCGGGCAGGAGGCGTGGGGACACGTGGTCGCCAAGCTGCTGCGCGAGCTGCCGGAGCACATCACCGTCCCCCCGGTGTTGGTGGACAAGGCACGCGTGCTGGACAACTTCTACATTCCGTCGCGCTATCCCAACGGCCACCCGGAAGGCGCGCCGGCGGAGCACTACGGGGAGCTGCAGAGCAGCCAGGCGATCGATTATGCCAGTGAGATCCTTGCATTCGTCCGTACTGAGATGGCCCGACCGGCGGACGGTTGATCACAGCGTGCGGCAATGGGCCGCAGAGCAGGTCTCCCGGCGCCACGACATCGCTCGGATCGGCTATTTCGGTTCGTATGCCCGCGGCGATTGCGGCGTCGGCAGCGACGTTGACCTTATCGTTGTGGTCGAAGCCTCGGCTGTCCCGTTCGAGCAACGGGCCCCGGATTTCGATTGCACGCCGCTGCCTGTGCCGTGCGACCTGCTCGTGTATACCAACACAGAATTCCTGGCTGCGCTCTCAACAAGCCGTTTTGCGAATGTCCTGCGCGACGAGGTCGTCTGGGTGTACGCGAAGGGAGACGGAGACTCGGTCGGTCGGGAAGAATGATCTTCTCCGTAAGGGACTAACGGTGCACGCAGAAGGGGAACGTCAGGCCGACAGGATCACCATGGCAGAGTTTGACGCTACTGCCCTCTGTCGACGACTTTGCCGTGGCCCGAGGGAATCGGAGTGCCTGAGGTTGAGGCCAGCTGGCTCCAGGTATAAGTTCCGTGCGCGGAGTTGAGCGGGTTATTGTATTCAAAATCTGCGCTGGAAACCCGGTGGCGCCAGCGACGCGGGCGCGAGAAGACCCTCTTTGCGAAGAAGGGGGACGGAGCCGTGCGGGTGTGCCTCGTGTACCCCAACCGCTATGCCCTGGCGATGGGCAACCTCGGATTCCAGGTGGTGTACGAGCTGTTCGACCGCCATCCGGGTGTGGTCTGCGAACGCGCCTTCCTGCCCGACGAAGCGGACCTCGACGATATCGGCCGGGGCGAGCTGCGGTCGTTCGAGAGCGGCCGCCGCGTGGCCGAGTTCGACATCGTCGCGTTCTCGATTTCCTTCGAGACGGATTATCTGCACGTCATCCCGGTTTTGGAGCTCGCTGGCATCGAGCCGCTCCTGACCCGCCGGACCAGCCCGCGCCCGCTGCTCATGGCGGGTGGGCCGGCCGTCTTCCTCAACCCCGAGCCGATCGCGGACTTCTTCGACCTCTTCCTCGTCGGCGAGGCCGAGGAGATGCTGCCGGAGTTTCTGGATCTGTTCGCTGAGCACCCGTTTGCGGCCGGTGAGCAGCGCTGCCTCGAGGAGGTCGCCAGGCGCGTTCGCGGCGCCTACGTCCCAGCGCTCTACGAGCCCGTGTACGACGGCCCAGTCCTTGCCGATGTCCGCTATGTCGGACCTGGTTCGCCGCGGGTCGAGCGCCGCCTGATCTGGGACCTCAACGCGTTCGCTACGACCAGCCGGGTGCTGTCTGACGACGCGGTGTTCGCCGACATGGTGTTGGTCGAGGCCAGCCGTGGCTGCCAGTGGGGCTGCCGGTTCTGTGCGGCGGGGTACATGTACCGCCCGATCCGGACGCGTGATCCGGAGCGGCTCGCCGCGTCGGTGCGCGAGGGGCTGGCGGAGCGCCACACGGTCGGCCTGATTGGCGCCGAGATGGCGAGCATTCCCGGCGTCGACGCGCTGGCCGAACTCGCCGCGGCTGAGGGCGGCCGGGTGTCGCCGTCGTCGTTGAAAGCCGACTGTGTGACACCGCGGCTGGCTGCAGCGCTGGCGAGCAGCGGAACCCGCAGCGTGACGGTCGCGCCCGAAGCCGGCTCGGAACGTATGCGCCGCGTGATCAACAAGAATCTCACCGAGGCGGACATCCTGCGGGCGACGGATCTGCTGGTCGGCGAGGGCGTCCAGAACCTCAAGCTCTATTTCATGATCGGCCTGCCGACGGAGACTGACGACGACGTGCTCGCCATAGCCGCGCTGGTCAGCACGATCCGCGACCGGTTGTGCGCCGGCAGTCGCAGCCGCGGTCGCGTCGGCACGGTGACCGTGTCGGTCAATCCATTTGTCCCCAAGCCGTGGACGCCGTTCCAATGGGATCCGATGGAAACGATCCCCAGCCTCCGCCGCAAGACCACGCGCCTGCGCCAAGCCTGCGGGCGCATTCCGAACGTGGAGCTGGATGTCGAATCGCCGCGCGAGACTTATCTCCAGACTCTTGTCTCCCGCGGCGACCGTCGCGTGGCGCGACTTTTCGCCGCGGTGCACGCGGCCGGTGGCGACTGGTGGCGAGCAATCCGCGACTGGCAGCGCCAGGGTCTCGCCGGCCTTCCCCATCCTGATGACTATGTCCATCGAGCGTACGGCGAGGGGGAGCGGCTGCCGTGGGACTTCATCGACCACCGCATCTCCAAGAGGTACCTGTGGGCCGAGCGACGCAAGGCGCTCGCGGCGCGGCAGACCGCGCCGTGTGACACGGCAACGTGCACGGCATGCGCCGCATGTTGAGAACGGTCAGCCATCAGCTTTCAGCGGTTCGCCCCGATCCGATGAAAGGCCCGGCTCCCCTCCCCTGTTGCCGTTTCCGGCAACGGGGGAGGGTGAGGGAGGGGGCCTTGGCGGTAGCGCCCTGATTTCTGATCAGTGCCTGATGATCGTCGCCGTCGGAGTGGACATCATCGAGGTCGACCGCATCCGCCGCGCGGTCGACAACCCCCGGACCGGGGCGCGCTTCCGCGAGCGTGTCTATACGGCCGACGAGATCGCCTACTGCCTCAAGCGGCGTACATCTGCCGAGAGTTTCGCCGCGCGGTTTGCCGCCAAGGAGGCGGTGATGAAGGTTCTCGGGCAGGGGTTCGGTGACGGCATCGGCTGGCGCGAGATCGAGGTGGTGCGCGGCTCGGGTCGGCCGAGCATTGTCCTGTCTGGCCGCGCCCGCGAGCGAGCCAGCGACATCGGGGCCGCCCGCTGGCACCTGTCCCTCACCCACACCGCCGCGCACGCGGTCGCCTACGTCGTCGCCGAGACTGCGTAACTTCTCCGGCTCCCCGCGTCGCCGCAGAGCCGTAGGGTCCGCTGCGCGGACCGTTCCCGCGCGTCCGTTTTGGTCGGGTGTGCGTCAAATTTGTGGGGAAGGTACGGTGGACCTCCGTGGCGCAGTTCAGCTTTCCTCTCCCGCATCACTGGCGGGAGAGGATGAAGGTGAGGGCACCTACCTCACTGATGGCTGCGTGAACCCCGTCGGAACGCGAGCGTCCAGGACGTGAACCCTCACCCGCACCCTCTCCCGCAGGTATTGCGGGAGAGGGACAAGATAGGCTCTCGCTTCATCACCCACAAATTTGAGACACCCGTTTTGGTCCGCAGAGCGGACCCTACTTCGTGATCCCCGCGTCAACGCGCCGGCACGGGAACGAACGGACCGCGCAAGCCGACGAGGGTCATGCGTGCTTTCGCTTCGGCAGCAGAATCAGCACCGCCAGCGCCCAGATGCCGAACACGAAGCCCAGGGCGGTCCACAGGTTCTTCGAGTAGCCGTTGTTGTGGGCGAACAGGCGGCACATCACCGCATCGCAGGTGTGCACCACCAGAACGGTGCGCAGCAACGTCGCGCCGCTCAGATCCGGATTGAGGAGGCGGAGTCCGGTGAAGTATCCGATGGTGGTATCCCACGGCATGGTTGCGCCCGTTCAGTCCCCTCATCTATAAGAGAACCCCGAGCGAAACAAAACTTTTCACCACGGAGGCACAGAAAGTACAGAGCGTGTCTCTTTGGTTCGTGTCTTCCGGCTGAGGGTGATTCGATGCGCGCCAAGACCTCGGAACAGAATGACGGGTGGCATTTTTTCGAGCGCCTGTACGAACGCGGCAACGAGGCGGTCAGCCAGCTCTTGGAGGACCTGCTCGGGAGCACCAAAGTGACCGACCGGATTGGCAAGACGGTTGGTCACGCCACGGACGCGAAGCGGCGGGTCGATCGCAACATGCAGTTCCTCCTGTCCCTGCTCAATCTGCCATCGCGGGCCGACTACAACCGGCTGCTCGCCAAGTTGGAGACCGTCCAGGGCAGCATGGTCAACCTCAGCATGAAGCTGGACCGTCTCCTGGCCGCGCAGGAGCAGCACGGCGCGGCCAAACGGCGTTCCCGTCCGTCGAAGGGTAAGGCGCATCACCAAGGGCATGCCGGCCACGGATCCGGCGGTCAACACCAGGGCTGAATCGCCGCTCTCCAAGCGCGCTTGCGATCCGTCTCTGGTCTGGCCTGGGCGAGGGGCATGGCTATCTTCCGGCGCCGAGGGTACGGCGGCGGATGAACTCGCCGGGCGGTCGACGGCGTGCCGAAGATGCTCCGCGGCTACGCCCCCCAATCAACCCGGGGTGACCCGATGAAGCAAGGCCGCGCGAGCCGCACGGCGGAATACGTGGCGCTGTTCCGGGCGCTCGAGTCGTCGCTACCTCCCGCAAGGCGGATGTTCGAGGATCGCCTGGCAACGGCGTTCCTCAGCCCTCGGCTGGCGCTCGTTGCCTGGCTCGCCGGTCTTCCTGGAGTCCGGGATCTGCTGCCTCGGATCATCGATCACCGGTGGCCCGGCGCGCGCACCTCGGCGGTCGCGCGCACCCGGTTCATCGACTCCCCGGCTTGAACTACCTCACCGAAGCCGCCGTCGATTCGATCCTGCGCTGGTGCTCGCGCGCAGCGCCGGGGAGTCAGGTGGTGTTCACCTACGTGCAGCGGGCCGTCCTCGAGAACCCCCGGTCGTTCGTCGGTACCGAGAAGCTCTTCGCCACCCTCGCCGCCGCCGGTGAAAAGTGGACCTTCGGGTTGGACCCATCCACCCTGGCGGACTCTCTCCGACAACGGGGTCTGTCGCTCGAACGGGATCTGGGAGCGGCCGAATACCGGCGTCTGTACTTCATCGCCCCCCAGACGCTTCACGCTCGGAGAACCCGACCGGCGTTGGCCCGGGCGTCGTAGGAGTCGCCGTTCAGCACGTGGCGGCCGTTGATGAACACGTGCTCGATCCCGAGGGGGAAACGAGAGGGGGTCTCAAACGTGGCGGTGTCTTGCAGACGCCGCGCATCCAGCACGACGAGGTCCGCGGCACAGCCCTTCCGGACCCAGCCGCGATCTTTCCAGCTGAGGCGCGCGGCAGCGGCGCCGGTCATCTTGCGAACCGCTTCCTCCAAGGGGAAAAGGCCGCGCTGCACGTAGGTGCACAGGACGCGCGGGAAGGTGCCGTAGCTCGCCGGGTTCTGATGTCCTTCCCGGGTGACGAAGGTGTCGGTTTCGATGGTGCACTCGGGATGGGCGAGCACGGCCCGCAGCGCCTCTTCCTCCCCCCGATCGCCGCTGTACGTGTGGATGAGCACGCGTGCGGTGCGGTTGCTTTCGACGACCAGGCGGCAGAAGAAGTCGAAGGGGTCCAAGCCCTCCCGCGCGGCGGCCTCGGTCACGCGCAGGCCGTCATGCCGGTTCCATCGGGGCACGTTGCCGTGCATGATCTGGATGTCGCCCAGGTTGAACCCCAGGCTTGCAAACGCCGCATCGGCAAACTGCCTGAGACCAGCGCGCTCGTCGGGGTTTTCCAGCACCTCTTCAAGGCGTGGCAGGATGGCCGAGGGGAAGATCACGCTCGCGGTGGTGTTGCCCGCGGTGTAGGGGAAGGCATCGAAAGCGACGTCGAGTCCGGCGGCCCGCGCGCGATCGATCATACCAAGCGCATCGACGTAGCTCGGCCACGTCTGTCGCCCGACGAAGATCAGGTGGCTGATTTGCAGGCGGACGCCGGTGGACTGCCCGAGCCGCACGATTTCCCTGATCGCGGCCAGGTTGTGAAATTCTGCGGTCGGGTCGGTCGTGTAGGCACCGCTGATCCAGCTGTAGGCCTTCAGGTGCGAGGTGAAGAGCTTGCCCTGGCTTGCCGCCCAGCGGGCGAACTGCGCCAACTCCTCCTCTTGCGCGAAGATGCCGGGCGGGTAGCCGAGACCCGTGCTGACGCCGATGCAGCCGGCGTCGAGCGCCTCGCGGGTCAGCGCCTCCATCTGCCTGAGTTCGTCTGCCGTTGGTGCGCCGGGGTTCAGCGGCCCCGTCACCGCCGCGCGCACCGATCCGTGGCCCACCAACTGCGCGACGTTCAACCCGATGCCGCCGCGATCGAGCGCGTCGAGGAATTCGCCCGTCGAGCGCCAGCCGATGTCGATGGCCTCATCGACGATGAGCCGGCTCGCCTCCCGCGCGGCGGCGCAGTTCACGTCGGTGATGGGTGCCGGGCTGAAACCGCAGTTGCCGCCGACGAGCGAGGTGATCCCCTGGCGAATGAAGGGTTCGATCAACTCACCGTGGTCGACTCGGGGAAGGAACCAGTCGGCATGGGAGTGGATATCGACGAAACCCGGGGTGATCGTCTTCCCGCCGCAGTCAATGACCTGGGCGGCGTCGACCTCGTGCAGGTCGCCCACGGCGGTAATGACGCCGCGGCTCAGCGCAACATCGGCACGCCTGGCTGGCGCCCCGGTGCCGTCGATCACCTGTCCGCCTGACAGTTTAAGCTCGCAGTGCATCGGCCTCCCTCGAGTTGATCGACTGTAGCAGGACGGCATGCCGCGTTGAAAGCCGCGGAACGGCCCTTCGCGCTGACAACAGGCGCGGCGTGATGCCGGTCCGGTTTCGCCTACCGGACCGCTTGGCTTTTTTGAGTTTTCGTTGCATTTGCGGTGTTCCGCCCCGTCGGGCTCGACCGCAGCGCTGCTGGAATCCCTCATCGACCAGGAACGTCCGGCGAGCAGGTCACGCGGGCGGAAGAGAATCGATGACATGACACATCGCCGCCTCGTCCTTGTCGTCCTGTTCGTGGCGATCTTCTCGTTCGACCTCGCCCGCCCGACCGACATCGACTTCTGGTGGCATCTGCGCACCGGGGAACTGATTGCGCACACGGGGGCCGTGCCCGCCACCGACCCCTTCTCGTACACCGCCGCGGGTCAACCCTGGGTCGCACACGAATGGTTGTGGGAGCTGGCGACCTTCTCCCTGTATCAACAGGGCGGCTACGTCGTCGCGGTGCTGGTGTCCGCGCTGATCGTCACACTGGGCTACGCGATTCTCTATCACCTGCTGCGCCGGCTCGGTGCGAATGAGATCCTCTCCGCTGCGCTGGTGCTGTGGGCGGCGGCGCTGACGTTGCCGAACCTGGGCGTCCGCCCGCGCGAGCTCACGCACCTCTTCTTCGCGGTCTTCTTGAACCGGCTCCTGCTCCATCGCGAGGGCCGCGCGCGGCACCTGTGGACTCTGCCGATCGTGATGCTGCTGTGGGTCAACACCCACGGTGCCTTCTTGCTCGGCCTCCTTCTGCTCGCGCTCGTCGTCCTGGGCGAAATCGCCAACTGGCTGCGTTTCGGCGGCAGACCGCCACGCCACCTCTGTCTCGTTGGGGTCGCAACCGTAGCCGCGGCGACGGTCAATCCCCAGGGCCCGTGGATGCTCGCTTACCCGATTGGCTATTACCTGCAAGAAGAAAATCCGTCATTCACGATCGTCACGGAGTTTCAGTCGCCCAACTTCCACGAACCGATGTCGTTGCTGTTTGCCGCCGCCCTCCTGCTGTTCATGGTGCTGGGCGTGCGCCGTGGCCGAAAAGCCTTCGGCGATGGGCTGCTCGCCACTGTGTTCACCCTGCAGGCCCTCGTGTCCACCCGGCAGATTTCCGTCGCCGCGTTGGTCCTTGCGCCGCTGCTCGCGTCCGCGTTGTGCGAACGGTTCGAGTGGGCGCGCGAGCTGCCGCCATCACGGCTCCCGCGCGCATTCGTCAAGCTGAACTGGCTCATCCTCGCATCGCTGCTGATCGCCGGCGGCATGTACGTCAGGCGCCCTCAGGTCCGCGAGGCACTACAGCTGGGGCAGGAGCCCCGCATCGGCCTCATGCCGGCTGCCGGCGCTGGGTTCATCGAGGACAACGACCTCCCCGGGCCGGTGTTCAACCAGCAAGCGTGGGGAGGCTACCTGATTCACCGGTGGTATCCGGCGCGGCGCGTGTTCATCGACGGCCGTATCGACATGTACGGGCCGGAGATCGTCAGTGAATACGTCCGCGTTGCGAATATCCAACCAGGCTGGTCCGAGGTCCTCGACAAGTACGAGGTGCGCACCGTACTCATTCCCAGGGATTCCCCGCTCTCGATCCTGCTCGGCACCGACCATCGCTGGCAACGCGTTTTCCAGGGTGAAGTCGAAGACGTATTCGTCCGGAGTAATGACGGGGACCACTGGAGCCCACCGGCGCAAGGGCGACCGCCGCGCCGCATCGAGAGTGTGCAGTCGAGATGAGCTCGGTTCGCGGGGAACGAACGAATCGCGTGCTGCAAATGGCACAGGCAGGGCTCGCGGGCTTTGCGCTCGGCGCACTGTTGTGGGGAAGTCTGCCGCCCCACTCCTACAGGAAGGATCTGCAGGTGGAATACCTGACCGCCATGGCGTTGCGGGACGGGGTCGATCTCTTCACCCCTTTGACCGACCTGTCCGCCCGCTATTTCCCGGCCGCGACGGACAACTTCCCGCATCCGAGCCCGTACCCTCCAGTCGTTGCTCTGATCAGCCTCCCGTTGACGCTTCTTCCTTTTCCGGCGGTCGCGCTGCTCTGGCTCATGGTCAACATCGCGCTGCTGCTTGTCGTCGGACGGTGGCTCCGGCTCTCCGTCCTCGGCAGGCTCGCCCTGGCCGCGTGGCCACCGCTGTGGTGCCTCCTGTCCATCGGCCAGCTCGAGCTGGCCATGCTGGCGCTGGTGATGCTTGGCTGGAGGGCCGCCGCCAGGGGCCGCGATGGTATGGCGGGAATCTGGCTCGGGGTGGTTGCCGCCGTGAAGTTGTATCCGGCGTTGCTGCTGGTACCGTTTGCGGCTCGGCGCCGGGTACGCTTGGTCATGGTCGCTGTCGGCATGTTTGCGCTGAGTCAGCTGGGGAGTCTGGTTGCCGTGGGGCCCGCGGGAGTGGTTCGCTACTACGGCGAGGTGCTGCCGGCCGTGTCCGCCCGCTATACGGTCATGGGGCTCAATAGCTCGCCGTACGGCGCCCTGCTCCGGTTGTTTGGCGGGGCAACCGACGTTGCGCCCATTGCCCACGCGCCCGACGTCGTCGTGCCGGTCAGCATCGCCCTCTCGCTTTTCGCGCTCGTGGCGCTGGCGAAGCTCGAACCCGAGGCTGCCCCGGTTGCCCTTGTCGTCGCGCTTCCCGCGGTCTGGTACTACTCCGTGGTGGTGGCCCTGCCTCGGGTGGTCGCCCTGCTGCGCTCGCCGAGCTTGAGACGTGCGGCTCTCCTGGCCACGGCAGCTGCATCCTTCGTCCTGCCGCTGGTGAACCTGGTGGTCGGGCCGCTGTCGAAGTTGATGCTGTGGATGGGCAGCGAGCCGTCCCCGATGGCAGTCCTCCTCGCCATTCAGCCTGGTGGCTTCGTCGCCCTGCTGGCTCTGTGCCTGCTGATGGCGCGCGATCGGCGCCGCGGCATCGCGGCTATCGGGGAGACGTCGCGGCCGCGCTGAGGTGCCCCCGGTCGAGCCGGTTCACCTCAGCTCGGACGAAGATCCGTGCGACGCCGTCTGCGTATGCCTCACGCCACTGGACGCTGGCCGCCAGCAGCGTGGCCAGCGGATTCGAACGCTCCAGCAGTACGTACGCGACATCGAAATCATCGAGGGGTTGGTGCCAGTCTTCCATCAGTCCGAAAGTCTTCAGATAGTACGACAGGAAGTCATCGCCGTAGACATCCGCGCGCCCGTCGACGCAGACCGGGACCACGCCAGATCAGGTACCCACCCCACGCTCTCGACACCGAGTTCGCCGCCCGCCGCCGGGGTCCCCGGTGCAATAGCCCGCACTACAGCACCCCTTCCTCGGTCTTCTTTCTCTCGCGCCGGAGGTGGTCCATCCCCGGCAGGTACTCGAAAACGATGCACCAGTGGGTTTTCGCGGCTTCCACGAACACCGACAGGTCGATGCGCACGTCAGTGGGGGCGAATTGCGTGGACATCCAGTTTCGCTTTGCGAGCAGGCCGAGGCCGAACCGGTTGCCGTCGAAATTCTTGTCGGTGTGATGATCCGATTTGCCGGCGCCGTACTTCTTCTCCAACAGCTGTTGCAGTTCTCCATAGCGCGCTTTGATGCGGCTGCCGTCGTGGTCACGCTCGAACCCGGTGCCGATCGCCGTGATGCGGATGAGTTGGTCGTCGTGACCAAACGACAGCACGGCATAGTGGAGATCGGCCAGGTCCTTGGGGAGCTGCGTGATGACGTACGAGTCTCCAAACTCGGTGGTGATCCGGTTATTGAACCGGCTTCCCATCGCCGCGACCGCCTGCTTCGATGCCAACCACGTGAGGCCGAAGGGCGCCTCCGGTGGGGCACTGGGCCCGGGTGGAGCGCCCGCTTCCCGTGACGCGCCGGGTTCTGGCAGGGAACTCGGCTCTTGCGCGAGCGTCGTGGCCGACCGGTTGCCGATCGTCCACGTTGCCACCATCAAGCCGACGGCCACCGCGCGCAGGAGCGCGTCTCTCTTTCGTCGTATCGGACTGTGGTGGCGGGGTGCGTCCATCACTACACGTAGGGGACGAAGCGCTGGCGTGTGCGGCCGAGATACTCCCGATAGCTCGGGTCTCGTTCGAGTAGTCGCTCTTCGGCCACTGCACGGACACTCAAGGCCACGATGGTGACCGCCGTGATCAGCGCGTTGCGGAGGCTCGGGTACGACGCGACGTACCCGACGTAGATCAGCATGGAGGCCGCGGACATCGGATCCCGAACCAGGCGATACGGCCCACCCGTCTTGACGCCGCGGTTTGCCGCGACCACCCCGATGCTGCGGCCGAGCGCAACCGCGCCGGTGACGGCCAGGAGAAGACCGGCAATCTGCAGCGGCTCGCCGAGCCAACGCAGGCGGCCAATCGCGTCGGTGGTTCGCATCAAGAGCGGCAGAAATGTCCCCGCGATTCCCACCGCCCAGTCGAGGAGCCGTGCCGACGTGGCCATGCTGCGTCGGCGGGTCAGAAACAACCCCACCAGCAGGGCCTCCTGGGCCATGATTGGCAGAGTCGTTGCCCACTGGCCGGTGCGGTGCGCGTGCGCGTAGTGCACCGATACGAACACGGCGTAGAGTGCGGCAAACAGAACGTTGCACAGGATGATGCCGACGGCTTCGACCGGCCGTCGTTTCCGGGTCTCCTCCTCGCCCTCGATTGCCAGCGTGGCGCCGGCGGTCAGATCTGCACCGGCGATGGTTCCGACCGGCAACTCCAGCACACTCTGCGCTTCGACGACCTTCGGAGAGATTCGATGGGGGGCCAATCCGCTGACGGTACGAACAATGCGATGACCGTCATCGAGAAAGACCAGGTCGATCGCGTAGCGCATACCGACCATGTGGACCTGCCGGCAGGGCCTGATCCACAGTCCGTCTCCCGGCGCCAGTGTCCGCGTGCCCAGCAGGCCCTTCAGGCGAGTCCAGTGCGTGTGCGCCGGGCGGAGTCGTTCCGCGACCACCGCTCCCGTCGTTGTGTTGCTTGCTCGGTACATCGTGCCGCGACATCGGCGCCTGGAGTGCCGTCGAGCTCCGGCGTTGCCTGCTAGCCTCCGCCGATCACCTTGACCAGATCCTGAAGTTTGAGAAACGCCGGCCCTGCCACCATGATCATCAGCGCCGGCAGCAGCATGGTCGCCAGCGGGAGGAGCACTTTGATCGGCAACTTCCGCGCGGCCTCTTCGCCGCGCTGCCGCCGCTTGGTGCGCAACAGGTCGGCGTGAGCGCGGAGTGTCTTCGCCATGCTGGCGCCGAGCCGGTCGCTCTGAATGACCAGCCCGGCCAAAGCCTTCAAATCCTCGGCTCCGTTGCGGTCTCCCAGGGAGCGCAGCGAATCCTCACGACTGCGGCCGCTGCGGAGCTCGAATGCCACTTGGGCGAATTCCTGGCCGAGCGGGTCATCCATGGCGGCGCGTTCCTCGCCCACCCTCGCGATCGTCGCGTTCAGCCCCAGTCCCGATTCGAGACAGACCACCATCAGGTCGAGAGAGTCCGGCAGGGCCTCCGTGACCCGCTGAATGCGGCGACGGCTGCGCTGCCTGAGCCACCAATTGGCTGCGACGTGCCCGCCTGCCCACGCCACGCAGGCCATCCACAGCGCCGAACCCAGCGGCTGGCCCACGGGGACGGTGAACAGGATGACCCCCAGCGCCGGGCCGAAGCTCAGCAGCGTTCGCGCGCCGAGGAAGAGCGCGGTCGCGTTGGTGGCGCGGAACCCGGCGGCCGATAGTGTCTGGGCGAGCGATCGGTCGCCGCGGCTCAGGCCGTATCGGCCGACTCCAGCGACCATACGCCCCGGCAACCCGGGACGGGCAGCTGACGCGCGCTGCCGAGCCCCGGTTGCGGCGTCGGGTACGAGCGTACGCAGCCGCTGCTCGACCGGGGACTCGGCCGTCAGCACGTAGTAGGCGGACATCACCGTGCCGGTGATGACGGCGAAGACCAACGCGGTGATCAGCAGGACCATGGCCTCGCCACCTCACACGCGGATGCGCACGATGCGCTGAATCACGATATGGCCCATCATGATACTCACCAGCGCGTAGCCCATCATGTACCAGCCGGTCTCGCGTTCGAGCATCGGTGCGAAGTACACGGGGTTGAGGAAGTACATGAACAGCCCCACCAGGATCGGCAGCGCCGTCAACACGCTACCCGACAGCCGACCCTGGGCCGTCATGACCTGGATGTCACGCAGGATCTTGAAGCGCTCGCGGATGGTGTACGTGGTGTTGTCGAGCACCTCGGCGAGATTGCCGCCGACCTCTTGCGCCACGAGAATCCCCACGATCAGAATGGGCACGTTGGGGTCGTCGACGCGCGCGCGCAAACGATCCAGCGCGTCACGGATCGGCAGCCCCAGGCGCATCTCCTCGGCCACGGTGCGAAATTCCTGCGCGATCGGATCGGGAAACTCGTCGGCCACGACGTTCAGGGCGGTCATGAAGCCGTGCCCGGCCTGGAGTGCCGCACGGACCAGATCCAGGGCGTCGGGGAGCTGTTCGCTGAACAGGCGCATCCGCTTGCGCCGCCAGCGCTGCACGACCATCAACGGTATCGCGCCACCCATGGTCGCCGCGGCCAGCGTGACCAACGGGTTCCCGCTCACCAGCTTTCCCAGCAGCCCGGCCACGCACGCCAGCAACGGGATGTACAACACGACCTCCCCCACGCGGCTGGTGAGTCCGGCTTGGCGGATCATGCGCAGCATCCGCGCCGTGAACCCGACCCGTGCCAGCACCGCGTCGAGGAGCGGGATCGTCGACAGCCGCTGATCCTTGAACAGACCGGATGCGGCGCGCTCTCCGCCCCGGCCGGCCGTTGTGTTCAGTCGGTTCGCGAGGAGCTGTCTGGCGTCCCCGCGCTGGTGCAGCGCGGCCACCAGGGCGTACCCGGCCAGCACGACCGAGAGAAAGAGCAGGAGCGCCACCAGACCAAACATGAGCGTGCACCTCCTTAGCTCGTCAGGTACTCGAATCCGGAGAGGTCGATGAGCCGACTCGAAGCTTTCAGCTGATCGATGAAACGCGGCCGGATGCCGGTGGACGCGAAGTGGCCGAGCGCGCGCCCCTCGCTGTCGACCCCGTCCCGCTGATACAGGAAGAGGTCCTGCAGCATGATCGTATCGCCCTCCATGCCGGCGATCTCGCTGACGCTCATCACCTTGCGGCCGCCATCGGCCAGCCGGGCGGTGTGAACGATGATGTTCAGCGCCGCACTGACCTGCTGGCGCATCGCCCGAATCGGCAGGTTCAAGCCCGCCATCTGCACCATGGTTTCGAGGCGGTTCAGCGAGTCGCGCGCCGAGTTGGCGTGAACCGTCGAGATGGAACCGTCGTGGCCCGTGTTCATTGCCTGCAGCATGTCGAGGGCTTCGGCGCCGCGAACCTCCCCGACGATGATCCGGTCCGGGCGCATCCGCAGGCTGTTGCGCACGAGATCGCGCTGCGTGACCTCGCCACGTCCCTCGATGTTGGGAGGGCGCGTCTCCAACCGCACCACGTGCGGCTGCTGCAATTGCAGCTCGGCCGAATCCTCGATGGTCACGATGCGCTCGCTGTCGGGGATGAATGACGAGAGACAGTTGAGCAGGGTCGTCTTCCCGGAACCGGTACCGCCGGAGATCAGAACGTTGAGCCGCGCCATGACCATCGCCCGCAGGAGCTTCATCATGTCCGCGCTCATCGAGTCGAAACGCAGGAGATCGTCGACCGTCAGCGGATCGCGACCGAAGCGGCGGATGGACAAGATCGGTCCGTCGAGGGCCAATGGCGGAATGATCGCGTTCACCCGCGAGCCGTCCGGCAAGCGGGCGTCGACCATGGGCGAGCTTTCGTCGATACGGCGGCCGACGCGCGAGACGATCCGATCGATGATCTGCAGCAAGTGCGCATCGTCGCGGAAGATCACCGGGGTCGCTTCGAGCTTGCCGAGGCGTTCCACATAGACCTGGCGCGCGGTGTTGACCAGGATGTCCGCCACGTCGGGATCGCGCATCAGCGGCTCGATCGGTCCCAGGCCGTTCACTTCGTTGAGGATCTCCTCGGCGAGCTGAACCCGGTCGCGCTGGCTCAGCGGCAGCGTTTGCTCTTCGACGAGCTGCATGATGGCCGCGCGCAGCTCGCCCGTCGCCTGCTCGACGTCGAGGCGCCCCAGGTTCGCCAAGTCGATGCGCTGGAGCAAATCCCGGTGAATGCGGAGCTTCAGGTCCTGATGTGCCCGCTCGGCTGCGGTCAGGCCGCTCCGGCGCACGACCTGCGCTGCCTCGCGAGCCGGAAGTGGCGTTACGGTCTGGCGATTTAAACCAAAACGGCTGCGAAGTTTCATAGACTGGGCCTCTTCTCCAAGCGGAACATCCGCCGCAGCAGATGCCCCCCACCGTTGCCGGCGGCGGCGGTGACTCCGGTTAGCTTTGCGGCCAGCTCGCTGATGGCGGTCCCCAGGCCGGCGTCCCTGGCGCCGTTGAGCGGTGCGCCGGCATTCATGGCGCGCGTCGCCGCCTCATCACGTGGAATGGTGAAGAACGGCTGCCTGCCGATCGCGCGGACGGCGTCTTCCATCTTAACCGGACCCGGCACCGCGTGTGTGACCAGCAGCTCGATGCGCTCCGGCGGGATGTCAACGCGCGCCAGCAGCTCGAGCGTTCGCCGGGCCGCGCGAATGCCAGGTACCGAAAGGTCGGTCAGCACCAAGATGCGATCGGCGAGGTCGAAGGCAGCCAGGGTTGCGTCGGTCAGGGTGCGCGCCGTATCAACCACGGTGTGGAGAAACCGCGACCGCAGCAGGCGCAGCGCCAGCTCCACTTGCTCGCGGCCGATGGCGTCCACCTCCTCGATCTGCTGTGGGGCGGCCAGGACGAAGACGCCGCTCGGATGTCGCGTCAGCATCCCGGAAACGAAGAAGTCGTCGATATCTCCGGGTGCCGCTGCCAGCCCCGCGAGCGACTCCGCTGGGGTGAGGTTGAGGAACACGGCCACGTCGCTGCGTTGCAGATCGAGGTCGACCAACCCCGTGTTCGAGCCGGTGAGGCCCACGAGGCGCACCGCCAGGTTGACGGCGAGCGTCGTCGCACCCAGGCCGCCCCGGACGCCGTACACGGAGATGACGCTGCCGATCATCCCGGGTCCGCCTGTCGTCCTCACGGGCTGGGTGGACTTGATCAGTGTCTTGTGGAGCTCCTGGAGGTTCAGCGGCAGCGAGAGAAAGTCGCTGGCGCCAGCCTCGATGGCGGCACGGATCGTGCGGACACTGGTATCGGCCGAAGCGGCAAAGAGAGGCAGACGCGGGTTCTGTTCGTGGAGTCCGCGCAGCAACCCCAGCGCGTCGCCAGGACTGCTGTCCAGCTCGATGGCGACGAACTCGAAGCGCTCGGTGCGGACCAGGTTCAGGAGCACCGCGTACGGGCAGAAGCGGACCGTCAGGTTGAACTCGCGCGCGGTCGCCTCGACCAGCTCGCGATCGATCCCGGCCTCGTCGCCGGCCCACAGGAGCATTCCCTCGCGTGCCGTCTTGTGTGTCCCATTCGTTGGCATGTGCGTACCTACGATGACCCGGTGAAACGTGCGGACGCGTCGGAGCGCCGGCGGTCGCGTGCGGTGGATGCCGAACGGCAATACTCGAGCATGGCTCAGCCCACCAATTTGACCGAACCGTACCCGAAGTTCCCGCCGCCGGGCACCCCCGGGGCGCTGGCGTTGAAGATCGAGTGCAAGGTGATGCCCTTCGGATTGCCGGTGGCCTGGATCGAATCGATCACGATGGTGGCGAAGCCAACCACCGGGTACCAGCCATTGAAATTGCCGTCGCAATTTCCGACCACGGGAACGATGAATTCGGTCCGCCCGTACTCGGCGATCCCGTTCTCGAACAAGCACTCGACCTTCTGCAAGAGGTTGGTCTGGCCGCCGCTGAGGTCGATGACGCCAACGCCCTGTGTCGGGTCTCCGGCGACCAGCGTCGGCGCGACCGCATCGCTCCCGCAGGGCGATGGGAGGAAGGACTGGATGGCGCTCGCGCCCGCGCTGGTGAAGCCGGTCCACGCCGTGTTGTTGGTGGGGGCGGGGACCTGCGTGAACGCCGGCAGGCATGCGGTGCCCAGGCAGCTCGGGTCCGCGAAGTTGCAGTTGCCGATCGCCAGCGGCAACGTCGGCTGCCCGCTCCCGGTCGATGTGTAGGCGGCAATGGCGCTCTTGGTGATGGTCGACGTCGGACTGCCGAAGATACCGGCGAGGACATTGCGGACCGTCGCGCGTGCCGTGGCTCGGACGGCGTTGGGCGATGCGCCGCCGGGGGTGAAGATGCCGCTTGCGAAGGTGCCTTCCTCGACGCTGCTCAGATTGTCTGCCGAGCCCGACCCATCGATGCTGTTCTGGCCGGCGACGATCTCGGCGTCACCGCGGGCGCTGCGCCCCTCCAGCACGCCCTTGGCCCCCGCCGTCGCGGCCAGATCCGCGACCGTCTGTACCTCGGTGGAGGTGAAGACCAGGTGGCCGAGATCGACCCCGACGACCGTGATGGCCACCAAGGCAACGAGAGCAACGGCCGCGTGCACCAGCACCGCTCCGCGCTGATCGTCTATCGAATGTCGCCACCTGGGCATGGCGCAATCTTCCATGTCGAAAACCTTGTTCACGGCAGCCCCGGCACCTGCGGGCTGGTGGCGTCGGGGGGATCCGACGGGGCGCCAGCGTCCTCCCGTGCGAGCGGTGACCGAACGCTCGCTCCCGCCCCACGGGCGTGACCGTCCAGGATGATCTCGATCGAACGCCGCGGCGGCGGCTCCGGCTTCTTGGCGCCTGCCGAATTGTCGCGGCGAAGGTCGAGGCCAAAGAGCTGCCGCATGGAGACCCCCAGCGTGGTCACATCCCTTTCGTCGCCGTACCCCCGCAGCGCCAGCCGCACCGGGTCCTGTCGCGCGGCGAGCGTGAGCTTCTCCGCCTCTTCGGGAGAGACGAGCAGCGTCACGGCGGGGACTTCCACCGGCTTGTTGTCCTGCATCTCGATCGTCTGGCCGATCGCCAGCACCTTGATGTTCTGGAGCACAACCTTGCTGTACTGGCCGCCCTCCTCCTCGCTCACGACCGCGCCGGACACCACCACGTCGACGCGGCTGTTCGGCGTGACGAAGCCGCTGACGCCGGTGACCTTGTCGACCTTGACGGACATCGCGCGCATTCCCTCCGTGATGAGCAAGGGCAAAAGGCCGGCGCTTTCGCTCGTCAGATAGGACTCGAGCACGGGTTGGTTCTTCTGAATCGTGAGCCGTGCAATCCGGCCGGTCGCCGTCGCGGCATCGGGTACGATGCCGTCTGGTTGGACCTCGACCGGCCAGGGCACCGTCCGCAGCTGCGGGGCGCGGATGCGCGAACCGATTGGAATGACCTCGCTGGCCACGACGACATCGACGGTCTGGCCACGAGCGCTGTTGCGCGCCGCCGTCAGCGCCGTCTCCTGGGCACGGAGCGTCGAGTACACCCAGCCCGCGACCAACGCTCCCAAGAGCGTCGCCAACAGCAGTAGAGGTCCAGGCTTTCGCATGTTTTTGCTCCTTCACGGGCTGCCAGCCCAGTCAGCGTCCCTCGTCGCGAAAAGTGACCGACCGATCGACGCGAAAGCTGGTGCCCAGCAGATTGAACATATACGGAACCGCACCCGTGACTCTGACTCTCACGGTGGGAATGCCACTGACCGTCGGCTGGTCGCCGGCAAAGGTGAGGGCACTGGCGGCCGCGGCGTCGAGCACGGTTCTGATCTGGGCCCTCACCTGGCTCTCGATCGGGGCCCAGCTGATGATCGTACCGCTCGGGTTGCGATTGCTCACCGGCGTGACCGCGGCAGCGCGCGCGCCGGCGCTCGCTGCCTGGGCAACCATGTCGGCAATCATCCAGGCGCGGCCGAACTCCAGAATCCCCAGGAGGAGGGTGACGAAGAGAACCATGACGATGCCGAGCTCGATCAGGGACTGCCCGCGCTCGTCAGTCGCCAACGGGGGCCGCGGCGGTTGCGCCACGACTCGTGCCCCCGGTTTTGCGCCAAGCGGTACCCGGATCACGGCAAACCCCCAAAGGCACCAGTCAGGGCGAGCACTGCAACGGTTCCAATCCCGAGCGGCACGCTGTACGGCAGCGAAACCGCCCGCGGGTCGCTGGCCGGCATCTTGAGCGGTGCCAACGATCGCGTCGACGCGGCCGCCGCCATCATCCAGCCCGTCGATGCAAGTTTCTCCCGCAACCGTCCCAGCAGTGCCAGTTGCGCCATCGTGATGACGCCGCCTGTCATCATGCCGATCGCCAGCATGGCGAGCACCAGCGACGGCCCCAGCAGGGCCCCGACTGCCGCCGCCATCTTCACGTCACCACCGCCAATGCCGCCCAGGGCGAAGGGGACGAAAAGCACCGCGGCGCCCGCGACGGCACCAACCAGGCTATGAGAGAGCCCGCACCACCCCGCGAACAGCACGTTCAGCACGATACCCGCGACGGCGACACCACCGGACAACACGTTCGGAATGCGACGCGTACGGATGTCCACCACACAACAGACGGTGACGAAAGTCACTGCTGTCGCAACTATACTAACCGGAGTTGACATTCGTGCTTTCACTTCTATTTTCGGATCAAGGCTAGCCCCCCGTGGCCGCCAACCGAATCACACTGCTTGCTACCGACCATATCGCCGCCACGTGACGTGCCAGCCCCAGCGCCGCCAAACCCGCGCCTGCGCCAATGATGGCCAGCGCAATACCGTATTCCGCGAGGCCCTGTGCGCGGCTCTCACGCCGCAGCCTACGCAGCGACCGGGACACTGCCGTTCCTCCGGAACTGAAGCCCATCACGCCGAAGGCCCTCCTTCTTCCGATGGAAATGACAGAGCCAGCCACGCCCCGGCCCTGCCATTTCCATCCAGTCTGCATTCGCGGTTGTGTTTCGCGTGAACCTTACGGTGTGGCTACATCGGTTGCTGCGCCGCCGATGATGCTGTCCGCAACGGACCAGAGCGTGTTCACGTTGCCGGCGATCACGACTGCCGCCGCCGCGGCGCCGACTCCGATCACAGCGAGTGCAATGCCGTACTCGGCAAGGTCCTGAGCGCTGTCGTCGTGAAGCAACTTCTTGAGTGCTGTGAGCATGTGTATCCCTCCGTCTGGTTGTTGGAATTCCCCGAAGTGGGGGAGTGGTAAGAGAAGTAGGTAGGTTGTGAGAAAGGTAGGAAGTGTGGAAGAGAAACTCGTGGTTCGCCGCCAACGATCTTCTACACGTCGGCGGTCGCCACACCGGCCGATTACGTGCGGGCGGTTACGGAGGGGGCCGCGGAGCCACCAGATCAATCACTTGAGTCCAACTGCTCCTGGTACGTCGTGGCCGCCCGCCGACCGTGCGCACGAACGCGGCCGGGTCGCCGAGACGCCGCGGTCGCTCTCCGGGCCGCCATTTAGCGCTCGGGCGTGTTACGCCGTGCCGAAAAAGAATCGCAGGCACGGCGCCACGCGCTCTGCACGATCGATGTGACATTGAAAGGGAGGATGGTGGAACTGGAAGATGGTGGATGGCAGATACGGTTTCCGCGCTGCCAGTACCTAATCACGCTACGTAAGACGAGATCGATTTGCAAACTTATTTTTCTGACTTTCGTGAAGTCTCGACGGATATCGATGCTGTTGCTTCACGATCGCCTCTTATGCCTCCGCGTTCCGTAGCGTTCGCGGTGCGAGCTGCTGTGTGGAAATCCGCGATGTGCGTGTGTCGGAAGGTTCCGGCTCGCAGTATGCGTTCGCTGATGGACGAGGGCAGCCGATTGCCTTTTTCTGGGCGCGCTCGCGTCTCGTCCGTTAACCCGGAAGGAGGCCCCTGAGCGTGGCGGAGGGGGCCGTTTCGACCGGGCCCCCTCCTCTATCAAGCGGCGACTCGGCCGGCGAAAAATCAGTGCCCCCGCCGCGAATCGAACGCGGACTACAGGTTCCGGAGACCTGTGTGATATCCTTTTCACCACGGGGGCTGAAAGGAGAAAAGAGATCAGGCGTCTACCACGGCCATCCGACATGGTCAATTCGGTCAAGGCACCACTCAACGCCACCGTTCTGGCGCCGGCCAAGGTGAACCTGCGCCTCCGAATCACGGGGCGGCGCGGAGATGGGTACCACTTGCTGGAATCGGTCATGGTGCCCGTCAGCCTGTTCGATCGGCTGAGCATTCGTGTGCTGCCAGCGGCTGGCGTTGAGGTCGGTCTCACCTGCAACGTGCCCGATCTCCCAGTTGGGGACGAGAACCTCGTTGTGCGGGCGATCAAGCTCTTCCTCCGCCGGACCGACCGCAGCGTCGACGTGTTCGTGAAGCTGACGAAGAGCGTCCCTGTTGGCGCGGGGCTTGGTGGGGGCAGCAGTGATGCGGCGGCCGCTCTGCTGGGGTTGAACCGACTGCTAGACGCTCGGGTTCCGGAGGAACGGTTGATGGCGTGGGCGGCCGAGCTCGGCGCCGACGTGCCGTTCTTCATCTATGGGCGTCCCGCCCGGGTGAGTGGAGCCGGGGAGGTGGTGGAGGATCTCGGCCTCTGCTGCCCGTGGTCTCTGGTCATCGCGTTCCCGGGGGAGGGACTCTCCACGAAAGCGGTGTACCAGGCGTACGACGCTACATTGACAAAGCCTTCATCTGCCAGTAACCTGACTGCTTTCGCGAGCGCAGAGGTGCCGGTTCAGGAATTGCTGGTAAACGACCTTGAGGCGGCCGCGATTCGGATTTATCCCCCGGTAGGTGAGCTGAAGCAGCAACTTCTGGAAATGGGGGCGCTCGGGGCACTCATGACCGGAAGCGGGTCTGCGGTGTTCGGAGTGTGGGAACGTCAAAAAGAGGCCTGTGCCGCCGCTGAGGCGATGCAAGAACGAGGGATCTGGGCCCGCGCGGTCGAGATCCTGGATCGGACGCCGGAGATCGAATACGTGACTGCACACGGGTGATGGGCGGTAGCCAAGCTGGTAAGGCACCGGACTTTGGATCCGGCAATCGAAGGTTCGAATCCTTCCCGCCCAGTTTCCGAGGCGGGGAGGGGGTGACAGCGTGAGCAAAGAAATCCACATCTTTTCTGGGAATGCGAATCCGGCTCTTGCGTCCGAAGTGTGCGCCTACCTCGGAGTGTCGTTGGGTCGGGCTGAGGTTCGCCGCTTCCAGGATGGGGAAGTGATGGTGGAGATCGCGGACAATGTCCGCGGGGGCGATGTGTTCGTCATCCAGCCCACCTCCACGCCGGTCAACGATCACCTGATGGAGCTGCTCCTGATGCTCGACGCCTTTCGGCGCGCCTCCGCGAAGCGGATCACCGCGGTGGTTCCCTATTACGGCTATGCGCGGCAGGACCGCAAAGTCTCGCCGCGGGTTCCGATCAGCGCCAAGCTGGTAGCCGACCTGGTTACTGTGGCCGGGGCGTCGCGCATGCTGACCATCGATCTGCACGCGGGCCAGATCCAGGGCTTCTTCAACATTCCGGTCGACAACTTGTTCGCGACGCCGGTTCTGCTCCGGCACGTCCAGGAGCGGGTGCGCAATGGGCCGGTCGCCGTCGTGTCGCCGGATCCCGGCGGCGTTGAACGGGCACGTGCTTTCGCCAAGCGGCTCGATGCCACGCTGGCGATCATCGACAAGCGGAGGGCGCGCCCGAACGAGGTGGCCGAGATGCGCGTCGTCGGTGATGTCGAAGGTCAAACGGCGGTCATTGTCGACGACATCGTCGACACGGCTGGAACCCTGGCGACGGCGGCGGCTGCGCTCCAGGCGGCCGGTGCCACCGACGTGATCGCCTGCTGTACCCATGCGGTGCTGTCGGGACCAGCGATCGAGCGCATCCAGGGCTCTGTTCTCAGTGACCTGGTGGTGACCAACACCATCCCGCTGCGGCCGGAGGGCAGGCAGTGCGAGAAGATAAAGGTGCTCTCGGTGGCGCGCCTTCTGGGTGAGGCCATCCGCCGCACCCACTCGGAAGAATCAATCAGCTCACTCTTCATCTAGGATAGGGGCAGGAAGGCGACGGCACGCGACGGTAGCAAGGAGTTCGGAAATCGATGGAAACCATAGATCTGGAAGTCAGCATTCGCGACGAACGCGGCAAATCGGCTGCCCGGGCCACGCGCCGCCGGGGCGTACTCCCGGGCGTGCTCTATGGCCCAAAGCGCGCGGGGGCGGTTGCGCTCTTCCTCGACGCCAAGGAGTTCAAGAAGAAGGTGGCCTCCCTGGAAGGGTCGCACCTCATCCGCCTGGGTTCGCCGATCCCGGAGATTGGCGGCAGACTGGCACTGGTCAAGGAGATGCAGCGGGACCCGCTGACGCGTGAGGTGCTGCACGCCGATCTGTACGAGGTCGACGTGGAACGGAAACTCCGTCTGCGCGTGCCGCTGCACTTCGTGGGCAAGGCGGCGGGCGTCGAACGGGGCGGCATCATGCAGCCCATCCACCGCGACGTCGAGGTCTTGTGTCTGCCAACGGATATTCCGGGGTACATCGAGGTCGACGTCACCCAGCTTGACATCCATGACGCGGTCCACGTGAGCCAGCTCGCTCCGCCACCCGGTGTGGAGTTTGTCTACGACACCGATGATACGCTGGTGACCGTGCTGCCGCCGACGGTGGAAGAGGTCAAAGTGGCCGCTCCAGAAGCCGTGGAAGGTGCGCCGGCCGAGGCGCCGGCCGCGGTGGAGAGCGCCAAGGGCACCGAAGGTGGGAAGGGGGCGTAGTTGGCCGCCACCCGCATCGTGGTTGGTTTGGGCAATCCGGGTTCCGAGTATGCCCGTGCCCGCCACAATGTGGGGTTCATGGTGGTGGAGCGGCTCGCCGATCGATGGCGGATTGTGCTTGGACGCGAGCGGAACGGTTTGCGGATCGGGTCCGGCCGTGTCGCTGACGTCGCGGTACTCTTGGTTGAGCCATACCTGTACATGAATCTGAGCGGTCAGGCGTTGGGCCATCTCGAATCGGCGTGGCAGACGGAGGATTTGATCGTGGTGCACGATGACATCGATCTGCCCGTCGGCCGCGTGCGCCTCAGGCATGACGGCGGCACCGGCGGCCATCGCGGCCTGATGTCCATCACCGATCTGTGGGGTCCGAACTTCGATCGGGTTCGCATCGGCGTCGGCCGGCCACCGCAGGGGCTGGATCCGGCGGACTACGTGCTGCAGCGCGTGACCGAGCCGGAGCTCGCCGAGTTGGACGCAGTGGCCCAGCG